>ENA-OSEO01000590-OSEO01000590.1-sediment-metagenome-genome-assembly--contig:-NODE-590-length-89146-cov-14.373957_pt1 | contig 89146 bp, 85 predicted proteins | sample MGYA00237883_ERZ534232 | MGnify/ENA metagenome assembly ERZ534232
CCTGGAAGCGGTTCAGTTCAACAGATTGTAAACGGAATGAAAACAGCTTCACTCCGTTTACAATCTTAACTGTTAGGAGAGGTAAATCGAACATGAACATCCAGATTGATGAATTAAAGCGCATAGTCTCCGATTGGGCCAAGGGCATTCCGTATAGTATGGCCGTCTTTCTCTTTGGCTCATACCTAAAGGGAAAACAAAATCCAACTGACGTTGATATCGCCATTCTGTTCACGGAATATATTTCCGCCACTCAAATCGAATTCATAATTCATGATTTCGTTCCAACTTGGGAGAATGATCTAAGAAGAAGAACCGGACTCCCAATAAGCCTACAGGTTTATAATCCTGGTTATCCTGGAGGACTCGGGCAATATCTGAAGGAAGGTCCAAGACTTCTTCTTTGCCGGTCGGTGGCACGTGACATCGGTGAAGAATGCTTCCAAAAAGACCTTGCTGCCTTATTGAAAAACGAATAGTGCCCTTTTCTAGGGGTATCGGCACAGGAATTCGACATGCCCAATTATTGAACCTGATTCCAATACACCATCCAAGGTCCATTGTCATAATGCTGAACTTGAACCACCTGTTATATAGACGAAATCGCATCAGAACCTCCTAACAAGGCCATCAACCGGACTCCGCTTCGCTGCGCCGGTTATGGCTACCGTTCGGATCAAACAAGGAAGGAAGAGAAATGGGAGTCTCAATTCACTATCGCGGAAGACTCGACTGTCCGGACCGGTTGCCGGGACTTTGTGAAAAGTTGATGGGCATCGCCACCAGTATGGGATGGGAATACCGGGTACTGGACGAGGACTGGAGCGTCCCGGCGAACGCAGTTTTGGAACACAACGGGGAGACGGCAGAAATTAAAGGATATCTTGGGCTCAAGGGCATTCAGCTGAAGCCCCCGGGGGAATCTGAGTCCCTTGACTTCTTCTTCAACGCGAACGGCCATCTGCTCTCCCCCATGACCGTCATCTTGATTCAGGAGGGGGTACTTGCACCTGATGATGTCTGGGTTTCCGTGAAGACTCAGTTTCTGGCGCCTGAGATGCACGTGATGATTATAGGTCTGCTGAAGTACATAAAAGAGCACCATCTCCCCGGCCTTGAAGTCAAGGACGAAGGAGAGTATTGGGAGACTGGAGATTACGTGAAACTAGAAAACAAGATGAAGCTTGTCCAAGAAAAGATCAATTACCTATCAGGAGAACTCTCATCCAAATGCCTCGGCGACATGGCCGGGCTGTCTGCGGATGAAATCGCAGACCGAATTGAGCGGTTGTTTCATGCTGATGGAGTGACATCCAAGTACGTCAATTGACAATTGAGAAATCAACTTCCGAACAACAGGCTCAACCAGACCGCGTGTGAGCCTGCGGTTGTAAAAAGGTGAGTGGCGCGGCTGGTTAGCCTGGGCGTTAGCGATAAAACATAAATCCCAAAAAGGAGTCAACGCCCATGTCGAAGGTGCCAGCTAAAATGCCAAAGGATATATCTAAACCTCGAAAATCCTATGAGGCACTGAAAACCAAACATGATCATGCACTCCTCGACCTTAAGAAGGCAAAGCTTGAGGTCAAGGAAACAATCCTTAAGTATAAGTTCCAAGTCGCTTCTCTTAAGCGGAGTGTGCGGGAATTCAAATCTACACTTGATAAGCTCAAACATAAGGTCTCCCTTTCACGCGCAGAATATAAAGCGCTCGAAGATGAATTAAAGAACATACAAACTGAACAGGCAAAACTTGAACAAGAGTTAGAAGAGTACGACTAAAAACCCCGCTAACAAGGCCATTAACGCGGACGCTCCGCGATGCTTCGCGCCGGTTATGGCCATTCGTTATGTGAAAACCACTTCCAAAACGTAAATGCAAACGCCACCCAGAGAGGAAGCCAATGATAGAACTTTTGGGCAATATCTTTGGCGCGATTTTCAATCACAAATTGGCCCCTGTGCTGGGTGGAATTGCCGTTATTTATCTCGGACACCTTCTCTATAGATGCTGGTTTACAAAGGACAGGAAAGCCCAACGTATCAGCGAAGCCGCCAACGAACTCCGAAATGTCTTCACCCGCATAACCGCTGTTATCAATCAAAATTACGGTTTCACCTGCGATCAAATTGTCAACGACATTCTTAAGGGCACCTATCCCGATCAATTGAACACCTACGAGGCTCTCATCCACCTTTTGAAAGGAGAAAGAAAACGCTCTCTCTCCAAAGCATGGCAAAAATATATAGACCCCGACAATAGCGGAAGCAGCGAGCCTTTTCTTACTTACTGCGGACCACCGTTTCATGGAGGTGAACCCTACGATAGTAAGTATATTCTTGATGCTATTGAACATCTCATCTCCAATGCAAACGAGAGAATCACATAACCCGTCGTTCCAGTTGACGCCCGTACTGCCGGGCGCAACTGAACTATTCGTTAACCGCAAACGGGGCCTAAAATGGGCAATAAACGTTTAGAGAGTAGCCATTTTAAGGTCTTCAGAGCTCGGGTGGCGGATTTCCCAGAGGGGGAAGTCTGGCATGAGGACGCGCCGGATTTCAGGATCCATGCCGGTAATGGGGTTTTTGGGGTGGAGCACTGCCTGGTTCACATTCCCACACATCCAAGCCGAACACCCCTTCGGGCCGTCGAGAGCCAAACGGATGACATTCTCTCAATTGCGCAGGAGCATGCTGAACTGCGCGGTATGCGACCTATACAGGCGACATTCCTGTTTTCCAGGTACTCGACGCTCAAGAAAGCCCAAAGAACTGATCTTGCTCGTTCGATAGCGAATACCGTCCACGAGGTCGTCTCGGCTATAGACGACTCTCAACCATTCAATTCCACCGTGATTCGAAAATCCGAAGACCCTCGCCTTCCTGCACCACTGGTGTCCGCCCACATAACCCTCCTTCCTTCAGAATCACGACATTTTTGGCGCTGTGCTCGCGCCGGCTGGGCGGTCGAAGATTGTGCCCACCTCATTCAGTATGCAATAGATGAAAAAGCCAAGCTCTACCACTCGTATTTAGCTCGATGCCAGGAATGCTGGCTTCTCATGGTAGCGGAATTGAGACCATCCAGCTTCATTCATCCAAACCAACAAACGATGGACCATATATTTCAAGGGCCATTCGGTCGTACTTACTTCATGGATATGGCGGAGCAGGTAGTTCATGAATTAAAGATCAAAGACGGTTAACAAAGCGCTGCACTGCGGACTGGCTCCAGCTTCGCTTCCGCCAGCCGGTGAGCGCTGCGTTAGAAATGAAGAAAGGAGTCCATACGATGGGTAATAGCCTGGACCTGCGTACTCTCATTGCGGTTGTAGAACGAATTTCAAAGGAAAGGACTGATGGACATTTTGCGATCATGAAGTTCAGCACGGAATGGAAGGCCATGCTTGGCACTCCCAATCTCGATTCCTGTGAGGGGAGGAAGGAAATCTCGCAACTTCCGGGGTATGAAACGATAGAAGAAGCTCTTCTTGGTCTCGTGACGAGACAATAGAAAAACAGATTAAGCGGCATTCTGACTTCGAAAGGACTGAGATGGCAAAAAAGGTTACCAGTGAAACAATGAAATGTCCGGTTTGCGGTAAAGGCGAATGGAAGGTGAAGTCTTCCCTGAGTGGCATTGGCATAGCCGTCATTTTGCTGGGCTGGGTTCTCGCTGTGCCTACATGTTCGTTTCTAGAGAGCGCCGGGGTTGGGCCAGGCTTCTTTGGCATGAGCGGCGGCGGCATAATCGCCTTTTTTGTGATAATCGTAATCGCGCATTTCGCCGCACGATCGTACAAGCGGCGGCGCTATGAGTGTTCGGGTTGCGGTCACATCACATCAGCGTAGAAATCCACACGTGCTGAAACAGGTTGGCTCTTTTTGCCGACCAGGACTGGTGGGCACCCAAATTTCTAACATCTGCGTCAACCGGACTCCGCTTCGCTCCGCCGGTTACGCTGCCGTTCGGTTCACAGGAGATGAAGAATTGACGGACGACACAGAAGGGAAGGTCTTCTTCATTCAAGCCTACTATGAAGCGCTAGGCAAGAGGATCGAGTTCTTAAGAGAACTGCATAAGGGCGGGCACGGCAACGAAGCCTTGACGCTTTGCTGCTGTTACATTGAGGCCCTGGGAAACCAGAGGAGCGATGACCCTAGGCGCAAGGTCAGAAATTATTGCGCCATCCTTGATCAGTACGGAGGCAGCCCACTTTTCGGGCTCGTTCATCCAGTTCAGGCCGCGAGGGTCTTAGAATCAAATGGGCTCTTTCAAGATACTTTCGATCAAATAGAGAAACTCCTGCACGGTCTACCCAAAGAACTCCTTGAAAAGACAAAGATCCATGAACTGCTCGCACCCATTTTGAACCAAAAGCAGACTGAGTGGCTCGCCGACAATATCTTCAAATTCACGATCTCTGCCATCTCGTATGACCAAGTTCGGAGTGAGTTGGTACACGACATATCGGCATTTCCTGTCAGCTTCAGCGAGACCACCTATCAAGGCGAGCCAGTTCCGACGATCGACTTCCCCTTTCTATACGCCGGACTTCGTAGCGTTTTCGCTGAGGCAAAACGACAGTCGATCGCCAGTAACAGTTGGTGGTGGGAGCGATAGAGCCGAACACGCAAATGAAGCGGATGGCTTCGCCACGCGCTTATTTGCAACGTTATGAAAGGATAGGAGAATCCCATGCCAACCATTTCGATGTTTTTCGGTATAATCATCCGTATGTACTTTGCTCCGGGTGAGCACAGTCCTCCGCACTTTCATGCCTACTATAACGAGTATAAAGCGACGGTGGACATCCGAACCTGTGAAATGTTGACCGGAGACCTGCCGAAAAGGCAGGCGAGATTGGTATTGGCATGGGCTGAGTTGCACCAGGAGGAGTTGATGGCCAATTGGAAGCTAGTCATGAACGGGGAGGACCCCTTCAAGGTCCCGCCCCTGCAATAGGAGGAGTTTATGTATCCCGGCGTACGTGAGGTAACACCAAATGAAGACTTCTCGCTCAACGTGGTTCTCGAGAACGGTGAGAAGCGGGTTCTGGATATGAAGCCATATTTGGATTTCGGGGTGTTCAAGAAACTCCGAGATTATGAGAGCTTCAAACGGGCGAGAGTGGCATTTGACACGATCGAATGGGATGAGGGCGTGGACCTTGATCCCGAGTTTGTTTACGAAAAGAGCAAGCCAATCGAAGACGCATAACAAGAGCCTGCAGCCGACGCGCAAACTGCCGCGCGCTGCTGAGGCTCACCGTTAGAGACAAGGAGAAAGACATAGAACCATGAAGTTCTTGTTCCGCAAACCCAGCCTGCCGTGCGTTGGCATAGCTGGAGGCAATGCATTCGCAGTGACAAAGGGAAGTGATTTTGCTCGTGTCATAAAGACGGATTCGACCAAAGCAGCCCATTTCTATGATGGCCGTGGAACTAGATTCGAGTACATGCCGGACCTTAAGATGGTCGTCCCGAAATTTCCTCGGAGCGTCTTTACCAAGAAACAAATTATAGATGCGGTTTTCGGGTGCAGAAATATGGCCGATACGGATGCTCGGATAAAAACGAAGAACCTTAGCAACATAAGGCTGGATCAGCTTATTCTCGAACTCTGCATCGCAATCCAAGGCGGGTCTCTAACCCGTAAATAAAGGCGACGGGGTTATAGCGCGGCGGTTGTGGCCAGCGTGGTTTCCCCCGCGCCTTATCCAACCGTTGAGGCTGTCTAAAAACCCCCGGCGCAGTTTATGCGGGTTTGGTCTGAAAAAAGGCGAACTCTGAGAAGGCCCAGAATCAAAGATCTCGATGTGACGAAGGGTCAGGTGACCCTCCAAAGGTTACATTCTGGAACGGTTGACACTTTTTCGACAGTCTCGTTGGCTTAAACGAGAAATGAAAAAGAGATTGATCAGAGACATTATCGCTGAAGGCATTTGGGAGAACCCGTGTGTGAAAATGGGGAAGTTCGTGCGTTTTGACATATTCTCCTCGTTGGAATAGAAGGGGTGAATGCCACGTCAAGCACGAATAGCCGCGCCAGGGGCGCTCCATCATGTGATGGTTCGGGGGATCGAAAGGACTGCGAATCATTTCTAGATCGACCGGGTGGAATCCTGCTGGATACTTCCACTCACTGTTACGCATGGGCGTTACCCCTATCTTCTCTCGGACAAGTTTGCACTCTGAGAACGCTGTGACCTCGAGCGAAGCGAGCCGGAGATGCTCTTTATAGCGTGGTGCTCTGCTCAATATTTGTGAACCTGGGATCTCATGAACGCGAAAGAACTGTTTTCGAGAATGGAAGAACGATTCGGGAAGTATCCCGACTGTGGCGTTGTCTGCAGCAACGGGGATGAGATCAGAAGCATCGGTTGCGAGATAGACTGGTACATGCTCTACCACGTCATGACCGACAGCCACACGCTCTATGTGGTGCACCACCCGGTGAGCGATTTTGCACTCAGGCTGGCAGAGATCAACCCGGACGAGAAGGAGGACGACATCCGATCCGAGGCGCAGAACTGGCTGCTCGAATTCAGGGCGCGCGAGCTCGGGATGAATCTCGCAGTGGCGCACACTGTGGCCGACAAGATGCTCGAAACAGAACTCTCAGACTTCCTCGAAGGAGCCAGAGGAGAGGAGATCGTCACACGCATACACGCATTCTTCGACCGCTTTTTCAACCCTCACCCCGAAATAGTCGTTCTCCCTGAAGCCCGGCGCCTTCTTGAACAGAAAGGACGGGCAGAGGTCGTGCTCGGCACCTACGGCTACAAGGTGAAGAAAGGGGTAGTCTATGTGGACGAGTGCGGAATGGAAGAGACAAACCAGGCGATCACTATTCCTCACTCACTCGTGGACGTCTCTGCGATGAAATTGTGGCAGGCTGCGGCGTTGAAGTTGATTTAGAAAAGTTTGTTTGGTTTTTTCAGTTTGTCTCGTTCGAACCAAAGAAACCAGAGGAACCAAACAAACCCGATAAACCGTTTTCATCCACAGATTACGCAGATTACTCAGATCGGGAAAACCAAAGAAAAGCAGGGGGACTGAAGAACCAGAAAACGCTGGTTCTGGAGTTGTCTTGTTCTCGAACCAAAGAAACCAGAGAAACCAAACAAACCAGATAAACCATCTTTATATGTTTCTGATGTATTCCTCGAACAGCGTGGTTCCTGTTGCCTTCACCTTGTCTTCTCTATGCCATTCCACGTCGCCGCTGTGCTCCAGCAGTTCCAGGTGGCTCTTTATCTCGCCTTCGGCCATCTTGGTCCCTAGTCCTTTTAAGAGCTTTGGTTCGAAATGGGACAGGACGATTTCTTTTACCGTCCGGGGACCCTCCTTCTGCAGGAAAGACAGGATGGAAGCGCAGCGCTGCAGGTGATGCTCGATGATTTCGCCGCTTCTCTTGCCAAGTTCAATTATTCGCCAGGAATGATCGTAGAAGAGACGGTGCGCCTGCAGAACGATCATCTCGGGATATTCGCGGCCCAGGGCCGCGAGCCTTTTCAAAGATCTCAGGTATGCCCTGAGTCCGTAGATCTTTTCCGGTCGATCGAATTCCGGCGGAAGAATTTTTTGGGTCCACAGGAAGAACGCTTCCTGGCTCGGGTGAGGGGTTATTTCCGGCAGGATGTTGTCGCCTACGATGATCGCTTCCGTGCCTATCTGAAAGGCCATGGAATCCGGGCAGTGGCCGGGAAGATGGTGGATCCGGATGTCGGAATCGAAAGGCAGCAGGGACCCTTCCAGCAATTTGCTGTCAAGGCTGCTTCTGTCTTTATGGTACTCGAGACAATGGGCGACCGTAAAAGACTCCGGCATGAAACAATGCCAGCAGGAGGCCGAGAAGCTCTCCTTGGACGAGTGGGGCGCCTGCTGTGGATAGGAACGGGAGAGGCAACTGTAAATGGGATGAACCCATGCGGGAATCCCGGTTCGCTGCGTGAGTTCCACTAACCCGCCGTCATGGTCTTCATGGCCATGGCTCAACGTGATGCCTTTCAAATCCTGAACTGAAAGACCTGCCCGATCGATCATCTCCAGGAGACGACCGCCCATCCCGTAACGGCCGGTGTCGACCAGGAAAGGATTTTCCGTCTGCACCAGATAATTCCACGTGGGACCCAGATCCCAATCGCCGCCGTACACATTCTCCGTGGCCAGAGCGAAGACGTTTGTTCCGGAAGGCAGCTTGAACCGGACTATCCATCCATTTCCATTCGGATCGCCCTGGTGAATGATCTTTATTTTTTCAGTGAACATCCTTCTTGTTCCCCAATCTTCGATTTTTTCGCCAAGCTAAAAATCATATCCCACAAATTGCGTAAAGGAAACCCATAACCTGAAATAAAGACGGCCATTTATCGGGAACGAAAGGGCAAGGCCGGAGAGGTCGACAAGGCTACTATTCGCTTGAGGAAAAAAAGAGAGGCTGATAGGTTGTCTCCTCAAAAAACAACCCGGTCAGGGAAGGAATTTTTCCGGGTTCAGGAGGGCGCACAAAAATGCGGCAGTTGGCATTCGACAATGAACGCTATATCCGGGAGCAGACAACGGAGATTCTCGAGAGGGTGGAGAGATTCGGCAACAAGCTCTACCTGGAGTTCGGAGGGAAGCTCCTATGGGACTACCACGCGGCCAGGGTGCTGCCCGGATATGATCCCAATGTTAAAATGAGGCTCCTGCAGCAACTGAAGGACAAGGCGGATCTTCTTCTCTGCATCTATGCGGGGGACATTGAAAGAAAGAAGATCAGGGCTGATTTCGGCATCACTTATGACTCCGACGCCCTGAAGTTAATTGATGATCTGAGGGAATGGGATATAAACGTCGTCGGGGTTGTTATTACCCGCTTTGAGGGGCAGGCGGCTGCCGTGGTGTTCAAGAACAAGCTGGAACGCCGCAATATCCGGGTTTACACCCATCGCTTCACCAACGGGTACCCCACGGATGTGGAGATGATCGTGAGCCTGGAGGGATACGGTGCGAACGAGTACATCGAGACAAAAAAGCCGCTGGTCATCGTAACCGGTCCCGGCCCGGGAAGCGGCAAGCTGGCTACATCCCTGTCTCAGCTTTACCATGAACACCGCAGGGGCGTTAAGGCGGGATATGCCAAGTTCGAGACCTTCCCCGTGTGGAATATGCCCATCAAGCACCCTGTAAACGTGGCCTATGAGGCGGCGACTGCCGACATCAGGGATTTCAATATCATCGATCCCTTTCACCTGGAAGCCTACAATCAGAAGGCGGTCAACTACAACCGCGACGTGGAGGTATTTCCGGTTCTGAAAAGAATCCTGGAAAAGATCACCGGAGGGGAGTCGTTTTACAAATCACCGACAGATATGGGGGTAAACCGGGTAGGTTTCGCCATCATCGACGACAAGGCCACCGCGGAGGCGTCTATTCAGGAAATCATCCGGCGCTATTTTCGATACCGGTGTGAATACGCCATGGGGTTTACGGACAAGGGAACCGTGCAGCGAGTGGATCTTTTCATCAAGGACTTCCAGTTGAAGCCTGAGCACAGGCCTGTCGTTCTGCCGGCCAGACAGGCTGCACTGGATGCGCAGGAGCAGGGAAAAGGAAGCGAGGGCATTTATTGCGGTGCAGCCATTTCTCTCAAAGACGGCACGATCGTGACAGGGAACAATTCACCTCTGATGCACGCTGCATCCAGCGTGATTATCCATGCGATCAAGCATCTTGCGGGCATTCCGAAGATGATCAAACTGCTGCCTCCTCATGTGACGGATGCAGTGTGCCGCCTGAAAACAGAGATCATGAACGAGAAGAACATCAGCCTGGATCTCGAAGAATCGCTTATTGCACTCAGCATTTCCGCCTCGACCAATTCGGCGGCCCAGCTCGCAATGGAAAAGCTGAAGGAGCTGCAGGGCTGTGAGGCGCACCTGACTCATATGCCCACCCCCGGTGACGAGGCGGGATTGCGTCGGCTGGGGGTGAATCTCACAAGCGACCCGAGCTTTGCCACGAGGAATCTCTTTATCAGCTAGCGACAAGCCGGGGGGCGTGGCTAAGAAGCATAGTGCAAAGAACATAGCGCCGAGAGTGAGGCGCAAATTGCGGAGGCCGCATGGATAATGGGTGAATTTGTTGGTGAGTATTCCCGAGAAGTGCGCAGTTCGATCTCACTGCGAATGAATTCCTACGAAACCCTGCTTTCTGCAACGTTAAGGTTTACTTGATCCCAATCCGGGTGCTCCAAACGAATGGTCCGGGATTGACAGGGCGCAACTTGCATCCGCCCATTTGAGCAACCTGCGGGCAGAGATTTGGGCTGGTCCGTGCGGCAAATTCAATCATCAGAAATGAAACAACGAGCGGAAGGATACGTCCATTCCAGGTTTGGCGATCTGGGGCAACCGGGATCTGTCTGTCTTTCGCGCTACCCTTCCGAATACCATCCCTTGGTGGAAAGACCTTTCACCACTATTCACCTCACTGTCACCGGCAGGTGTTTTGCCCGCTGCCGGGGTTGCATCAACGGCGCCGTCACCGGTTCCGGGAGCGCAGAGGACATCCGCACGCTCTCTTTTTATGAGACCAATCCGGAGCGTGATGGACGCTGCATCATCAAGCTGGTGAAGGATGGTTGCAGCAGGGAGGCGGCGGTCTGCTTCTATGGCGGAGAACCCCTGCTCGCAGTGGACGCCATGAAAAGCATCATGTGCATCATAGACAAAGAAGCCCCGCAGATCCCCCTTCGGTATACGGTCTACACAAACGGAGATCTGCTGGAGCAGTTTGCCACCCGGCATCCGGAAATCGCCAGGAGGATTTTTCTCTACTCCGTTTCGGTCGATGGCGGGACAGAGCAGCACGATTCCATCCGCGTGGGAACGAGTCTTGAGCGGATCAGAAAAGGACTGGCGCTACTTGCCCGGAAACGCGAAGGCACAGTGCTCATCTGGTCCACCCTTCGGGAAGAGCAGTCGCTGGAGGACTGTTTTCAGGAATTTCTCCATTTGCAAGGCAAAGGGCTGGCAGATCAGTTTTTCTGGCACTGGGTTGAGACGAGCGAACCATTCGAGAAGTTCGACAAATATCTCTGTGGGTATGAAGAAGAGCTGAGAAGGATTATGCAGGTGTATCTCCAGTGGCTGAGCGAGGGACGCATATTGCCGGCGGCACATCTCAATGAACTCATCCTTTACACCCTTACCGGCAGGAATCGGGGATCCTCCGGGTGCGGCGTGGAGGTGGCGGACAACTTCGATCTGATCGCCGGCGCCATCCATTCCTGCGCCGATCTCCCCGCGGACATGGCCATCGGCCGCATTGATGAAGACGGCACCCCGGTTTTCCGGGATTTCGATCTTTCCACCCTGGTAGAATACAAAAATCGGCTGGGCTGCAATGGTTGCGGGGTCCATCCCTACTGCGGAGGCCGGTGCCCGGTCCAGGCCCATATCAGCACCCCGGCGCGGCTCTTCCAGTACTGCCAGCTCATGCGGCTCCACTGCGGAGTGGTCCTGGACGCGATGGGGGAGATTCGCCGGATCATGCAGAGAAAGGGTATCACTCTCCAGAGGCTCTATGATGAATCCGCATTCTTCACCCAGTTCACGGACGTTACACCGTAGTGTCCTGAGTCATTAAATCGTTCACAAACGTCGGAAGCCGGAGGAGAAGTGAATTTTCAAACCCTCATCATCGCCGGCCTCGGCTCCATAGGCGGCAGCATGTTTGCCGTGGGGAAGGAGTATCTCCCCTGGTTTGCGAAGGTGTTGGCCGTGGACCGGGAAGCCAGGAAGCCAGTGATCCCGATGGACGCTCCTGTCGAAGTTCTGGTTCGGGACGTCACGGATACGTCCTTCCTGGAAGAGCTTATCAGGCGCGTCCCCAAGCCGGTCCTGCTCCTGAACCTCTGTGCCGGCATCGATCACGTGCGGCTCCGGAAGATGATCGAGAAGCTGCCGGCGGCGTATCTTGATTCGGGCTGCTGCACGCCGGAAGGAACGGACGAACACCGGTTCAGCCGAATGATGCCCTATACCCTTACTCCGGTGGAGAGCGGTTATCCCCACTGGCTCTGCTGGGGCATCAACCCGGGGGTCGTGGAGCTCGTGACGCGGATGCTCCTCCGACGCATGGGTCTCCCTGCCGCCGAGGCCGAGGTCACCATTTTCGAGCACGACAGCCTCCAGACTGCAAATCCTGATCATGGGATCGCCGTGGGCTGGTGCCCGGCCTTTCTGGTGGAGGAGATGCTGATCTCTCCATCCCTGGTGGTAGAAGAGGGAGGACTCCGGGAAGGTCTTGCGGCCGGCGGTCAGCCGGTACTTGTCTCCTGGGACAACGAAACGGTTGCCTGCCGGGTAGTGGGGCACGAGGACATCTGGAACCTGGGCCAACTGCTTGGGGTGGGTAGCGCCCGCTTCGTTTATGGACTCAGTCCCCGGGTGATGTCCGTCCTGGACAGCCGGGATGCTCCAGCCGCCGCCGCAGAATTGAAGGTGCCTCTCCCGGCGACTCCCGTGCTCGGTTTGGAACGTATTGCCGTCCAGGTGCGCTCTTCTTCATCCGGAGCATCACGGACCCTGCTTTGGGAAACAGACCATGAACGGGTCTGGAAGAGACTCGGCGTCAACGGTGTGCAGTTTCAGACCTGTGTCTCTCTCTGGCTTGCCCTCCATATGCTCCAGAATACCTCTTTCGGAACGCTTCAGGGCACCTGGTGCGCATCGAATCTCCCGTTTTCCGAGGCGGACTGGAGGGAAGTGGAATCCGCCATGAGCCGCCTGGGCATGGCCTGGGAAGAGGCGGATCACTCGTCCATTCGTCTCCTCCCGACGCTCTTCCCCGGTCGGCCCGCATTCTGAAAACCTTGTCGAGGCTCATGTTGTTTTCCCCCTTCAGGCGAGGGCAGGATCGCCCGAAGATTTCAAGTATTGACAGATGCATATGCGTGACGCATACTTATGCATACAGTTTAGATGCGAGGATATAAAGATGAGAACGACGCTGAACATTGAAGACGCATTGGTTGAAAAGGCATCAGAATTGACCGGGATTAAGGAGAAGACCACATTGGTTAAACTCGGCCTCGAGGCATTGATAGCGAGAGAGAGCGCCAGAAGGCTGTCGAAACTTGGTAGGACGGAGAAGCAATTGAGGGACATCCCACGGAGAAGAATCGCGGAGCAGTAAGGATGGTTCTTGTAGACACATCAGTATGGGTACGTCATCTTAGGGAGGGCGACTCGGACCTCGAACGGCTGCTGAACAGCGGAGAAGTAATGTGTCACCCATATATTGTCGGCGAACTCGCCTGTGGCAACCTGAAGAACAGGCGCGAAGTCCTCTCGCTCTTGCAGCTTCTTCCCCCGGCAACCCTCGCAAAACATGAAGAGATCCTCCATTTCATAGAACAAAACCATCTCATGGGAAAAGGGGTCGGTTACATTGACGTCCATCTTTCTGCGTCCGCCGTATTAACTGGAGTCCCAATGTGGAGTTATGACAAGAAACTCAGTGAGGTCAACAGGGGGCTGGGAATAGAATACAATCCGTTATTACTCAGATGACGAACAGCTCAGGGCAGGAAACACGAGTTGTCCGGCAGCGCTGAAAAACGGTCGTCCCGGATCAGGTTCAATAGCCCATGAGACCGGGAAGGAAGATCACGATTTGTGGAAAAAGAGTCAGGAGAATTGAAACCACGACAAGCGCCCAGAGAAAAGGGAAAATGCCCCTGAATATGGTCTGGAGGGGGGTATCCGGGACAATGCCTTTGATCACATACACATTGATCCCCACCGGCGGGGTTATGGCGCCCATTTCGACGATCAGGGTGATGATGATCCCGAACCAGATAGGGTCATACCCGAGAGCCACGACCGTCGGCAGCAGGATTGGCACTGTCAGCATGATCATGGCGAGGCCGTCCATGAAGCAGCCGCCGACAAGGTGGAGAAGAATGATCAGGATGATGACCAGAGTAGGAGGCAGAGCAAGCCCTCCGATCCAGCCGGACAGCACAAAAGGGATTTTCGAAACAGCCATAAAACGGCCGAACAGAATGGCTCCGAACACGACGAACATCACCATGCAGGTGATGAGCAGTGTATCCTTGGACGCATTGATGAGGCCCTGCCAGTTGAGACTCCTTCGCACCAGTCCAAGGAGACAGATGGCGGCAGCCCCGGCGCCCCCGGCCTGGGTAGCGCTGAACCAGCCGGTCATGAGCCCCCCGAGCACAAGCGCGAAGAGTATTGCCACCTCGATGAGAGCGGGCATGCTCTTCAGCTTCTGAAAAAGCGTCGTCGAAGGACCGGGAGGGCCGAGCATCGGATTGCGCCAGCAGAGGATGTACACGGTCGCAACGAAGGCCAAGGCGAGGATCAGCCCCGGTATGATGCCGGCCATGAAAAGCTTGCCGATCGATTGCTCGGAGATGATCCCGTAGATGATCAACAGGGCGCTCGGCGGAATGAGAATTCCCAGGGTTCCGGCCGAAGCAACACATCCGGTGGCAAGGGAATCGTCGTAGTCGTAGCGCTTCATCTGCGGGAGAGCCACCGTGCCCATGGCGGCCGCCGTTGCATTTGTCGAGCCGCATATGGCGGCAAAAGCCGCGCTGCCCAGGATGGAAGCCAGGGCCAACCCCCCTCTCACACTGCCCAGCACGACATAACTTGCATCGAAGATGCGCCTGCTCATGCCCATCCTGAATGCGACGCAACCCATCAACACGAACATGGGGATGACCGTGAGATTATAAGAGGAGAAGATTTCGAAAAGGTCGATGGCGATCATCTCGAGCCCGGCATTCATGGATACCAGATAACTGAATCCGAGAAATCCCATCAGTCCCATGGCAAAGGCAACAGGAACCCTTGAGGTGAAGAGGAGGAGGAGAACGACGATTCCCGAAACACCGACGATGGGGCCCATGATTACCGCACCTCCCTGAGATCCCGGTAGACCTGGGCCGCATAAATCACCACCGCGGGAATGAATGCGATTCCGATACCATACATGATCGGGGCAATGGGGATATGTTGTGTCAGAGATGCCTCACCAACCACCTGGAGATCTCGGGCATATGAAAAGGAGCGCCACACGAGAAGAAGAAAGAAAAGGAGCGAGAGAATGCTGGCAAAGACGTTGAAAGCCTTCCTCGCCCCTTGCGGCAAGAGGACGACGATGAATTCGACCTCGATGTGGCGGCCTGCCAGGATGGTCTGCGATACGGCGAACGCCGCCACGATCGCGGCCAGGAGCGACGCGATGTCGACAGAAGCGGTGATCGGGCGATTCAGGATCTTGGAAGAGAGGATATCGAGGGTGATCACCGCAAACATGGCGAGGAGTGCGGCCAGCGCAACCCAGTTGAACCAATTCCCGACCGTTTTCAAGCCCCTGTCCATCCTCTCGGATTGGGGGAGGGATCGGGCGGTGGTTTCGTCGACTGCAGCTTTGTCGCTCCTTTCTGCCCCGTTCATCATCTCCTCATCTTCCGATAGCCACTAGCAGGAATTTTATTTGAACAATGGAAAACCTTGGTCCTCTGGGCAAGGTCAAAGACAATTGCTTTGCCTTACAGCATTGGAGGCACAAAATCCGAAGCACGAAATCCGAAATTCGAAACAATCTCTAATGACCAAAATTCGAATGATTCAAACAATGGCACGGTGTATGGTTTTGTTTCTCTCGTTTGGAACATTTGGTATTTGAATTTGTTTCGGATTTCGATATTCGGATTTCGAATTTGGCCAAAGGCAATTCAGTAAATCATGCCTTCTGGGCTTAGGCCAAAGCCGGGTCCTCTGGGCCCGGATTCTTTACTCATTCTTCGTGTCTCTGTGTCTTCGTGGCGGTGTTTTTCCTATTTCTTCAAAATGTTTTGCTCAACCCATTTGACCGCCTGGTCTTCGGAAGGCTGCTTTTCCATGTAGTGGGCAACCCTTTCCTGGAAAGCCTTCACGTACTCCTTTGCCGGAAGCCCCATCGCCTCCTTATCGGAGATGTATTTGGCCAGAACCTCCTTTGCCGGTTTTTCCCACTGCTCTTTTTGATCTGCCGGGATTACGAACACCTGGCGGCCAGGCAAACTCTTGAAATATTCGAGTCCGGTCTTGTCATAGTACATCCAGACCATGGCTTGCTTCTCGGCGTACTCCTTGCTGAGCTCGGTGAAGATCTTCTTGATGTCGTCGGGAAGGGAATTCCACTTCTTCTTGTTCATGACCACGAACTGATTACTCGAGGTCGATACAGGGGTGATGGTGACGAATTTCGTGACCTCCGCTGTCTTGAACCCTTTCAGCACCTCGGGTACGGCGAAATTCCCGTCGATCACGCCCTTGGAAAGGCACTCATACGCCTCGGACATGGCCATGGCCCTTGGAACGGCGCCCCATGCCTTCACCAGATCGATGGTGGCACCGCTGGTCCGAAGTTTCAATCCTTTGAGGTCCTCGAGCTTTTTTATAGGGGTGTCTTTTGTTGCCAGTACATTACGGCCGGGTCCGTGGAGATAGAGAACATGGACGTCTTCGTATTCCTTGAAGGGGAACTTCGCGAAGAGATCTGCGTATACCATGGTGGTTACCCAGGAACTGGGAATATCCGAGGGCATCTCGAAGACTTCGCTCATGGGGAAACGGCCCGCAACCCACAACGGGCAGGACATGCCGATGTCGGCGATTCCTTTGGCCACGGCATCGTAGGTCTTTGTGGGAGGAGCCAGGGTCGCACCCGGATAGACCGTGATTTCGACCCTGCCACCGGTCTTCTTCTTGATGTCATCGGCGAACATCTGGTTGAGAGTGGAGTGAAAATGGGTCTGTGGAAAAAACGTGGCGAAGCTGAGCGGTATCTTGTCGGCAGCGTTTCCCCTGGATGCGAATGAGACGACCGAGAGACAAAAGACGGCCATGAACCACAGACAGATTGAAATCCCTTTCCGATTCATAAAACTCCTCCTTTGCTTAAGATTGGACATTACTTCTGGTGAATCTCCACGTACCCTTCGTCTGCGTTGATCCTGACGAAATCACCGGTCTTGATAATTTCGAGAAAATCGCGTTCAGGTTCATGAACCATCGGCGTATCGGTGATGATGGCGCTCACCGCCACCACGCCTTCGGCCCTGAGATTGAGGATCCCTTTTGGGGCGCATCCCCGCTTGAATGCAGCGTAGAACTGCCAGGAACCGGTTGTGGATCCCTTCCCCGTGGGGAAGACCAGGATCTTTCCCGCCACGCTCTTGCCTTCCAGGTCATGGCCCGGCTCCCGGATCTTCCCGGTATTCGGATCCATGCCCCCTGTGAAGGAAATGGGCATGCGGGAAACAATGGCCTCGCCTTCCGCCACCCCCTTTGTCACAGGCTTTGCCTTGATCGTGATCATCTCTTCCCTTCCCACCTTCCGGACAGAGCGCTCTGCACGCACTCCCTGGTGGAACCAAACCAGGTCTCCATCCCAAAAAGATTATGGGCGTAGTAACTTCCTCTTGCCGAGTTTATGGCGATAACCCGGATCCCTTGCTCCTTTAGATAAAGGTGCGGTCCGTCGGCCGCGCCCACATCCGCAACCATTTTCGCTCCAGCCGATTTCAGGGTGTCCAGCAACCCCATTCTCTGGGACAGGAGCTTCACCCAGGCAGAGGTGCAGATCCAGAGCTGTGTCTCGGGATGGAGTCTTTTCCCCTCCAGCATGGCCGCGATTTCCTGAACCTCCTGGATGCTGCATTGAGGACAGCCGAAGATGACGAGATCCACCTTCTCGTCCGATGCGGAAGAAATCTCCCGGAACGCTGCATGAACATCCGCCTGGGTCGGTTCAAGATCCGGGGATGCGGGCGGGTTCCCCTGAAAGGCCTGTTCGAGGCAGCTCGCCTCCGGCGTGATTCCCACCAGGTGAACGAGGCCCGTAGCGCCGGTGACGGTCAGGCTGTAGAGCAGCCCTTTGATCGATTCGATGTCGAGGCCAGGCGGAAGATTTATGAAAACCGGTATTCTCGCGCCCACCTGTTTTCCCAGATGCCAGCCGAGCGCCTTGAAGTCGGAAGGGTCATAGCTCTGCAGGTCGAGTCTCCCCACATCGATAAGCATCTGCCCCTTTCTGTTTTCCTGAATATGGAGCCCCCACTCGGGAATGGCCCCTACGATCGCGGCGGCCAAGGCCACATGGTCACCATCCCTGTTAGACCTTGCACCGATGACCGAGTTCGCAAATACCTGGCTGCCGGAGGAAGCCCATGCAATATGATCGCCGAAACGCGGCACATTGCCCACGAGATAGTGGTGGCATGAATAGGTGAGGGTGACTCCCAGCGATTTCAAGGCCTCATGGATTCTCTTCTGCCTCACGCGGTAAAAGTCGGGAATCCTAAACTCGTCGGCCTGCTCCGAGTCATACATCTCCGGGTTCTTGGTGGTGAAAACCCTGACCCTGGTTCCATCCCCGGCGAGATTTTCCAGCCATTCCACCCCCTCGTCCATCAGCACCGGGAAGTTTCCGGCGATGTGGACACTGGTAATCGGAATCATGCGTTCGGCTTCATAGCACTTCCCATAGGCGACAAGGATCTCCATGGCCTTTTGGGCGCCCTGACCTTTAGAGCCTTCCAGAATTCTTACATGATCTTCACAAAGCTGCATATGCCGCCCTTTCGGAGATCTTGGTGAGGGGAACCGCCCGGTGCCCCATTACTTGCGAAAATAGACAGAGAGGAATGTGACCGGACCCAGCGCAACCACCGAATGCTCCACACTGGAATCGAAACAGATCAGATCCCCCTTGTTCAGCTCATATTCCTTGTTCCCATACCTGAACAGGGACTTCCCAAGGATATGATAGGTAACCTCAAAACCATTATGACTGTGTTTGCTGACGAACTCTCCCCGGCGGGCCTCGCCCAGACTGACTGAAACCCTTTCATCCACAAACCCTTTGGGAAGGAGCAGTTCGAGCTTCAACTTCTTTGATTGAATGACCGGCGCTTTTCCCTTTCGTATGAGGGTCAGTTCATTTTTTTCCTGCAGGAAGTCCGTGATGTGCTGTCCCAGGTGGTGAGCGATCTCTGACAGGAGAGCCACAGAGGGGCTCACTTTGTCGGTTTCGATTCTGAACAGGGTGAGATAGCTGATCCCGATCCGCTCAGCGAACTCCTTCATGTTGAGTCCCAGGTTCTTGCGCGTCTGCCGTATCCTGTTGCCCACGTTCATGGGGCGATCATATAATTTGTGATAGATTATTCAACTAAAAATATAGTTTTAGAGAGAGTAGCGCTTGTTTCTCGGGGATAGATCGAAGGATGGGAGACTTGGCGGCAAAAACGTCAACTGCAGGATCGAGCCGGTTCCGGCCTGCCGACCTTGCCGGCTTCCAGGCGCGAATCCCGGTCCTCTCTCAGTACTTCCCCCTGCCATGGGGGATTCTCAGGGTTTTCAGGCGGTGTCTGAGTGTGCTGGGATTGAGCCCCAGCAGCACTGCAGCTCCGCTTGGACCATTTATCCTGCCCTTGGTCATTTTCAGGACCTTCCTCATATGCTTTGCATTGATATAGTCGATGTTCAGGGATTCATCCTTTTCAGGCGTAGCCGCCACCCTCTCGCCGCCCTCGTCGGCCCAGACAATGCTGTCGAAAGTCACGGGTCGCCCTTTGCTCAGAATCAGGGCCCGCTCAACCACATTTTCCAATTCCCGCACATTACCGGGCCAGGAGTAGGACATGAGGGGCACAATTGCCCCTGGAGACAGCTTTGGAAGGTGAGGAAGCTGGAGCTCCCTTGATTTCTTTTCAATGAAATGGTTGACCAGGGCAGGGATGTCTTCGGTGCGGTCCCTGAGCGGCGGGATCATGATCGGGAAGACATGAAGTCTGAACCAGAGGTCCGCCCTGAACTGCTTGTTTTGCACCATCTCGTAGAGGTTCTGGTGGGTCGCGGCAATGATCCGGATGTCCACCTTGATTTCGCTGGCGCCTCCTACTCGATGCACGATCTTGTCCTGGAGTACCCGGAGCATTCTCACCTGGGCGTGGGGAGGCAGTTCACCGACCTCATCGAGGAAAATGGTGCCCGCGTTGGCCCGCTCGAAGCACCCCCGCTTCTGGGAAATGGCGCCGGTGAATGCCCCTCTTTCGTGACCGAAGAGCTCGCTGTCGATCAGGGTTTCCGGAATGGCCCCGCAGTTTACCTGGATAAATGGGCCGTCTTTGCGACGGGAGAGACCATGTATCGCCGTTGCCACGATCTCCTTTCCCACCCCGGTCTCCCCCTGCAGCAGTACCGGGCTGTCCAGGGGGGCCACTTCATTGACCATTTCCATGACCTCTTTCAGGCCGAAATCCTCTCCGATGACATCACCATCGAAACGTTTGAGCCTGCCCTGCAGATAACGGATATCATCGGCCATCAGTTCCTTGAGCTGATTCAACTCGTCATATCTCAGTGCATTGGAGAGGGCGATCGCAACCGGCTCATAGATGGTGGAAAACAACTTCAGGTGCTCTTCCGTAAACCGGTCGTGTCCTTCGGCGTACAGGACCAGGTTCCCGAGTTTTGTCCCCTTGATGGCAAGATGCATCACCATGATGGAATCGTTCATCTGCCCGGTCCTCTGAACGATGGATCTCGCCACCGGATCCATGAGCACACGGTTCCACATCAGGACCGGGGGCAGATCGGGATCATCCAGAAACTTCCGTCCTTCATCGTTCAGAGGCATGACGACATTGACCCTGCGGGCTTCTTTGGGGGTGGCCACGGCGATGGTCCTCAGAGCGCCCAGTCCAAGATCATACAGATTCAGATGCAGCCGGTCTCCAGGCATAAAGGAGCGCAGGTAAATCAAACACTCCTGGAGCGCGATCTCAAAGTCGAGTTTTCCGCAGACACGCAGGGTTACCTGTCTGAAAAAGGTATTCTCGTCAACCGCCATGGTCCTCTCCCGGATCTTGGGTTTGTGCGGGCTCACATACAGGGCTCAGATACAGTTATCGTATTTAACAGTTTCACGGGAAATTATCAAATATGGAGATATATTCTTCGTATTTGGTAATCAATGAGGGATTAGGGGCTTAAGGTTCCGAATTGCCATTCTATTTTTTTGTGGCATGGTTTTCGCTCAAAAGAGATGAAAACCCATCGGATCCCGTTGTGGATTCGGGCTTCTATTATGCCTGTGCTTACTCCAGGGCTCTCGCCCTGAAACAACAGTGAAGCAACGTGTCTTCGAAACCATTTTATCCAGCGTCATGCCAGAGTAATACAGGAACCGGCGTCATTTCGGATGGAAATGAGAAATCCCATGCGAACCAATGTCCCGAAAGAAATGAGGGATCTCTCCCAGGCGCAGAGAGATCCCTCGCTTTGCTCAGGATGATTTGCTTCGCCAGGATCTCTCCGGGATTTTATCCCGCGCGAGTCGCGGGAGCCGAGGTGACAACTTCGTGCGGCACGAGACTGGAATCACAGGAACGGAGGAGGATTGAGCAATGAAAAAGGGTTTGATGATTATTCTGATGGGTTTATGTCTGATTGCCTTTTTTTCACCGGCGCCCGCTTCAGCACAGCAACCAAAGGCCATGGAACTGAGTTTTGCCCACACGATTCCGCCTGTGGTACCTCTTGCCAAGGTCTACCAACAATGGGGAAAGATGATAGAGGAGAAGAGCGGAGGCAGGGTAAAGATCAACTATTTCTGGAGCGAGTCTTTGCTCAAGGCTTCCGAGTTATTCAGGGGCGCCCAGACCGGTCAGGCGGATATCAGCTACTACGTGGTCGGCATCGATTACGGGCTGATGCCGATGAACATGATAACGAAACTGGCTTTCCTGGGCTTTCCCTCCCTGCCGGTGGGGACCGAGATCTACAACAAGCTGTGCGACAAATTCCCCCAGCTGAGGGATGAGTTCAAGGGAGTGAAGGTGCTCTCGGCAAGGATGGGTCCAGCCTACCAGCTCCACTTCACCAAGAAGGAGGTGCGTGTTCCGGCGGATCTGAAAGGAATGAAGGTAATCTCCGTGGGGGGGAGCCTGGCAAAAGAGATGATGGGGATGGGCGCATCCCCCATTGATGTGAAGGTGGGGGATCTCTATGTTTCCCTGGAAAGAGGGCTGGCCGAGGGGATTTCCACCCACATTCCGATCCTGCACGCCTTCGGCATCCTGAAGCTGGTTCCCCATCACACGTTCTTTAAAGGGGGCGCAGTCATGGGCCCGGACATGCTTCTCTTCAATCTCAAGAAGTGGCAGAGCCTCCCGCCCGATATCCAAAAGCTCTTTGAAGAGCTGAGTCCCTGGCTGGCGCAAGAACTGATCAAGGCGGACAGCGGGTATGAGGCCATGGTTATCGGCAAGGCCAAGGAAATGGGGCACACGATCTACTCGCCCACACCAGACGAGTTGAAACTCTGGGTACAGGCGGTACAGCCGGTTCATGACAAATGGGTTTCAGAGACAGGTGCCAAGGGGCTGCCGGCCAAGGCCCTGTATGACGAGGTGAAGAAGCTGGTTCAGGAATCACAGAAGTAGGCGTATTGAAAGATGAACGTCGAACATCGAACATCGAACGTCCAACATCGAATGAGAAGAGAAAGGACCACTGAACGCTGGACGCTGTTTTCAAAGATGAACGTCCAACATGAAGACCCTGAACACTGAACCCTGAACACTGAAACCTCCTTCACAGGAAGGGTGATGAAACCGATCCGATCCCTCTCCCGCTTCATGAATGCGGTGGCGTGCGGCGTGCTCGTGCTCATGATGCTGCTCACAGTCTCAGACGTGGTGTTGCGCAGTCTTCTGCGAAGCCCAATCCTGGGCACCACCGAGCTCACCGAAAACATGATGGCTTGTCTGGCGTTCCTTGCTCTCGCATGGTGCGCGGTCGAGAGGAGCCACCTGAAGGTCGATTTGGTGATGATCATGCTCCCGGCAAGGGTGCAGGCGATTGTAGACAGCCTCACCTTGCTTGCCGGGCTGTGCCTGGTCGGCGTTATCTCCTGGCGGAGTTTCCTGGAAGCAATGGTCGTGAAGGAGCTCAACATAGAGAGTTCTCTGCTCAGAATCCCGGCATACCCCTTTTACTATGTGATGGCCGTCGGATTCGCCGTTTTGTGCCTGGTGATGGTGATGCAGTTTGTAGAAAGGGTGCGGAAGGCGGTAAAAATTGAGCCCTGAAGCGGTCGGAATCATCGGCATCGGTGTGGTGGTGGTCCTCATGCTCGCCCGCATGTGGATCGGCCTGTCCATGGCGCTGGTCGGTTTTCTGGGCGTTGCCTACCTGAGGGGACTCGACGGGGCATTGGGTGTGCTGGGGACGGTTCCCTTCAAGTACGTTGCCTTCTATCCCATATCGGCAATACCCCTGTTCGTGTTCATGGCCGTTATCATCGCCAACACGGGGATCGGTTCCAGCCTCTTCAACTCGGCCCACGCCTGGCTGGGTCAACTGCGGGGTGGGCTGGCAATGGCCAGCATCCTTGCCTGTGCGGGCATGGCTGCCATCATGGGCGACAGCGTGGCCGAGGTAGTCACCATGAGCAAGGTGGCGGTGCCGGAAATGAAGAAGTACAAGTATGACTCACAATTGGCCAGCGGATCCGTGGCGGCCGGAGGCACACTCGGAATCCTGATACCCCCCAGCCTTGGCTTCATCATGTACGGGATCCTGACGGAGCAATCCGTGGGTGCGCTCTTCATGGCAGGCATTCTGCCGGGGCTGCTTCTCACCTGCCTGTTCCTGGCCGCCGTCCGGATCGTCGTTGCAATGCGGCCGGATGCAGGGCCCCCGGGGCCAAGAACCACTTTCAAGGAAAAGGTTCTCTCGCTCAAAGGAACGTGGCACACGATGCTCCTGTTTGTGATGATCATCGGCGGCATCTATGCAGGAATATTCACTCCCACGGAAGCGGCGGCGGTGGGTGCCTTTGGGGCGATCGTTATCAGCGCCGCCAGTCGGAGGCTTACCCTGAAAGGTCTTGTCGGCTCGATTGCGGAGGCCACCAGGGTGAGTGCCATGATCGTGCTCCTCATCATGGGAGCTTTCATTTTGATGAAATTCCTGGCCATGAGCAAGTTCCCCTTTGCCCTTGCCGATTTCATCAATGACCTGGCTCTGCCCCGCTATGGGGTTTTTGCCGCCATCATCATCCTTTACGTCCTGCTCGGCATGTTCCTGGACGTCTTCGCCGCGGTGGTTCTCACCATCCCCGTGATCTTCCCGGTAGTGACAGGACTCGGGTTTGATCCCATCTGGTTTGGCGTAATCATCGTGCTGGTCCTGGAAATGGGGCTGATTACCCCGCCCGTAGGCATGAATGTCTTTGCCATGGCCGGCGTGACAGGCATTCCGCTCGACACCATTTTCCGCGGCGTATTGCCTTTCGTGATCGCCATGATCATATGCGTGATCCTACTCGTTATTTTCCCGCAAATCGCGCTGTTCATACCGGGAAGAGTTTGAAAGAAAGGGGTAAGGAGGAAGAAGAAAGATCAACGTCCAACATCGAACATCGAACGTCCAACGTCGAATCAACTGACAACTGACAAATGACAAATGGAAGATGAACGTCCAACGTCGATGAAACACGGAAGAAAAGGCTCCTGACCCTGGGATCGGCGAGAGCCGTATGAACCCTTTAATCTTGATGCGCTCGTAAAAAGTCGGAAAATACCCTTTTTCCGTCATCCCCCGCACCGCAGTGCGGGGGATCCAGTATTTTCGAGCCTTTGCAGAATATCTGGATTCCGGCCTTCGCCGGAATGACGACTTCTTAAGAGCGCATCAACATGAACATCGAACGTGAATGGGAAAGAGGAGTCAGAATCATCAGATTCACCATCGATGAAAAAGAGATAGAGTCCAGCCCCGGCAAGACCGTGCTGGAAGCTGCCCTGGAGGCAGGGATCTATATCCCCCACCTCTGCCATCACCCTGACCTCAGGCCGGTAGGGACCTGCGGGTTGTGCGTAGTAGATGTCGAAGGCAGGGGGGATCCATGCGTGTCCTGCACCACTTCGGCCGAAGAAGGCATGGTGGTGAAGACAAAGAGTGAGCGTATCGATCTCCTGCGGCGAAAGGCCATGGAGTCTCTCCTGGTGGATCATCCTTCCGAATGTTTGGAGTGCAGCCGGTATCTCCATTGCGAACTGCAGTCGGTCAAGCAGTTCCTAGGCATGACCGAGGTGCTGAGTGTCCCAAGGCGCATCAGGCCGATCCTCATCAACACGTCCAATCCCCTTTTCGTGCATGACTTTGCGCGCTGTATCCGCTGCGGGCGGTGCGTGAGGGCATGCAACGAACTGCGGGGCGCAGGGGTCCTCGAGCTGAAGGAGGAAGGGGGAGAAAGAAGGATCTCCATCCCTGATGACAAAACCCTGGCCAGGGCCGGGTGCCGGTTCTGCGGGGCCTGCGTGGAGGTCTGTCCCACCGGAGCGATGCGGGACAAGGAAGAACTGGTGAGGGGAAAGAAACGCGGACCGGCTCTTGTTCCGTGCAAATATACCTGCCCCTCGGAGATCGACGTCCCTCGCTATATTCGTTTCATCCGTAAAAAGCGGTATGCGGAAGCAGCGGCGGTGATCAGAGAAAAGGTGCCGTTCCCCAAAGTACTGGGCCATGTCTGCCATCATCCCTGTGAGTCTGTCTGTCGCAGGGCAGAGGTGAATGAAGCGGTTTCCATCAGGGAGCTCAAGCTTTTTGCCGTGGAGAACGACAGAGAACTTCTTTGGGAAAAGAATGCCAGGAGAGATGCTCCCACCGGTAAGCGCGTTGCCGTGATAGGCGCCGGGCCGGCCGGACTGACAGCTGCATACTATCTGGCAAAGCAGGGGCACGGCGTGACGGTGTTTGAAACCCTCCCCTTTGCCGGGGGGATGATGCGATTCGGCATACCTGAATACCGGCTTCCGAGGGATGTCCTGGAAAGCGAAATCAGAGAGATCGAGAAGGCCGGTGTCGAGATCAGAACCAATGTTAGGATCGAATCCCTGGACGTCCTGATGAAGGAGCAGGGCTACCGTGCGGTGGTGGTGGCAGTGGGCGCTCACAAGTCCTACAGACTTCCCATTCCGGGCAAAGACCTGGATGGGGTTTGGGCAGGCATCGATTTTCTCAGGGAAGTCAACCTGGGGAAAAGGGTGGAGGTGGGGGAGACCGTCCTTGTCGTGGGGGGAGGAAATGTGGCCCTGGATTGCGGCCGAGCGGCTCACCGTGCCGGGGCGAAGGAGGTTCACATCGTCTGTCTTGAAGCGAGGGACAGCATGCCCGCCGTGCAGGAGGAGATCGAAGCGAGCGAGAAGGAGGGTATCCTCATTCACCCTTCCCGGACGTGCACAAGGGTTCTTAGCGAAAGCGTCAGGATCACCGGTGTCGAGTGTCTGGAAGTGGAGTCCTTTTCACTGGACGATGACGGAAAGGCTCAGGTGGAAACCATCGAGGGTTCGGAGCATGTTTTTCCGGCGGACACCGTCATCTTCGCCGTCGGACAGACCCCGGATATCCCGGTTGGTTTCGGACTCGAACAGGATGAACGGCACCGTATTGAAATCGATTCTCACACCCTTGAGACCAGCAGGGAAGGAGTTTTTGCCGCCGGTGATGGACTGACCGGGACATCGTGGGTCATTGAAGCGATTGGCTCCGGCAGAAAGGCGGCAGCAGCCGTGGATCGGTATCTCGGGGGGAGCGGCGACATCGATGAGCACCTGGCGCCGAAGGAAGAACCTGAATCCTGGCTCGGGCCATGCGAAGGGTTCGCAGGTCTTACGCGAGGAACGGAATGGAGTGACGGTCTCGATGAAAGATCTGCTCAGGCCGAATCATCGAGGTGCCTGCGTTGCGATTTGAGACTCAGGATCAGACCGGTGAAGTTCTGGGGAGAATACTGATATCTCTCACAGAGCCCGCAGAGACACGGAGATTACGAAAAGAACCCTCTGTGTGCTCTGTGGTTCTGTGAGAGCGGATTTCCAAAGGAGAAAGCCATGAGCAAATTAGAGGCGGATGTCGTTGTCGTTGCGGGGGGTGCGGCCGGTTTGACTGCGGCTGTGGCTGCGGCCCAGCAGGGGGCAAAGGTGGTTGTTTTTGAGAAGGGCGCCACCACCGGAGGAACCGGAAACATGGGCATGGGTCCCCTGGGCATAGAAAGCAGGCATACCCGGCTGAAACAGTTCAGGCCCTCGAAGGATGAGGCCTTTGAGGTCTTCATGAACTACACCCACTGGCGGGTGGATGCCAAGCTGGTACGGGCGTACCTCAACAAGTCAGGCGATACGATTCACTGGCTGGAGGATCTGGGGGTTGAATTCGTCGAACCCGCGTCCTACTTCCCGACTGCTTATCCTACATGGCACCTCGTGAAGCCGGCCGCCGGCGGCAGGCCCGGGCCCATGTCTTCGGCCACCATGATGAAGGTATTGACGGACAGGGCAAAGGAGATGGGCGTTCGGATTCTTCTTCAGACGCCGGCCAGGAAAGTCCTGAAGACAGGGGGCCGCGTCACAGGGGTGGTCGCGGAGGACAGGGCAGGGGAAACCATCGAGGCCCATGCCAAGGCTGTGATCATTGCCACGGGAGGGTTCGGGGACAATCCGGAAATGATCAAGAAATTTACCGGGTATGAATACGGCAAGGACATCTTCTCCTTCCGCATCCCCGGGCTTGAAGGGGACGGCATTCGCATGGCCTGGGAAGCGGGTGCTGCTCGGACCGACATGAACATGGAAATCATTTACGGCATGCCGGACGTCATGGCCATCGGTCCTGAGCTTCACGAAGCCTGTCGTCAACCCCATCTTCTGGTAAATCTCTTGGGAGAGCGCTTTATGAACGAAGCAGTGCTTCCCAACACGACATTCACGGGAAACGCCATATCCATCCAAAAGGAGCGTTGCGCCTTTCTGATTTTCGATGAAGAGATCAAGAAGAAGATGGAAGCAGGGTTTGATTTTCTGAGTGTGGTCTTCCCCTTCATGCGGATCGCGGACTTCGACAAGGCTATCCGCGATGCGATGGACAAGGGCTACGCGCATCTCTTCGTGGGGGATTCCATCGAGGAATTGGCAGAAAAGACCGGGATTGACCCTCAAGGGTTGAGAAAGACCGTTGAGGAGTACAACAAATCCTGCGAAGGGGGATATGACGATCTCTTCAACAAGGAGCACCGGTATCTCAGGCCGATCAAAAGCCCGAAGTTCTATGCCGCCAGGCACCTGCCCAGTGCATACGGCAGCGTGGGCGGGATCAAGATCAACCACAGGACAGAGGTTCTCGGCAAGGACTGGAAACCGATTCCAGGCCTGTATGCAGCCGGTGTGGATGCCTGTTCCATCTATGGGGACAGCTATGTCTTTGTCCTGCCGGGAAATACGATGGGCTTTTCCCTCAATACCGGACGCATGGCCGGAGAAAACGCAGCGGAATACATCAAGGCCGGGTAGCCATTGGTGAAGTGGAGAAGCGAGAGAACATGAAAGTTTCTCTCGCAGAGATCGCAGAGGCGCGGAGGGAAAAAGAAGTCGGTAGATACCCATTCGGGACAATGCTCCGCATTGATTTCTCAGTCGCTTCGCTCCTTTGAAACGACAGACAAGTGGGATCTGACAGTGGAGGCGCGGTGCAGGAGCCGTTATGGTCATGGGCATAGGTGTGGACATCATCGCGATCAGCAGGATGAGAGACATACTGGAGACCAGCGGCAGGGTGTTTATGAACAAGGTGCTCACGCCTTATGAACAGGAGCGGTGTGAAGCACACCATGACCGCGTTGCCTATGTTGCAATGACCTTTGCCGCCAAGGAAGCTATTTTCAAGACCTTCGGCATAGGCTGGGAGACGGGAGTGCAGTTGAAGGAAATAGAGGTGCGGGACGGAGAGTGGGGAGAACCGATTCCTGTTCTGACCGGAAGATTTCTCGAACTTGCCTCTGAACGCAAAGCAACCAGGGTGCTACTGAGCTTGTCCTATGACGGCGATTACGCCATTGCCGTAGCAACGCTGGCAGGAGAGCAATGATGACGACGGACATTATGGAGCAATTGCGCACCAGGGCCAGGGCCAATCCACAAAGGGTTGTCTTCCCGGAAGCAGGTGAAGAGAAGATCCTACGTGCCGTCTGTGCGATTCGGGACCAGGGAATAGCTCAACCCATACTCATCGGCAAGCCCGACGTCGTATCCGTGCCGGCGCAAGACATGGGGTTGTCCCTTGAGTCCATTCAGATCATCGATCATACGGCTCAGGAAGCAGTCGAGCGCTTTGCTGAAGCTTTTGGAAAGGTCAACTCGGATTTTCCGGCCTCTGCCATCAAGCGAAAACTGAGAGACCCCCTCATGTTCGCGGCCATGATGGTCAGGCTGGATGAAGCGGATTGCATGGTGGCCGGGCTTTCCCATACAACGGGGGAGGTCATCATGGCCAGTGAGATGATCATCGGTCTTCAGGAAGGAATCTCCACCGTCTCGAGTACGGGGATTCTGGTGATACCGGGCTATGAAGGATCTGAAGGCAGCCTTCTGGGAATTGCCGATTGCGCCGTCTGCCCGGCTCCCGGTTCGCAGGAACTGGCCGATATAGCCATCTCCACGGCAGATACAATACGAACTCTTCTGGGTTGGGAGCCTCGGGTGGCCCTGCTCTCTTTCTCCACAAAAGGCAGCGCCGGCCATGAGCGGGTGGACACCGTACTGAATGCCCTGGAAATGGTCCGCGAGCGAAGACCGGACATTCTCGTAGACGGTGAACTGCAACTGGATGCCGCCATCGTACCGGAGGTTGCCGCCAAGAAGGTGAAGGGGGACAGCCCCGTGGCAGGCAAGGCCAATATCCTGATCTTCCCGGATCTCGGATCCGGCAACATCGGTGTCAAACTGGTCCAGCAGTTCGCCCGTGCCGCTGCCTACGGGCCTCTCTTGCAGGGTTTTGCCAAGCCGGTAAGCGATCTCTCCCGGGGAGCGCCCGTGGAAGAGATCGTCGGCGCGGTTACCATGGTGGCCGTGCGGGCGCAGAGTCAAAGGAATGTCCAATGACCAATTCCAAATGTCCAATGTCCAAGTAAGAGAGAGGAACAGGAGCAGAAGGTGAGAAGTTTAGAAGATGAGAAGATGAGAGAATCCTTTCTTAACTTCTCACCTTCTCATCTTCTCACCTTCTTCAGTGTCTTAGTGTCTTGGTCGCAGAGCAAAGAGGAGCCCCATCAATGAATAAGAAATACCACATTTTTGCGATCAATCCCGGTTCCACCTCGACAAAGATCGCTCTCTTTGAAAACGAGACGGAGGTCTTTGCCTCCAACGTCCCTCATGATGCAGCAAGGCTCAAGGAGTTCCGCGAGATCGGAGACCAGCTCCCTTACCGGAAAGAGACGATCATGAGTGAACTGGCCAAACGCAATATCTCCCTCCGGGGAACCGATGCCTTTGCCGGACGCGGCGGCGGGCTGGTCGGGCTCGAGGGGGGCACATACATCATTAACGAAACCCTTCTCCATCACGCCAGAATCGGCTTTACCGTAAAGCACCCTGCAACCCTCGGCAGTCAGCTGGCCCATGAGTTCGCAGCCACGTACGGAGGCAAACCGTTTGTCGTCAATCCTCCCGATGTGGATGAATTCGATATCATTGCGCGGGTCAGCGGGTTGTCCGACGTTTATCGCGAGAGCAGGGGTCATCCGCTGAATCAGAAGGAGGTTGCCATACGCTATGCGCGGGACGTGGGAAAGCGCTACGAGGATCTGAATCTGGTCATCTCTCATATCGGCGGCGGCGTATCGGTAACGGCGCACAAAAGAGGCCGCATGGCGGACTCCAGCGACGTGATCAACGGCGACGGCCCCATGGCCCCTACCAGGGCCGGAGCCATACCGGCTACTGCCATCATTAAAATGTGCTTCTCCGGCAAGTACACCGAAAGAGAGATGTATGACCGGATCACCAAGACCGGAGGCCTTGTCGATCATCTCGGGACCTCTGATGTCACAGAGGTGTTGAAACGGATCCGGAACAGAGATGGTTATGCAAAGATCGTCTACGACGCCATGATCTACCAGATTGCGAAGAACATCGGCGCCTATGCGACGGTCCTCAAAGGGCGAGTCGATGCCATTCTGCTCACCGGCGGGATCGCTCATGACGACTACCTCGTAGACCGGATCACCGAGAGGGTGGAGTACATCGCCCCTGTAGTGGTTTATGCCGGTGAGTTCGAGATGGAAGCCCTGGCAGCGGGAGCGCTCAGGGTGTTGGCCGGACACGAACAGGCCAAGACCTATACCGGAAGACCTGTTTGGGATGGATTTTAAAAGGAGAACCGCAGAATTTCCAATGTCCAATGTCGAATGTCGAAGGGAAGATTCCCGCAAATGAATCTGTGATTCGATTCCTTCTTGATCATTCGAATTCGGACTTGGGTGCGGCTGCAAAATGGAATTCATGCCTCTTTGTGCCTTCGTGTCCTGGAGGCTGAGTGTACATCGTTAAAGCAATGAAACAGGAGAAGATAATTATGGGATTGCGAGAAGAGGTGTTGGAGAAAATCATTCAAAGGGCAGCGGAAATTTTCAAGAAGAACCCAGGCGAATTGAGCGCCGACACGCAGTTCGTGGCTGATCTCAAGGCCAAATCTGTGAATCTGGTGCAGATTATCGCCGTACTGGAGGATGCCTTTGATGTGGAGATCAACTTCATGCAGTTCAGGAGGAACAAGACGCTCGGTGAGGCAGCAGGCTTCGTCGCCCAGCTCTGCGGCGGCTGATCGTCTCAATAACCAAGACAGAAGGAAGGAAGATCATCATGGTTGAGAAAATCAGAAAAAAAGAACTCTTCGGCAACGTGGAGATCGAGGGGATTTACCGCGAGACCAGAAGGCCGGCTCCCCAGGCAGACAAGAAAGCCAAGGAAGGGAAGGAAGAGAACTGGGACGGACTGGAGGAAAAATCGCTGGAAGGAGCAGGACATGGATTCTGCTCACCCTTTAATCAGCGAACCTATCTGGCGGAAGACGGCATCCTCTGCGAGCAGGATGTTCCCGTTACCTTGCGGGACGGCATCATCATTTATACTGACATCTATCGTCCCGTGGGGCAGACCGGCATCCCTGCCATCGTTGCATGGAGCTATTTCGGAAAGCGGCCCGGCGACGGCTTTGACGAATGGCAGATTATCGGAGTCCCCCCGGGTACAGTCTCCCGCATGGCCAAATTTGAGGCCCCGGATCCTGCGTACTGGTGCCGTCATGGATATGCAGTTGCCAACGTTGACCCCCGAGGTGTCGGTCATTCACAGGGCAATGTCAATATGTTCGGCACACAGGACGGGCGGGACGGCTATGATTTCATTGAATGGATCGCAACCCAGCACTGGTGCAACGGCAAGGTCGGCATGGGCGGGAACTCGGGGGTGGCTATGACGCAGTGGCGGATCGCCGCAGAGCAGCCGCCCCACCTGGCCTGCATTGCCCCGTGGGAGGGAACAGGAGACCTCTATCGCGAATCCCTTTACGAGGGAGGCATCCCTGCCCTGGGTTTCAACGACTTCATCGTGGGTTCTCTGACGGGCACCGGATACGTCGATGACACTGCGGCCATGGCCATGGAGCACCCCTTCCTGGACGCGTACTGGGAAGATAAGATCCCCAAGTGGAGGAACATCAGAATCCCGGTTTCGACCACAGTATGCTGGAACCACTTCCACCTGCGAGGTTCCATAGAAGGGTTCAGAAGAATCCGTTCAACCAAGAAGTGGCTTCGCGCCCACAGGGAGTTCGAGTGGCCCGATACTTTCGGCACCTCCGGCATCCTCGATCTGAAGCTCTTCTATGACCGATATCTCAAGGACATTCGCAACGGCTGGGAGCTCACCCCGCGGGTCCGGCTCGAGGTGATGGACGCTTACGAATACGACTTTCAGACCAATCGTGCGGAAAGGGAATTTCCCCTTGCCAGGACCCAGTACAGGAAACTCTATGTAGATGCTGCAAAGGGGGCGCTTTCCCTTGTCCCTGTAACCGTCGAATCCAAGATAAGCTACGAGGCGGAGGAGGGCTCCACGACCTTCGATATCCAATTTGAGGAAGACACGGAGATCACCGGTTTCATGAAACTCCGCCTGTGGGTCGATGCCGTCGGCAATGATGACATGGACCTCTTCATCGCGATCCGCAAGCTCGATGAGCAAGGCAACTGGCTGCCCGTAAACGTCCTCGGAGAGCCCCATCCGGGCGCATGGGGAAAGATGAGGGTGTCGCGCCGGGAACTGGATGAGAAGCTGTCCACCGATTTTCAGCCGGTCCAGGCCCATCGTAGAGATCAAAAGCTGAAACCCGGCGAGATTGTCCCCGTGGACATCGAGATATGGCCCCACAGCAGGATCTGGCACAAAGGCCAGCAGTTACGAGTGCTCGTATCGGGCCATTACATCCGCGAAGGGTGGTTTGAGCCGTTCTCCTGGGAGCTCAATAACAAAGGCAGGCACGTCATCCACTCCGGCGGCAAGTATGACTCGTACCTCCAGGTGCCTGTCATTCCGCCGAGATATAGGGCAGGCGATTATGTCTATCGCTGAGGCTGAATAATTGAACCGCGAAGGCGCTAAGGACGCAAAGAAGATCGCAAAGCTTGTTTTTTCATCTGCCGGAGCGGCCTCCGGTAGGTGAAAAAACAAGTCTTCTCTTAGCGCACTTGGCGTCTTGGCGGTTTAAAGCTGTTTGTGTTTGCCTTTTTCGATTTTGGTTAACCAATCGTCTATAAGTCACAAAAACATAGAGGGAGGTACAAAAATGAAGCTTCTCGGGTTGTCGGCAGGCAGGAAAATGGGTAACTCTGAAATTCTCCTCAAGGAGGCCCTCATGGCCGCTGAGGCGACGGGAGTGGAGGCTGAAATCCTGCGGCTCCACGATCTCAAAATCAAACCCTGCACAGGCTGCACCTCCTGTGTCCAGGGCAAGAACGGCCTCATTTTTGGAGGTTCAGGGCAGTGCGTAATCAAGAACGACGATATGCCGTTGTTCAATGAGAAACTCTGGGAATCTGACGGCATCATCATCAGTATGCCCGTGTTCATCTTCCAGCCGCCCGGATACCTGAAGGTGCTCATCGACCGGTGCGGCCCTTCCCATGACCAGGCCTTTGTCATGGAGGCAAAAAAGGTGGCGGGCGGAAAAAGCGGTGCTGATCCGCGTATCTTCAAATCCAGGGTCGCAGGGTTTCTCTCTGTGGGCGGGGCGCCCCACTTTGACTGGGCTTCCCTGGCCCTTCCGCTCATGAACACCTTCACCTTCCCCATGGAGATCAAGGTCGTCGATATGCACCAGGTGATGGGCTCTGCCATCCCCGGTCAGGTGTCCCTTAACGATTCGGCCCTGGCCCGGGCCAGGAAGCTTGGCCAGAATGTGGCAAACGCCATGGGGAAGCCGAAGGAGCAGGTGAAATACATGGGAGATGATCCCGGCACCTGCCCGGTCTGCCACTGCAATGCCATGCTGGTAGGCAGGGAATCCATGGTAGAGTGCGCCATCTGCGGCATCAAAGGCGAGCTGGAACAAAAGGACGGGAAGATCACCGTCAGCTTCTCAGAGGAGCAGCAGGCGATTTCCAGACTGACCCTCGAGGGGAAAAGGCGACATTTCTACGAGATCGCCGACGTACAGAGGGAGTTCGACAGCCGAAAGGCGGAGCTACCGGCCAAACTTGAGAAATACAAGAGCTACAAACCTGCATGGAAATAGCAATCGCTTCCGACCACGCCCCGGGGTGTTCTTGGTTTCGGGGCGTGGTCGCATTGGCGTCCTAGATGGACCCGGCTTTCTCCTCAGCTTACTTTGAAGCGCCGTCTCGGCAGTAGTAACCCGCCGGCTTTCCGCTGGAGAGATTGTACTCGGCAAAGACAGAGCAACTCCCGCACTGACACTGCTGGCTCGGATCGAGATCGGTGCATGTGGCCTTGCCTGTCGAACAGTACACCCCCGGGACTTCCTCCCGTTTCAGAGGAGTTCTGGCAAGGGCCCGCTGTAGATTTTTCTTGAGACCCGCCACGCAACTGCTCCTGGTCTGAACCGGACACCCCGGACATAAACACTTGCTCACCGTCTCGGTATTGAATGGAACTTTTTGAATATCAGCCATTCCCTGACCTCCTTGAGTAAACAGTGCCAGTATCGGCCATTTGTGATCTTTTTGGGATGGGCAAAGAAATGTAATTAGTGTGGGCCGAGGAAGTAATACAACGCGCAGTAATATGAACAGATCTGAGAAGCGTGTAGACTCCTCACTAAAAGGAGCTTTGGCCTCGCTAAGCAGTTCGAATATATGGGATTTTGCTGTTGTAAATTATTTTATTTGCTTTATATCCCAATTAAGCTATAATTTAGCTCGTAATGAAGGTTGGCTTTCGATTAATCAGAATAAGCTTTAATTATCAGGCGTCTAGGTGGCCCTAGTAAGGAGATGGCTATGAAGAGAAGATTGGCAATGTTGGGGTTCTGCGTTCTGATCGTTTCACTGCTCTTCGCGGGATCCGCATTTGCCGCCGATAAGGTGACCCTCAAAGGAAAAATGGAAGAGGGCGGGACACGGCTGGATGGCGAAGACGGCAAGAAATACACGGTCAATGCCACCAACGATGTGGCAAATGAAATCGGCAGACTCGCAGGCAAAATGGTGGAGCTCACCGGAGTGGTCAAGGTGAGTCATGGACGGAATATTTTTACAGTACTGAGCTACAAGGCACTGGACTGAGACCGGCAAAGGCCCGTTTCACAAGATCCGTTCGTGGCGATGCGTCGGCACGAACGGATTTTTGTTGAGATCCGCACAAGATACCAAGGCGACATCCAATAGCTTGGCGCGCAAGACCGACCCTGCCGAAAGGCATGGAGCATCTCTTGACATAGCGGGAATCTGAGGAGGAGCCACATGACAGGAGTTTTTAGGGATCTTCAAGACAATCCCTGCAAAAGACCCATTAAAAGCGCTTGCCTGTTGATTTCAAATCTTTTGTGGCTACGTTAAATTATCGAGGAAATACCATAAGAAGGAGTTGCTGATGGATAAGGTGGAAAACGGCTTGTTTGTGAGTGTCGAATACAAGGGAACACTTGGCAACGGGGAGGTATTCGACACCAGCCAAGGAACGCGGCCGCTGGAAGTGAAAATGGGCGCCGGACGACTCATCAAAGGTTTCGAGGACGCTTTGATGGGGATGTCCCTGAACGAGAAAAAGACCTTTACTCTCCAACCGGAGGAGGCTTACGGCAATCGGGACGAAGAGCTCAAGACATCAATCCCCAGGAAGGAGATTCCTCCTGGCGCAAATCCGCAAGTCGGGCAGACCGTAACTCTTACGTCGCCGGAGGGGCAGCAGATACCCGGCCGAATCGACGAGGTGAATGAAGAGGCTGTTACCATCGATCTCAATCACCCCCTGGCGGGCGAATCATTGACCTTTGAAGTTGAAGTTGTCGGGATCAATAACGAGCCTGCACACGCAGAATCGGGATGCTCTCCCTCTTGTGACTGTTCTTCCGGTTGTCACTGATCAGGCAAAGCGCAAGGGGCATGGCGAGAGTGTTCATCGTTGTGCCCACTTGCGACTCTCCTTTTTATATCTTCCTGTTTACTGTCTTTCCAGTGCTATGCTATAAAGAAAAATTACCTCTGAGAATGGAAGGAGAATGCAATGACTCCCAAGGGAAAGGTGTACATCGAAGAGCAGAAGAAGAGTGCCCAGACAAAACTGGAGGCTCGGCGGGTCTTCCTGAAAGAAAAAGGGATGAACGAAGAATCCATCAGGAAGGACGCCACGGTGCGGAAGCTGAAGGCCTGGGTGAGAAAGGCGGATTTCAGGCTGTCCAGCATTGCTGCCCAGGAGAAACAGGTACAGGATCAGGCAAAGTCAAAGGCCGAAAAGCAGGCAGCAAAGGCCGAAAAGAAGGCAGCCGGGAAGCAGCCGAAGAAGGGCGCAAAGGAAGCAGTGCCTGAAAAGAAAGAGAAAAAAGCCAAAAAGGAAAAACCTGAGAAGCAGGCCAAGGCCAAAGAGAAGAAGAGTGGTTCTGAGGAGAAGAGTCCCGAAGAGCAGGCTGCGGCGCAATAATGTTCAGGCTCAAACCGATCTGATCGAATGGGTGGCTTTCAATTTCTCCCATAAACGCCGGATGATGACTGCGGACGCCTCGTAAAGCTCAATCCGGTCTTTGCCGGAATATTGACGGCACGATTCCAACAGGGCCGAACTCCCCAGCCATAGCCTGATCCTTCCTTGAATAGCTCGTCCAAGCGGAGGATCAAGGCGCAGAAGATCCTGCTCCTTCATCTTCGCGATAGATGCTTTCTCTTTTAAGGGAAGAGCCGATGAGAGCCTCTCAACGGCTTCTTCCAGGGACCGGGGGGAAGACTGTTCAATGACAAGTCTCAGAAGCTTCTTCGCGTCCTCGTAGATGCTGGAATCTTCGCTGGCACGAGGACCTGCCACGTTCAGTACCTTGATTTCCCTCGCATCGATCCAATTCGCTGCTGCGGCGGCGGCTTCAGTGAATCCGAGTTCGCGCAGATCGATATGCAGGCAAGGCTTCCTGTGCTTTGCTGCCAGCGCTCTTGCGACAGCCGTGCCGCCGATCAGTTTCCCATGAGAGATGATCAGCGTTCCGTCTGAATCGATGACATTCATCAGAGTTCTTTGAAGATAGCTGATGGATGAGACCTCTTTCACACGATATTGATCCGGCAGCCTGCCTTCTTCTGTCTTCCTGCCTCTGGGCACCCAACCGCCGTGTGGAATTCCCAGTTCTATCGCCACATCAAGCCCGGCGCGGTCTGCCCCTGTTTGCCCGCCTGATACGATCTTCTCAATCATTTCCGGGGCTCTTTTTCGGTAAGGACTGTTTGAGGCCATGGACCTTCATTTTCAGGGTGTCCCGATGGTCAAACGTCTCCTTCATGATGGCGGAGGAGAGGTCCTGAAATTCCAGATCCTTCGATTTTACAATCTCGAAATAACGCGCCTCGAGTACCGAGTTTTCCATGTCCATAGCAAGGAAAAAGGGCTTGGGATCCAGCAGCCGGCCTTCCTTAAGATCGGCGATATTCCGTCTTATATAGGAAATAATGGTTTTAAGCGCCACGGCATTAAAGGGCCTTCCGGCCTCGAAGCGCTCCGGTCTCGACTTGACAAGCTCCGAGATCCTGCGAATGCTCTCCGCGTGCAGTTTTTCCGTTTCAGCCAGTGCGTGCCAGAATGAAGAGTCTTTCTGAGAGAGTTCAGAGCACGTCTGATAGAATTCAGCGAGAGCAAGCTCATTCTCGATCATGATCTCGAAAACCGAAAGAAGCATCGGCACGTTGATGGGCGCCATCCGGTCTCCTTTTCCCTGCGGTGTGGGAATCAATAAATTCGATGATCCTGTTGTATATCACATTTTATTCGCTTGAGAGAAAATGAAACAGTAAATATCCGGCCCCACAGGGACCGGCTTTGATGCGCCCCGAGGGGTGAAGTTTAGGCGCGGACAATCCGGAATATTAGATCAGCCGATCGGCTTGAGGTTGGTAGAGACCAATTCCGTCCCATGTGCTATAAGGCAGGAGTCGGCGGATTAGAGGCGCAAATGAACCCCGGAGTGGATGAGAGGTGTATTCCATGCTGAGGGAAGCAGGGTTGTCGGAGACGGCGAAGAAAGGGATCCCGCGGGAACACTGCATCTATGTGGCGCGGAAGAGAGGAAACGACGAAATCGCACCCCCTGATGATCTCTATCGTGATTTTGACGAGAGAAAAAAAAGGCTGGAAGGCGAGTACGGGAAGGGGAGTGATGAAGCTCATAACAGGGCATTTCTGGAGTGCGATTATGAACGCCGGTTCAGAGAAAACATTCTGAAAGACCCGGAGGCGATGAAAAAGCTTGAGAGCATCTCCGCTCGATCCGGTACACGGGACATTTATCTTGTTTGTTATGAAGGGCGGTCAAAGGCATGCCACCGGAGGATTCTTCTCAGGATGGCTGAGGAACTTTTTGCCGCCGAGATCGTCATCGAGGGGATCGAGCCGAAAGCCTGATCGGTTTGTCCGGTCAAAACTAAATAGACCCAGGGAAACCGTTTGGCGCTATGCCTTTTTGGCAACGGCCGTAAACATCGCGGACAGCTTCTCCCTGCTGATACGCAGATAATCCCTGTCCCTTGAGAAGACCTCGAGCGTGATCGTATCGTCGTATCCGATCTCCATCAGCGCCTTCACAACCTGTGGAAAGTCGATGGAACCGGCTCCAATGGGGAGATGCTCATCGTCCCGACCCGAATTGTCGCTCGCGTGTATATGGCCGATTCTGCCGGCGTGCCTGTGAATAAAAGCGCCGATTCTCTCGATGCCGGCGATGTGCGCATGTCCCGTATCCAATGCAAGTCTTGCAGAAGGAAACCTGCCGAAAAGCGCATCGAAGTCTTCCGGGTTTACCAGGGAGTACGATCGCGGAAAAAGGTTTTCTACACAAATCGGAAAACTCAACCGTTCGGCCTCGTTCAGGACCCGGTCCAACGCCTCAACGGCATATTGGCGTGTCTGCTCCAGCATCATGGTGCCGAGCCCTTGTATGAAGCTTGGGTGAAGAACCACTTTCAGAGGTTTGAGATCAGAGGCTTCCTTGAGCGAAAGAATCGTCTCCTGGATGGAGGCTTCCCTCAAGCTCTCCGTCGGGTCCGCCGTGGAGACGAAGGTCGGCAGGTGGCAGACGACCGCCATCCCGTACCGGGCCAGTCCATCCAACACATCCTGCCTCTGTTTCCTGATGAGGGTATGATGGGCCTGGGGGGGATCCATTGTCAGCTCGAGATAGTCGAATCCCATTCTGCCGATTTCATGGATTTCCTGCAGAAGAGGCCGCAACGGAGAATTCATCGCCCCGTAAAGCATTTCAGGAGTTCCTTTTCGATATTCTGAGCAACCGACTCGGTCTGGAACGTCGTTCACCGCAAAGACGCAGAGGGCGCAGAGTTGATATGAACCGCACTCCTTCCGTGATCAAACCGGCTCGCCGGGCCGGGCAGCTCCGGCCAGCCACTCCTTGCCTTCTGCGTAGAGCTTCTCCACGGCAGGCCCGCGAAGACCGGGAAGACCCTCCTTGACCTTGAACCCGTTCTTCGATTGCAGATAGCCCAGGTGCTTATATCCTTCCGGGAAACGGCTGAGCACTTTGTCATCGAGATGGAGAACCGCAGCCGGATCGACCGGGATGATCCAGTCCTTTTCGTAGATCGGCTGCCGCCGGACAATTGCCCAGCGGCCTTCGCGCTTGTCGAAGAAATCATAGAACCGGCCCATGCACGAAACATCCACAGGCATGCCGTCCAACAATGCACGCTGATATATGGTCATTTTCGTTTGGGAGATCGCCCTGGTTCCGGCAATGTCACATGTCCACCCTCCGAGCAGGTGTAGAATATTCACTCCCTTATTAAAGCCTTCGCGGCTCACCTCGATGAAATCCCGTGCAGGTCCCTGAAACCAGGTGGCCGTCATCCAGCCGTCCGGGTGCCACACGGTTGCAAAGCGTTCCCAGTCTCCGGAGTCACGGTACAAAACCCAGTTTTCCACGACTTCACGAATTGCGAGTTTTTCGCTGGTCAAGACGTCGAGCATGGTTCTTCTCCTTCCCTGACATTCGACTTTCAAAGGGGTTCTTTTAAAACGCATTATACAATTTCCCCGCCAAAGGCAAAGAACAAATAACCCCAATGCAAGGAGAGTGGGAGTGGATGCAGGACTTCACTTATGATACGGTATGGAGTGATCGAAATTTCGCCGAGGATGAAGGAGAAAAAATGACCAAGGACCAAATGAAGATTTCCATTACCTACTGCGGCGCCTGAAACTACTTTCCGCAAGCCTCCAGTCTGGCGGCCGCAATCTCAAAAGAGCTCGGGATCGAGGCTGAACTGATCCAGGGAAAGGGCGGGGTATTCGACGTGGTCGTGAATGACGATCTCGTTTTTTCCAAGAAGAAGGTGCATCGGTTTCCCCAGCATGAAGAGATCCTCAGCAAGCTGCGAAAGTGAGCTGGAGTGAGTCTCCACCCGCAGAGCCCCGCTTCACGGGACAGGCGCGCGGCATCAGGCAGTCCTTCCGAGGGGGCTCATGCGAAGGGATATGAATAAATCCGAAATCCGAAGCACGAAATACGAATTTGAATTGCTTTGTTTCGAACTTCGGTATTCGGATTTTGAAGCGTCCCCCTCACCCCGGATCGGTAGAACCTCTCCGGGTCCTCCTCCGGAGGTGGAGGTTTTAGAGAGAACTCCCCCCGCCCACCTCGCGCCCGGGAAGAAAGGCAATGACACTCACTCATCCCTTCACCGCCCCCGCAGTCAAACCTGCGACAATCCGTTTCTGAAACGCGAAGACTACCACGATGAGAGGAAGGGTCACTGTGACGGAGGCGGCAGCAATTTCTCCCCAGGGGATTTCATGTACCCCGGGGAAGAGTGCAATGGCCACCGGAACGGTTCTCGATGCCTCTGTCGCCGTGAAGGTGAGGGCGAAGAGAAACTCATTCCAGGAGAAGATGAACACGAGAATGGCCGTGGTAAAGAGGCCGGGCAGCGAAAGGGGAAGCATGATGCGATAAAAACACTGGAAAGGCGAGCAACCGTCCACCCGTGCGGCGCGATGGATTTCGTCGGGTATCTGTCTGAAAAAGTTAGTGAGGATCCATATGGAAAGGGGCAGAGAGAAGCTCGTATAGGTCAGGACAAGCGCCCATAACGTATCTCGCAGCCCAACTCCCCTGATGATCAGGTAAAGGGGGCTGACTGTGGCAATGGGGGGAAACATGGATGCGGAGAGCACAAACCCGAGGACGGCGGCTTTGAAGGGCGTTCTCAATTTGGCAAGAGCGAACGCGCAGAGGGAGCCGATGCAGAGCGAGAGTCCGGTGGTCATGGCGGCGACCCCTGCACTGTTGGCCATGCATTTCACAAAAGACCGTTCGGCAAGCACAGAAATGTAATGATCCAATGTGAGCCGGTCGGGAAGAATGGGGGGGAGTGTTGTAAGGATTTCGTTCGGCTTCAGACTTGTCACAAGTTGCCAGAGCAGCGGGCCGAGGCAGAAAGCACAGAGCAGGAGGAGCATTGCGAAATGGGCAGGCCGTTTCATTCTGCAATTCCTCCCCGCAGCAGGCGCGCATAGAAGAGACTGATCATCCCGACGCAGAGAAAAACCATGATCGCCAGGGTCGAGCCATAGCCGAACTGAAGCGTCTGGAAAAGCATCTTGTATGCATAGATGGAAAGGGTCTCGGTGGTGTTGGCAGGACCGCCGCCGGTCAGAACATACACCGCGTCGAAGATCCTGAATGCGTCGAGGGTCCTGAATGTGAGAACCACGAGGATTACCGGCTTCAGGAGGGGGAGGGTGATCCTCCTGAAGATGTCCAGGCTGCCTGCGCCGTCCACACGGGCCGCCTTGTAGAGCTCCCTTGGGATGACCTGCAGTCCTGCCATGAGGAGAATCGCCACAAAAGGCGTGGTTTTCCAGACATCCATGAACACCGCGCCGTTCAGTGCCCAGAAGGGACTTCCCAGCCAGTTGATGTCAGTCCCCATCAGGTAGTTGAGGATTCCGAAATCGCTGTTGTACATCCATTCCCACATCTTTGCGGAGACCACCGTCGGGATTGCCCAGGGCACGAGGACAATCGCCCTGACAATGCCCCTCATGCGAAAAGCCTTGTCCAGGAGAACGGCAATGGCAAGGCCGAGAACGAGCTCAAGGGTGACCGATACAACCGTGAAGTAGAGCGTGTTCCGAAAGGCGTTCCAGAATCGCTCATCCCCGACAAGAAAGAGGTAGTTGTCCAGGCCGGTGAAACGGCTGATCCCGAAGATGGGGAGTTTGCGGTGGACGCTGAGGTACAAGGCGTAGACAGCGGGGTAGATGGTGATCAGTGCGATGAGGATGAGGGATGGAACAATGAAGGGCGTGCCGTCATTGTGTCGTTTCACCGGTCGGCCTCCAGGATGTGTTCGATCTGACGGCGGGTCGAGGCCAGAGCCGCTTCCGGACTCCTGATTCCGGATATGATCGCACTGAACTCCGGTTGCATCACCTGTGTCATCATCATGTAGTAAGGGGACACGGGGCGGGGGCGTGCTTTCATGAAGATGTCGTGGAGGGAAACGATGAATGGCTGCATGGCCCTCAGTTCGGCATCCTGATAAACCGACCTGCGTGTTGGCTTGTAGCCGATGGTGAGGGCGGCGGTTTTTTGAACATCGGGCGAAGAGAGGAAGCGGACGAGCTTTTCCGCGGCCTCATGATTTCTTGAGAAACGGTTTACGCCCAACTGCCAGCCTCCCAGGGTCGATATGGGTTTTTTCCCGGGAAAGGAGGGGAGGGGTGCGATGCCGACCCTTCCCCGGAGGGGCGATCCTTCTGCATTATAAATATTCCACACGTACGGCCAATTGCGCATGAACAGGGCCCTTCCATTCCCGAAGATATGCCTTGTCGGCTCCTCCATGGCCGTGGTGACGAGCGGGGGAGTGATTCCCGACTCGATGAGATTTCTCATGAAGGCGGCCGCCTCCATGTTCTCCCTGCTGTCGATAACCACACGGTCCTCTTTCAGGACATCTCCTCCGTTGCCCCAGAAGAATTCGAGCACATTGCAGACGAGCCCTTCATATTGTTTCCCTTGCCAGATGTACCCATAGAGGTCCTTTTCCCGGTTCGTGATATGCTGTGCGGCTTCAACGAGTCCATTCCATGTCCGGGGAGGGGAAAAGCCGTATTTATCCAGAAAGTCTTTCCTGTAATATAGCACCCCTGCATCGATATACCAGGGAACGGCATACATCCGGCCCTTGTAGGTAACCGCTTCCATGGGGCCGGGGAAGAAATCGGATCTTTCCTGCTCCGACACGAGGTGGCTCAGGTCCCTGATCCACCCTGCTCTGGCAAACTCCGGAACCCAGATGACATCCATGCTCAGGACGTCAAAATCGGAGGCCCCCCCCTCAAGATTGAGTGTGTAGAACTGGTGCTGCTCGTCGGTTGAAGCCGGAAGGGTCTCCTCCCTGACTGAAATCTCCGGGTTCTCGGATTCAAACCGATCGAGAATCGTTCTGAAGATTGAGGGATCGCCGGAGATCTTCCCATGCTTGAATACGATGACACTCCTCGCAGCCTCTTCAGTCGGACGTTTCCTTTCGCTGCATCCTATAAATAAGAGGAGGCAGAGAAGAGTAATTGCCGCGATGAAAATGGTGCTCCTGGTACCCATGCAAAAAAGTATAGCAAAAGCGTTCCTTCGGGGGAACTTTTACTATGAGGAGCATGAAATCGACCCTTGGAGTGGCTATAACCAGATTGCATAATTACCTTAAGATGAATGAAAGAAGAACGAAGGTGAAAGGCAATTCCAGGAAAGAAGAAAAGGGCGCCAAAGGAAAACCTCAAATGCAGCAAATACGCTTGAGGAGGGACAACGGTCCTGTCGATAAAGTGATCGAGCGTTTGCTTGCTTTGACAGGGGGGATTCGGAGACCCGCACTCGTCCGGGAGATGATTCTGACGTCTTTGAAGGCCGGCCAGGAGGACACGGGGGGTGTCAACCTCAAGCTGATGAATACGTCTCTAAAGGAGATGAGGTATACGGCCAAGGTTTTCGGCGCTTATCCCGGCATGAAAAAGGTATCCGTTTTCGGCTCGGCTCGCACCATGCCGGATCAGGAGCCTTACAAAACTGCCTTTCTGCTGGGCAGGAGACTCGCAGAAAAGGGATACATGGTGATTACCGGCGGCGGGCCTGGGATCATGCAGGCGGTAAACGAGGGGGCCGGGTCCGAACATTCCTTCGGAATCAGCATTCGACTTCCCTTTGAGCAGGCAAACCCCGTTGTCCTTGGAAGTCCACGGAGCGTGAACTACAAATATTTCTTCAATCGCAAAGTAGCCTTTATCAAAGAGTCTGATGCCGTCGTTCTATTTCCCGGGGGATTCGGAACTCTGGATGAGGCCATGGAACTCCTGACACTTGTCCAGACAGGCAAACGGAATCCGCTCCCGATACTCCTTGCGGAGGAGACCGGCGGCTCCTATTGGCAGGATTGGATCCGCTTCGTGCGGGAAACCGTACTCGCGAATGGATACATCAGCGAACCTGATCTAAGGCTCTTCCAGAGGGTCGAAACCGTTGATGAGGCGGTGGCGGCCATCGATCTCTTCTATAGGCGCTATCACAGCCTGCGCTATGTTGGGAATGATCTGGTGATTCGTCTGAGCTCGAGCATTGAACCTCGCCGGCTGGAGAAACTGCAGAGGGCTTTTTCCGACATCCTTGCACCACAGGGAGCGATGTGTTGTTCGGGCCCTCTGCCTGCCGAAATGGATGAGCCGGAGATCAGTCATCTTTCGAGACTGGTTGTGAAATTCAACAGAAGGGATTTTGCACGGCTCAAGGAATTCATCGATGCTGTCAACAGGGACTGAACATGCGGCATGCGGCCTTTCTTTCGTCCCCGGTCGCCCGGAAATTTTGGTCATTTGAAATTGTTACGGATTTCGTGCTTCGGATTTCGAATTTATTGATTGCACTGCGTGTAAACCCCCTTTCAGGGGGTTTACCTGAGCCCCAGCGCCTGTCCCGCAGAGGGGGGCCCTGCGGGTGGAGACTCACTCTACCGCTAAAACCCCGCGGCTTTCTTTGTGGGAGAGAGAATCTCCGAGAGGCTGCCGGAGAGCGCTGTCAGATCGAAGGGTTTTTGGATGAATCCGTCGCAGCCCCGGTTCAGAATTTCCTGCGCCTGTCCGTTCAGGCTGTACCCGCTTGAGAGAAGCACCTTCACATGGGGATTGATCTGCCGCATTCTGTCGAAGGTTTCCCCTCCGCCCAAATGGGGCATGATCATATCAAGGATCACCAGATCGATCTCCTCCTGATGAGACTTGTACAATCTCAGTGCCTCCTCCCCGCTGCCTGCCTGAAGTACATCATAGCCCAGGGCGTTCAGCATCTGTCCGGCCAGGACAAGAATCGTATCCTCATCGTCGACAAAGAGTATTGTGCCGCTGCCGGTGGAGATCTCAGGGATGGTGTCCTTCTTCTCCGATGTGGATATCTCCTGCGTTGCCGGGAGATAGATGGAAAAGGTGGTGCCGCGGCCGGGTTCCGACTCGACGTCAATGTACCCTCCGTGAGCTTTGATGATGCCATAGGATGAGGCGAGCCCCAGGCCGGTGCCTTTGGCCAATCCCTTGGTCGTGAAAAAGGGCTCGAAGACATGCTCCAGGGTATCTTTGTCCATGCCCGTGCCGGTGTCGGCGACACTCAGCATGACGTATTTCCCGGGTTTCGGTCTGTATGGTTTGCCTTCCATGGCATCCGGGTCGACATTCCTTGTCATGAGGTACATGTCTCCTCCGCGGGGCATCGCTTCAGCGGCATTGACGTAGAGATTGAAGATGACTTGCTCGATCTGGCTTCGATCAGCACGGACTGATGACAACTCCTCTGCCAGTTGAAAATGCACCTGGATCTCTTTCTTGGCGGAGCCGAAGGTCTCGGCCGTTTCCCTGACCAGTGAGTTCAAACTGATCGGTTTTACCTCATACTTTCCCTCCATCGCATACCCGAGAAGCTGTCTCGTCAGGCCGGATCCGCTCCTGACCAGCGTCTCAATCACCTTCAGGTTGCCGTAGTGCTTGTGCTCCGAGCTCATATCCAGGAGCATCAGGGATACGTTTCCCAGGATGCCCATAAGCAGATTATTGAAATTGTGCGCAATCCCGCCTGCCAGGGTACCAAGGGATTTCATCCGCAACGCCTGTTGGAGCTGTGCGCTGAGCTTGGCCCGTTCCTCTTCCGCCTTCTCCAGATCCGTGACATCCAGCGCGAAGCCGATGAGTCCCAGGACCTTCCGATCGGGGCCTTTATACGGGATTTTGTCGATCAGCACCCGTCTTTTTCCCCAGGGGGTGGTGATGGATTCTCTCTTGTTCAGGACAGGCTCTCCGGTTCTTATCACCTCCAGGTCCCTTTTATACGTTTCAGGGTCATATTCCGGAAAAAGATCGCTGTACTTCCTGCCGACGAGGCTGTTAGCCGAAATACCGACTGCCTTTGCGAAGCTCCTGTTTGCGCGTATGAGTCTCTGGTCCGCATCCTTGTAGAAAACAATGGCCGGGGTGGAGTCAAGCATGATCTCCAATTCATGGGCCTTTTGCTCCACAATCTTCTGCAGCCTCTGTACATCCCTCGTTCTCTCCGCCACCATGCTTTCCAGTTTGGAAACCATTTCGAAATAATTGGTGGTGGCGATCTCGTTTTCTTCCTTGGTGAGACGAAGATCGTTCCTGAGATGCTTGACCTGGGTCTCCAGAGTCGCAATCTTTTCATTGATCTCCAAAATGGCTGAGCTTTCTTCCATCACCCCAAAAGCCCCTGTTCTTCCATTCTCGCGATCTGTTCTTGAACATCCTGTATAATCAGGTCAAGGCCGCGGCGCTCGACCCCGGCCTCCCTCATGCATCGGTTGAACAGCCCTTTATTATGATTCCGGTTGTCCACATGCCCGATCTTCTTTTCCTGGCACAATGTGTCTGCAAGGTACAGGGTGCAGGTCATCCTTTTGAATCGAGAGGAAGCCGGGTCAGGATTGTGGTGCTGCCCGATTGCCGAGCAGAGTTCTTCCGGCATGTCCCAACCGGACATCACCGCTTTTCCCAGTTCGGCGTGGTCGAAACCGAAAGTCAATTTTTCCGTTTCCGTGAACTCCTTCTCTTCCTCTGCTGATTTTTTCAAGATCTCACTGAACTGCTCGTGGCAAAACTGATCCACAACAATCAGCCCTATGTCATGAAGCAGGCCGGCGGCATAGATGTTTTCACCCTTTTCTCCGAATTCCCTCCTGTAGATCATCTTCCCCATGACTGCGACCGCAACAGAATGTTTCCACAACGAGAGCCTTGAATACCCGTCCGTGGCTTTGTCGTCCGAAAAAATTCTGCAGACTTTTTGATGCAGCGCCATTTCCTTGATGGCTTCAAACCCGATCCAGAGGATGGCCTTGAGGATTTCGCCTATCTTCGATGGGGGGCAATAGTAGGCGGAATTGGCAACCTTCAGCACCTGAGCGGTAAGCGGAGGGTCGACCTCTATCAGCTCTTTCAAATCCTTGGCAGTGGATTGGGGGTCATTGATGATCTTGAGGATCCCGGATACCACATTCTTGATGGAAGATATCTCCGAGTCTCTCACCAGGTTCAAGATCTTTTGAAGGTTTTTCGAAATCTCTATCTGCGGGACCATCGACTACCTTTCTGAAATTCACAGGAATTGTTTTCATGCCCCTGGCATGTCCATCGGGCATGCGCCCGGACAGACATCACCCTTTTTCGGCCCCATTCGTTGCGGTCCCGAATAGATTCGCTGAAAAGGCCTGATAGAGTATCGGAACATGAAGGGTGCAACTTGAACCGAAACAGTACCGTTGTTTTGTTCATTTGGATTTTGGTCATTTGAACTTGTTTCGTATGTCGTGCTTCGGATTTCGAATTTATTCATATCCCTTCGCATGAGCCCCTCTCGGGGGGGCTGCCTGAGGCCGCGCCTGTCCCGCAGAGCGGGGCTCTGCGGGTGGAGACTCACTTTTTTGCTGTCCCAGAAATGGGTGGACACTTCAATGAGCGCTTACTATATTCAAATGGTGGGAAATGGTTGCGAGAGATGATTTGTCCGGTATTGAATTGACTGATGGATTGAATAAAGGAGAACAAAGTTGAGTTTACGAAGCCAGGCATGCAGGGTTAATGCTTCAGAGGAATTCGCAAGCCTTGAAAAAATAGCATTGGTAGGATGCCCTAATGTAGGGAAGAGTGTCATCTTCGGGGCCCTCACGGGAAAATATGCAGCGGTTTCCAATTACCCGGGAACCACGGTGGAAGTGACGAGAGGAAAGGGCAGGTTGGGGGAGAGGGAATACGAGGTGATCGACACTCCGGGCATGTACTCCCTTGTTCCCCTGACCGAAGAGGAACGGGTCGCAAAATCGATTCTTGAAGAAGAATGTCCTTCGGTGGTCGTTCAGGTCGCTGACGCGAAGAACCTCGATCGAACGCTTCATCTCACGCTCCAACTCCTGGAGGCCGGTCTCCCCGTGATCCTGGACCTCAATCTCATGGATGAAGCCGAGAGGCGGGGAACAACTATTGATATCGAAGCGCTCGAACAGGCTTTGTCCATTCCGGTTATCGGTACGGTCGCCACCCGGAACCGAGGCATCGACCTCCTCAAAAAGAAGATCCCGGCTTATGAGAACAAGGGAGTGAGATCGCACAGATATGAAGCAACCCTCGAGGAGGCAATCGAAAAAATCGCCGCTCTCCTGCAGGGGGATTTCGGGCTTTCCAGGAGAACCATTGCGCTTTTCCTTCTGCAGGAAGATCCGGATGCCATGTCCGGAGTGCAGGAGCGGTTGAAGGAGAAGTGGTCTCATGTAGAAGCACTGATTGGGAGCACGAAGGCCAAATTCGGTCGTCCACTTTCCTATGTCATTGCCCTTTCCAGGCAGCGGGAGATCGATCGGTTGCTTCGAAAAGTCAGGGTCGCGTCACCCCTGGAGAGCGGAAGCAAAGGCTTCGGGGAATGGCTGGGCCGGCTGATGATGCATCCTCTTGGCGGGATCCCGATCCTGCTTCTGGCGCTGTATGGAATTTATGAGTTCGTCGGTGTATTCGGGGCACAGATCTCGGTCGATTTTCTCGAAGAGTCCGTTTTTGGGGAATACGTAAACCCGTTCTTCACGAGAATCTTCACCTCCATCATCCCATGGGGAATCGTCCAGGATCTCTTTGTGGGCGAGTTCGGCGTCATCACCCTCGGCCTCCGGTATGCCGTGGCGATCATACTCCCCATTGTAGCGACCTTTTTCCTGGCATTTTCCATCATCGAGGATACAGGGTATCTTCCCAGGCTTGCCATGATGATCGACCGGATTTTTAAAAAGCTGGGCCTGAACGGCCGTGCGGTCATTCCCATCGTTCTGGGATTCGGATGCGATACCATGGCGACCATGGTGACGAGAACCCTCGAGACCAAAAGAGAGAGGATCATCGCGAGCTTTCTGCTGGCCCTGGCCATTCCCTGCTCTGCACAGATCGGGGTCATTCTCGGCCTCCTTGCAGGCCGTCCGAAGGCGCTGGGGCTCTTTGTGGGGGTGATGAGCCTGATCTTTCTGCTGGTGGGCTACCTGGCCGCCAGGGTCATGCCTGGAGAAAGGCCCCTTTTCTATATGGAGATTCCGCCTCTGCGGTGGCCAAAACTTTCCAACATCCTCTCCAAGACCTACACGAGGATGGAGTGGTATTTCAAGGAGATCCTCCCGATCTTCATTCTTGCGAGCGGTCTGATCTGGCTCGGCCGGATCACGGGCGTCTTCGATCTCCTGATCGATGCTTTCTCCTACCCCGTCGGTTGGATCGGGCTTCCCGGGGAGACCGCGTCGGCGTTCCTCTATGGATTCTTCCGAAGGGACTTCGGCGCGGCCGGGCTTTATGATCTCAAGGCAACCGGTGTGCTGGACGGCATTGCGCTCGTGGTATCGGTAGTAACCATGGCCCTGTTCATGCCCTGCATAGCGCAGCTTTCCATTACCTTTAAAGAGAGGGGATGGAGGATGGCACTGGGCATGACGGCTTTCATCTTTCCGTTCGCCTTTGCCGTGGGAGGCGCCCTCAACTATACGCTGCGATTTCTTGGGGTAACACTATGAAATGTCCTCTCTGCGGTCTGGAATTCGAGAAGGATGAGGCCGGCAAGGCGTGCAGCGCATGCTCTCTTTCCGGATCCTGCGGACTCGTTCGCTGCCCGCGGTGCGGATACGATTCTCCAGGGGAATCCACCCTGGGAAGATGGATCAAGAAATGGAGAAGAAAAGATGCTGAGTCAAAACGCTGAGGAGATCCTGGAAGACCTGTGGGTCGCTGCTGAGAAGAAAGCGTTTGCTGATCCGGATGAGGGTGGGTACGACGGTCCGGCCGATCCGTCAGATGCCGCGGTGGAAGAGCTTGTTGGCCGGGGGTTCGTCTCGCTGAGGAAGGGCAGACTTGCCCTCAGCGACAATGGAGTGAAGGAGGCGGAATCCGTTGTTCGACGTCACCGTCTGGCCGAAAGGCTGATGACGGATGTCCTGGATATCCGCGGTTCTCTCCTGGAGGAAAACGCCTGCAGGTTTGAACACCTTCTGCTGGAAGAAGTGGAGGAAAGCGTCTGCACGCTTCTGGGGCACCCCAGGGAATGTCCTCATGGAAAACCGATTCCTGTAGGGAAGTGCTGCAAGAGGGTTGCTCATGAGGTGAGGAGCCTGGTTCTCCCCCTCAGCGAGCTTGCGGCCGGAGAAAGCGGAAGGGTCGCCTATCTGAGAACCGAGCACTCCAGGCGACTCCGGAAACTGCTGACGCTGGGCATCCTCCCGGGTGTGGAAATCAAGCTGCTTCAGAGATTTCCTTCTTTTGTCCTGAAGATGGGGCACTGCGAAATGGCGATTGACCGGGAAATGGCCAAGGGCATACAGGTGCGGCTGGGAAAACGATAGGTCAAGTTTACTCCTCCGGGCGGATGACCCTTTTCAAGCGGATTTCGAAAATCGTATACAGGGTCGGAATGAAGACCAGGGTCAGAAGGGTGGAGACGGAGAGCCCTCCGATAACGGCAATAGCCATGGGAGCATTCGATTCGGAGCCCTCGCCAAGACCCACAGCCATTGGAATAAGCCCCAGGATCGTGCAGAGAGTGGTCATAAGAATCGGTCTCAGCCTGGTCCTTCCCGCGAGCACGACGGCCTCCTCGATTCCCATGCCCTTTCCGCGCAGCCGGTTCGTGTAATCGATCAGCAGGATTCCATTGCTGACCACGATCCCGGCCATCATGATAATACCCATGAAGGAGGTGACAGAAAGATTGGTCTCGGTCAGGAAAAGGGCCCACAACACTCCGATCAACCCAAGCGGCACCGAGAACATGATGATGAAGGGGTCGAGGAGGGACTTGAACTGGGATGCGAGCACCATGTACACCAGGACGACCGCAAGGAGAAAGGCCCCAAGAAGAGCATAGAACGATTCCTGCTGGCTTTCCACTGCGCCTGAAATCTTGATCTTGAAATTCGAGGGGAGATCCAGCTTGTCCAGTTTGGACTGGATCTCGTCGGCCACGCTCCCCAGGTCACGTCCGAAGGTGTTGGCGGTTACGTGGATGATGCGCTGCTGATATTTCCGCTCGATCTGAATCGGTCCGGCGCCCCGCGTGATTTCGGCAATGTTGTCAAGTGAGATAGGCTGGCCCTGGGGATTAAAGACGAAAATCTGGCTGAGATCGCTCAAGGAAGCCCGGTCCTTTTCCTGTGCCCGTACCATGATGTCGTACTGGTTTCCGGTGTGGGGGTCTGAGAAAATGGATGCCTTGTATCCGTTGATGAAGGTCTGTACGGCCCTTGCCACCTGGGCAACGCTCAGCCCCATCAGGGCCGCTCTCACACGATCGATGACGATGTTCTGTTGCGGGTAATCCTGCTCCCTGCTGATGCGGACATCCTTCGCCCCAGGGGTGGAGCGTACCAGGGCCGCCACCTCCTCGGCAATTTTTTCGGCTATCTTCAGCTCGTAACCTAAAATCTCCACGTCGATCGGGTTTTCATTGCCGAAAGAGATGAGCCTGGTTACGAGTCCGCCCGAGGAGAAGAAGATCTTCACACCGGGGAATTCCTGCAGGAGCTTCGGCCGCAGCTTTTCCATCACTTCGTCGGAGGAAAGTCTTCGTTCTCCAGGGTCCACGAGCCTGCAACGAATCCAGCCCATATGCGGTCCGGTGTTCTGCGACCAGGCGGCCGAGACGCCGCCCGAGGGCATACCGAAGTTGACCTGGACCGCCACGGTTTCCTGCCCGATTGCCTGCTCAATGATCTCCTCCATCCGTGCAGAGACCCGTTCCGATTCCTCCAGGCGGGAACCAACGGGCAATTGCACAGTAAACCGGAACTGGCTCTCATCCATGGAGGGGAAAAACTCGCTTCCGATGAAAAAGTAGAGAGGAAAGCTGCCGATAAGCACGGCTACCACGGAAATCACCACTCTCTTGCGGCGGCGAAGAGACCAGCTCAAGATGGACTGGTAGCCCGCGTCGATTCGGTCAAATCCCGACTTGAGCCTCCACTTCAGCAATTCGATTGAAGTGGGGGAAGAGGGGAGAACCTCATCGACTTCCGGGTGAAGGTATTTCCGCGAGAGGACCGGAATCACGGTGAGGGACACGAAATAGGAGGCGATCAGGGAAAATGCAACGGTGAGCGCAAGAGGGGTGAAGAGCAGTTTGGCAATGCCGGTGATGAAGACCACGGGCAGGAACACGACTATGGTCGTGATGGTGGAGGCCAGCACTGCCATTCCGACTTCCCCTGCTCCCTGAATAGCCGCTTCCTCCGGAGATTGCCCTGTGCTCCGATGTCTAAAGATATTCTCCAGAACCACGATGGCATCGTCCACGAGACGGCCTACGCCCAAGGCGAGACCTCCCAGTGTGAAGACGTTCAGGCTGAGGCTGCTGAAATAAAGAAGGCTGAATGCGCAGACTATGGAAATAGGTATGGATAAGGAGACGATCAGGGTGCTTCGAAAGTTGCGAAGAAAGATCAGGATGACCATCACCGCCAGCACCGCACCGATCAGCGCCTCGTGCTGCAGGTTGTTAATCGAGTTCCGGATGTAAACCGATTGGTCGAAGAGTTCCAGCATCTCCACTCCGGGAGGCAGCAGCTTCTGGATCTTCGGCAGGGCCTTGCGCACATCATCCACCACCTGGATCGTGTTGGTTCCCGATGTTTTTTGAACGGAAAGAGCCACCGCCGGCTGTCCGTTCACCCGGATCATGTTGGTCTGCTCCTCAAAATCGTCCCTCACCTCGGCCACGTCTCGGATATACAGCGGATGATTTTGGATATTGGTGACGATGATGTTCTCGATGGGCTTGACCAGGCTGAATTGAGTCTCGGTAAAGAGCCGGTAATCGAACGGCCCCGCCTTGATGTCTCCGGAGGGGAGGATCAGATTGGCCTGTTGAACCGCCTGGATGATTGCTTCCGGAGAAAGATTGAAGGCCTGCAGCCTCTGCCGGTCGAAGTTGACCTGGATTTCCCTGACTTTTCCTCCCACCACTCGTGCTGAGGCTATGTTGGGCACGTGCTCGATCTCGGGCTCGATGACATTGTAGGCGAGATCGTAAAGCTGCCCCTCTGTGAGCCCTCCTCCCATAAGGGTGATATAGATCACGGATATCTGGGAGACATCGAATTTTCGGATGATGGGGTACTCGACGTCTTTGGGAAGGTCTCCATGTACCAGATTGACCGCCTGGAGCACGTCCGACTGGGCGCTGTCGAGATTTGTGCCCCAGTTGAAGTAAATGGTCACCACGGAAGTGCCCTGTCGCGAGATCGAGGAAACGTACTTGACGCCGTTCACGGTCGATACCGCCTTCTCGACCGGATAGGTGACCGTCCGCTCAATGTCCTGGGGGTTCGCACCGGTGTAAAAGGTTGCGACCGTTATCGAAGGGTAGGTGATCTCCGGGAACATATCCACGGGCAACTTGGAAAAGGAGATGGCGCCCAGGATAATCGCGCCCAATACAGCCATGAGGACAGTAATGGGATTATGAAGCGCAAATCGTGCCAGATTCATAAATTTCTCACAGATGAAAATCCGAAATCCGAAGCACGAAACCCGAAAACAATGGCGAATGGTAACAGTTTAGCTCTTTGAAAATGGCGCAGGGTTTGGGCATGGGGGTCTATTTCTCATGGGATTGTCATCTACTTAGCGGGTGACTGAAGCGACAGCCGCACCTGGGTTCCATCCTTCAGGGATGCCTGTCCGGCTGTAATGACCTGTTCTCCCGGGCTCAGCCCCTGAACTATCTCGACTGCCGTATCCCGTACCACGCCCTTTCTGATATTCCGGCGAACGGCCTTGTTTTCCTGCAGCACAAAAACAAAATCCTTGTCCACTTCGGTAACCAGACTCTGGATGGGCACCATGACGGCCTCGGGATTGCTTCTCAGGATGATCTCGGCTCTTCCGAACATTCCCGGCTTCAGAATAAAGTCGGGGTTGGGAATGTAAATCTGGATTTCAGCGGTTCGGGACTGCAGGTCCAGTGCGGGAGTGATGATCTGAATGGTGCCGGAGAAAACTCGATCGGGGAAGGCATTGATGGCGATCTTCACAGGCTGGCCTTTTTTGAGGTGGATGAACTCCCTTTCGATGACATTGACGACCATCTTCATTTCACTGAGGTCCATCAGTGTGAGGATGCGCGTTGTGTCCTTGACCATCGTGCCGGGGTCCACAAACCGCTTCGTCACCCCTCCCTTTATGGGAGAGACGATGATCAGGTTTCGGAGTTGGGCCTCGTACAAAGACAAAGTAGCCTTTGCCTGGTTGACCTGCGCCTCGACGAGCGCAATATCGTTCTCCCATGTCTTTTTGCGGACACTGTTCATGGCAAGATCGTAGGCTGCCTTGGCCACGTTGTACCTCATTCGCACTTCGTCCAGTTTCTGGCGTGCGACGAGATTCTTGTCGTGCAGGGCCTGGTTTCGTTTTAGGTCCACCTCGGCCAGCTCCAGGTTCGCCCTGGCATGCTGGATCTGGGATTGAACCGTCTCCTGGGCCGTCGCGGTGACCTGCTTCAGGCGAGCCTTGGCAGCCTCCAGGCTGGCACGGGCCTGAGCCACAGCGGCCTCCGCCTCCCGCTTATCCAGGGTTGCGATCTCCTGGCCGACCTTGACAAGATCTCCTTCCCGGACATGGACCTCCTCTAACCATCCCTGCACTTTGGAGTAGATGGTGACCTGGTAAATCGGGGCAATATCTCCGTTTCGGACTATCTTGTCCTCGATCAACCCCTGAGTCACAGGGGCGACTTCCACAAGAGGGATCTGCCCCAATCTCCCTCTTTTCGGCTCTTCCTTTTTGGCGGAGATCACCTGTACGGCGCGAAATGCCCCCAGGCTTCCTACTGCCATAATCACCAGTATGATCAAGATCTTTTTCATTTACCGCAGGTCCCCGGGAATTTCTCGACGGGTGAGTATAGGACAAATCCTCTTGCCTGCCAAGGGGGAAGGGGTGTAATTGCATTATAACAGATCGAAAGATTAAAGGGAGAGCATAAGAAAAATGGAAAGCCGCGACAAGGCCCCTATCATTTCCGTGGTGGGCTTTTCAGGTTCCGGGAAAACAACCTATATCGAGCGGTTGATTCCGGCCCTGAAATCCCGTGGGCTCAAGGTGGCGACCATCAAACATCATCATCATGGGTTTGAATTGGACAAACCCGGGAAAGATACGTGGCGGCACAAACAGGCCGGCGCGGCCGTTACCGTGATTTCATCCCCCAGCCGTATCGGCGTGGTCATGGATGCGGATCACGATCATTCACCGGAGGAACTGGCGCTGTTTGCACCCGGTGTCGATCTGATTCTCACTGAGGGATACAAGAGCGGCCCTTATCCCAAGGTGGAGATCTTCAGGCCCGCGGCCACGGAAAACAAGAGACTCTTCTGCCTCGAGGATCCCGCCTTGCTGGCCGTGGTAAGCAGCGAGAACCTCACTTTGCGGGTGCCTGTTTTTGATTTTGAGGATGTCGCCGGGGTTGCCGAACTGCTGATTCAGACGTTCGGTCTCAAAGCTCGCGCAGAAACAACCTGACAAGTCCGCCAGGTCAGAGACAAATTGGCTTTTCAACGTGGAGGCTTCAAATCCGAATATCGAAATCCGAAATTCGAAACAAATCCAAAACCCGAATGCTCCAATTTCGAATTTGGCCAACGGCAATTCAGTAAATAATGCCCTCTGGGCGCAGGTCAAAGTCCGGGTTCTCTGTGCCGGGATTCTCTACAGGGCTTCTATGAGGATCTCCGACAGCTCCTTGACGGGGAGACCTTTTTCCGTGGCCGGATCCTCCAGGGTCATCACACAGAAGGGGCAGCTTGTTGCGAGCACTTCGGCGCCTTTCTCCACTGCCTCCAGCACTCTCCTCTCGCTGTTTCTTGTGTAAGGATGCTCGGCTTCGAAGAACATCCTCCCTCCGCCTCCTTCGCAGCAGAGGGAATTCTCCCTTGCCCATGAGAACTCGAGCAGTTGAAGACCCTCAATGGACTTCAGGATATTCCTGGGGGCGTCGAAGACCTTGTTCTGCTTTCCCAGGAAACAGGGGTCATGATAGATGACCTTCTTGGCATAGGCTGTCTTCGGGGCGACGGCGCCCTTCTCGATCATCTCAGCCAGAGGCTCGGTGTAATGGGAGATCTTGATTCCGAGATCGCCATACTCGTTCTTCAGGGTGTTCATGCAATGAGGGGAGAGAGCGATGATCTCCTTCACGCCGTACTTCTCAAAAGTTGCCGCGTTCTGCCCCTGCAGCTCCTCGAAGAGCCCCGCCTCCCCCATTCTTCTTATCTCATTGCCGCAGCAGGATTCCTCTGCGCCCAGAATTCCGAATTCGAACCCCGCCTTGTTGAAAATCGTGGCCACGTTCTGGGGGATGACCATGCACCTCGGATCGTAGGCCTGAATGCAGCAGGTAAAAAGCAGCTTTTTGGACTGCGTTTCCTTTACATGGGGAACCTTGAAATCCAACTCGTCGGTCCAGGCGCCTCTCTTGGGCTTAGGCCGGCCCCAGGGGTTCTTCTGAACATAGGTGTTCTCGAGAGCCTTCTGTATGGTTGTCGGGATCTGCCCTTCCTCGACAAGGGAAGCTCTCAGCTCGATGATCATCTCCGAAGGCTTCACATCCCTTGGGCATCTGAGGGTGCATTCCCCGCAGGAGGTGCAGTACCAGGGAAGGGATTCTTCGACTTCACGCTGCAGCAGATTTTTCCTGACGAGCTTTCTTATGTTGAAAGGAGTAATGGAGGTTTCAGGGCAACTCCCTGAACACATTCCGCACTGCATGCACATAGAAACCTTGCTCAATTTCTCATCGGCCATAGGAGGACTCCGTTTAGAGGAAGTGCCTTTTTGCCCGGAATAGAACCGTGAAAAGAGGCTAATAGAATTGTTAAATGAATCGCGGCTCAGTGTCAAGGCGATTCAGGTTCCTCTCAGCCGGCAAGGCGGAAAGACCACCGAGATATTCATTATGACTCTCTTTGTGTCTTAGTGCCTTCGCGGCTGATCTCCAGCTTTCCGTTCTTGCTTTTTCAGCCCCTTTGTCTATATGATAGCGCACGGGGATCGGCGATCCCTTCCTTTTTTTGGGAGAGTAAGGCTTGGCAATAATGATGAGCCTGCCAAGGAGGGACGAGAATGAAAAAGATCGTATTGCTCCGCCATGGTGAGAGCACCTGGAACATGGAAAACCGGTTCACAGGCTGGGCAGATGTTCCGCTCAGCGAAAAGGGCACTGCGGAGGCAGCAGAAGCCGGCCGGGTCTTGCTCAAGGAGGGGTACTCGTTCGACGTGGCCTACACGTCCGTACTGAAGAGAGCCATCAAAACTCTCTGGATTGCACTGGAGGAGATGGACCTCATGTGGATTCCGGTCTTCCGAAGCTGGAGACTCAACGAGCGGCATTACGGCGCACTTCAAGGGTTGAACAAAGCGGAAACCGCGGAAAAGCACGGAATGGAAAAGGTCAAGATCTGGCGCAGAAGCTATGACATTCGTCCGCCCGCCCTTACTCCGGACGATCCCCGGTTCCCCGGCAGCGATCCAAGGTATGCGGGGCTGGGTCCGGAACAGGTGCCCCTGACCGAGTGTTTGAAAGACACGGTTGAGCGGTTTCTGCCCTACTGGCATGACACCATTGCACCGGCTGTAAAAGAGGGGAAACGGGTGCTCATTGCAGCTCACGGAAACAGTCTGAGGGCGCTGATCAAGTACCTGGACAATATTTCCGATGAGGAGATTGTCGGGTTGAACGTGCCCACGGGGATCCCGCTGGTTTATGAACTGAAGGAAGACCTGAGCCCGATACGCAGCTACTATCTGGGCGATCAGGAGGCCGTCGCCAAGGCCGCTCAGGCGGTTGCAGATCAACTCAAGGGGAAAAAGTAGACGCCATGTCCGACGAAGATCTTGATTTTAAGGTTTCCCATCTCGGTGAACCCCGCATTCCCTCGCCCATGCGGAACGCAAGTTTCGTGGCAGACGACCAACGCGTTCTGTTTCACAGCGATCTCGGGCCGATCTGCGATTTTTTGGAAAAAGGGATTCAACCCCCCCAATTCGAGATGGCCGGACCTCGGGAAAAGATCTACTTTGACCCTTCCAAGCTCAAGTGCGGCATCGTCACATGCGGGGGATTGTGCCCCGGTTTAAACGACGTGATCAGGGCCATTGTTCTGGCGCTTATCCATCACTATGGGGTCAAGACCATCTTCGGATTTCGTTTCGGTTTTGAAGGATTGACCTATCGGCACGGGCACGTTCCACTGGAATTGACCCCGACCGTGGTGGAAGAAATTCACAAATTCGGAGGATCCATCCTCGGCTCATCCCGCGGCCCGCAGGATATCTCCGAGATGACGGATACCCTCGAGAGAATGAATGTCGGACTCCTGTTCACCATCGGAGGGGACGGAACCCTGAGGGGCGCACAGGCCATTGCCGAAGAGATCGGCCGCCGGGGTCTCAAGATAGGCATCGTCGGCATTCCAAAAACCATTGATAACGATATCTCGTTTGTAGGGTCCTCATTCGGATTCGAGACGGCGGTCGCGGAATCCAGGACTGCCATTTATTCCGCCCATGCGGAGGCGGTCGGTGCGAGAAATGGAATCGGGCTGGTGAAACTCATGGGCCGCGAATCCGGTTTCATCGCCGCCAATGCCGCGCTGGCGAATAACGACGTCAACTTCTGCCTCGTGCCTGAGGTGTGTTTCAGCCTTGAGGGTTTCCTGAAAGTGCTGGAGCAGAGGCTGTCGAACAGAGGGCATGCCGTGGTCGTGGTTGGGGAGGGGGCAGGACAGACCCTCATGAAGGGAACGGGAGAACGGGACGCATCCGGGAACCCCCGCTTCAGCGACGTGGGTATTTTTCTGAAAAACAGGATCAACGATCATTTCAGAAAATTGGGTATTGAGGTGAATCTCAAGTACATCGATCCGAGCTATACGATCCGCAGTCTGCCGGCGAACCCCCGCGATTCCGCTTTTTGCCTGCGCCTCGGGCACAATGCGGTTCATGCCGGCATGACCGGCAGGACAAACATGCTGGTCGGGTTCTGGAAGGGTGAATTCACGCATGTGCCCATCCAGCTTGCCACATCCAGCCGGAAGAGAATCGATCCCAACGGGAGACTCTGGAGCGACGTTTTGTCTTCCACCGGACAACCCAGAGTAATGGACTGATCCCATCAATGGACAATGGCGAACGTTGACACACCGAACCCGTCCAGGCTCCAGATATCCACCCGGCGCCAAGGTATTTCCCGATGGCGTCAATTTCTCCATTTTCAGTCAGAATGCCTCTTCTGTTCAGCTCCACCTCTATGAGTGCGAAGAGAGTGTAGAGCCCTTCCAGATCATCCAACTCGATCCTGAAAGGAACAGGACCTTCTTTTTCTGGCACGTCTTTGTGGAGGGACTGGGACCGGGCGCCGTTTACGCGTGGCGAGCAGACGGCCCGAATCACACCAAAGAGAAGGGATACCGGTTCGACAGGGAAAAGGATCTTGTGGATCCCTATGCCCGTGCCGTTTCGATGAAACTTTGGGACAGGGCAAAGGCGATCGCACCGGGGGACAACAGGGGCTCGTCCATGCGGGCCATCGTCGTCAAAGAGGAATACGACTGGGAAGGCGATCGGCCCCTCAACCACCCGTCTGAGAAGATGATCGTCTATGAACTCCACGTGGGAGGATTCACTCGCCATTCCTCGGCCCTCACCGCAGCACCCGGGACCTTCGCCGGGCTGGCGGAGAAAATCCCCTATCTGCTCGATCTCGGCGTCACCGATGTGGAACTCATGCCGATCATGGCGTTCGACGAGCAGGATGTACCCAAGAGCGCGGCTCTTCGGGGCCTGACCAACTACTGGGGCTACAGCCCCCACAGCTTCTTCAGCCTCCATCCGAGTTATTGTTTCTCCTGCGGACACCGGGAGCAACTCAAGGAATTCCGTGACATGGTGAAGAAATTTCACCGGGCCTCCATCGGCGTCATCCTGGACGTGGTTTTCAACCATACGGCGGAAGCGGGGGAAGAGGGGGCAACCATCAACTTCAGGGGACTCACCAACGACATTTTCTACCACCTGGACCCGGAGGACCGGAGGATCTACAGGGATTTTACCGGGTGCGGGAACACCATAAACTGCAACCATCCCCTTGTTTGCAGCTTTCTGATCTCCTGTCTGGAATACTGGGTGCGGGAACTGCATGTGGATGGTTTCCGTTTCGATCTCGCGAGCGTCTTGAGCCGGGGGGAACGGGGGGAGCCCATGTACAACGCCCCTGTTCTCTGGAATATCGAATTCAGCAACGAGCTTTCCCGCAGCCATGTGATCGCTGAGGCCTGGGATGCAGGAGGGCTGTTCCAGGTCGGCGGGTTCCCGGGTTTTCGCTGGGCCGAATGGAACGGGAGATACAGGGATGTGATTAGGAAATTCGTTCGCGGCGACCGGGGGCTCATCGGCGAAGTCGCAACCCGTCTCAGCGGAAGCAGCGATCTTTATGAGCACCAGGGCAGGCTCCCCATTAACAGCATCAACTTCGTCACCTGTCATGACGGGTTCACTCTCCACGATCTGGTGAGCTATGGAAAAAAGCATAACGAGATGAACGGGGAGGAGAACCGCGACGGATGGGATGAAAACCTCAGTTGGAATTGCGGGGTCGAGGGGGAAACCGAGGACCCGGAGATCCTCTCCCTCAGGACGAAACTGGCGAAGAATTTCATGGCCGTCCTGCTCCTCAGCCAGGGCGTCCCCATGATCCTTTCCGGTGACGAAACTCTTCGCACCCAGAAGGGTAACAACAATGCCTATTGCCAGGACAACGAGATCAGCTGGATCGACTGGACCCTCCTGGAGAAAAACAGAGAGATGCTCCGGTTCGTCCGCATGATGATCGGTTTTCGCAAACGCCATCCCTGCCTCATGCGGAGACATTTCCTCCGAGGAACACGGCAGGAGGGGGGAAGGGTCGCCGATGTGACATGGCACGGTCTCAGGCTGAACAGGCCCTTGTGGAATGATCCCGATGCGCAGGTCCTCTCCTTCACGCTCGGCGCCGTCCATCCGGAGGAAGAGGATCTGCACGTGATCCTCAACATGTCGGAAGGGACCTTTCAAATGGCATTGCCGGAAGTCGAAGGTCGGTACTGGACCCTGGCCATAGACACTTCGAGGCCTTCGCCGGGCGATATCCTCGCGCCGGGCAAACAGCCGATCGTCAGACGGAAGAGGATCCCGGTGAGAGGCCGGAGCGTGGTGGTTTTGGAGAGCAGACCGGTCTGAAGGCAGAGGACAGAGGTCAGAGGTCAGAAGACAGAAGTCAGGAGGCAGAGGACAGGAGACAGAAGTAAACAAACGAATTCCCTATCGCCCCGACGCGGTACAGAACATCACCTTGAGATTCTTCCACCCACATCCGTTCCCCTCCGACATCCAAGAAGAGACATCCTTGGGAGTTCCTTGCCAGGAATCCACCTCTCGTGAATGAAAGAACCGGTTCTGCCCTCATAATCTTTTTTTGCTACTCTCAATGTATACTTATTTGATATTCATTCTGGTACAATGAACATCCGTTCGACAAAAACGTTTTCCACGAGGAGTTGTAATGTCCACTGAAATTGAGAGACTCTATGCCGAGAGGGAAAAGAGGGTCCGGGATGCTATCGGCCTGAGAAAGCCGGACCGGGTTCCCATCGTCTCTGCCACAGAGATGTTTTTTATCCGTTCTGCAGGTCTGACGGCCGCGGAAGCGATGTATGATTATGACAAGATGGCTGCGGCATGGAAGAGTTCCATGAAAAGATACAACTGGGACATGGCTCCCCTGCAGCACGCTATCCGCTCAGGGCCTACCATGGAGTTGCTCGGCATGAAGACCTTCAAATGGCCCGGCTACGACCTGCCCGAGAACAGCTATTACCAGTGGGTGGAACGCGAATACATGATGGCCGACGAGTATGATGAGTTTCTGAGAGATCCGTCGGATTTTACCATCCGCAAACTCATGCCGCGAATGGCCACCAGCCTGGAGCCGCTGGGAAACCTTCCGCCGATCTCCTGGCTGGGCACCGGCTACACCCTGCTCGGCATGGGACCGACGATCACGGGGTTGCCGGCGATCCAGGAACTCATGGAGAGACTCCGAAAGGCAGGCGAGGAGAAGGCAAAATGGGACAGGATGCAGCAAAGGCTCCGTGAAGAGCTCGAGCAAATGGGCTATCCCCTTTTCACCATGGGGGTCACCTACTGCGCATTCGACTGGATCTCCGACTGCCTGCGCGGGATGAAAGGATCCATGCTTGACATGTACCGGCAGCCGGGCAAACTCAAGGCGGCCATCCAACTCCTCGAACCCATGACAATCCAGATGGCCTTGACCGGGGCTGCCAAGAGCGGTATCCCGCGTGTCTGGATACCGCTTCACCGCGGGGCCGCCAGTTTCATGAACGATGGACAGTTCGATGAATTCTATTGGCCCTGTCTGAAAAACCTGATAATGGCCATTATTGAAAAGGGGCTCACGCCCGTGCCGTTTTTCGAGGGGGATTACACCCCCAGGCTTGAAAGACTCGCCGAGCTTCCCCCGGGCAAGGTGCTGGGCCACTTCGACAGGATGGACCGGAGGAAATACAAAGAGATCCTGGGCGATGTGATGTGTTTCTGGGGCAACGTTCCCTCATCGCTTTTCATCGCAGGCACGCCGCAGCAGGTCAAGGATGATGTCAAGGAACTGATCAACATTTTTGCGGACAACGGCGGCCTCATCGTGGACGCCTCGAGCACCGGCCCGCCCCCGGAATCGAAGCCGGAGAATGTGGAGGCAATGACCGAGGCCGTGTTTGAGTATGGCAGAAACGAGTAACCTGATATTGAAAGCATGACGAGATCGTGGCTGTTTAGGAGAAGACCATTCCGATGTGTTCACCTTCTTGCGAACAGGAAACCTTAAACTAAAGACCAATGGAGGTATGAATGAGAGGAGTTAGGAGTTACCACATTCTGGCGGTTCTTTTTTCCGCAATCGTTCTTGTGTTGGGGCCTGTCTCCACGGCATCGGCCGCAGAGCAGTACACCATCAACTGCATCGCCGGGTTTGCAAAGTCCACGCAGGTCACAAGCTTTTTTATTAAAGACTTTATGGCCTCGGTTCAAAAAGCCGCTGACGAGAAATATCCAGGCCAATTGAAAATGGTGTTCAAAGGCGGCCCGGAACTGGTCCCCATCAACGAGCAGATCGTGGCCATTGAAAAAGGCATGGTCGACCTGATGTACACCTCCCCGGGCTTCTATGCGTCCAAAATGCCTGAACTCGATCTCATGAACATCACGACCATGAAGCCATGGGAAGAAAAGGCCGTGGGCATGAACGACTATCTCGACAAGCTTCACAACGAGAAGGTCAACGCTCACTACCTTGTCCGGAACGGTATAGGGCGCGGCCATCAGTTCGGCCTCATCAAACCGGTTGAAAAACTCGAAGATTTCAAAGGCATGGGCATTCGGGGGAATCCCACCACCGTCCAGATCGTGAAGGCCCTTGGGGCCAACCCCGTGCAGGTGGCGCCGGCTGACGTGTATACAGCTCTGGAACGAGGCGTTGTCCAAGCCCACATCACGCCCCCGATCATGCTTCGGACCCTGGGTCTCGTGAAAGTGACCAAGTATCTCCTGTTCCCCCAGTTCTTCGATTCCCCCAATGTACTCATCGTGAACCTCGACACATGGAAGAAGCTGCCGAAGCATCTCCAGGACCTCCTCACCGAAGAAGCCGACAAGCACTCCCGGAACTTTGTCGCGTACAACGCGGATCTGGAGAAGAACGAGATGGAGTTTTTCAAGTCGCAAGGCATGAAATTCATCGAGCTGCCCAAGGCTGAAGCGGACAAGTTCATGAAGCTCGCGAACGAGACCCTCACCCAGGTAGTCATGGAGAAGGCGCCGAACGAGGGCAAGAAGATTCTGGAGTACTTGCAGAAGAAACCGTAACTGAGAACAGATGTGCGTGCTCGACCCGTAGATTGGATGCAAAGCAAGGGGCGAGGCGCACATTCTTTATTCTTAGGGAGGATGGATGTCCAGATTGTTTTCCAAAGTCAACTTGGTATTTGCCGTCCTGGGAGCCGGACTGCTCTTGTTCATGGTGTTTTCCATCAGTTACGGGGCCTTGACCCGCAGTTTCAACCTGCCGAGCCCCATTTGGATCGTCCAAGTCAACGAGTACAGTCTCGTGTGGGTCTGTTTTCTGGCAACGGCCTGGGTGTTATCCGAGAACAAACACGTCCGCGTCGATATCCTGTTTTCCAGGTTCGGTCGGAAAGGGCAGAACATCCTTCTGATCCTTCAGAACACGGTGAGCGCACTCCTTTGCGCAGTCTTTTGTTACCTGGGCACTTTGTCCACCTGGGAACACTTCCGGGACAAGGTGGTGGACGTCGGAAGCATCGACGTACCCAAATCCTGGATCATCGTAGTGATCCCTTTGGGATTTCTTCTTCTCACCCTGCAGTTCGTGGTGAGGTTTTTTGAGGATTTGCAGAAATTCAAGTCTGGCGGCGGTCCCGGCGGGGGATCCTCATCCAGGCGGGATGAGGGGACGGCTCCCTTGAAAGCAGGAGGCTGATATGGAGTGGTGGGCTTCATTGACCCTGGTTGTCGGGGGGCTCATTTTCATCCTCCTCCTTGGCTTTCCCGTCGCATTCGGGTTTCTGCTGACAGACCTCATATTCACAGCATATCTGATGGGGACATCCGGTATGGAGGTCTTGACCCTCCAGATCTATGCCTCCCTTGCCTCCTTCGTCCTTTCTCCGGCGCCGATGTTCATCGTAATGGGCGAGTTGATGTTCCACTCGAACCTTGCAAACGATACCCTCGATGTATTGGACCGCTGGCTCAGTTGGATTCCTGGCCGCCTGAGCATATTGGCCGCCGTCAGTGGAACGATATTCGCTGCGACCAGCGGCTCTTCTCTGGCCAACACGGCCATGCTTGGCACCGTTCTCGTACCCGAAATGAAGAAGCGGGGGTACAGCACATTCATGGCGGTCGGACCGATCATCGGCGTAGGGGGCCTCGCCATGCTGATTCCGCCCTCCGCCTTGGCGGTCATCTTTGCCAGTGTCGCTCAGATTTCGGTAGGCCAGGTGCTCATGGGCGGCGTGATTCCCGGTGTACTCCTGGGACTGCTTTTTTGCGCCTTCATTATCCTTTGCGCTGTGATCAAGCCTTCCTGCGCCCCCAATTTCCGAACAGAACCGACACCGCTCTCGATGAAGCTCTATCTGAGCGTCAAGTATCTTGTGCCGGTAGGGTTGATTATCTTTTCGGTCCTGGGGCTGATTTTTCTGGGCGTGGCAACACCGACCGAGGCCGCTGCGTTCGGGGCTCTTTCCACCCTGATCGTCAATATCTTCATGGGCCGGTTCAATTGGCGGATGCTCAAGGCATCCATGAAGGGATCCCTGGAGGTCACGACCATGGTCTTGATGATCGTCGCAGCCTCCAAGACCTTCAGCACGGTCCTCGCCTTCACCAATGCGACGGACGGCATGGTGGAATTGGTAACAGGGCTTGCGATTCACCCCATCCTCATTCTGATCGCCATGCAGATCATGGTGGTGGTTCTCGGCTGTCTTATGGACCCGGTCTCCATCATGCTGATCACGATCCCGATCTTCATGCCCATTGTCACGGCTCTGAACTTCGATCCCATCTGGTTTGCCGTGATCATGCTCGTGAACCTGGAAATGGGGAACATGACGCCGCCTTTCGGCATGCTGATCTTCGTCATGCAAGGCGTGACCCCCAAGGATGTCACCTACGAGCAGATCGTTTGGGCGACTGTGCCCTATATGCTGTTTGATATAGTCGTAATGGCCATTGTCATCGGCTGGCCGCAGGTCGCCCTTTGGCTGCCAAGGATGTTGGGAGAATAGCAGAGGGATTTCAGTTTCTTGCTGGAACTCGGGTTATGCTTCCAGGCCGAGCCTCCTGGCGTTGAGGGTGTAAATCTTATCTTTTTCTTCCTTCTTCAGGGGCAGCCCGTCCACAAACTCGATGCACTCCTCCATCTCTTCGTAGGGATAATCCGTACCGAGCAGGATTCGGTCTATGCCCATGGCCTCGTATGCGCACATGAAGGCCGGCTGATAGTAGTTTCCGCTGGTGGTGATAAATACGTTGTTCTTGAGGTATTCGCTCGGCTTTTTCTCAAGTTTCGGTCTGGCCTTGGGATCGAAAGGTCTCACATAGGCCCAATCCACTCTTTTGAGGAGGAAGGGCAGGGCCTCTCCCAAATGTCCGAGGATGATCGTCAGGCCCGGGCACTCATCGAAAATGCCGCTGTAGATAAGACGAATCATGCATATTGCCGTGTCAATACCGAACCCGAAAGGTGCTCCGGCGAGGGCAAAGCCGTACCCTTTGAGCTGCGGGCTTGCGGCTACGGTCGGGTGAAGATAGACGGGAATGCCGAGCTTCTCGGCCCTTTGAAGAACGGGGCGAAAGGCGGGGTCATCCAGCATGGTATCGCCGTAATTCGAATGCGTGTTCCATCCTCTGAACCCGAGCTCTGTTATCGCCCTCTCAAGCTCGTCCACCGCCGCCTTCGGGTTCTTCGGCGCAAGCGCGGCATACCCCATCATCCGTCCAGGGTATCTTTTCGTCACTTCGTACAGGGTGTCGTTGGCTTTGCGGGCAAGCCCGGTCCCGGTCTCCGGGTCAAACTGCTCGATGCCGGGCGCCGACAAGCTCATCAACTGCACACCTACACCGCATTTGTCCATGTCCTGAATCCTCTTCTCGCCCAGATCCAGCAGCGGGTTCAGAAGCCCGTCTGCGAACGGCTGCCCGACCTCTGAGTTGTACCAGAGCCTTCGTCCGGTGGACGGTTCATCCGAAAACCGCGGATATCCCTTGTTCCCATACATGGCTTTCATGTAGTCCTGGGTGTAGAAATGGGCTTCAAAATCTATCTTCTTCATTAGGTCTTCTCCTCTGAAAATTCAGGCTGCTATCGCAGCCGGTTCGATTAACCAGTCGTAGTGTGGTCTCCATTTACCATTTGGACGGGGGGAAGTTCGTATTGGATCGTACAGGATCGTGTCCCCCGGCTGAACTACCACCCTTTCGTCCACATCTCGCCGTCCTCGTAGACTTTTTCTGAATCGAGATGGCCTTCCATTGCATCGGTTTCGCTCAGACGCGGCGGGTTGGGATCGTTCAGGACCTCTTTGTAATACTCGTGCTGGATGAGCAGGCTCATGATGTCGTTTGTGCCGGTCCAGATCTGGGAGAGCCTTGCGTCACGAACCATCCGCTCGATCGGGAACACATTGGTATACCCGATGCCCCCGATGATTCGCATGGCCTGATTGCAGACCTCCCAGCACATGTCGGTCGCGAACTTCTTGGCCTCGCTGACAAGACGGCGGGCCGAAGGCAGATGGGCCTGAGCCGCTTTTCCCGCAGCATGGGTGATCGCCCGGGCAGCGTCAAGCTGGGTCACAGCATCGGCCACTTTGAAGCTCACGCCTTGAAATTCGCGGATTCTCTTCCCGAAGGCAAAGCGGCGATTGCTGTAACGGGTGGCTACCTCAAGGGCGGCCCTTGCAAGACCAAGGGATCCTCCTGCCGAGGTCAGCCGTTCAGGGATCATCATGGAATTGAAGATCTCGGCTCCCTGGTTCAGCCGGCCTATCAGATTCGAAGCCGGGACCTTGACATCTTTGAAGATCAGCCGACCGGTTCCACCTCCCCTGGTACCCAGAAGATTGTACAGGTGCCCCACCTGGACCCCTTCCCGCTTGGCTTCTATGAGCAGAAGGCTGATCCTCTCGTGCGCTTTTCCTTGAGGATTTGTCTTGCAGTAAACCACGAAAAAGTCGGCCCCGCTGGCCGCCACCACAAAACGCTTCTGCCCGTTTACAAGGAAATGATCTCCCTTGAACTCGGCAACGGTCGTGGCGCCGAAAAAGTCGGAGCCTCCGCGAGGCTCAGTCAGGGCCTCGGCGGAGATCAGTCGTCCTTTCAGCATTGGCTTGAGAAAACGGTCCTTGAGGTCTTCCGATGCAAACCCCTGAAGAGCTTCCCCGACAATGGAGGGCATGGAAAATGCGCAGCCAAGCGCCATCCCAAGTACGCCGATCTCTTCCAGGGCGGCAATTTCCGCGGTCCACCCGAGCCCTCGTCCCCCGTAGCGGGGCGAGAACCTCAGGCCAAGGAGGTTCCGCTCGCCCAGTGCCTTCACGAATTCCTTGGGATAAGTGACCTCGTCCCGATCCATCTTCTTGAGGAGATCGGATGAGACATCCTGCTTGACGAACTCTCTGACTTCCTGTTTCAGCGTTCTTTCCTGGTCCGTGAGAAGCACATCCTGGAGCATGTTCAGTCCTCCTTTCAGATAAAAAACCAGAAGCAGACAGGATTACAGGATCAAAACAATGTCCAATGTCCAATGCAGAATGTCCAATGTAAAATGAAATTTCTCACTTCCCCTTCCTGGGAGGGAGGAGGCCAGGGGAGGGGGACGAAAGCGATTTTAAAAGATCCACTGACTCAGGATAATAGGTGCGGGGTGTTTGTAGCCTTTTACGTTGGAAATTGGAAATTGGACATTCCGAAGGGCAGGTTCAGGCCTTCGCGGATCCCTCCGCCAGTTCCAGCCCGATCTCAAAGGCTGCCTTGTTCAATTCGAGGAGATCGGGCGGGACCCTGTTTCCCAGCACCTTCATGATCGATTCCGTGCTTACCAGGCGTGTAAGGCCGAGCGTGGCGCCAAGGACGCAGATGTTATACACAATGGATTTTCCAAGCCTGTCCATCACGGTCTCATGCATAGGAAGCTCGAGTTGCCTTGCGTCGACCTTTCTCTCCGGTTTGACAAACCGCCTGTCGGATAAGAGCAGGCCTCCCGGTCTGATGGTCGCAGAAAACTTGCTGTACGCCTCCTGTGTGAGGCAGACAAGGACATTGGGCTGGGTCACTTTTGGGAAACGAATGTCTCTGTTAGAGATGATTACATCCGCCCGGGTCGCGCCGCCGCGGGCCTCGGGCCCATAGCTCTGCGACTGCACTGCATTCAGTCCTTCGTAGATGACGGCAGCCTCTGCCAGGATGATCGCGGCCGTGATGACGCCCTGGCCGCCGGAGCCTGAAAACACGAGCCTGTATCTTTCCCTCTCCATGGTTACCGGCCCTTTCTCGATCTTTCCACGACCTTGGCGTATTCCGAGCAGTACTCCGGCCGCTCTTCCTGCACAAAGATGCCTCTCTCGATCAGGGTCGGGTCCGCCTGCTTTTTGCCCGATCCTACGGGGGTCGTATGATCCCTGTAATATTTCATCATCTCCGCCGCATCTCCGAGCTTGTTCTTTCTCCCGAAATAGGTCGGGCACTGGGAAAGAACCTCGACGATGCTGAACCCCTTGTGCGTGATCGCTTTGACGAAAAGCTCCTTCATGGAGGCGGCGTGATACGTTGTCGTTCGCGCCACAAAAGATGCACCGGCGCCCCTGGCAAGCTCCACGATGTCAAAAGATTCATAGATGTTCCCGAAAGGCGCGGTCGTAGCCATAGCGCCGTAACCCGAAAGCGGAGAGAACTGGCCCCCGGTCATGCCGTAAATGCTGTTGTTCATGATAATCGCGGTGAGGTCTATATTCCGTCGGGCGGCATGAATGAAGTGATTGCCTCCGATCGCCAGGGCATCCCCGTCTCCCATGGGGACGATCAGGGATAGATCGGGACGGGAAAGCTTGACCCCGGTTGCAAAGGCCAGCGCCCTCCCGTGAAGGGTGTGGAGCGTGTGAAAATCCATATACCCGGAGATCCTGGCCGAGCATCCGATCCCGGTAACCATCACGATGTCGTTTCTGGGGATGCCGAGCTCGGCAATGGCCCGGATGAGATTGTTCATCACGATCCCATGGCCACATCCCGGGCACCAGATGTGCGGCATGAACCGCTCTCTTACATACTCTCTCGCTGCCATTGCGTTACAACTCCTTCCAAGACACGAAGAGTATCTCTCACAGAGTACACAGAGTTCTTCTTCTGATCGGATCGATCAGAAGAAGATTTTTTCTCTCTGTTTACTCCGCGATCTCTGCGAGAGAAATACTTTTGCCGACCTCCGACCTCTGATCTCCGGCTTTCAGACTCCCCTTCCCTGGATCAGCCGCAGGATGTTCCTGATATCGGTCGGGCTGATGAAGACACCGTCGATGCGGTTGGCGAGAAAGACCTTTTCCGGATCACCGACTGCCTTCTTGACCTCCTGGAGAACCTGTCCCATATTCAGCTCGACAACCATGACGAACTTGGCTCTTTCGCATCGCTCCCGCACCAGCTCGGTCGGGAAGGGCCACAAAGACTGCAACTCCAGCAGACCGAATCGTTCCCCCCTGGCCCTCCTGTTTTCCACGACGTGCAGGGCGGACCTGGCCGGTGCTCCATAGGAGATCAGCACCCCGTCCGCATCATCCAGAAAGTATTCCTTGAATCTGGTGATTTCGCTCACGCGGCCTTCGATCTTGTCCGTAAGGTGACGCATCAGCCCGTGAGCGACTTGTGGATTATCCGTCGGAAAGCCCCACATGTCATGGTGAAGCCCCGTGACATTGTACCGGTGGACCCCGCCGAAATCGCTCATGGGAAGCCGGCCGTCCTCTCTCGGGAGATAAGGATGGTAGTCGGTGCCTTCCCTTACCGAAGTCCTCAACCTCTTGACCAGAGGGATCTCGCCCGGTTCGGGCATGACGAGCTTTTCCCTCATGTGGCCCACTACCTCGTCCAGAAGCAGTATGACGGGAGTGCGATAGGTTTCCGACAGGTTGAAGGCTTCCACCGTGACCGCAAAGAGATCCTGGTGGTTGGAGGCTGTCAGGGTGATGATTGCGTGATCCCCATGGGTCCCCCAACGCGCCTGCATCACGTCTCCCTGGCTGACCCTTGTAGGCATTCCGGTAGAGGGACCGGCCCTCATGACATTCACCACAACGCAGGGCACCTCGGTCATGATAGCATACCCGATAGCCTCCTGCTTGAGAGAGAACCCGGGTCCGCTCGTTGCCGTCATGGATTTGAGGCCTGTCAGGGAAGCCCCGATGATCGCGCACATGGACGCGATTTCATCCTCCATCTGGATGAATTTGCCCCCCGCCTGGGGAAGGCGACGGGCAAGGGTCTCTGCAATCTCCGTGGAGGGAGTGATGGGGTAGCCCGCAAAGAAGTCAAGACCGGCATAGAGCGCACCCTCGACGCAGGCCTCGTTGCCCTGCAGAAATAAGACATTCTCGTTCATTCCTGTTTCACCTCGATGGCCATGTCCGGGCATCGGAGCTCGCACGCGCCGCAACAGATGCAGTTCTCCGGGTGGGACCAGCATGCCTTATCACCATCGCCCCCGGTCAGAGCCCCCTTGGGGCAGAAGGCGATGCATATGCCGCAGCCTTTGCACCAGTCCCGGTTGATTTCGACAATGCACTTTTTCTTCCTGGGGCTTTTTGGCTTTTGTTTTGTCATAGGGAAATCCCTTGCACGGCCGGATGGGAAATCATCCGGCGTTCAGAGTGTTGCCAGCATAACGCTGCAGGGGAAAAGGGTCAAGGCAATGTCGAACAGCAGAATATCGAACCGCAGAACTGTCTCGCGATACTCTGGATCTTTTGTCATGACGGGACTCGAGGGGCCTGCCCGCACTACGATGCGGGGGCATCCGGAAGAAAACTGGATTCCGGCTTCCGCCGGAATGACGGGGTGCGGATACCTGTGAGACAGTTAATAAATCCGTTGATTCTCTTTTCTCCTTATTCCTTCGACATTCGATATTCGGTGTTCGATATTCGATATTCGTTATCCAAAGAACCTGTTCCACAGTCGATGAGCCCGCATCTGCCAGTAGGCGAGCGTAACGGGGAGGACCATCCTTCGGTCGAAATTGGGATTTCCTATCTTTCCCAAAGACGAGAGATAGCTGACATGCTGTGCAACCGAGACCGGACAACCTTTGACATGAAGGAACCGGGAGGATCTGCGCCGAAAGCAGTGCCAGAGGGCTCCTGCAAGCTTCAGGAGCATGTCATTGGATTTTGTTTCGGTCACCTCTTCCTCTACATTCCGTTTGTAGGTACTTTGGATGGTCACCTTGCTGCCGTCCAGAAAACCTTCCCATGCCGTGCAATCGCCGGCAAAAAGGACCCGCTCATCCGGTTGGAGGTCGAGAGACCCCTTTACGTTTCCGACTACGAAACGGACCTTTTTCATCTTTTTGTCCACATCCGGGTCATAGCCCCGAAAGATATGCATGGCCTCCTGCAGTGCGCCCGGACATCCTCCCCAGCAGTACTCGCGCGAACACTCTTCCGGAAAGGATCCGACGGTGCAGGACAAATTGGCTGGAGGAGTGAAATACCCGTCGATTCTTTCCATGCAGAACTGAAAACCTTTCGTCTTCTCCCTCACCTCATCGAGTGGATAGTCGCCGAGAAGTTCGATTTCTTCCAGGCGGTGAGGACCATGTCCCCGCTCCGATGCGAATCGGAGGTGAATCACGTCGTCGGTGCTGAGATGAATCATGTGAGAGCACACTGTGTCCACAGCGCACGCATTGAGCCCCATCACAACGGCGCCAATATGAAAGGGGGTGGGGGTGAGCATCATCTTCTGTCCGGCGATTATGGCATCCACGGCGATAAGACCGGGCTGGACCGCTTCCTGGAGATCTGCAATCTTGTGCTCCAGAAAGGAGTTGTGATCGATCAGCCTGTGGCGGTCATCCTGGATTCCAACGAGGTTCTTGAGAGCGGCCGTCATTCTTGTCCAGGGGTGGGCCTTGAGTTTGGGCAGGTTGATGAAGAAGTCGCAATCCAAAACCGGCTTGGCGACGAAGATCACCTTGTGGAGGCTTCCCGTCTTTGTGAGCCTGAGAGGAACCTGCCGGCATTCATCGAAATAGTAAGCCCTGGCCCTGTTCTTCCTGAGCACTTCCGGGTACCCGGCGTTTTTAAAACTGAAACGGGTGGGGATAGTGATCCCGGACCGTTCCCCCACCGCAAGTTCCTCGATAACCGTTCCACAATCGCGGACAGCCGAGAGGACGCCTTCCAGAAACTCCTTACGCGTAAATGCATGGGGAAAAACATCGGCATGGGCGAGAACGGCATTGGGTTTGGCAAGGACTTTCCCAAAGGGTTTCGCTCCAAGCATGTCCATTCCCCGGCGAATGATCCTGGAGATTGCGGCAGGATCATATTCCGGGCATTTCATGATGAGGACTTTGTGCCTGCCTCTGTACCCCGCGGGTTCCATATCTGAGATTCCCCCCCCCCTTCACGATCGGAAATGATGTGGAAAGGAGATCATGGTCGACAGGAGACCGGCTGTGAAGGTAACGGTTCAGTTGTCACGAAATCCTCCATTTCCAGTGGAGGACCCGGATAGGCTCGACCAATCCGAAAGTGATGGCTTGAAAATCCGAATATCGAATATCGAAATTCAAAACAAACAAATTCAAATCCGAATTTTCAAATGGCAGAACCACAGCATTTAAACGTCACGTACTTCGGATTTCGAATTTAGTCACCTTTACGGCTGCGCGGGCGATGAACTGACAGCTTCGACGGTGAACTCGCTCAGGTTCTCGGGAAGATTTTCGATGACAATGGAAAACGGGATCTGGCCTTCCGGCTTGACCGCGGCGTTGGCGTTCTGGGCTCCGGGGCGGTTCTTCAGCCCCTTATTGATCTCCTCGAGAGGCAGGGTCTTGAGTTGTTCCTCGTTGAAGACATTCCCGGCGTAGGCCAACTTTGTCTTGACGACCTGGCCCTTGTCATCCAGAAGGGATCCTTTTACCAGGATATAGCTCCTGTCCCTGGGATAGTTGTTGATCACGATTCCCTGGATCACAAACAACTGACCTCCCTTCTCGGTTTGGACAAAGCCTCCTTTCACGTTTCCGAAGGAAAGCCTGGCCGTTCCCACGTCGACTACCTCTTCCTTTTGATGGGGTTTCAGAAAAGAGAGGGAGTCGGGAAGCAACTGGGGGGCCAGGAAGTATATGGCCGCAGATCCTGCAAGGAGAATCAGCACAATCACGAGGATGAAGGGTAGAGCGCGGATGGTGCTTTTTTCGCGTCTGGTGGCGGGACCTTCTTCCTCGGGTTCGGCCGTGTCCGGATACTGATCGTCGAGGGGACCTTCCAGATCATCGCGGCCCTGAAACTCTTCCTCTTTTCCGGATATCACCGAGTCGTCCGGCGGTTCCTCGAGAGCATCCTGAAAGGTCCGATCGAATTTTTGATCTCGGGGCCTGGCGTGAGAGGAGTCGTCTCTTTCCGCAAGAATGGGTGGAGAATCCAGAGCCACGGTCTCCTCCATTTCCATTCGGCCGGAACCTTGAATTTCCGGTTCGGGTGGATAGGCGATGAAGATGTGTTTGCAGACCGAACACCTCACCTTTGAGCCTTCTCTCTTAAGCAGGCTCTCATCAAGGTTGAATTTCGATCGACACCCCTCACATTCGATGATCATGACTGCCCTCCTTGTTCGTCCCTGAGCACGCAGATGTCCGGCAGATACCTGTACTGCTCATCGTAATCCAGCCCATATCCCACAAGGAAGCCTTCCTCGACTTCGAATCCACTGTAATCGAGTTGTACGGCCTCCTCCCTTCGTTCCTTCTTGTCGATCAGGGCGCACACGCGGATCGATTCCGGGCCTTTCTGCCGGAGCGCTTTGATGATGCGATTCAGAGTCAGACCCGTGTCTACGATGTCCTCCACCAGAATCACCGGTTTTCCGGAAATCGGGATACTCACGTCCTTCACGAGTCTCACTTCTCCGCTGGAATTCCGGCCCGAGCCGTAGCTGGCCGCACCGATGAAGTCGATTCTGCAAGGAATGGTCAGATGCATGACAAGATCGGCGAAGAAAAAGACGGCCCCCTTCAGAACCCCGATCAACACCGGTTCTTTCCCTGCATAATCCGCGGAAATCCTCTCGGCTATCTCCTGAACCTTGGCTAGAATAAACCGTCTCTCTATCAGGATTTCCCTTTCCATCTCTCTTCTCTTCCCGTTGCGGTCTCGCGCAGGACCGCTCCATGCAGCTTCCGACCGTGTGCACCTTACGGTATTTATTTCGTATTGTCAATAAGCTAGCAGTCTTTCTCCATGAACGGCAGAGGATCCTCTTTTCTGTATGCCAGGGCCTGGCAGGAAGCTATCAGCAGATGTTTCCCATCCCGCACCTTTATCTCATAAGTTGCGGTTTTTCGGGAACGGTGGATTTCCTGGGATTCGGCTCTGAGAACGGCGCCGGGCGCCGGCGGGTTGTGAAAGGTCACACTCATGCTCAGAGCAACGGCAACCGTGCCGTGTGCGTTGCACGAGAGCTCGAACGCTTCGTCGATGAGGGAGAAAATGGCCCCTCCATGGACCATGTCGAAGATATTGGAGAGTTCCTCTCGCGGCGCCATTTCCACCACGGCTCGGCCGGGCCCGAGTTCCACCAGGGTAATGCCGAGCATTTTTGCATATCTTTCTGATTGGGCCCTTTTCTTCAGGGCGGTAATAGGATCAGCCACTGCATCCCTCCTTTGTCGACATTTGGTATTTGAATTTCGGATTTCGATATTCGGGTTTTGGATTTGGCCCAATGGGAATTCAGTAGATCACGCCCTCTGGGCTTAGGTCAAAGCCGAGTCCTCTGGGTTCGCCGCAGGAAAGTAGACGGAGAAAGAGGTTCCGCCAGAATTCCTGCAATCTTCCTTGTCCCTGCAGAATTTGCACAGGCTGATCGTTCCCGCGCACTGATCGCTGTCGTTCGGCAGGTGAAAGCACCTGGATGAGGTCATGCCTATCCGGAAGCCGTATCTTTCCGCAAAAATCTTCATGCGAAGGAGATCCGCGCCTTTTCCACCTGCATTGAAGTCGAAGGGTCTTTTGGATGAGTAGGACATGGTCTCCTGAGTGGTGAAGAATCCCTCGAAAATGCGGCTCTGGTTCTCCTCGGTGATTCCGATGCCGCAATCGGTCACAACGAGTTCGGTGCCGCCGCCCTTTTTCTGCACAACAACCTCGATTTTCCCCTCATCGGGTGTCGCCTCCACCGCATTGCGAATCAGTCCGTCCACAACCTTGCGGAGCACGTCCACGGGCACAGATACCACCGGCGCGGATTCGAGCCGGGTCTCGATATTGACCTGTCGATGGTGAAACAAGGGTCGGAGCATCCCCAGCCGCTCCGCCACGAACTCTTTGAGCGGGACTTCCGAAACGCTGAATTCTCGAGGACCGTAGATCTCCTGGATCCTCCCCCGGATGAATTCAACGACGTCCCCTTCTCCCGTCTTTTCTGCTGCGAACGCCTCGATCTGATCTTCACACTGAGTCAGGAGATTGTTCAGGAGACCATAGCTCTTGTAAGACTTGCCTTCCATGATGTCTTCGGCCTGATACTGTATCCCCAGGATGCGATCGAGATTTCTTCGCGCCCTCTCGATGGTGGTTTTCCATTTTTCTTCCGGCAGCAAAGCCAGCTTTTTGGAGAGGATGTTCAGGGATGCCATCAGCACGGAAACCGGCGTCTTCAGTTCATGGCTGAGACGGTTGATCATCCTGTCTTTGGCCCTGTTCAGACTGCTCACTTCCTTGTAGGCTCTTTGAATCTCGCGGGAGAAACGCGCGTTTTCAATAGAAGGGGCTACCGTGGCTGCGATCATGCTCAGGATCTCCACATCGTCCTGATCGAAGACCCCCTCCTTCTTGTTGCTCGCGCAAAGCACCCCGATAATACGATCGCCGCTCCTCATGGGGACGTCCAACATGGATCGTGACTGGTAGCCGAGCCGCTGGTCGACAACCTTGTAGAAGTCGGGATCCTTGGATGTATCGTGAACAATGATCGGTTCTCCTGTCTTGATCACTTTCCCCGAAACACCTTTGTCCGCGGGGTACCGGATCTCCTTGGCCCTTTGTTCGGTCGCCTTGTCGTCGTAAGCCGCCCCCAAGAAGAAGAGTTCGTTTTTCTCATGGTCGAGGAGAATCGCCATCGCGCCTTCCACATCCAAGACTCTTCTGACCTCTCCGCTCACGTAATCCAGCAGATCCTCGAGGTCGGGATACGCAGGAAGGGCTGTGCTGATGTGGAGCATGGCCTTGCTGATTCTGGCCTGTTTCTTTTCCTGGGAGATATCGCGCAGGAGGACGATCTCCCCGGCCGGATCGGTTCCTTGCTCGGTGAACACGACTCCCCGCATGAGAACATCCACAACCCGTCCGTCCTTGGTGAGCCTTCTGCTCTCATGGTGGAGGATCACCTTGTCTCGGATAAGCCTTTCGATGCTTTCTCGGGTTTCCTCCTCATGCTCGGCCGGAACATAAGGAATTCGTCTCCCGCGCAGCTCTTCGAGGGACCATCCGAAGATCTCCGTAAACGCAGGGTTCAGATAACTGACCGTGCCGTCGAGATTGAAGACGACGAGCGGATAGGGAAGGAAATCGAGGAGGGTCTTGTACCTCGTCTCAGCAAGGCGGCTCGATTCGAGCGCCCTCTGAAGACGCAGCTCCGATTCCACGAGGGCCGATTGAGCCTTCACTCTCTCGGTGACGTCTCTGGCAATTCCCCTGAATCCGACTTTTTCACCGCCGGAATCGGTGATCAGGTTGGCAGAGAGCTCGACTGACCTGGGATTGCCTTCCTTATCGATGGTTTCCCAAAGGAGATCGGATATTCCCCTGCCCGTGACATAGATCTGGTTGAAGATGTCGAATGCGGCTCGGGCTCTCTTCTCATCCATGAACTCGCTGAAGTTCTGCCCCTGGATATCTTCCCGAGGATAGCCGAAGACCTTGCAAAGGCTATTGTTGAAGTACGTGAAATTCCCCTGTAGGTCTACTTCATACACGCCGTCGTCGATATTCTCGATGAAAGCCTTGTATCTTTCTTTCGATGACCCGAACGATGGACGGGCAATGTTTTTCTTTTTTGACATACTGAGTGGCGACAGGTCCTGCAAAAATTTATGGCGGCTAACCAGCGATAACGCTCACTCTAACGGAAATCAGGTGCCTTTGCCATGACATTTTTGTTGGCATCCTTTTTGAGGCCATGCTATCAAGTGAGAGCCGTTGTATGGCTTGCAGGTTGGCCGGAACACGAGTTTCCACTGTTTCGCCGATCGGCCGGCCATTGACTGCCGAGTACTGCTTGGGGAGGCTTGAAATGAAGATTTGCAGGCTTGCTCTGGTTCTTGCAGCAGCCTTTCTCGTTCACCTCAACGCTGTTCCTGCAGGGTGTTCCGACAATATTTCGGGGCCGCTGATTCAGCTGAGTGAAAGGAACCACGACTTCGGGGAAGTGGATGAAGGCGCATTGCTCGAGCACACCTTTAAGGTGTTCAACCGCGGGGATCAGCCCTTGCACATAGACAAGGTCAGTCCCTCGTGAGGGTGCGCGGTTGCCTCTTTTGATAAGAGCATCCTCCCCGGCGGGGAGGGCGGCATTACGCTGAAAGTCGACACGCGCGGTTATAGCGGCAGGGTCCACAAATCGGCGACAGTACATACCAACGATCCCAGGTCCAAGTCCAGCCTGATCACTCTTGAGGCATTCATTCGCCCGCTCATCAGCATCACACCCACAGTGATTTATCTCGAGGGACAGCAGGATCAGGTCGTCAAGAGGAGCGTGGAAATAAACGGCGTGGAGGGCAGAGAACTCCGCCTGGAGCCTTCAAATTTCGATCTGCAAAACAAGGTGGTCTATACGATTGAAGAGGTCGAACCCGGAAAAAGGTATATTGCCCATTTTTCCAATGTTCCGGGTCTGTCCGGCATCGCCTATGGTCAGCTGAGGTTGAAAACGAACTATCCGGAAAAGCCCGAAGTGAGCATTCGCATACGGTGCAGATTCGGATCGTAGGATAGATTGAACCGCGAAAGCGCAGAGACTGAAAAAGCTTTAAACCGCCAAGACGCCAAGTACGCCAAGAAAAACATTTGTCTTTTCATCTGCCGGAAGTCACTCCGGCGGATGAAAAGACAAATTCTTGCGTTCGTCTTTGCGTCCTTCGCGCCTTAGCGGTTCGAGTTATCCAATTCTCGGCGACTCGGATGCTCGCTGTTTTTTACAGGGGGAACGAAACGCGTGGTTAAGCTTGTGGAGATATTTGCCGATGGTGCCTGCAGCGGCAACCCGGGTCCGGGGGGCTATGGCGCCATCCTCAGGTATGGGGAGACGGTGAAGGAGATTTCAGGGTGCGAGCTGAAGACCACCAACAACCGAATGGAACTGAGGGCGGTCATCGAAGCCCTCAAATTGATAAAGCGGCCGAGCAGAATCAGGGTCTCTACCGATTCGACATATCTGGTCAAGGGGATGTCCGAATGGGTTCCCAAATGGATCAGGAAAAACTGGATCGGCTCCAGCAGGAAGCCGGTTCTGAATCGTGAACTCTGGGAAACTCTCATTGAGTTGAGCCGTCCTCATGTGGTGGAGTGGCAGTGGGTCAGGGGGCATGCAGGACACAAGGAAAATGAACGGTGCGATCAGCTTGCAAGGGCAGCCATTCTCAAGTGCCTGGAGGAGGCGGCAAAGGGGAATCGGGACTGAAGAGGACAATGGACATTGAGTGCTTGACTTTTTTGAGAGATTATGATAGCTTACAGCCCCTTTCAGGTCGCGGGAATATTTTGCCGCAAATTCAGAAAGAGCATCTAGCCAGGAGAAGGTCATGAAATGCCCCAAGTGCAATTACATCAGTTTCGATTACAACCAGGAATGCCCTAAATGTCACAAGGACCTCTGCCTTGAACAGGAGAAACTGAACATCCCCGCATTCAAACCCGAGGCCCCTTCACTCTTAGGCGGTCTCCTAGGAGATCAGGTTCAACCGGACCACGCTTTGAGCGGCCAGGCGCACGCAGGTCACCAGGCGCATTCGCTGGAAGAAGCCACGGTGCAATTGAACGAGCCCTTTCTTGACGATTCACAGGAAATCGAACTCGGTCCCGACCTTCAGGAGGAGAAGGAGGATCTCGGACTCGAGGGTATTGCTGAAGAGCCTGTACAGGAGATTGAAATGAGCCCCATGGAGGGAGCGGCCGCTGAACAGGAAACGCTCCCGCAGAAGGAGTCCGAGATCGCGGGCACCATCTCCCTTTCAGACTCCGATGTCTTTGCAGGTCAAGAACCGGAGAAAGAAGAATCGGCGGCAGAAATCTCCCTGGACCTGGAAGAGATCACGCTGGATTTCGATGAGCCCGCTGAAGAAAAGCAGGCAGCCGGACAAGCGGATGAGGGTCTGGAGATCGATCTGGGCGATTTCTCTCTGGAGGATTCAGGAGCAGAGACATCGCAGGTATCAGCCGGGGGAACGGGAGAGCAGGTCTCCGATCGCGCTGCCGGCTTCACAAAAGAGGAGAATGTTCCTAAATCAGGGGCGGATGAAATTACGCTGACCCTGGACGATCTCCAGGTCAACAATGAGACGGGTCAGTTGGAGATCGGAAAGTTTATTCCCGGCATTTCCGGAAAGAGAGGGCCGGTCAAGACGGCGGAGTCGAACTCTGATCAGGCAAAGCCATCCGGCGCAGAGCAGGAAGACGAGTTGAGCCTGCTGCTTGGCGATGATGCAATCGAAGCCCCGGCTGATTCCGAAGGTGTGGAGAGCCTGGATCTCGAGAATCTGGACCTTGAACTGGACCTCGAAGGCCTGGAGCGCAAATAGAGTTCCGCAATTTCATTCTTGACCTGAGGAGAGCATCAAAATATAATTCCCCTCATGCCGAGATAGCTCAGTCGGTAGAGCAGGGGACTGAAAATCCCCGTGTCCACAGTTCGATTCTGTGTCTCGGCATTTCAAAGTGAAGAGCAAAGAAGGGGTTGGCGGTCATAAAAGCCAGCCCCTTTTTCTTGTAGGCAAGAGCTTCTGGATTTGTCCCACCTTTTTTAAATCAGCCTTTTTGACAATTTCGATCTAGCACCGCATTTCAGCGCATTGCAGTCCTGCCACCTAATCAACACAGGCCAACCCTAGCACTTCTAGTCTTCCCGACCCACATAGCTCTTCCCCTCCAGCCCCTGCTTGCCAGATCTCCTAGATGCCGATCTGTTTGAAACTTTGAATGAACAAGCAAGGGATCGTTCCTCCCCAGATTGGAATCGGCTCCCATACACCAGCTCTCCCATTGCACCTGATCCCGGCATTCCCCCTAAAAAAGGAAAGCCCCCGATCTTGGCAAGAGATCGGAGGCATTCGGAGGAAGGTAAATGGGTCAATCCATGTCAGAATTTCATCACGAAGGGAGGATAATGTATATAAGCTGAATACTGTATTTTATGGTGCTACAGAAAGCCAAGGTTTAATTGAAGAAGCCAATCCTATTCTTGATCGGTAGAGCCGCATCGATGCATTGCCGGTGTTGAACTGGAGGTTCGGGACACCGATTTTTCCTACCCCTCATACCTGTACTCTTACCTTGTATGGTGCGCTTTTATACGGGCATCTGGATCTTAAATACAGGCATAAGTTTATTTTCTGCGGCTTGCTCCATTCTTAACTACCCACATAGACTCGGCAACTCTGAATAACCATTAAACACAAAGGAGGGGTCAGAACATGAAGAGAGGACGGGTGTTGCTATTGGTTTTGTTCCTGTTGCTGGTGTTTGGTTTTTCGGGGTCGGCAGATGCATTGACAACCATTGGAACGGCTACCTATGGTGAACAGGAGTACAACCTAATCTATGATGAGGCAAACAACGAAAAAAACCTCATCTGGCTGGATTATTCGCATTTTAGCCCAAATGATTGGATTAGCCAGATGACCTGGGCGGGCGATTTGAATGACCCCGGAGTCTTGACCTATAACCTAAGTTCAGGGATGAGTGTGAATTGGAGTGGGGATTGGCGTTTGCCGACAACGGTGGACGGTAAGTATGTGTGGGGTGAAAACGGCACGTCCAATACCGCCGGCTTCAATATCACGAGCAGCGAAATGGGAGACCTTTATCAGAACTCCCTCGGGAATCCGAGTGGCTGGGCCAGCTTTTCAACTCCTCTGAACGCAGGACCATTTGAGAACCTATATGAATACTCTTATTGGTCGAGTACAGAGTATGCTGGCAATGACTCCCTGGTATGGCGTTACACTTTTGAAGCGGGTGCAAACGAACTGATGACAAAGGCCGAGACATGGCCTTTTGCTATTGCAGTGCGCCAAGGTGATCTCGCCACCACTTCCCCTGTACCAGAACCCTCAATGGCCATGCTCCTCTTGACGGGCCTCGTAGGGCTGGTGGGGGTAGGGAGAAGGTACAAGTAAAGCTAAACTTCAGATCGAGTCTACTGAAGGCGGGGCATTCTGGCCCTGCCTTTTCTATTCCAGCTCCACTACCGGTTGCTCTCCTTCTGTATGGTCAAAGATCTAAGTGCGGATGGAATTTTGTTTGGGAAGGATCAAGGGACACCTTACTGCTCATCGAGAGCAAGGAGTTGCATGTGTTTCCCTGCTCCTTGGCAAATAACCAGCCGGCTAAGAACACGGTCCTTTAAGAATATTGAACATAAGGAGAAAATATAGAATCAGCACCGCAATTACGATGGCTCGAGATTCTACGTAGAGCCTATTGGAAAACATCAATTTCCCAGATCTGCCTCTCATCATTGTTGCCCAGATGCCTCATCAGGAGATCCTCCGACATGATTTGTGTCGCCCCGGTTACCGCTGGTGCCACCTAGGTTTGCGATGAACTAGCAGATCGGATCGCTGGTATCAAACGACCTTCTATATCGGGAGTCTCCTGCGCCTTCAAAAAGAAAATCGAGAAGATCATTTATTGCTTCGGCCTTCTCTTCATCCAGACTTTCTGGGGCAGGGAGATCTTCAATCGGCAAACCCAACACCTCTGCTAATTTTATACGGTTCTTCATCCTATTCCTTTAGGTCCGATGACTCATTTGTCAAGAGATCACCTTTTCCTCCCGTTCCTCCTGAACAGGCGAGTACAGAATAATCCCGTTGCTCGTGGAATATTTATATGGTGGAACCGGATCGCCTATGCGGGACGGACCGCATTGATAGCCGCACATCGGTAAAGTTTGTCGCACGTCAGGTGGCGCAGCGCCTGGGCCTCCCCTTTGCCGAGCGGGCTGTATTTCTCGATAACCAACAGGACCCGCAGTTCGTTAAAGAGCAGATAGAAAAGTTGATTCAAACTGCGCAGCTCGAAGGTAAGGCGGTCGGGATCGCGCACCCCTACGAGGTGACTCACCGGGTGCCGACAAATGTTACCGCTGCTTCATAAGCAGATCCGCTTCGTTCCTGTCTTCCAACTCGTGCGCCCCGTCAGCTGAAATGGGTTTTGGAAAGCACATCAGCCATGCCTAACGTGATCATCGTGCTCGGCGCAATCGAATTCAGGTGGGCATCTCATGTTAATGATTATGCCAGGATAGTTAAAGTGTAGGGAAACTCCTACACTTTAAAATTGAGTCTTTTCGGCATTTTGATCTCAAGACCTTCTTGCTTCACCAATGCCTACTGTAGGCAAAATCCTTCACAAAAAAATTTCCCTAAGACTCTCCTGGGTAAAACAACACATGTTTACAATGTGTTAAAGGCTGAGCCAGCTCATGGCGCATGAATTGCACGGTAGGGATGTAAACAACTGTTCTCTAAGGAGATGAGAGAATGGGTTATTGGGAAGGTCTGGTGATTTGGGCTTTGGTTTCGATTCTACTTGCGCCTATCGCTGGCATGTTACTACATGGAGTACCAGAGAGAAAACCAGTGATTCGAGAATCTAAACCCAGAAGATCCAGGATTGTTACAGGTGAAATCAATCTGGAGAAACCTGATGAACAAACATTGCAGCGATGTTCCTGTCTCTTGGAGAGTGGGGCTTTTGTTTCAAAGAGAGCTAGAGGACAGAATAGGAGGTAGGCAAAAGATCATTCTCTGTTTTATGGCAGGTGCGATCTTGTACGCTGTGGGTGCTGTGATTGTTTACTGAGTAGTGTTCAGAAGCCAAGACCTGTGAATGCTAAATCATGGCAGTTGCCTGATCTAAAACCGATCTGTTTAGAACTTTGAATGAACAAACAAGGGATCTTCAGGCGCATCCTTGTGACGGTCCCAATCTGCTTACGAAATGCTCTTCTATCTGGTAGTTACCCCTCACAGCCTGTCAACAGCCTTCTGCCTATTTAGCTTCAAAGCACCGGCTTTATATCCATTCATAGCCAGCAGATAGATGTAGACCCGATATGGCCAGAATGCTGGCTTACGAGCTTCAAGAGGTTACCACTCCATTTTCCACTATGTTCTCCCAATGCCATTGAAGACTATTGTTGGATTAGACTGATTAGACAGCTTGCGTGGGGGGGCTTTACTCTTGGCCGCAAAGACTTAAAAGTATACGGAAGGGAGTGGTTGGATATGCGCAGAATAACGGTTGCCCTCATCATGGCTGTGACGTTTTTCTTCAGCGGGTGTGCAGTCTCCCGAGAAGTCCGTATACAAAAAATTCAATCCGGATATCCTCAATGGGACCGGATGACCGTGGAGCGGGTGGCGGACGGCCGGGTCGAGGTCGGAATGACGGAAGAGATGGTCTTAGCTATCATGGGGCAACCAGGGTATGTCGCCCGTGAAGATCGCAGGAATGTCTGGATTTACATGGGTAGCGAAACGAGTTCGTGGGGAGTGATCGTGTCGGTTCCAGCCTTTTTCATCTATGTCGAAGATGGGAGAGTTGTGGAAATAAAGGGCAGTCAACGCCGTGTGGTGACGCCCCTCTTATACTCTCGGTCATACGTACCCTAAAGTGCAGTCCTCATGACCAACAGATTCAGGATCGGAATTCTTATTGTTCTGGTGGCGTTCCTCAGTTATCTCGCCTACCTCATCCTCGCGCCGTTTTTCGTCCCTCTCACGTGGGCCGCAGTATTTGCGATCGTTTTCTATCCGGTTTACATTTTCATCCTTCGCTATATAAGGCGTCCCTCTGCGGCTTCCCTGGCAACGGTCGCCGTTGTTCTGATCGTGATTCTCGGTCCCCTTTCATACCTGTCCTATCGTTTGGTCGGGGAACTCCAGGATCTTTCGAATTCCGGTTTGACCGTCGAAGGAGTGTGGTCCGCTTACCAGAATTCCTTCATTCGCGATCTTGCGAACAGGGTGTTGCCCATCTTCCACCTTGATGAGAAAGAGGCAGTCGCCCACATCGTGAACGTCCTTTCGAACCTTTCAAAACGTCTGCTTAACCTGATTCCCGGCGGCCTGGGCAGTGTCGCCGGCGCTTTCACCACGTTCTTTATCATGACATTCATCATTTTTTTCCTGTTTAAGGATGGCAGCGCCTACGTGATAAGAATCCTCGAGTACCTGCCTTTTTCACAGCGGAACAAGGAGCGTCTGGCGAAGCAGACAAAGGATGTGGTTGTCTCAACCATTTACGGCGGCGTGGCCGTAGCGTTGGCGCAAGGGATAGTAGGCACTTTGGGTTTATCTCGGTCGGGATGTCTTCGCCCGCCCTCTGGGGTTTGACCACTGCAATTACCTCTTTCATCCCCTTTATCGGCGCCCACATCGTCTGGGTGCCCATCTGCCTTTATCTTCTCGTTACGGGACACATACTGAAAGCGGCTATTCTGGCAGCCTTCGGCATCCTTGGCATAGGCCTGGTGGATGTAACCGGCGACAGCACAAAGATCGAACACTCTCCGCCCGAATGATCAGCCTTTCTGCCCCGCCAAGAGAACCTGCGCTACCGCCCGCAACCACCTTGAGAATTGAGCCTCATCCCGCGTATGGGAGTCATTGGCCGTGACCTCACTTTATTTTGCATTTCCGACAGGACTTCGGTTCCGTCAAGGGCTCCTTGTGGATTTGAGCGTCAGAATGTGATAAAGTATCTTCCGTTATTGTAAAATTGATGAAATTTGGTGTTCCATGAGTAAGAGGAGAAGCCCCCTGTGGGATCTTTCCAAATCGCACTCATCGGCCTTGCCTCTTTTTGCATCATTGCAACTCTGCTGATAATCGGCGTGTTCAAACAGCGGAAGAGGCGAGGCGGGGCGGAAGAGGCATTGAAGGCAAGTGAGCAGCGCTATCTGCGGACCCTTGCAGGGTCTACCGACGGTCTCTGGGACTGGGACATTCGGTCGAACACGGTCTTCTACTCAGACCGATTCAGGGAGATTCTTGGATATACACCCAAGGAGTTTCCAGGCACCATCGATTCTTTTCGCAGCCGGTTGCACCCGGAGGATGCCGATCCGGTCTGGGCAGCTGTTCAAAGCCATCTTGAACAGCGCGTTCCATTCAAGATGGAATACCGGTTGAAGACAAAGTCAGGCAAATACCTGTGGTTTTTGGCACGAGCCCAGGCAATCTGGGAGGCCGAAGGAAACGCTGTCCGAATGTCCGGGTGGATCCAGGACATCACCGAGCACAAGCAAAACGAGCTGAATCTCAAGGCGGCGCTTTCCGAAATTGCTGGACTGAAAACCAAGCTCGAGGCCGAAAGGGCTTATCTGCAGGATGAAATCAAGTTCGAATACAACCATGAGAACATCATCGGTCGAAGCGATGGGCTCAAATACGTACTTTACAAAGTCGAGCAAATTGCCGCCAGCGATACGACTGTGCTCATCCTTGGTGAGACCGGAACCGGCAAAGAACTGGTCGCCCGGGCTATTCATGGCCTGAGCACGCGCAAGGACAGGGCGCTTGTGAAAATCAATTGCGCTACATTGCCCGCGAACCTCATCGAAAGCGAGTTGTTCGGTCATGAGAAAGGCGCTTTTACCGGGGCCCATGTCAAACAATTGGGGAGATTTGAAGTTGCCGACGGCGCCACCCTTTTTCTGGATGAGATCGGCGAACTGCCCCTGGAACTTCAGCCAAAGCTGCTCAGGGTGATCCAGGATGGTGAGTTTGAAAGGTTGGGGAGTTCCCACACGATCAAAGTCGATGCCCGTGTTATCGCTGCAACCAATCGTCATCTGGAAGAGGAAGTCCGCAAAGGCCGCTTCCGGGAAGATCTCTGGTACCGGCTAAACATTTTCCCGATTACGATGCCCCCGTTGCGGGACCGCAGAGAAGACATACCCATGCTGGTCAATTTTTTCGTGGGTAAAATTTCCAAAAGACTGGGTAAGTCGATTGAGGCCATCCCGGCGGCCGTGATGGATACCTTGCAGAATTATCACTGGCCAGGCAATGTCAGGGAGCTTGAAAACGTCCTCGAGCGGGCGGTGATCAACTCCTCGGGACCAAAGTTGCACCTGGTCGATGAACTGACAAAGCAGCATAGGGACTTAACGACGGCCCACAAAACGCTGGATGAAGTTGAGCGTGACTATATTGTCCGGGTCCTTGAGCAGACCCATTGGAAGGTGAGCGGGAAAAACGGCGCTGCAGAGATCCTTGGGCTCGACCGCAGCACATTGCGCGCCCGCATGCGGAAACTCGGTATCCGCCCGCCGTGAGCACTAGAGGTCTATATTTTATCGGATCCATGACATCTGAAAACGTGGATCAGGTCTTTTGCGCCCGCCTCTGAAGACACCCGATACACGGACCATTTTCCTGCAATTTCGACTGCTTTTTGCGACCTGCCCCTAAAGCGGCAGCCTGTCAACTCGTTACCCCTCACGGAAGAGCGCCTGCACCATATCTTAGATGCCAAGGAAATGGTCACATACAACCAATGGTCAAATATGACCATTTCCTCTAGCCGATTCATCCCTTCCTTGTCAGGCGCGCGCTCCAATATATTCATTTTAAAATCAATGGGTTGGCCCTATCAGAAAGAAAATGGGGCAGTCTGGCATGAAATTTGAACTAGTAAAAACAGATGCCTTCGTAAAAAGTTGTATCCGATGAATCTGTCATTTCGACTGCAAGGAGAAATCTTGTGTTTTCAACGTGTT
>ENA-OSEO01000592-OSEO01000592.1-sediment-metagenome-genome-assembly--contig:-NODE-592-length-89142-cov-15.522944_pt1 | contig 89142 bp, 80 predicted proteins | sample MGYA00237883_ERZ534232 | MGnify/ENA metagenome assembly ERZ534232
TCCTTGATATTGGCCAAAAATCCTCATTTCCGGATTGGAAACTGAGTTCTACCGCGAAATCATTTCCGGATGGAAACTAGGTAGGGCCGCCTGGGGCCTGGGAGCCGTCGATGGAGATGCGAACGGCATAAATCTTGATCCATGGTGAGAGAAGAGGAAGGGCGTGATTTCTGCGTCCTACGCCGCGATGATTCAGTGAAAAACGAGCAAGGAGGTGTTTCGATGCCTAGAGGAGATGGAACAGGTCCAAGGGGACAGGGGCCCGGAACGGGGAGAGGCACGGGGGGAAGAGGCGGCGGAGGCGGCGGAGGCCGTGGTGGTGGATTCGGGGCCGGTCCAGGCGGCAACTGCGTCTGCCCCAACTGCGGCGCGAAGGCGCCGCACGAACTGGGGGTTCCCTGCTATCAGCAGACTTGTCCGCAGTGCGGTGCAGCGATGACACGAGAGTAGTGCAGCCGCCCACGGGGGTCATCGAGCGGCGGCCGAGCGGAGCCGGATGGGCCACAGCACAGCCTGTGGGGTGTGCGGGTCCCTGTTCTGCGGTGGGACGCATGGTTCGCGGACCGGGAGGGCGACAACAAGAGGGAAGGAGATCTGTGAATGGACACCGTATCGTTTGCCGAGATCGCTGTGGTCTCATGCGGCACATTGAGTTTAGAGCTGAACTATCTGAGAAAAGAAGGATTTCTTGATACGCAGCATCTCTTTTACACGACCCCGGGCCTTCACGAGGACTGCAAGGAGCTCGAGCGGCAGCTGGTCGACCGGATCCAGCGGGCCAAGGAAAAGGCGGACAAGGTGCTGGTCGTCTACGGCGGCAAGTTCTGCTACGTCAATGCGGACAACCCGACGCGGACGATGCGCACGATCATCTCCGAGCAGGGGGAGGGGGTGGCGCGGATCGAGGCCACGCACTGCATGGACATGATCGCGGGGGAGGAGGAGCGCGAGCGGATCGCCCAGGAGATGGCAGGCGGCGAGAAGGTCTGGTGGATGACGCCGGGCTGGATCCAGTTCCGCCACCAGGTGTTCAAGGGCTGGGATCAGGGGCTGGCGAACGAGAACTTCCCGCGGCACACCGGCGGAGCGATCGTGCTCGACGGCATCGGCTTCCTCGATACGTACATGGCCGAGAAGCCGGAGGAGTTCCTGGAGTACTCCGACTGGATGGGGATCCCGATCCAGCCCTGTCCCGTCACCCTCGACCGGTTCAAGTCACTGCTCCTCGATCAGGCGAAAAAGCTTCTGGCCTGAGTCGTTTCCATCCGGAAATGGTCTTTTTGGCCAATCTCGGCGTCAATCTGCACGTTTGCTTGTGCGGCGACCACAGGTCGCCTCCGCGCAAACGCTTGATTTCCATCCGGAAATGGTCTTTTTGGCCAATCTCGGCGTCAATCTGCACGTTTGCTTGTGCGGCGACCTGCAGGTCGCCTCCGCGCAAACGATTGATTTCCTTGATATTGGCCAAAAATCCTCATTTCCGGATTGGAAACGGGGTTCTACCAGGAAATCGTTTCCGGATGGAAACTGCTTGATTTGCTTGAAATTGGTTAAACCGGGACCCGCCACGCAGCGGTGGGACTGGGCACCCGCAGGGTGTGAAGAAAATCCTCATTTCCGGCCTGGAAACCGGATCGTGCCGGATAAGGCATTTCCGGACCGACAACCCACAGCCGAGGTGCGGGCATGGAGATCCTGATCTACGGGGCGGTGAACAGCATGATCTTCATGCTGCTGGCCGCCGGATTCGCACTCGTTTACGGCGTCAGCCGCATCCCCAATTTCGCCCACGGCGCGGTTTACGTGCTCGTGGGCTTCCTGACCTGGAGCTTCCTGAACGACCTGAAGCTGCCCTACATCCTGGCGATCCTCCTGGCGCTCGTCGTGTCCGCGTTGTTGGGGCTGATCATTTACCGTTTCGTGTTGATCCGGCTGAGGGGGATGCCCACCTCGGAGATCATCGCCTCCTTCGCCGTCAGCCTGGTCATCCTGGAGGGGCTCCGGCTGCAGGGCATCGCCGGGTTCAAGGGGTTCATCGGGCCGTTCTACTCCCTCCCGCCGTTTTTCGACGCCAAGATCAACGTCGCCGGGGTCTTCGTGGACTTCCAGCGCCTCTTCATTCTGGGCTTCGGCAGCCTGATCCTCCTGGCCATCTATCTCTTCACCCACTACAGCAAGGCGGGGTTGAAGCTGAGGGCGATCGCGCAGGACGAACAGGCGGCCATGATGCTGGGGATCCATCCGGACCGGACCGCGATGCTGTCCCTGGCGGTCGGGTCGGCCCTGGCGGGGATGGCGGCGGTCCTGGTCCTCCCCCTGGGGAACCTGGCGGTGGAACAGGGATACCACGTCCTGATCCGGGCGCTCGCCGTCTGCATCGTGGGAGGGCTTGGGAGCTGGGCCGGGACGATCCTGGCCTCCCTGGTGCTTGGCTACACGGTGATCATCAGCAGCACGCTCCTGGGGACCGTCTGGGAGTCGATGGTGCTTGTCGGGACGATCATTCTCATCCTTCTGCTCAAGCCCTCCGGGCTCCTCGGCAAGCAGAAGGAACTGGAGGAAAGGGTCTGATGGAGATGTCCGAAAGGCGCAAAAAGCGCCTCGACCGGAGCATTACGGTCAGAAGCCGCGGGCTCTATGCCCTCAGTTCCTGGCGGGAGATGACCTTTCTGCTCCTCCCGCGCGTGGCCCTGGTGGCTCTTCTCTGCGCGCTCCCTCTGATGCTCGACATGTATTGGCAGCGCGTGTTCTGCGCGGCCGCCACCTATGCCATGCTGGCCCTGGCCTTCGATTTTCTGGCCCAGTACGCGGGGCTCGTCTGCCTCGGCCTCTCCATGTTCATCGGCCTCGGGGGCTACGTCTCCGGAAGCCTCAACCACTACTGGGGGTGGCCCATCTGGGTCACCATCCCCCTCGCCTCGGTAACCGGGGCGGCGCTCGGCACCCTCGCGCTGGTCCTCTGCCTGCGGCTGCGCGGGGTCTATTTCGCCATCGTCAGCTTCATGCTGCCGCTCTTCCTGGTCTCCTTCATCGTCGCGACCAGCATCCTCGGAAGCACCGAGGGGATCAGCAGCCTCGACTATCTGCCCAACATCTGGGTGGAGCAGTACCTGCTGGTGGGGGCACTGCTGGTCGCGCTCTTCGGCCTGCGGCGGCTGATGACCGAGGATTTCGGGATCATCCTGCAGGCGGTCAAGGACAACGATCAGGCGGTGAAGGCCTCGGGCATCGACATCACCGCCTACAAAATCAAGGCCCTTTTTCTGGCCGCCCTGATCGGGTCCTTTTGCGGCGCATACCTGAGCCACCTCTACGGCTGGCTGGGGCTGTCCATGTTCGCCATGGACTTTTCCATCCTGCCGATCGCCGCGACGGTCATGGGCGGGATGGGTACCCTCGCCGGCCCGGTGATCGGGGCCTTCGTTCTGACGCCGCTCTCGGAGGCCCTGCGGGGCTTCGGACAGCTGCGGGTGGTGCTCTACAGCCTCATCCTCCTCGCCTTCATCCTCTACAAGCCCGAAGGGATCCTGAACTACCTCGAACGGAAGTATTTCCAGTTCGAGCGCTGGGAAAAGGTGTAGCCATGACCGGAGAACGCATCCTGGAAGTCACGAACCTCTGGAAGTCCTTCGGCGGGGTCCATGCCATGAGCGGCGTCAGCTTCGACCTGCACAAGGGCGAGGTGGTCGGGATCATCGGACCGAACGGGGCGGGAAAGACGACGCTGGTGAATCTTCTGACCGGCTTCGTCAAGCCGGACGACGGTCGGATCACCTTCATGGGCGAGCGGATCGACGGCCTGCCCCCCCACAAGATCGCGCTGCGCGGGCTGGCCCGGACCTTCCAGGTCATGCGCCCCTTCCACACCATGGCCGCCTACAAGAATCTCATCGTGCCGCTCAACTCGCCGCGCGTCCGGAAGACCCGTTCCGGGGCCCTCGGCGACCTCGACTCCGTCGCCATCGACATCCTCGAGGAGATCGGCTTCGAGCGCGACGCCCGGGTGCCTTACAAGACGGCGGGTTCGCTCCCCCTTGGCTATCTGAAGCGGCTCGAACTGGCCCGGTGCCTGGCGCTCCAGCCCGTCATCGTTCTCTGCGACGAGGTGTTTTCGGGCATGAGCATGTCGGAGATCGCCAGCATGCTCCCGCTGCTCGAAAAGATGCAGATGAACGGCATCACCCTGATGATGGTGGAGCACCGCCTGCGGGAGCTCTTCAAGCTGGCCGGCCGGGTCATGGTGATCAACTTCGGCGAGAAGATCGCCGACGGGCCGCCCGCGGAGGTGATGGAGGACCCGGCCGTCAAGAAGGCTTACATGGGCGCGGAGGACCGAAAATGAACCATCTGGAGATCAAGGACCTCATGGTCTTCTACGAGAACGCCCTCGCCATCAACAACGTCTCGCTCAGCGTGGAGAAGGGCGGGATCACGGGCGTTTTCGGGGCCAACAGCGCCGGGAAGTCCACCCTCATGTACACCGCCTCGGGGGTCATCCTGGACGTGCAGAAAAAAGAACGCATGCGGGGCGGGCAGCGCCTGACCATTCTGGGGAGCATCCTCTTCGAAGGCCGCGAGATCCGTCACCTGGAGGCGAGCGAACGGGCCCGCCTAGGGATGGTCCTGTGCCCGGAGAGGCGCCGCATCTTCAAGGAAAGCTCGGTGATGGAAAACCTCCGCATCGGCGGCGTGCTTGCCACCCGGGCCCAGGCGGCGCGGACCCTCGACTACGTGTTCCGCATCTTTCCGAAGCTGAAGCTCCTGCGGAAGCGGGAGGGCGGTTTCCTGAGCGGCGGCGAACAGCAGATGCTCGCCATCGGCCGCGCCCTGATGGCCCAGCCGAAGCTGCTCCTGCTGGACGAGCCCCTGCTGGGCCTGAGCCCGCTCATGGAGACCATGCTGACCGAGGCGGTCGAGAATATCAATCAGGAGACCGGCATCAGCGTGGTCCTGGCCGAACAGTACGCGAGGCCTGTGCTGCCCCTCATCGACTTCGGCTACGTCATGGAAAACGGCGGGGTGGTGGTGATGGGGCGGGCCCAGGAACTGATGGACAACCCGGACGTGAAATCGGCGTATTTCGGGATGTAGCGGCCGCCCTGCGGCGGCGGACGGAAGAGAAAGGTCGATCGATGCCCCAGACACCCGAACTGGTCTATTCCTCCTTCGACCGGGCGTGCGAACGCTGGCCGGAGCGCACGGCCGTCATCTACCTCGGTCAGCGGTTCAGCTACCGCCGCATGCGGGAGCTGATCGACCGGTTCGCTGCGGCGCTGCATGCCCTCGGGGTGTGCCCGGGCGAGCGGATCATGATCTACCTGCCGAACCTGCCCCAGTTCCTGATCGCCTACTTCGGCGCGCAGGTGGCCGGCGCCGTGCCCGTTCCGGTCTCGCCCATCTACACGCCGCATGAGATCCGCTACCTGTTGAACGACACCGGGGCGAAGACCGTGGTCTGCCTCGACACCAATTACCGCTACGTCAAAGAGGTCTGGCCCGAGACGGCCCTGAAGCGCGTGATCGTGACCACACACGACGAGATGCTGCCCGCCTACAAACGCCTCTTCGGGTGGATGTTCGACCTCGTCCCGCGCGGGACGACCGAAAAGGGCGAGAGCCTGCACCGGTTCGGCGCACTCCTCAGGCAATACCCGCCCAGACCCCCCCAGGTCGAAGTGGACCCGATCGACCATCCCTGCTACATCCTGTACACCGGCGGCACCACGGGGTTTCCCAAGGGCTGCGTCATGAGCCATGCGGGCATGGTCTCGTTCGTGGAGGAGATCCGGGAGGTCGGCGAGGGCTTCATCCGGGACGAGGAAGAGGTCTTTGTCATGGTCAACCCGCTCTTCCACCAGCTCGCCCAGGGGGTTCTCCTCGGCATGGTGCTGAGCCGCGGGAACACCTGCATCCTGATGCCCATCCCGCAGGTGGACGCCATCCTGGACGCCATCGAGCGGCATCGGGCCACGCTCTTTCTGGGGGCCCCGACCCTCTACCGCATGATCCTCGAAAACGACCGGCTCGACCTGTTCGACCTGCACTCCCTCCGCTACTGCTGGAGCGGCGGCGACGTCCTGCCGCTCGAGACCTTCGAACGCTGGAAGCGGCTCCTGGGGATCCCCATCTACCAGGCCTACGGGGCAACCGAGGTGGGGTTCACCTGCATGAGCCCCCTCGACCGCGAGCCGGTGCCGGGCAGCATAGGCATGCCGCTGCCTTCGCGCGAGGTGATGATCGTGGACCACGAGACCCTCGAGCCGGTCGATGACGGCGAGCCGGGTGAGCTTTTGGTGACCTTCCGCCACATCTCGGACGGCTACTGGCGCAAGCCCGATGAAACGGCCAAGGCGTATGTCGATATCGAGAGCCGCCGGTGGTACCGCATGAACGACTTCGTGCGGCGCGACGAAACGGGGCTTCTGTACTACGTGGACCGCAGCGCCGACATCATCAAGTGCAAGGGCTACCGGGTATCGGCCTCGGAGATCGAGTCCTGCCTCCTGGACCACGAGGCGGTGATCGAGGCCTGCGTGGTGGGTGTGCCCGACAAGAAGCTCGGCGAACGCATCAAGGCGATCGTGGTGCTCAAGCAGGACGCCCGGGGGGTCAGCGGCGCGGACCTCACCCGCTGGTGCCGGGATCGTCTGGCCGAGTACAAGATCCCCCAGTACATCGAATTCCGCGATATGCTCCCCAAGTCCAAGGTCGGCAAGCTGCTGCGCCGCGACATCCGCGACGAGGAGCGCCGCAAGATGAAGAAGTGAAAGGCCCGCCCCCGGAATCCCCGCCCGCTTCCTGCATGTTCCAACGCCTTGGACGCTGTGCTTGACAAGGCCTCGAACCAGTGCTAATCGTATCCATTTCGATCGAAACTGCGCGGCCGGCCTGGTTCGCCCGGCGGAGGCCGCATCGGAGGAGGCGCTGAACATGACATTTCAGGAACTCATATTCGCCCTCGAGCGGTACTGGTCCGACAGGGGCTGCCTGATTCAGCAGCCCTACGACCTCGAGGTGGGGGCGGGGACCTTCAACCCGGCGACCCTGCTGCGCGTCCTCGGGCCTGAGCCCTGGGCGGTCGCCTACGTGGAACCCTCGAGGCGCCCCACGGACGGGCGGTACGGGGAGAACCCCAACCGGCTCGGGCACTACTACCAGTATCAGGTCATCCTCAAGCCGTCCCCCCTGGAGGTTCAGGACCTCTATCTCGGAAGCCTCCAGGCCCTGGGGATCGACCCCCTCGACCACGACATCCGCTTCGTCGAAGACGACTGGGAATCCCCAACGCTGGGGGCCTCCGGGCTTGGGTGGGAGGTCTGGCTCGACGGGATGGAGATCACGCAGTTCACCTATTTTCAGCAGGCCGGGAGCATACGCCTCGATCCCATTTCGGTCGAAATCACCTACGGGCTCGAGCGGATCGCCATGTACCTGCAGGAGAAGGAAAACGTCTACGACCTCGATTGGAACGGGCGGATCTCTTATGGGGATGTCCATCGCAAGGGCGAGTGGGAGCTCTCGGTCTACAACTTCGAGCAGGCCGATGTGGAGATGATGCTGAAGCTCTTTTCGCTTTACGAGAGCGAGGCGAAGAGGGCCGCCGCCAAGGGGCTCGTCCTCCCCTCCTATGACTATTGCCTCAAGTGTTCGCACACCTTCAACATCCTCGATGCGCGCGGGGCGATCAGCGTGACGGAGCGGACCCACTACATCGAGCGGATCCGCAATCTGGCGCGCCTGAGCGCCAAGACCTACCTGCAGCAGCGCGAGGAGATGGGGTTCCCGCTGCTGGCGAAGGCCGCCGCGTGAGCCTCGTCCGGTCCGGCATCCAGGACTGGCGGATGGCGGGCCGAGCCGGTATCCGTGCAAACAGGGGAGCGGAGAAGACCGGGTGAATGAAGATCGCTTGACCGCATCTTTCGAGAAGAGTGGGGAGAAGGATCGGAATCAGTTCTGGAAACTGGAAAGAGGTTCAGGATGGGCGCTGAGAGCCTTCCCCGACCATCGATGAGGATGAAGATATGTCTTCAGAATTCATATTGGAAATTGGCACCGAGGAGATCCCCGCGGGCTATCTGGCCGACGGCCTCGAAAACCTGAGGAGGCTCTGGGAAGAGCTGCTGGCGAAGAACGAGATCGGTTTCGCCGAACGGCCCGCCGTTTACGGCACGCCTCGAAGGCTTGTCCTGCGGGCTGCGGACGTCGAGCGGAAACAGCGTGACCGGGTGCAGGAGGTCACGGGCCCTCCCAGGCAGGTGGCCTACGACAAGGATGGCCGTCCGACCAAGGCGGCGCTCGGATTCGCCCAGAAGCAGGGGGTGGCGGTCGAGGCCCTCGGGACCATCTCGACGCCCAGGGGCGAGTACCTGCATGTGAAGCATGCCATCGCCGGAAGACCGACGGCCGAGATCCTGGCCGAGAACCTGCCGGCGCTGATCGCGGCCGTTCCCTGGCCCAAGTCCATGCGCTGGGGGAGCGAGAACGTCCCTTTCGTGCGGCCGATTCACTGGATCGTGGCCCTCTTCGAAGGCGCCGTGGTCCCGTTCGAGCTGGCGGGGATCCGGAGCGGCAGGCGTTCGGCGGGGCACCGCTTCATGGCCCCGGAGCCGTTCGAGGTCGCCGGCTGGGAGCGCTATCTGAAGGATACCGCCGAGCGGTTCGTGGTCATCGATCCGGCGGAGCGCGAAGAACGGGTGAGGGGGCAGGTGGAAGCGGCCGCGGCATCGGTGGGCGGCCGCCCGTCCGACGACCCGGAGCTCGTCTCGATCAACGCCAACCTGGTCGAATACCCTTCGGCCGTGGCCGGGCACTTCGACGAGGCGTTTCTCGCCGTGCCCGCGGCCGTCCTCATCACCGCCATGCGCGAGCACCAGAAGTACTTCGCGGTCTATGACCAGGCCGGCAACCTGATGCCGCACTTCATCGCCGTCAACAACACCCGTGCGCGCGATGAGCGGGTCGTGCGCAGGGGGCATGAGCGTGTGTTGCGTGCGCGCCTGTCGGATGCCCGTTTCTTTTTCGAGGAGGACCGTAAAAGGCCGCTCATCGAACGGCTGGAAGACCTGAAGGGCGTCATCTATCAGGCCGACCTCGGGACGTCCTACGCCAAGGTGCAGCGCTTCGGGCGCCTCGCCCGCTCTCTGGCGGAGCGGGTCCTGCCGGAAAAGACCTCGTCTGTCGAGACCGCCGCGCGCCTGTGCAAGTGTGATCTCGTGAGCCACATGGTCGGGGAGTTCCCGACCCTGCAGGGCGTGATGGGCACGGAATACGCCCGGCTCGAGGGGTATCCGGAAGAGGTGGCCGAGGCCCTGGGCGAACACTATCTCCCGAACCGCGCCGGGGGCGAGATGCCTCGATCGAAGATCGGCGCGCTCGTGGGCGTGGCCGACCGGATGGACACCATCACCGGCTGCTTCGCCGTGGGGCTCGAACCGAGCGGGAGCGCAGACCCCTTCGCCCTGCGCCGGCACGCCCTGGCGATCATCCGGATCCTGGAGGAATTCGCATGGGACATCTCTCTGGACGACCTGATCGACCGGTCCCTGGAGTTTCTGGGAGAAGAGATCGCGTTTGACCGGGCTGCGGTCTTCGAAAAGGTGCAGGGCTTTTTCAAGGAGCGCTGCCGCCAGATGATGCTCCGCTCCGGCTATGTCGCAGATCTCGTGGAGGCCGTCCTTTCGGTCGCCTTCGATCCCGTGACACGCATCCCGCGCAGGCTCGAACAGCTCCAGCGCTTCGTGGCCGAATCGGGGGATTTCGAGACGGCCGCACTGACCTTCAAACGTGTCAGCAACATCCTCAAGAAGACGGAAGAACGTTTCAAGGTGAATCCGGGGCTCTTCAAAGAGCCGAGCGAGGGCGCCCTCTGGGATGCGATCGAGGGGGTGCGGTCCGAGGTGATCCGCTGCGTCGAGCGGGAGGAGTACTATGCCGCGATGCTGGCGTTGAAGGAACTCCGCGCCCCGGTGGACCGCTTCTTCGACCAGGTGGAGGTCATGACGAAGGATGACACCGCCCTACGCGAGAATCGGATCGCGGTTCTGCAGGATCTCGAGAGCCTGTTCCTGCGGGTCGCGGATTTCTCAAAATTCGGCGTGTAGGGGGCTTTTGAAAAACGCCCATCTGCTGCGTTTTGCTCATCCCTCGCCACTGCGGCGTACTAATAAGTACGTCTCATTCCTCGGGATTTTGCAAGCCTTGCATCTAGGCATTTTTCCCCAGCCTGTCAAAAGCGGATTTTTCAACACGCTGGTAGGGGGCGGTTCGTTCGAAACGGGTTTATCCGGATGTGGCCCCGGAGATCCTGTTTGAAAGGGGTTTTTCGGGGTCAGGCGTCCGACCGGCGACTGGAACGGCCAGGCGCGCGGACGAAGCTCCAGCGCAGCCGGAGCGCCGAGGGCCCTGACGATCGAGGCCCTGAACCTGACAACGCTTCCGGGGCACTTGTGGGCAGGACCCTGGATCATCTCTGCCCTTAAGGGCCGATATGGAAAAAACCCTGAACCAGCCGCATGGTTCAGGGTTTTTTAATGAGGACGTATAAATCTCCGGGGTGGCGGAGATGCCCTGCGGCGAGCTCCGCATAGGGGCCGTTGCCCCAGAAGATGTCCGCGCGCCCCGGGCCCTTGATGGCTCCCCCGGTGTCCTGGATGACCATGAAACGGGAGAAGGGCTCCCATTCGAGGTCTGCCGCCTCCGATCCGGCCGTTGGCTTGCTGCAGGAGATGAAGGCGAGGGACCCTTTCGGGAAGAGGGCGGCGTCGGTGGCGAGCGATCTTCCAGGCGTCAGATGGACGCCGATGTTCCCGTAGGGGCCGTCCTGGAGCGGGCGGAAAAAGATGTAGGAGGGGTTGGCGTCCAGGACCTCCTGGACCTTTTCAGGGTGCTCCCTGAGGTAGCTTCGGATGCGCTGCATGGACATCTCTTCGCGGGTGAGATAGCCCTTTTCGATCATGTAGCCCCCGATGGCCCGGTAAGGGCGCCCGTTGGCCTCAGCGTATCCGACGGGGAGTTCTCCCCCGTCCGTCAGCCGCAGGCGGCCGGACCCCTGAATCTGCAGGAAGGCGACGTCCACCGGATCCTTCAGCCAGGCGATTTCGAGCCCCTTCCCGTCGAGCGGTTTTTCGGATTCGATCTCGGCCCGGCTGTAGTAGGGGAGAACCCGCCCGCCCTCGATTCGGGCGACGATGCTCTCGCCTTTGAACTTGGGATGGAAGGCCTCGAGGCGGATGCGCAGAAGGTCCTCCGGCCTCCGGTAGATCGGATGGGCGAAGACCTCGTCCGGCCGGGTGCTGGCCGGATAGAGCGGCTCGAAGTAGCCGGTGAAAAGGACCTCTCCCGAAGGCGCCCTCCCGCCGGCCTTGAAGACTAGAAAATGGCGTTTGACCGCCGCCGCCAGGGCATCGGGGTTCGTTTCTTCCCGCAGGAGGTCCAGGAACAAGGCGTGGCTTTCCCGCACCTGCCGGGCGGTGAATCTCCGTTCGCCGTAGTCGAACGAAGCTTCGTCCGGCAGGCGGTCGAGATAGATGAAGGTCCGCTCGACGGCCTGGATGAGGGACGCACGGTCCAGGTCGTCCGAAAAGGACGGGAGAGGGGATTGCACGAGTTGGAGGGCCGGTTCGGGCTTCTCGACCCTTTTCTCCACGGCCGGCCGGCACGCGAAAAGCGCGGCGGCGAAGAGCGCGGCGGTCAGCCAAAGGTAGCGGCTTAGAGGCATACGGCAAAGATCCTCCCGTCCGGATGAAGGCACGACGGTGGATGAAGGTGGATGGATTTGGACGCACACCCCCGCCGGGCGCGGGATGCCGCCTGGTTTCAAAACCCGTATTTTAGGCAATCCCGCGGCAGAGTTCAAGCATCGGCATTTGTTGTTTTTTTGTTAAGAGCTGTGTTTTTTTTGCTACAGGTTCGGATGCGGGGTGCGTGATCCATTTCTTGCTCATGAAAAAGTGTGATCTGATAAAAGTATTGGATGTCCATAAGTTAGACAGTGTGAGCGTTGTTTTTGCGGCTTTGCGGGCGGGAGGGCACGGTCCTTGCAATCCAGTGCGGCGAGCAGGGAAAACCCTGATTCCTATTCCGGTTGTTGTACCGATATCGAGGAGAAACGCGTGGATTACAGACAGCGCACATTGAAGGAGCCGGTCGACTGTACGGGCATCGGACTCCATTCTGGCGAAAAAGTTCATATGGTCCTTCGTCCCGCTGCGCCGAACAGCGGGATCTGTTTTGTGCGGAGCGATCTTGCGGGCCGTCCCAGGGTGCCCGCCGGCTTCGAGCATGTACTGGACACGACCCTGGCTACGACCGTTGGCATCGACGGATGCCGGATCGGCACCATCGAGCACCTGATGGCGGCCTTTTTCGGTTTAGGCATAGACAATGCCGTGGTCGAACTCGACGGGCCCGAGGTCCCGATCATGGACGGCAGCGCGGCCCCATTCGTTTTTTTGATCAAGAGCGCCGGCATCCGGGAGCAGAGCGCCCCGAAGCGTTTTTTGCTCATCAGGCGGCCGTTCAAGGTGGATGACGGCAATCGCTCGATTGCCATCTACCCTTCGAAAGAGCTCAAGATCACCTGCATGATCGATTTTCAACACCCGATGCTGCGCAACCAGACCCACGAATTGACCTTTTCCGGGCGGGATTTTGTGCGCGATATCAGCCGGGCACGTACCTTCGGTTTTCTGAAGGACGTCGAAACGCTGAAGAAGCACGGGCTCGCCAAGGGCGGCTCTCTGGACAATGTCGTCGTGGTCGACGAGTTCAGGATCCTCAACGAGGACGGCCTTCGCTACAAGGACGAATTCGTGCGCCACAAGTTGCTCGATTTCTTGGGGGATCTCTCCATCGTCGGGTCTCCGGTCATCGGCCACTTCGTGGTCAAGAAGTCCGGGCATTACCTGAACCAGTTCATGCTGCGCAAATTGATGGCCTCCGAACGCCATTGGCGATGGGTCACCTTCGAATCGCCGGAAGCTTGCCGGGAGAACCGGGTCAGGATCCCGGCCTTCGGTCGCCTGGAACCCCTGGCCGCCTGAGGATAATCGTTCTCATTTTCGGATCGGAAACCGGGTTCTACCGGGAAATCCTTTCCGGATGGATACGATCTTGCTTTCGCGCAGGTCCTTCATTTTTGTCCTCTGCCCCACACGGAGCGGAATCATCTTCTTCTGACTCCGCTCCTCCTCCCGGGGAAACACGGTAGAAGCGATTGCATCGGTTTGTGATGGCTTTGCGCTTGCTTTTGCCCCGCTAATCAACTAAAATCACGCTTTTAGGCCTCTGAGACCTCTTTTCGGAAGCGGGTGAATGGAGGTCTTTGCCCTTTTTGCCAAACTACGGTGAATGTTTATTCATTGGATCGGGGTGCGGTTCCGTGGAGGGAAACGCGCCTGCAGCCCTGGTGGAGCGGCCGGAAAGCCGGCGGAGGGCGCGTTGCGGTCCGGCGCGGCAATCGAGGCAGGCCAAGGACTCGGGAGGTTTGGTTGACGCGGATATGATCAAACGATGCATCTATTTTGCCGTGGCCGTCTGCCTGTTCCTGAGCGGCGGGGAAGGACGGGCCCGGGCGGAAGAGGCCGCGCTCAGCGATATCGTGATCACGACCACGCAGGACGATCTGCTGGCCTACTTTTCGGTGGTCGACTGTTTTACGGAAGATATGGAGCGGGCGATCCACAACGGGATCCCGACGACGTTCACCTTTTTCGTGAAGCTGCTGGAGGTTCGATCGTCCTGGTGGGACCGGAAGATCGCCGATCTGAAGGTAAGCCACGAGATCACCTACGACAGCCTGAAGAAGATGTACATCCTGCGCTTTTCGGAAGATGACCGGAAGGAACTGATCGTGAAGGATTTTGAAGAGGCCAAGACGCTGATGTCCGAGATCGTCGGTCTCAAGGTGACCTCCCTCGACCGCCTCGAGAAGGATGCCTATTACCGGGTCCGTATGATGGCCGAACTCGATACGATCAAGTTGCCCTTATACCTTCATTACGTTCTTTTTTTCCTCTCCCTCTGGGATTTCGAAACGGACTGGTACTCCGTGGATTTTAGGTACTGACCGCCACTCCAGCCATGAATACCTACCGGGAAGCTCGGCAACAGGATCTGAAGCGAAGGCGTCGGGAGCGCTATCTCATTGTCGGCCTCTTCGTGTTGATTTCGGGCCTCGTCTACTACGGCACACGCTTCCTGGACATGGGTCCGGACATTTCGCTGTCGAACAGCATCCTGATCTTCGCCCTCATCAACATCAACGTCATCCTCCTGCTCCTTCTGGTCTTCCTGACGCTCAGAAATCTGGTGAAGCTCCTGTTCGAGCGCCGCAAGCGGATCATGGGGGCCAGGCTGCGGAGCAAGCTCGTCCTGGCGTTCGTGACCCTGTCCCTTCTCCCGACGATCATCCTCTTCTTCGTTTCGGTGCAGTTCATCTCCTCCTCGATCGAGTACTGGTTCAACGTCCAGATCGAGCAGTCGCTCAAGAACGCCCTGGAGGTGGGCCAGGAGTATTACAGCCGGACGGCGGAGGAGATCCTACAGCTCGGCAACGGCCTGAGCCGGGTCATCACCTATGAAGGCTTTCTGCAGCCGGAGCAAGGGGATCGGCTCGAGAAGCTGATTGCGGACAAGCAGAAGGAATACGGCCTGGCCTCGATAAGGGTCTACACCGAGACGCTGCTGCCGAAGAGCGCCTCGACGGATCAGCGGCTCGATCTGAGCGGCTTCGAGGGGCCGGGTGCAGAGAGCCTGCGCCGAAGCCTCGATCTCGGCACCGACTCCCAGGATATCGAGAGCTCCTCCCACGGCGACCTCGTCAGCGGGATCATCCCGATCTTCTCCGGGGCCGAGACCAGGGCCGTCGTCGGTCTGATCGTCCTCGGAAAATTCGTCCCGGCCACGTTCGTCAACCGTCTGAAGGCGATCAGCAGCGGCCTCCAGGAGTACCGTCAATTGAAGATGCTCAAAAAGCCGATCAAGATCAGCCATATGATCACGTTGTCGATCGTGACGCTCCTGATCATCTTCTCGTCGGTGTGGTTCGGGTTCTATCTATCGAAGGAGATCACAATCCCCATCCAGGAGCTGGCGGAGGGGACCAACCGCATCGCCTCCGGAGACTACAGCTTTTTCATCGATCTGGAGTCGACCGACGAGATAGGGGTGCTCGTCAACTCCTTCAACCGGATGACCCTCGACCTGAAGAACAGCAAGGAGAAGCTCGAAGAGGCCAACCGGGAACTGGTCAAGAGCAACATCGAACTCGAACAGCGTCGTCAATACATGGAGTTCGTGTTGGCCAACGTCGCGGCCGGGGTGGTGTCGGCCGATGCGAACGGGAAGATCCTGACCATCAACAAGTCGGCGGAAAAGATGCTGAACATCGAGGCAGAGCATATCATCGGCAAGAGCTACAAGGAGGTGCTGGATCAGGATTACATCAACATCGTGGACGGCTTCCTGGGCGACAGGCGTCTTTTTGCCAAGGGGTTCCTGAAAAAGCAGATCCGCCTTTCCGCCGGCGGCAGCCGGCTGACCTTGCTCGTCTCCCTCAATGTCCTGCGCGACGACCAGGGGCGGTATCTCGGTCTGGTGGCGGTGTTCGAGGACCTGAGCGAAATCGAAAAGGCCCAGCGGATGGCGGCATGGCGTGAGGTGGCGCGCCGCATCGCGCACGAGGTGAAAAACCCCCTCACCCCCATCCAACTGTCCGCGCAGCGGCTCAAAAAGCGCTACGGGGAGAAGCTCTCCGGAGAGGACTACCGGATATTCAACGAGTGCACGGAAATGATCGTCCGACAGGTGGAGGAGCTGAAGGGGCTCGTCAACGAGTTTTCCAACTTCGCCCGTATGCCGGCTGCAAACCGTGCTCCTGCCGACCTGCGCGGGATTGTCGAAGAGTCTCTGAGCTTGTACCGCGAGGCCCATCGCGAGGTGGCGTTCCGCTTCGAGGATGCGCCCGAGTTTCCAGTGTTCCCTCTGGATCGGGAGCAGATGAAGCGGGTCTTCATCAACCTCCTCGACAATGCCATCGAGGCCGTGGAGGGGGACGGCGAGATCACGGTGCGGTTCGCCTTCGATGCGGTGCAGCAGGTGGTGCGCATCGAGGTGGCCGACAACGGCAAGGGGGTGTCGCCCGATCATCGGAGCAAGCTCTTCGAGCCCTACTTTTCCACCAAGAAGCACGGCACCGGGCTTGGATTGGCGATTGTCAACACCATCGTCAACGACCACGACGGGTTCATCCGGGTCGAGAAGAACGTGCCCAGAGGTACGCGCTTCATCATCGAGCTGCCGGTGCGGGCCTGAGGGGGCGTCATGCGGACCTTCGATCTTGTTTACAACCTCTGCTGGACCCCGGCCGCTGCGGCCATGCTCCCGTTCAGCCGGATGGACGGCAAGGCGAAGGGACTCCGCCGCCTGATCTGGCAGGAGCATGAAAGGCCGCCGCGCCCCGGCGGCATCTGGCTCCACGCCCTGTCAGTCGGCGAGACCATGTCCGCCGTCCCCCTGGCCCGGGCGCTGCGGCGCGTCTTCCCGGACCGGCCGCTCGTCGTGAGCGCCAGCACGGAGAAGGGATTGGCGCTGGCCCGGGTGGAGATGGCCGAGGTCGCCGACCGGGTGCTCGGCATGCCCTTCGATTTCTGGCGGCCGGTGCGGCGCATGATGGATTATATCCGTCCTTCGGTCTTCGTGCTGGTCGAAACGGACATCTGGCCGGGCATCCTCGGGCTTCTGAAGGACCGCGGGATCCCGGCGCTGCTCGTCAACGGCCGCGTGAGCCCGCGGACCGCGCGGGGCTACCGGCGCGCCGCCCCCCTGCTGCGCCCGGTCTTCGACTGCTTCCGGCTCTGTCTGATGCAGACGGCGCGCGACCGGCAGAGGCTCCTCGCACCGCGCCTCATCGATCCCGAGCGCTGCGAGGCCGTTGGAAACATCAAGTTCGACCGGGAGTGGCCGCCCATGGAGGGGGAGGAGCGGCTTGCATGGCTGCGGCGGCTGAGCCTATCAGGGGAGGAGACGCTGTGGGTGGCGGGCAGCACCCATCCAGGGGAGGAGGCGGTCCTGATGGATGTCTACCGGGAGCTTCGCAACCGCTTCCCGGGTCTGCGCCTCGTGATCGCGCCCCGGGATATCAGCCGCGCGGATGAACTGGCGGGGATGGCCCGTGAAAAAGGTCTGCAGACTTCATTGAGAAGCGTCCCGCGCGCCGGCGCCGGGATCATCCTGCTCGATACCGTCGGTGAACTCGGCCGGGTCTACGGGTTGGCCGCCGTCGCCTTCGTGGGGGGCAGCCTCGTGCCCGTGGGCGGGCACAACCTGCTGGAGCCGGCGGCGTTCGCCTGTCCGGTGTTGTTCGGTCCGCACACCCACAACTTCGAGGACATGGCCGATGCCTTGAGCGAAGAGGGCGGCGGGATGCGTATTCGAGACCGGGCTTCCCTCCATGAGGCCGTCTCGACGATCCTCTCGGACGATGGCCGACGGCGGCAGGCGGGCTCCTCTGCGCGCGCTTTCGTGATGGCCAACCGGGGGGCCCTCGACCGGGTGATCGAACGGATCGGGCGTTGCGCCGCAGAGGCCGTCCGATGAAAGGCCTGCGTATCGACTGGTCGCGGATTCATGCCCGTAGGAACTGGTCGGCCGCCACGCCTTGTCTGGCCCTTGGAGCCGTCGTCTACGGCCCGATGGCAAGCCTCCACCGGCTGGCCTATGAGCGGGGCGTGCTGAAGGCGCGCCGGCTCCCGGGGTTTGTCCTCAGCGTGGGCAACCTCACGGCGGGGGGGACCGGAAAGACGCCGGCCGTGGCCTGCCTGGCGCAGTGGGCGCGAAGCCGGGGCTTCAGCGCGGCGGTTCTTTCCCGAGGGTACAAGCGCTCGGCCGGAAGCGGCCCGCTCGTGGTATCGGATGGAACCGCGCTCCTGGCAGACCCCTGGTCGGCCGGGGACGAGCCATGCCTCCTGGCTCGGCGCCTCGAGGGGGTCCCGGTGATCGTCGGGGCGGACCGTTGGCAGGCCGGGACGCTGGCGCACCGGCAATTCGGCGCAGAAATCTTCATCCTGGATGACGGATTCCAGCACCATCGGCTGGCGCGGGATGTCGATCTGGTCCTGTTGGATGGCCGTGAGCCTTTCGGAAACGGCCGTCTGCTTCCGTGGGGGCCGCTCAGGGAGTCGCAGCGGGTGCTCCGGCGGGCCGACGCCCTGATCCTGACCGGCTGCGGGCGGGCGCCCGGGCGTGAGGAGGCGGCCCTTCGGGCCCTCGAACGGGATTTTCCCGGCAAGCCGGTGTTCAAGGCCTCGCACAGGCCGGAAGAGTGGATATTTCCGGACGAAGGCCGGTCTGCGCCCCTTGACCGGCTGCGCGGGGTGCCGGTGCTGGCCTTCGCCGGGATCGCCGCGCCGGAGAGATTCCGGGAGACCCTGTGCTCGCTCGGTGTCGATATCGTGGATTTCCGCGTCTTTCCAGATCATCATCGCTACACGGCCGGGGATATCCTGTCGCTTCGCCGGGCGGGAGAGGCCGTTGGCGCCCGTTATCTGTTGACGACGGAAAAGGACTGGGTGAAGATCGAGGCGCTGGAACTGGATTCCCGGAGGATCGGATTCCTGAGGATCCGTTTCGAACCTGTGCCGGGTGAAGAAAGGAGTCTATTCGAGGTCATTGAAGAAGCGATCCGGAAGAGAAAAACCATCGACGCGATGGATTTATAGGGGACTATCGGGTCTGGTCCGTCTGCTGGCGCGCATCCCGTTCCCGGTAAGCCAGAGCCTGGGGCGAGGGATGGGCGGCCTGTTCGCGTGCATCCCTCTGAAGCGCCCGCGTGTGGCCGTCGAGAACCTGCTCGCATCGTTCGGGCCCGCGCTGTCACGCCCGGAGGCCGAGCGCCTTTACCGCCGGCTGATGGGGCACTTCGGCGCCATGCTCTTCGAACTGCCGCACATCTTCACGATGACGGAGCGGAGCCTTTCGCGCTATGTGACCTTCGACCACCCGGAACGGATGGAACAGGCCCTGGCCAAGGGAAAGGGCTGCTTCATCCTGACGGCCCATTTCGGGAACTGGGAGCTCATGAGCGCGGCGGCGTGCCTCCGCTACGCCCCGAACGCTGCCGTGGTCGCCCGGCCGATGGATTTTCCGCCTGTCGAAAGGCTGTTCATCGATCTCCGCACCCGCTTCGGTACGGAGGTGATCCCCAAGGACCATGGGATGCGCCGGATCATACGCGTCCTGCGGGAGAACCGTCCGATCGGCATCCTGCTCGATCAGAACGTCGATTGGTACGCCGGGGTCTTCGTGCCGTTCATGGGGCGGCCGGCCTGCACGAACAAGGGCCTGGCGCTGATGGCCCTCAAGACCGGCGCCCCGGTGGTCCCCATCTATGCCCTGCGGCAGCCGGACGGCCGCTACCGGGTGGTCTTCGAGGAGGAGGTCCGGCTGAGCGTAACGGGGGACAAGACCCGGGATGTGGAGGAGAACACGCGCATATTTACGGAGATCATCGAATCATGGGTGAGCCGGCACCCCGAACAGTGGTTCTGGTTCCACCGGCGCTGGAAGACGCGCCCCTTTTGCCCCCTGCCCGGCGCGGGCGCTCCTCCGGCGGAAGGCGCTCCGCCCGATTCTTGCGCTGCGGCGCCTGGCGGGTGTTCAGGAAAGGGTCCACCCGGCGCCGCGCCGGTACGCGTCTCTGCGGTTGATGCAGCGATGGTTCGCATGGATGGAGCGACCGTTCCGACCCCATTCTCGATCGGAGGGCCGGCATGAGCGAAGGGCTGAAGCGTGAGGTGCCCGCGCCCGAGATGCGGGGAGGCGGCCCGATCGACTGCCGGTCCGTTCACCGCGTCCTGGTCCGGGCGACCAACTGGGTGGGCGACATGGTGATGTGTCTGCCTGCCTTGGAGGCCCTGAGGGAAAACTTCCCGTCGGCCCGGATCACGGTCCTGGCCCTTCCGTGGGTCTCCGCCCTCTTGCAGGGTCACCCCGCGGTGGATGATCTGCTCGTGCTCCGAAAAAGCGGGGCGTTCGCAGCGGATGCCGCTGCGCGCATCCGGTGCGCCGGCGCGGTCCGTAGCGGCGGGTTCGACCTGGCGGTCCTTTTCCAGAATGCCTTCGAGGCGGCGCTCCTGGCGTTCCTCGGGGGTGTTCCCCGGAGGCTCGGGTACAACACGGATGGGAGGGGCCCCCTGCTGACCCACCGCGTGGTCCGCGAGCCGGCGGTCCTCGAGGTCCATCAGGTGGAGTACTATCTCGCGATCCTGAAGGCGGCGGGTTGGGCGGCGGAGAGCCGTGAACCACGTCTTTTCCTTGCAGATGCCGATGCGGAGGCCGCCGCAGGCTGGTTCGAGCGGGAGGGGATCGGGGCCGATGCGCCTGTGGTGGGATTGAGCCCGGGGGCCATGTACGGTTCGGCCAAGCGTTGGCCGGCCGAGCGGTTCGCCGCGGTGGGGGACCTGGCCGCCCGGCTCTGGGGAGCGAAGGTCCTCATCTTCGGCAGCGGCAGGGAAAGCGCGATCTGCCAGCAGGTGGCGGCCACGATGCAGCGGCCCTCCATCGATCTGTGCGGGCGGACCTCCCTCGGCGCGGCGGTGGGCCTGATCGGCCGCTGCAACGCCTTCGTGACCAACGACTCGGGCCTGATGCATATCGCGGCGGCCCTCGGTGTGCCGACCCTGGCGGTCTTCGGGTCGACCGACCCGCAGGCGACGGGCCCCCGGGGTGCACGGACGGCCATGGTGCGGCACCCGGTCGAATGCGCCCCCTGCCTCGAGCCCGATTGCCCGGAAGGTCATCACGGCTGCATGCTTTCGATCGAGCCGGCGGAGGTCTGGCGGGCGCTCGAGACCCTGACTGGGAGGGCGTGAGATGCGGAAACCGGCTGTTTTTCTGGACCGCGACGGGACGGTCAACGAGCAGATGGGCTACATCAACCACCCGAGCCGCCTCGTGCTGCTGCCCGGGGCGGGAAAGGCCATCCGCCGGTTGAACCGCAGCGGGCACCTGGTGATCGTCGTCTCGAACCAGTCGGGTGTCGCCCGCGGGTATTTTCCGTACGAACTCGTGGGGGAGGTGCACGAGCGTATGCGGGAGCTGCTGGCCCTGGACGGGGCGCGTCTGGACGGTGTCTTTTTCTGCCCGCACCACCCCGGTGGGTCGGTTGCGCCCTTCGCGCGGGCGTGCGGCTGCCGCAAACCCCGGACCGGCTTGATCGACGAGGCCGCAGGGTGCTTCGACATCGACCTGAAGAGGTCCGTTGTCGTGGGGGACCGCATGGACGACATCGAACTCGCGCACCGGGCGGGCCTTCCAGGGATCCTCGTCCGGACGGGCTATGGCCTGGGCGAGGAGCGCTATATCCTGCCTCGTCATCCCCATCGGCCCGCCGCGGTGGTCGATGACTTGACCCAGGCGGTGGACTGGATCCTCGGGGAGGGGCGCCTCGCCGCGCCCGGCGCCGCCGGTGAGGCGCCACCGGCGGGCAGGGAGGTCTTGTGAAGGCCCCGGAGCGGATCCTGATCGTGAAGCTCAGCGCCATTGGCGACGTGGTGCACAGCCTCCCGTTCCTGGAGGTGGTGAAGCGGACATGGCCGCAGGCCGGAATCGACTGGGTCGTCGAGGAGGCGGCGGCTCCCATTGTCCTCGGGCATCCAGCGCTCGACCGGGTGTGGGTCTCCCGCCGGAAGGCCTGGCAGCGCGCCATGACGAAGGGGCCCGGCCGGGCCGCGGCCGCCCGCGAGGCGGCCGCCTTTGCCGGGGCCCTGCGGAGGGAGAGCTACGATCTGGTGGTGGATCTTCAGGGGCTCTTCAAGAGCGGGGTTGTCACGGGGCTGGCACGCGGGCGGCGGAAGGTGGGCATGAGCGGCGCGCGGGAGGGTTCTGCCTTCTTTCTGACCGAGGCCCCCGTTCCTGTCGATTACGAGACCCACGCCATGTTGCGCTATCTCGAGGTGGCCAGGGCGCTCGGGTGCGACACCTCCGTCTGGGACGGTGTGATTCCGGTCGGCGCAAAGGATCGAGAGGAGGTCGAGCGCCTTTTCGAGGAGCACCGCTGGGGCCTGCGGCCCCTGGTCGCCCTCAACCCGATGGCCAAGTGGGCGACCAAGCTCTGGGAGCCCGAGCGGTTCGGGGCCCTGGCTGACCGGATCGGGTCGGAGCTGCATGCGGACATCGCGTTTACGGGCGGCCCCGAGGACCGGGGGGTCATCGAGGCCATCATGGGCGGCATGTGCCATCCGGCGGCGAACCTCGCCGGCCGCACTGGCCTGAAGACCTTGGCCTGGCTTTATCGGCGCGCCGCGCTGCTCGTCTGCACCGATACGGGCCCCATGCACATGGCTGCGGCTATGGGCTGTCCGGTCGTGGCGCTCTTCGGGCCGACCGCGCCGTGGCGCACCGGCCCCTACGGCCCGCTGCACCGCGTCGTCAGGACCGGGATCGCCTGCAGCCCCTGCCTCCGGAAACGCTGCGAGGAGAGGACGTGCATGCGGGGCATTACGGTGGAGAGCGTCTTTGCAGAGGCGGCCGAGGCACTGCAGGCGCGACAGGGGATTTTGGCCTGAGGCTCGGAATCCTTGCAAGCGGGTCGCGGTTGGGTGTATTTTCGGAAATGAGACACGGAGCGCCGGATGCCGCGAGGGCGCTTATTTTCTGCAGAGGAGAGCGATCGTATGGCCGTGAGCAAGGAATTGCTGGATATCCTGGCTTGCCCGAAATGCCGGGGCGAGCTGCATTTGAATGAAAAGGGCGACGGATTGATCTGCGAGGCCTGCCGGCTGCTTTATGAGATCCGGGACGATATCCCGATCATGTTGATCGATGAGGCCAGGCCGCTCGACAGGCCTTAGCTGCCGACCTGCCGGACGGGGCCAAGCCGCTCGATGCGCATCGGTTTCTTCGGGGGATCCGTTTTATCTCTCGGCGAGGGAACCGGGCAAGGTGAGATGACATGACTGAAAGCTTTGAAGAAAGGAAGGTGGAGGCGCCAAGGCGGGTCGCCTGGGAGGCCCCCGTCGATCCGGTGCTGGCATCGATCGACGACAAACTCGCGCAGGGCGGGCGGCTGGATTTCGAGGACGGGCTGGCCTGCCTCGAGACCCACGATCTCATAGGCCTGGGCCGCCTGGCCTTGAACGTCCGTACGCGCCTGTACGGGGACGAGGCCTATTACGTCGCCAACCAGCACCTGAACTACACCAACATCTGCATCAACCACTGTCGCTTCTGCGCATTCCACCGGGCCCCCGGCCATCCTGAAGGGTACCTCATGACCCCGGAGGAGGCCGCCGGGCGCATTACGGCGACGGATGCGAACGATGTGCGCGAGGTCCACGTGGTCGGCGGGTGCAACCCGGAGCCCGATCTGGCCTACTATGTGGCGCTGCTGGAGGCGCTCGGCCGGGCCCGGCCGGGCCTGAAGCTCAAGGCCTTCACGGCGGTCGAGATCGCACACATCGCCTCGCGCGCGGGCTGTACGACCCGCGAGGTGCTCGAGCGGCTCCGCGGGGCGGGCCTCTCGGCCATGCCCGGCGGCGGGGCGGAGGTCTTTTCCGAACGGATCCACCAGGCGCTCTTCCCCCGGAAGATCGGAGCCGATGAGTGGCTCGCCGTCCACGGCGAGGCGCACGCGCTCGGGCTCCGCACCAACGCGACCCTGCTCTTCGGCCACATCGAGACGCATGCGGAACGCGTGGAGCACCTCCTCAGGCTGCGGAGGCAGCAGGACCTGAGCGGCGGCTTCCAGTGCTTCATCCTCCTGCCGTTCCACCCGGCCAACACACCCATGGCGCATCTGCCCGGACCGAGCGGGGTGGACATCTTGAAGACGATGGCCTTGAGCCGCCTGATGCTGGACAACATCCCCCACCTCAAGGCCTACTGGATCATGCTGGGGCTGAAGCTCACACAGGTGGCGCTGCACTTCGGCGCCGATGATCTCGAGGGCACCATCGTCCAGGAGCGGATCGCCCATCAGGCCGGGGCGGCGACGGCCCAGGGGCTGACGCGCGCCCAGGTGGAGGCGATGATCACCGCCGCCGGCTTCCGGCCTGTAGAGCGGAACACCTTCCACGAAAGGGTCGAAGCGGCATGAGGCTCTCCGGGATTGCGGAAAAGACCCTGGCCGGGGAGCGCATCTCTTTCCTGGAGGCCCGGGCCCTGGACCGGGAGGCGGACCTGCTCACACTGGGGCGCCTGGCGCATGCCCGGCGGCTGAGCCTGCACCCGGAAAGGGTTGTCACCTACGCCGTCGACCGCAACATCAACTACACCAACATCTGCGTCTCGGGCTGCCGGTTCTGCGCCTTCTACCGCTCCGAAGGCCACCCCGAGGCCTACGTCCTCGACCGGGAGACCCTGGCGCAAAAGCTCGAAGAGACCCGGGCTCTTGGCGGCACCCACGTCCTGTTTCAGGGCGGCCTCAACCCGGCCCTCGATCTGGCCTGGCACGAGGATACGGTCCGGTTCATCCGCTCTTTCGGACTTCAGGTGCACGGCTACTCCCCGCCGGAGATCGTCTACTTCGCCCGGCAGGCCGGTGCGACGATCCGGGAGGTAATCGAACGTCTGGTGGAGGCGGGGCTCGGCTCCATCCCAGGGGGCGGCGCCGAGATCCTCACGGACCGGGTGCGGCGGCGGATCTCCCCCGGGAAGGCCGACAGCCGGGAGTGGCTCGAGGTCATGGAGACGGCCCACACGCTCGGGTTGAAGACCTCGGCCACCATGATGTTCGGTCATGTCGAATCCCTCGATGACCGGCTTGCCCATTTGATCCGCCTTCGGCGCCTGCAGGACCGGACGGGCGGGTTTACGGCCTTCATCCCGTGGCCGTATCAGCCCGGGGCGGCCACCCTGCCGGCCGAGACCCGCGGCGGCGTGAGCTACCTGCGGCTGCTTGCCCTTTCCCGCATCGTGCTCGACAACTTCCCGCACGTTCAGGCCTCCTGGGTCACCCAGGGCGCCCACGTGGGGCAGGCGGCGCTGCACTTCGGGGCGGACGACCTCGGTTCGACCATGATCGAGGAAAACGTGGTGGCCGCTGCCGGTGTGCGGAACCGCATGGGGGAGGCCGACATGGTCCGCCTGATCGAGGAGGCCGGCTTCACGGCCCGTCAGCGGGGGCCGGTTTACGGACAGGTCGTGCGCGGATGAAGGCGGCATGGCATCGCGCCGGCTGGGTGATGGTGGATCCGGCGACCGTCCTGCCGAACGCCGGGGTCCTGGTCGCGGACGGACGCATCCAGGCGGTGGAGAGCTGCCGGCCGGGTGCGGCGGCGGTGGATCACGGGCCGGGTGTGATCATGCCGGGGCTCGTGAACGCGCACACCCATCTCGGCCTTTCCGCCCTCAAGGGGCGTGTCCCATCGACCGGAGGGTTTCAGCACTGGGTGGAGACGCTCATGGCCCTGAGGGCATCCCTGCCGGAAGAGGCGCTCGCCGCTGCGGCATGCAGCGCTGCGGCAGGCATGCAAGCGGCCGGTGCGGCGCTCGTGGCCGAGGTGGGCGCGCTTGCGCCCGGGGCCGAGGCCATCCGCCGGTCGGGTTTGCGCGGCCTGCTCTTTCTGGAGGGCCTGGGCGCGGGAAGCGCGGTCGAGCCCCTGCCCGAGGATGAGCGGGGCCTCTTTTACAGCTGGGCCGGTCACGCGCCCCACACGACGAGCCCTGAGAAGCTTCGCGCCCTCAAATGCGCCGCCGCGTCCCGGGGCCGGCCTTTCGGGCTGCATCTGGCCGAGTCGGAGGAAGAGACGGCCTTTCTCGCGTCCGGGCGGGGGCCGTGGGCGGATTTGATGGCGCGCCGCGGCCACGATCTCGAGGCCTGGGGCCCATGGGGGGAGAGGCCTGTCGCACGGGCGCTACGCCTCGGGCTTCTCGACGCCGGAACACTGGCGGTCCATCTGCTGACGGCAAGCCGGGAAGAGATCCGGACCCTGGCGGGGACGGGGTGCCGTGTCTGTCTCTGCCCGCGCTCCAACAGCCTTCTCCATGGAAGGCTCCCCGATGTCGAGGCCATGCTGGAGAGCGGAATCCGCCCGGCGCTCGGGACCGACTCGCTCGCGAGCACCCCGACGCTCGATCTGTTCGACGAGATGCGCTTCATGGTCCACTCTTTGCCAGAGATCGATCCCCGGGAGATCGTCGCCATGGCGACTTTGAACGGGGCCGAGGTCCTGGGGATGGGCGGCCTCGGCCATTGCCGCCCGGGGGCGCTCGGCCGGCTGCTTTACGTCGACCTGGAGGCGCGCACCCCCCGGGAGGTCCTGGAGCGCCTCGCCGCCGGCAGTGGAAGGGGTGTGTCCTGGTGCCTCGACAAGACCGACACCGGAATGGACCGCGGCGAGGAAGGCGGCGGCGTCTGAAAGGCGAGCCGGCACCCGGATGTCCTGGTCATCGTCAGAGGGCGGAAGATGGGCGGCAGGTGCCTCGGCAGGACCGATAGCCGGGCCGGGCAACGCCGGGGCAGATGACGGCGCTCGTACCGGTCAACGCCGGAGAGCGGAAGGGGCGCTTCCCGGTGCCTGGAGGCGACTGCAACACCGCCTGGAATAAGCATCAAATCCATGAGGCATTTCCCGGCGCCTGGAGGCGACTGGAGCCATACTGGATCTCCCCGGGGAAGGACGGTGGCGCACTGCGCGCGGGCCCGCTCGTACCGGTCAGCGCCGGGGAACCGTTTGCGCGGTTAGGAGGAGGACCGTCGTGTTTGAAACCTTGCAGAAGGCGATAGAGGCGTTCGAGGCGCAGGGCGGACTCGTCCGCGTCAAGGAGCCCCTGAGCCCGCACCTCGAGATCGGCGAGGTGACCGACCGGGTTGTGAAAAAAGGAGGTCCGGCGCTTCTCTTCGAGCACCCGGCCGGATACGGGTATCCGGTGCTCACGAACCTGTTCGGCTCGCTCAAGCGGGTGCAGGCGATCTTCGACATCCGGTCGCTCGACGACCTCGGGCGCCGCTTTGAAACCCTCCTGAACGTGAGTCCGCCGGCCGGCTGGATCGACAAGCTCAAGCTGCTGCCGAGGATGAAAGAACTCGGGGACGTGTTCCCGAAGACCGTCAAGGACGCCCCCTGCCAGGAGGTGGTGGAGACCGTGGACTGCGATCTCGGTGCGCTGCCGGTTCTGACCTGCTGGCCCGGCGACGGCGGCCCGTTCATCACGCTTCCCGTGGTGGTCACGCGCGACCCGGCCACCGGCCGGCGGAACGTCGGGATGTACCGCATGCAGGTCTTCGACAGGACGAGCACCGGGATGCACTGGCATCTGCACAAGGGAGGCGCGGCGCACTACCGGCAGGTGGCCCGGGGGTCGGCCCCGATGCCGGTCGCGGTCGCCCTCGGGCCCGACCCCATCACGACCTACGCCGCCACCGCCCCGCTGCCCGAGGGGATCGACGAGTTCATGCTGGCCGGCTTCCTCCGCCGCAAACCGGTGAAGCTGGTGCGGTGCGTGACCTGCGACCTGGAGGTCCCGGCCGAGAGCCAGTTCGTGATCGAAGGGTTCGTCCGCCCGGGCGAGATGCGGCGGGAAGGCCCCTTCGGGGACCACACGGGGTTCTACTCCCCGGCCGACGACTACCCCGTTTTTCACGTCACGGCGATCACCCGGCGCTCCAACCCGATCTATCCGGCCACGATCGTGGGCCGCCCGCCCATGGAGGACGGCCTCCTCGGAAAGGTGACCGAGCGGCTTTTCCTGCCGCTGATCCGCCAGCAGATGCCCGAGATCGTCGACATGAACCTCCCCGTCGAGGGGGTGTTCCACAACCTCTGCTTCGTCGCCATCGACAAACGCTATCCGGGGCACGCGCAGAAGGTCATGCATGCCCTCTGGGGCCTCGGGCAGATGATGTTCACCAAGATGATCTTCGTTTTCGACGCCCGGGTCGATGTGCAGAACATCGGGGAGGTCCTGTTCCATCTCGGGGGGAACGTGGATCCGGGGCGCGACCTCACGGTTGTGCGCGGGCCCGTCGACGCCCTCGACCACGCGGCGCCGCTCCCGAACCTCGGCACCAAGATGGGGGTCGACTGCACCCGGAAGTGGCCCGGGGAAGGCTACGAGCGTGAATGGCCGGAACTGATTCGGATGTCCGACGGCGTCCGGGCGAAGATCGACCACCTCTGGAGCCGTTTGAAGCTATGAAGATCCGGGACCTCCTGAGCCTCGTCAAGATCGAGCACACCCTCTTCGCGCTGCCCCTGGCTCTGATCGGCACCCTGATGGCGGCCCGCGGCCTGCCCCCGCTCGGGGTTCTCTTCTGGGTCGCCCTCGCCTTCACGGCCGCGCGGACCGTGGCAATGGCCTTCAACCGGATCGTCGACCGGCGCCTGGACGCCCAGAATCCGCGGACCGCCGACCGGGACATCCCGGTCGGAAAGATCTCCCTTCAGAGGGCAGGGGCGTTGACCGGCGTTGCGGCGGCGGTCTTCTTTGTGTCGGCCTGGGCCCTGAACCCGCTTTGCCTGGCGCTCTCACCGTTCGCGCTCGGGCTGCTCGTCGGCTACTCCTACACCAAGCGGTTCACCCTTCTGTCCCACTATATCCTCGGGCTCTGCCTGGGGCTTGCCCCTGTCGCCGGGTGGATCGCCGTCACGGGGAGTTTCGGCTGGGCGCCCGCGGTCCTGGGGGCCGGGGTGGTGTTCTGGGTCGGGGGCTTCGACATCCTTTACGCCTGCCAGGATGTGGCCTTCGACCGACGGACGGGCCTTTTTTCGATCCCGGCGCGGTTCGGCGAGGCCCGGGCGATGCAGATCGCACGCCTGAGCCATGCCGCCGCCTATCTTTTCTTCGTGCTGAGCGGGTTTGCGGCCTCGCTCGGCTGGTGTTTCTTCGCCCTCAGCCTGGTCACGGCCGCCCTGCTGTACTGGGAGCACCGGCTGGTTGCACCCGGCAATCTCACCCGGCTGGAACTCGCGTTCTTCCGGGTGAATTCCATGGTGAGCCTGAGCCTTCTCCTGGCGGTGATCGGCGGCCTGTGGTGTTGACAAGAACCGGGCGATCCCCATCAGCCGTAATTTTCTGGGGGCGCAAGAGGTTCCGGTGCTCTGGAGCGGGATGATCCGCTAAGCCGGCGTCGGGGCATCAACCAGGGGGGAATCATGCGCATGTATCAGAGTGAGCTACGCTGGCAGCCGGTCGTCCTGCTGCTGGTCCTGTCCCTCGTCTGGGGCGCCAACATGGCATTTATCAAGATCGCCGCCCTGGAGATGCCGACCCTCCTGCAGGCGGCTATCCGCTCGCTCGTGGCGGCCGCCTGCCTCTTCGTCTGGATGAAGGCCAAGCGGATGGCCGTCTTCCCCTCCCGCGCCGTCTTTTTGCACGGGCTGGTGCTCGGCCTCCTCTTCGGCGGGGAGTTCGGTTTCATCTACTCGGCGCTCGACTACACGCTCGCCTCCCGGGTCTATGTGCTCCTCTACACGGCTCCATTTTTTGCGTCTCTTCAGGCGCATGTCTTCCTCGAGGGGGACCGCCTGAACGTCTGGCGGATCGCCGGGCTGACCCTGGCCTTTTTCGGGGTGGCTTCCCTGTTCCTGGAGGACCTGGGGACGTTCACACTCCTGGCCCTCCGCGGAGACCTCCTGGCCTTGGGTGCCGCGTTTCTGTGGGCTTCGACGACCGTTTACCTCAAGCGTTTCCTTGCCCATCAGACCGCTCCCCTTCAGACCCTTTTCTACCAGTTGTTCTTCTCCATACCGCTCCTCTTCATCCTGAGCGCGGTCTTCGAGGAGCCCGTCCTCACAGGGCTTTCGTTCAATACCTGGTTTTCGCTCTTCTTTCAGAGCATTATCGTGGCCTTTCTGAGCTATCTCGTCTGGTTCGAGCTGATCCACCGCTACCCGGTCAGCCTCCTGCACGCCTTCTCGTTCTTCACGCCGGTCTTCGGGGTGTTTCTGAGCGGGGCCCTGATGCTGGGGGAGTCGGTTGGGCTGAGCGTCATTGTGGCTCTGTGCCTGGTGAGCGTCGGGATGATCCTCGTCAACCGGCGCGGGTAGATTGGCTTCCATCGTCTGAGGTCCAAACCATCTACAGGCGGGGCGCGCAACGCCGCCGCTCGAAAAAGGGGTACACACACATGAGTGATGCGGTTTACCGGAAGCTGGCGGCGATCCTCGACACCCTGCCGAACGGATTTCCATCTACGGAGAGCGGGGTCGAGCTCAAAATCCTCGAGAAGATCTTCCGGCCGGAGGATGCCGCCTTTTTCGGGCATCTGAGGCTCAGCTTCGAGACGCCCGGACAGATCGCGCAGCGGGCGGGGAGACCGCTCGAGGAGGTGGAAGTCCAACTGAAGGAGATGTGGCGGCGCGGGCAGATCTTCGGCGTGGCCTTCAAGGGGCTGAAGCTCTACAAGATGGTCCCTTGGGCCTTCGGGATCTACGAGCTGCAGCTGCCGCACATGGACCGGGAACTGGCCGAGCTGAACGAGGTCTATATGCCGGTCTACGGCCGGCAGTTTTTGAGCGGGGGGCCGCCGTTGATGCAGGTGATCCCCATCGAAAGGGAGATCCCGGCGGAGCAGCAGGCCTTGACCTACGAGAAGGTGTCTTCCATCATCGAAAAGGGGCAGTCGTTTCTGTTGAACGAGTGCATCTGCAAAAAGGAGCAGGGCCTCTTGGGCCGCCGCTGCGCGAAGCCGCTCGAGGTCTGCCTGGCCATAGCGCCGGTGCCGGGCGTGTTCGACGGCTCGAAGATCGGAAAGGTCCTCACGCGGGAGGAGGCGTACGGGGTCCTGGAACAGGCCGAGCAGGCGGGGCTCGTCCACCTTACCTGGAACATCGAAGACGGCCACTTCTTCATCTGCAACTGCTGCGGCTGCTGCTGCGGGATCCTCCGGGGGATCAACGACCTCGGGATTCCGGCGGGGCTGGTAGTCAATTCGTCTTATTTCGCGTCCATCGATCCGGATGCATGCGTCGGCTGCGGGATCTGTAAAGAGGAGCGCTGCCAGGTCGGGGCGATCGAAGAGGGCGAGGGCGGTTACCAGGTCGTCAAAGAGCGCTGCATCGGCTGCGGGTTGTGCGTCGGCACCTGTCCGGCCGGGGCGGTGCAGCTCGTCCGGAAGGCGCCGGAAGAGGTGGCTCGGCCGCCCAAAGACGAGCACGCCTGGTTCGAGGAGCGGGGGCGCCGCCGGGGCGTGGATTACAGCGCCTACCGCTAGTCCGGGGCATTACCCCGTCTCCGCTACTTGCCGCCCGAAAAGAGCACCATCCACACGCCGAGGACGATGAAGAGGGCGCCCGCTCCGAGTTTGATGTACTGAGGAGGCACCATGCGGCTGACAAGGGAGCCGAAGAGGACGGCCAGGAGCGAGGTCATGATGAGCGCCCCGGCCGAGCCGAGAAAGACCGCCAAGCGGGACTTGGTGTCGGCGGCGAAGGCGAAGGTCGCGAGCTGGGTCTTGTCGCCGAGTTCGGCCAGGAAGACCAGGGCGAAGGTGGTGAACAGCACTTTGAAATCCATGGTGTTTCTCCCTGATGGTCGGGGTGGGTGATGCGCCGGTCTCCGATTCCGAAAGGGGAATGTTTCCTCACACGCTTCGCGTGTTCAGCCCCGCCGCTGCGGGGCGGGTCCGGGTTTCTTCACACCCTTCGAGTGCTCAGTCCCAGCGCTTCGCAGCGGCTTCTGGTTTTTTAACGGGCTTTGGGTGCTCAGCCCCACCGCTTCGCGGGCCCTGGTGTTTGCGCACGCTTCGCATGCTCTATTCCACCGTTTTGCGGCGGGACCGGATCGGGCCGATGTCGAGTCAATCGAGCCGTTGTGCGGATGCGACCTGGTGATCGCTGCACAAACAAATACGCAGGTTGTTGCCGCCATGGGCAAAAAACCGTTTGGAGGACACCCGGCTCGTGTTGGATGAAGAAGGGGACCCGCCACGTAGGCTCCCGCTAGGCGACCCCGATAAAAAACAGGCTCTATACCACCATCGGTCGGAATTTTCAAATGGAATGGATCGTTGGTCCGAACCCCCGGCCGGTTTAAAGGATGATCACGCCCATGAGAAAAGACATGACGGGGATACGGAGCGATCCAGCCCCTTACTGCCATGACCACGTCTACTTGAGCGGCGCCGAGGCGGCCAACGAGCGCCGCACGTGGATCGTGATCGCACTCACGGCGGTGACGATGGTGGTCGAGATCGTATCTGGGTGGATTTTCGGTTCCATGGCGCTTCTGGCCGATGGGTGGCACATGGCGAGCCACACGGCCGCCCTCGGCATCACGGCGCTCGCCTACGGGTTTTCACGGCGCCACGCCGATGACCCGCGCTTCTCTTTCGGAACCGGGAAGGTCGGTGATCTGGCGGGCTTCGCGAGCGCCAATCTCCTCGCCTTCATCGCCGTCCTGATGGGCTATGAATCGATCGAACGTTTCATGGCCCCCGTGCAGATCGACTTCGACGAGGCCATCGGCGTCGCGGTCCTGGGTCTTGGGGTGAACGTCCTGAGCGCCTTCATCCTGAAGGAGCGCCATGCGGGCGGACACGGACACCATTCCGAAGAGGGGCCGGGGCATCCCCATCACGGCGACCATCACACGGATCTCAATCTCAAGGCGGCCTACCTGCACGTGTTGGCCGATGCGCTGGTTTCCCTGCTGGCCATCGCCGCCCTCACGGCCGGCCGTTTCTTCGGCTGGGTGTGGCTCGATCCGATGACGGGGGTCGTCGGCGCGGCCGTCATCCTGCGCTGGTCGTGGAAGCTCATGCGCCAGAGCGGCCGTGTGCTGCTGGACATGGTTCCCGGGATCGGGCTCCAGGCGCGCATACGGGAGGCTGTGGAAGCGGGCGGGGCGGACCGCGTCGTCGACCTCCACCTGTGGCGCATCGGGATGGGAAAATTCGCCGCCATCCTGTCCGTCCTGACGCAGGATCCCCGTTCACCCGATGACTACAAGGAGTTGCTGCGCCGTTTCGAGGAGGTGTGCCACGTGACCGTCGAGGTCAATCGAGCGGCGCCCGCCGCAGAAACGATCAGAGAGGACAGGCCATGATCGGCCGGCCGCAAGCGGGCAGCAGCCCGGCGGTCCGGGCTCGCTCGAAGAGCGTTTCGACCGCCGCGAGCCCCGCCGTCCCGAGGTCGAGCGAGTAGTCGTTCACATAGAGGTCGATGTGCCGGCGCATCACCTCGGGATCCATCTCCTGGGCGTGCCGCCGGATGTAATCCGAGATCGCATCGCCACCGGCTCTAGCGGCGAGAAGCGAGGCGCGGATCGCCTGGTTCACCAGGCGGGCCGCTTCAGGCCCCAGGTCGCGGCGGGCGGCGATCCCGCCGAGGGGGATCGGACACCCCGTCGTTTCCTCCCACCAGGCACCGAGGTCCAGGACCGCCTCGAGGCCATGCGCGGGGTAGGTGAAGCGGCTTTCATGGATGATCAGCCCGAACTCGCACTCCCCGCGCTCGACACTCGGCATGATCTCCGAGTAGACCATCTGCCGGAAGGCCGGTTCGCGGCCGAGATAAAGACTCAGCAAGAGCCCGGCGGTCGTGCGTTTTCCCGGGGAGGCCACACAGGCGGTCTCGAGCCGGTTCGGCGGCGTGCCGGGGTGGGCGATCAGCAGGGGGCCGCAGCCTTTTCCCAGGGCCGCACCGGTGCTGAGAAGGCCGTACCCCTCCAGCACGTGCCCGAGTGCGAAGAAGCTCAACTTGGTTACGGGCAGGCGCCCCTTCTCCGCCCAGACGTTCAGCGTCTCGACGTCTGCGAGAACCGGTTGGAAGCGGAGCGGCGTGTCGATGCGCCCCTCGGCGAGGGCGGCCATGATGAAGGTGTCGTTCGGGCAGGGGGAGTAGCCGATCTCGAGCAATGTCATGCGTGCTCCTTCAGATACTGCAGGACGGCGGCCTGGGCGAGCCGCTGCGCTGGCAACAGATCCCAGTTGTGTTTATTGCGGTCGCCGGCCTGGTTGCTGACGCCCCGGATCTCCGCCGCCCGGCAGCCAAGGGTGCGGGAGGCGGCGGCAAGAGCATAGCCTTCCATGTTTTCGGCGACGGCCCGGAAGGCCGAGGCGCGTATCTCCGCCTGCCGGAGATCCGCCGACGGACTGAGGACGGTCAGGAAGGGGCCGAACGTCGCCTTGGCCATCCGCTCGGCCGCGTCCCGTATGGCTGCGGTCAGGCGGGTGTCGAATCGGGCGGACTGCTCGAGGCCGGGGAGGCCGAGCGCGCGGGCATCCGCGGTTCCGGGCCCTGTCGGGAGGCCCAGCTCCGAGAGCCATTCGGCCTCGGCCACGGCCAGGTCCCCGGTGATGAGGCCGGAGCCCGGAAGGGCCCCTGCCGAGCCGACCATGATCACCTCGGCCCCCTTCAGCTCACGGTGAAGAAGCCCCAACCCCAGGGACGCCGCGGCGACGCCGATCCCGAGGGCTGCAAGTCCAACGGGCCGTTCACCGATCCGGCCCCTATGGACCGGCAAAGGGAGGTCGTGCTCTTCGGGCGCCGCGTGCAGCGCCTGCTTCAGGAGATCCAGTTCGTCTTCCATTGCGGCCAGGATCCAGATCGCAGTCATGACTCTCAACGCCTCTCCGAATGAATTTCCCGCCGGTCGGTCGCCAGCTCCCCCTAGATCCGTCCAGACATGCCGTTCAGCGTCCTTTCTCAGGGCTCGAGCAGCATCGCGAAGCTTCCCTGGCGACTGTGCCGAAGGGGGAGAATACTGTTTAAACAACCATTTTACCAGCAACAGCCCTGCGGCACAATGAAGAGATGTTTTGGTTCACCGGGATAACTCCGCTGCAGCGGTCCACGGTCTTCTCAGACCTTTCTTTACACGCTTCGCGTTCGCAACCCCGCCGCTTCATGGTGGGACTGAGCACGCGCAGCGTGTAAAGAAAAATCCTTATTTCCGGATTGGAAACTGAGTCCTACCGCGAAATCATTTCCGGATGGACACTGGGTGGGAAATCAAGTGTTTGCGTGCAGGCGGCCTGGTGGTCGCCGGATCAGCAAATGGGCGGATTGACGCCGCGATCGGTCCAAAAGATCGTTTCCGGAAGGAATCTGATCCAGTACATGGAGGAGATGCGGGTGAGATGATGTTTGAGGAAGGAGATTGCCTTGAAGGCGCATCATGGTGTAAAAGGAAAGGACACACTTGGAACTCAAGTGCCTTCGCTTTTGGTCTTCAACGCCCATGCATGAACGGGGACGGACGGATCGCCATGTTCCCCTGATGGTAGGAGAGAATCACATGGATGAGAACTCCACCCATGAGCAGTTGGTTGAACGGATCAAGACACTGGAATTGGACGCCGCAAGGCGTTCGGAGGCGGAAAACGCGCTTCGGGACAGCGAACAGCTTCTCTCCCAGATCATCCAAGGCAGTCCCATCCCCACCTTTGTGATCGACAAGGACCATTGCGTCACGCATTACAACCGTGCCTGCGAGAATCTGACCGGGGTGAACGCCGAGGACATCCTCGGAACGCGCCGCCAGTGGTCGGCCTTCTACTCCGAGGAGCGGCCGGTGCTCGCGGATTTCATCGTCGATCAGGCGTCCGGAGAGGAGATCGTCCGCCTTTACGGCAGGCGGTGCCGCCGTTCGAGCGTCATCGAGGGGGCGTATGAGGCGGAGGGGTTTTTTCAGGCCCTTGGGCAGAAGGGCCGCTGGCTCTTTTTTACGGCGGCGCCCCTTTACGGCCAGCACCGCGAGGTGATCGGGGCGGTGGAGACGCTGCAGGACATGACCGACCGGAAGCGGGCGGAGGAGGTGGTCCGCAATTCGGAGCGGCGCTACCGCACCCTGCTGGACTTTGTGCCCTATCCGATGGTGGCGTTTTCGCTCGAGGGCAAGGTGACGTATGTCAACGCGGCGTTTACCGAGACCTTCGGCTGGACCTTCCAGGAGCTGAAAGGCCAGCGCATCCCGTATGTCCCGGAGGGGCTCGAGAAGGAGACCTATGAGAAGCTGCAGGAACTGATCCGGACGCGCATGGTCCTGCGCCACGAGACGAAGCGCCGCACCCGCGACGGACGGACCCTCGATGTCGTCATGCGCGGCGTCGTTTTTCTGGACGACGAGGGCGAACCGGCCGGGGAACTGGTGATCCTGCGGGACATCACCAACGAAAAACGTCTTGCCCGCAACAACGAGATCCTGTACCGCATCAGCGTGGCGCTGCCGGAGTACCCGGACCTCGAAGAACTGCTGGATTACATCAGTGAGGAGGTGCGGCACCTTCTCGGAAGCGAGGGCGCGCTCGTCATCCTGCACGACGAGGAGAAGAAGGAGCTTTACGCCCTCGGCGGGGCCTACGATGACACGGCCACCGAGCGCCGCGTGAAGGAGATCCGCTGGGGGATGGACCAGCTCGTGGCGGGAAAGGTCATCCAGACCGGGGAGCCCATGATCGTCACCGACACATCGACCGACTCCACCCTCCATCAGGAGCGGGACAAGAAGCTCGGATACCACACCCGCAATCTGGTGCTGGTGCCCCTCCGGAGCTTCGACCGCATCATCGGGTCGCTTTGTGCGATCAACAAGATCGAGGGGAACTTCGATGAGACGGATGAAGCCCTCCTCAGCATGATTGCAGGCACGGTCGTCCTCTCGATCGAAAATGCGCGGTTTTCCGAGGAGCTGAAGCGGGCGTACCGGGAGGTCAGCAGCCTCAACCGCGCGAAGGACAAAGTCATCAACCATCTGAGCCATGAACTCAAGACGCCGATCTCCGTCCTTTCAGGGTCTCTGAACGTGCTCGAGCGGAGGCTCGAAGAGCTGCCGGAGCAGAACTGGAAGACGACGATGGCGCGTGCGCGCAGAAACCTCGACCGGATCACCGAGATCGAAGACGAGGTCGACGACATCATGCAGGGGCGGACGCACGAGATCTATGCCATGATGAACCTCCTGGTGGAGCAGTGCACGGACGAGCTCGAGACCCTCCTGGCGGAGATGGTCGGGGAGCTGCCGGGCATCACCCGGGTGCGGCGGCGGATCGAGGAGCTCTTCTCGCCCCGGGAGATGGTGGCCCGCAAGGTCCTGCTGCACGACTTCGTGAGTGAGCGGCTGCCTGTGCTTCAGGCCGAATTTCCCCGCAGGGAAGTAGACATATTCCTGGAGGTGGAGCCTGTCCCCCCGATTCTGATCCCGGTCGAGGCCATCCAGAAGATCTTCGACGGTCTGGTGAAGAACGCCGTCGAGAACACCCCCAACGAGGGAAAGATCGAGATCGCAGTCAAGAAGGAGGGCACCGGAGTCCTCCTGCGTGTCAGGGACTACGGGGTCGGGATCACCCCCGACCATCAACGGCGGATCTTCGAGGGGTTTTTCACCACCCGCGACACCCTGGCCTACTCGTCCAAACGGCCCTTCGACTTCAACGCGGGCGGCAAGGGGGCCGACCTCCTCCGCATGAAGATCTTCTCTGAACGCTACCACTTCCGGATCGAAATGGACTCGACACGCTGCCGCTTCATCCCCAAAGAAGATGACGTCTGCCCCAGCCGGATCAGCGACTGCGCCTGCTGCGACTCCCGGGAGGACTGCTTCAACTCCGGGGGGACCGTCTTCACTCTGCATTTTCCGCCCGCACCATAAGAGGGAGGAGCGCATCCGCCCCAAGCCCTGCTTTTACAGGTCTTTACCCTGCTGCATCAGTCCCGTTGCGGAGGAGTCTCTCCTGAGACGCCCCGGAATGTGGGAGTATCAGCTTACGATGATATCGGGGGGCCGGGGAGACCCCTTTTCTTCCAGGAGTTGCTCCAGAGTCAGCTCCTCGACCAGGCGCACCTCGCGTACAGCGAAATAGACGTTATTGGATGCATGGTAGCCGAAGGATTGGTCGGCGCCGTCGAGGACCTCGGCCCATTCCGCCCCGAAATGACTGCGGAAGGCCTTTTTCAGGTCACTCTCGGCAGCATCCTCCGGCACTGTCGACCAGATCTTGTCGAGGTTGCCGACGGCAACCACCCGGCGGGGGATGGTTCATCCGGTTTCGTAGAAATACACCGGTGGAACCGGCGCCGCTGGACCGTCGACGCTCTGAGTGAGAGCAGCAGCGACGTCCTTTCCGATCGCCCCGAACACGACAAAACTGCGCCGGCCCGCAATCTCCAGTATACCCGGCAACCGGCCGCAGCCGATCGCTGCCAGAAGCATCTTTTTTGCCATATCGGCTTCTCCTTACCACCGATTCGATTCCATGTTGAATCTTTTGGCCGCCATCCCTATTGTTTGAAGGCGAACCGTGGAAATGATCCGATCCGGCCCGAACGATTCAAGAAATGTTTCGCCGACAAAAGGGATAGGCATGCTGATTCCTGTTTTGCGCATCGGTTACATACAGGCGATTACGCCGCCCCTCTGCGCCGTTCGCACGGGGATTCTCGCAGTTGCCCGGAATCAACCTTTCCGCGCCTGTGCCGATGGTCATCTCTGAATGTCAGGGTCCATCGAGCGGATGTAATCAAGCAATTCTCTTGCCATTTGTGAATGAACCTTTATGAGTGAATAATCCATGCGGATATTATTGAGATACTGCAGAATAAGAGTGTCTTCGAAGTGCAGACAAGGAATGACACCGGAAATAAAAAAACCTAGCTTTTCTATTTCGCTACATGCAGTGCTTGTAACAGGATCATGCAGGTCAAGGAAAAGCGTAATCTGGTCTACTTTCTTGATGCAGATATTTTTCAATTCATAGTGAAGTGCCCTTATATAGTCGTTTCCGTATTGCGAAAGCACTATTTCCGCCGCATTGGTATCTGTAATGATCTTTGATTTTATTGTGGAATAGTCAAGTTTTGGGGCGTTACCCACCGCCGCAGCGAAATCTCTGTTCAGCCCCAGGTGTGCGTAAATCTTGCGCAGCATAGGTTCATGATGAGGCGGAAGGTATACGGCGGCGGCCGGCAACGGTCGAAGCGGCAGGAATGTGTAAATATAAGTTCCCCTCTGGCAGAGTGTTTCCGCTATTCCCTTGTACGCAATATCGGCGGGGGCGCAGCCGAGGAGTATGGCGCAGTCCCTGAACCCCGCCTGCTCCGTCATCTTCTGGGAGTAAATGTGGATGGTCACCAGCCTTCCGTAAAGGGCCTTCATGCCGGACGCTGCGGCCTCGTTGGCAAGGAAGCGCATCATGTCCGTGAGCAGATGGCTGCCTCTGCAACTGTCCTTGACCGCCCCCTTTCCGGCCTCGGCGATCACCTCGCCCGAGGTCTCTTTGAGCATGGCAAGGTGCCCGACGATCTCCCCATCTTGGGATACGGCAACCACCGAGGTCATGAGACCTTCCTCGATCAGCGCGGCGATCCTTTCAGGGTAGTACATGACATCCGCAAAATAGGAATATTCGTAAGTGCGGTAGAATAGCCTCGAGACCTCCAGCGACTCGGAGGGATCCATCAGACGCACCTCGAAGGTGGATGGCCGTGACCCTTTCGAAGGCGGTTTTTGGATCGGTCGGCTCACCGGCACTTCCGAAAACTCGGTGATGTTTTTCCTAGGGAGATGCTTGAACAGGTGAAGCTCTTTTCCCTCTTTGCCCAGATTGTGGAAAGATGCTTCGTCGACGAACTTTTTCATGATGAAGGAGCCGAGGCCGCGTGGAGGTACTTCCTCGATGCCACCCTGTCCTGGATAGTCAGGAACACGATTGGGATCGTAAGGGAGCCCCTTGTCTTTGACGATGACCCTGAGGCCTGTCGCCGAGGGGTCGAACAGGACCTGAAAAGACGCCTTCTGATCCGGTTCGAAGGCATTTTTGATTACGTTCGCCACGCACTCTTCAATGGCGACGAGCATCCTCTCCAGGTCGTCCTCTGCAAAGCCGACAGACTTCAGAACCTCCCCGGCAAAGGCTTGGACCGCAGGAAGATAGGCCATTTCATTAGGCACACTGAGTACTGAACGTCCGTAAACCATGGCAGCTCCTTTTGTTGCGCATGATTCCCATCATGTCGATGACGATGGTCGATCACGTTTCTTTATGACGACAGCCATGACAATTGGCAAGCTCATCTTTCTGCATCGAGATATTTTCACCGGAGCGGACTGGTATGGAAAGGCTTCATTTGGTGCCCGGACGGTGCAGACCGCGTATTATTTTCCTCCGGGCGCCCCTTCCAGGCCCTTCAGCAGCAGTTCGTTTTTCCCCGGAATGACCATTTCGAAGAGGGAGTCCACCGTGGTGTAATCATAATAGCCGAGGCGTGCCAGGGGTCGGATCTTGAGGATGTCGAGTTTTCCGTCCGGGGTGATCGCGTCGTCCCGGATATGCACCAGCACCACCCTGCCGATCACGACGTCGACGGTGCCGATCGGCCCGCTGCCGGGCAGTCTCAGGGTCTGATGGTACACGCATTCGAACTGAATGGGGGATTCCGCCACCCGGAAGGGCTTCACCTTCAGGGACGGCGCCTTGGTGAGCCCGGCCAGTTCGAATTCGTCCACGTCGGGGGGAACCTCCGCCGCGGACCGGTTGACGGCCTCGCGCAGATCGTAGGTGGCCATGTTGTATACGAATTCCCCGGTCTCCTCGATGTTGACGACGGTGTCTTTCCGCTTCCCGAGCGTGTTCTGGTTGGCGGCGATCATGACGTAGGGCGGGTCGAAGGTGAGGTTCTGGAATTGACTGTAGGGGGCGAGGTTGTCCGTACGGTTTTCGCTGCGGGTCGATATCCATCCGATGGGCCGGGGTACGACGCAGGATTTGAACGGGTTGAAGGCCAGGCCGTGGTCGCCTTTTTGGGGATCGTAGTGCATGGCTTCCTCCTGGGATTGTCATCTCGATCGGCGATGGTATGTGTCAAGTGAACATCGGCGATCAACCAGAGCGTTTCGTCAACGGACGGCGATTTTGTGTAAGCCGGCACGTCGCCCTGTAATTCTCTCTATTACGTTCCCCTTTGTCAACTTGACAGAGAGGCGTCGCTTCGGGTAGATAACGGCGTGCCCTTGTCTTATTGACAGGGTTTATGCTACAAGCATTCCTTGGGTTCACCCATTCGGAGCTGATCGTACGAAAAAGACGGATTTCCAAAGGGCAGGAGGACAGGATTCCCGCGGTGGAAGCCGGCGCGAAAACGATTCTGTAAAAATGGTTTTCTCCGAATGTTCGTCAGACTTTGTGTGGAATGATCGACTCGTGGTCTCTTTGTACAAGAACCTGCGAGAGGATTTTACCGAGGGGGCGGCGGGAAGAACATGTATGCGATGATCTGGAAGTTCCTGGCTGCAACGGCGCTCGCAGCGTGTATTTCCATGCATCCATCGGGGGGGGGCGCCGAACCGAAGACGGCGCCCTTGCCTGAGGCTGCCGCGACGTTTGAAAGCGGGAGGCTTTATCAGTACGGAAGACTGAACGTCCTCGATCTGCACGGGACCTATAAACAGATGGGTCGGCAGTACGGCCATCTCCTGCAGGATGAACTGGCGCGTCTCTACCAGGCGGCTATCGAGGGGTACTTCATCCAAGAAAAAGGCCTTGCACCGGAGGCGATGAGGCAGGCGGCCCAGTCGCTCTATGCATTCTATCCCCATCGTTTCAAGACCTTTTTCGAAGGCATGGCGGAAACCTCCGGACTGCCGCTCGAAAAACATATCCTGCTCAATGCCCTCGAGCTTTACGGGATGCTTCCCGGCTGCTCCGGCATCGCTGTATGGAAGGATTACACGGCGGGCGGTCCTCTCGTCTTCGGCCGCAATTACGACTGGTTCGGAAGTTACCGCTCCTTTGCGCGCTTCCTCACGGTTACGGTCTTCAATGGGGGGGAGGGCATTCCTGCGGCCATCGCCACCTTCGCCGGTGTGATCTACGCCACGACCGGCATGAATGCGCAGGGCCTTTTTCTGGAACTCAACAACGGGTTCCCCTCCGGAGGGTCCCTTGCATACTCGAACCGGGTGCCGGCCGTAGTCCATCTGCTGGTGTTCCTTCGGGACTGTTCGAACATGGCGCACCTGGACGCCGCCCTGAATTCCACCCGCTCGAACTTCACGTTCATCATCAATGTTGCCGACCGGGAGGCGGCCTTCGCCTATGAATGGCTCCCCTTCGATATTCGGAGGCGCACCGGCAATGCCGACGGTCTGCTGGTGGCGACGAACCACTTCGTGGATCCGGGATGGGGCATCGAACTCCAGGATACCGGCGGGTTCAAAACGAGGAAGCGCAGGGACAATCTCCTGTCTCTTGCCGAGGGCCGTAAGGGGCATATGACGGTCGAGGCGATGATGGAGATCCTGGACACGGACATCGACCGGGGCGGGGCTGCCTGGCCGGCGGGGGATGCGATCCAGACGGTTTACCAGATCATCGCCGTTCCTGCAGAACGCAAGTTTTGGGTCAAGGTGCCGGGCTTCCAGGAGTGGACCGCTGTAGACCTGGGCCGGCTGTTTTCGGAGGCTGGCTCTCGATGACCGGCCGGACCGCGTGTTCGATACCCTGCAATCTTTGCGGCTCTGAATCCGTTGAGGAGATCTCTCTTCGGGATCGGGAAGGGCGGTACCTGAGGACGGTCATTTGCACGGAGTGCGGCCTGATCTGGAGCGATCCGCGGCCGTCCGACGAGCGGATCGAGCACTTCTACGCGAAGCGGTATCGAAAAGAATACAAGGGCATCACCAGGCCCAAGAAAAAACACGTCTATCGGCACGCCAAAAACGCGCTGAAACGATACGCGTTCTTCAGGGATGTCGTGAAGGAGGGCGATCGCCTGCTGGACATCGGCGCGGGCAATGGGGTGTTCGTCTACTGCCTGCGGGGCCTTGGCGTGGAGGCTTCCGGGATCGAACCCGATGAGGGTCATTCACGCTATGCACGCGAGGAGTTGCACGTCCCGGTGGAAACCGGTTTTTCACGGGACATCGACCGGTACGGCACCTTCGATATCATCACCTTGAACCATGTCCTCGAGCATATGATCGACCCCTTTGCCGAATTGAGGCACCTTTGGGCCCTCTTGAAGAGCGGCGGATCCCTGGTGGTCGACGTGCCCAACGCGGAGGATCTGAAACAGGATCCAAAAAACCGATACCACAAGGCCCATCTCTACACCTTCAATCCCGAAAGCCTTTCAGCTCTGGGTGAAAAGGCTGGGTTCCGCGTCTTCAGAAGGGAGACGGAACGGCACAACGGCAATATATCGATGCTTTTCAGAAAGTCGGTCGACCCGCCCGCCGTGCCCGGCGATTTGAGTGGCAATTGCGCCAGGATCCTTGGGGTCATCGGCGCTTATACCCGTCTCCGGCATTTTGCCAGCTCGATCCCCTATAAAAAGCTCCTGGAGAATGCCGCCACGGCTCTCGACGAACAGGTGGCCGTCAGGCGGTTCAACCGTCACCGGGATATCATCGACGCCGTTCTTCTATCCTGCCGGTCGAAAGATTGAGGCGGGGCCGTCCCCCGCCGGCGACCCGGAAACCTGGGTGACGGATAGGCCTGGAGCCCCATCCTTTTCCTGAGATAGGCCGGGTGGTGCACCCGGTGGTCATCGGCAGCACGTCAGGTGCGGACATCGGTCGCCACTCCGTCTGCGTGGGGCCTTTCCTTCATGACCTTCGCCTCGATCTGCCGGACGAATCTCGCGCCTAGCCGGTTCAGCTTGTTTTCGATGCCGCTGAGGCGGCCGAGCAGGACGTTGTGCGCCAGGGTGGCGGGGATGGCGACGATCAGTCCGAGGGCGGTGGTGACGAGCGCCTCGGCCATGCCCGGCGCCACGGCGGCGAGGGACCTCTGGGTGAGTCCTTCGAAGCTTTGAAAGGAGTGCATGATCCCCCAGACCGTGCCGAAAAGGCCCAGGAGCGGCGCTGCGTTCGCGCAGGTGGCGAGAAAGGGCAGGGTGCTGAAAAGCCGGTCCGTCTGAGCGGCGATCTCGTCCCGGGTGGTCTGGCGGATGCTTTCCATGATGAGCGGAGCATTGTCCACGGAGTGGTTCTGCATCGCGCTCAGGCGCTTGAATTCGCTGAAGACCTCCAGGGCGAGGAGGGTCGATGGGGAGTCCTTGTGGCGCCCGGGCTTCCTGACATGCCCGTGCACGTCCTGGATGTCGCCGGGCCAGCGCAGGTCGGCTGCTGCGGCCCTGTCGGCCCGGCGGAACTGGATATACTTCATCAGGATGATCGCCCAGCTGATCAGCGACATCGCCAGCAGGATCGCCAGATCGATCCGGATGATCAGGGTGGAGCGGCTGAGCATCAGCCAGATGTCGAATTCAGCCAACGATCCTCATCCTCTTTCCCGGCAGTGCACGGCGCAGGACGCGCCGCCGTCTATTTTTCCAGGTCGCGGATCCCGCTCAGCACCGCATCGAAGAGGGCCTGCACGTCCTCTTCCTCGAGGCACGAAAAGGCGACGCGCAGGTCGGTTTTGCCGAGCGCGATGAGCCCGACTCCGTATTGGTCCAAAAGATGCGCGCGCAGCTGTTCCGCATCGACGGTCTTCAGTTTCAGACACATGAAGTAGCCGGAGTTGAAGGGATAGACGTCCCAGGCATCCTGGTATTTCGGGTCCTGGAGCACGCGTTTGACCTCGCGGGCACGCCCCGCCATGATCTGGAACTTTTGCTCCTTTTCGGCCGGGTAGGCGGGAGAAAGCAGCGCCTTCAGCACGATCTCCTGGCTCAGACGCGAGGCGTTCGAGATGGAGCCCCGGACGTCCCCCGCCGTCTTCCGTTCCAGGGCGTCGCAGGCGCCCTTTTCGTCCTCGAGGAAGACGCCCCCATAGGTGATGAAGCCGACGCGCAGCCCCCAGACGAAGTTCTCCTTGGTGGCGCCGTCGAGTTTGACGGCCAGGAGACGCGGATGCCGGTCGACCAGCCGGGTGAAGACCGATTCCTTCGAGGCGGTTTCATCGTAGAAGAGGCCGAAATAGGCATCATCCGTGACGGCGAGGACATTGGTCCCGGCCTCGGCGACGGCAGTCAGGATCTCGCCGATCCGGTCGGCCTCGGCAGCGCTCACGGTATAGCCGGTCGGGTTGTTGGGGAAGTTCAGGATGACGATGAGCTTTTTGCGTGCGGCCGCCTCTTTCCGCACGCATCCCTCGAAGGCCTCCAGGTTGAAGGCGCCTGACTCGTCGAAGAGCGAATAATTGACCACCTCCGCACCCCTGCGGACGCCGAAGATCATGTTGTAATTGCCCCACATCTTGTCCGGGAGGATCAGGACGTCGCCCGGGTCGGCCCACATGTCGGCGATGACGCTCAGGCCGTGGGTGATTGCGTTGGTCACGATGGGCAGGCTGACGATCTTGCCGTTCAGGGAGGGGTTCTTGGCGAAGAGCCCTTCCTGCCAGACCTGGCGGAGCTTGGGGATCCCGAAAGACGGGGCGTAGGTGAGCGCCTGTTCGGCGGTCAGCCCGGCGATGGATGCCATGACCGAAGGCAGGTACATCGTCTCCCCTTTTTCGGTCGCCATCCCGATGGTGGCGTTGAAACGATGGGCCTTCTGCTTGGCCTCGGCGCTCTGCGCCAGGATGCCTTTCGGAAAGAAGAGGTTCCGGCCGACCTGGCTCAGCATGTCGAAAACGTGGGGGTTCGCCCTGCGGAGGATCTCGTTCAGTTCCTGTGCGATCGGGTTCATGCCATGTTCCTTTCTGGTTCGAAAAGTTAAGGATTTTGAATTACCTGTTGTTTGCGCAATGGTCAAGAAAAATTGCGGGCACGGACAGGCCCGCTCCCGCCCGGCACCCGAAAAAGGCGGTTTGCGGATGGAAACCTGCTTGACTTGAAACGTGTTACCTATATATAAAGATGCGAAAACTTAATGTGAAACCATTTCACACGCCCGTTTTTCGGGCGGGCGCAACAAGCGGAAAGGGGAAACGGTCATGCGGGATGTGGTCATCGTCAGTGCCTGCCGAACGGCCATCGGGGACTTTGCGGGTTCCCTGAAGAACAGCGTTGCGACGGACCTTGGTGCCCTGGCCCTCGCGGAGGCGGTGAAGCGCGCCGGGATCGCCGCCACAGACGTGGACGAAGTGATCATGGGCAATGTGCTTCCCCACGGGCTCGGCCAGAACCCGGCTCGTCAAGCGATGGTCAAGGCCGGCTTCCCCTGGGAGGTCGGGGCGATCACCGTCAACAAGGTGTGCGGCTCGGGTTTGAAGGCGGTCATGCTCGCGGCCCAGGCGATCCAGTGCGGCGATGCGGAGATCGTGGTAGCCGGCGGGATGGAGAACATGAACCTCTGCCCCTATCTGCTCGACAAGGCGCGGACGGGTTACCGCATGAACAATGCCCAGGTGATCGACGGGATGGTCTGCGACGGCCTCTGGGACCACGTCAACGACTTTCACATGGGGATGAGCGCGGAGCTGGTCGCGGAAAAGTACGGCGTCAGCCGCTCCGATATGGATGCCTTCGCTTTGGAATCCTATCGGAAGGCCTGGTCGGCGATCGAGGCCGGAAAGTTCGTCGAAGAGATCGTACCTGTGGAAATTCCGGGCCGCAAAGGTGAGACCCTGCGCTTCGACACCGATGAGATTCCGCTCCGCAAGCCGCGCACCAGTGCCGAGGCGCTGGCCGCCCTGCGCCCCGCCTTCAAGAAGGACGGCACCGTGACGGCCGGAAACGCTTCGAAGATCAGCGATGGGGCCTCGGCCCTGGTGGTGATGTCCCGGGAAAGGGCGCAGACATTGGGGTGCCGCCCGCTGGTGCGCGTCGGCGCGCAGGGCGCCGCGGGCATCGACATGAAATATGTTCTGGTGGCGCCGATCCTCTCCATACCCAAGGTCCTCGCCAAGGACGGCCTCGAGGTATCCGACGTCGGGCTGCACGAGATCAACGAGGCCTTCAGCTCGTCGTCGGTCGCCATCAATCGAGAGCTCGGCATCGATCCCGGCCGGGTGAACGTGCACGGAGGGGCCGTGGCCCTCGGCCATCCGATCGGGGCGAGCGGCGCACGTGTCCTGACGACCCTCATCTACGCCATGAAGGACCGCGGGGCCGAGATCGGCCAGGCCTCGCTCTGCCTGGGAGGCGGCGAGGCCGTCACACTGGTCGTCTACAACGAGCCGTGATCCCCGGCGGTACAGGCGTCGGCCTTTGTTCGGCGGTTGTGCATCTGGCATGGGTGAGAGGCTGCCGCATCCGGAGAGGGATTCCGGCTCGCCCCGCCGGTAGATCGTTTCATAAAAACCGCTTCTTTTGATGAAAATGCGGATCATTCCATAAAAAGAGAGAAGGAGAAGAAGACATGCGTGATGTAGTGATTGTTTCCGGTGCCAGAACGCCCGTCGGTTCATTCGGCGGGACGTTGAAGGATACCCCGGTCGTGCAGATGGGCGCCCTGGTCCTGAAAGAGACCCTCAAGCGGGCCGGGCTTCGCCCCGAGGCCTCCGATAGCGTTTTGCAGTTTGCACCGGACCCCCTCAAGGGCACGGGCAGGATCGAACTGGAGAGCAAGTCTTATGACTACGACCAGGGGCTTCAGCCTGTGGCGGTCGACGAAGTGGTCATGGGCAACGTCGTCGGTGCGGGGCAGGGGCAGAACGTAGCGCGGCAGGCGACCATCGCCGCCGGCATCTCGAAGGAAACCCCGGCCTTCACGATCAACAAGGTCTGCGCCTCCGGCATGAAGGCGCTGGCATTGGCGGCCCAGGCGATCCGGCACGAAGAGGCGGACATCATGCTCGCCGGCGGCATGGAAAACATGAGTCTGATCCCCTACGCGATGCCCGCGGCACGGTGGGGCGCGCGGATGAACAACACGCAGCTCGTGGACCTGATGGTCTTCGACGGTCTTTTCGAGATCTTCTACGGGTACCACATGGGCATTACCGCCGAAAACATTGGGGTGAAATACGGCATCAGCCGCCAGGAGCAGGATGAGCTGGGGGCCCTCAGCCATCAGCGGGCCCGGAAGGCCATCGCCGACGGCCTTTTCAAGGACGAGATCGTCCCGGTGCCGATCCCGCAGCGTAAGGGCGACCCGGTCTTTTTCGACACCGACGAGCGCCCCATGGATACGAGCGTCGAGAAGATGGCCAAACTCCGTCCGGCCTTCAAAAAGGACGGGGCGGTTACGGCGGGGAATGCCTCCGGGATCAACGACGCGGCTGCGGCGATGCTGCTGATGTCGGCCGAAAAGGCCAAGGAGATGGGGTTGAAGCCCATGGCCCGGATCAAGGCCTACGCCTCGGCGGCGATCGATCCGGCTTACATGGGTCTCGGACCGATCCCCGCGGTTCGGAAGCTCCTGGCGCAGACCAAGCTCGGCATGGGCGACTTCGGCGCCATCGAACTGAACGAGGCCTTTGCGGTTCAGGCGATCGCGTGTCTCCGGGAGCTCGGCTGCGACCCGGATAAGACCAACCCCCTCGGCAGCGGCATCTCGATCGGCCACCCGATCGGCTGCAGCGGCGCGCGGATCGTTCTGACGCTGATCCACCGGATGCTCCGCGAAGGGTGCGACCTCGGGCTGGCCTCGCTCTGCATCGGGGGCGGTCAGGGCATGGCGATGGTGATCGAACGTGCATAACCTGGGGAGGGAAGGCGATCAGGATTGAAGACCCGCCTGGAGGATTGCAGACCCGCCCGAGCGGAAGCGGCAGGCGGGCCCGCCCCGCGGTTCGCCGCGCAGGCGAACCGGCTGATTGACGCCAAGATTGGCAAAAGAGCCGTTTCCTGAGGCGACCATTCTCATTCAAGCGCATTCAAGGAGTTCACGATGGCATACGAAAACATCATCTTCGAGATTCAGGAACATATCGCTGTGATCAAATTCAACCGGCCGAAGGCTTTGAACGCGATCAACCCGGCGGTGCTGGCTGAGGTCAGCGCGGCCCTGGACGAGATCGAGGCCAACCGGGCGGTCAGGGTCCTGGTGTTCACGGGCGAAGGAGAGAAGTCTTTCATCGCCGGCGCAGACATCGCCCATATGGCGAATCTCTCGCCGCTCGAAGGGCGGAAGTTCTCGCGCGAGGGGCAGGACCTGCTGCTGCGGATCGAAAAGCTGCCCATCCCGGTCATCGCCTGCGTCAACGGGTTCGCCCTGGGCGGCGGGACCGAGTTCGCGATGGCCTGCGACTTCATCTACGCCTCGGAGAAGGCGAAGTTCGGGCAGCCGGAGAGCAATCTGGGGATCATCCCGGGCTTCGGCGGCACGCAGAGGCTCGCACGGCTCGTGGGGAAGGCCATGGCCAAGGAACTCTGCATGGTGGGCAACGTGATCAGCGCAGAGGAGGCCCGGCAGATTGGACTGGTCAACAAGGTCTTTGCGGCCGATGCGCTGTGGGAAGAGACCATGAAGACCGCGAAACTGATCGCCTCCAAGGGCAAGGTGTCCATGCGCGGGATCAAACACTGCATCGACCGCGGACTCGATGTGGATCTGCGGACCGGCTGCTACCTCGAGTCCGACGCCTTTGCGCTGTGCATGGCGAGTCCGGATGGCAGTGAAGGCATGAAGGCGTTTCTGGAAAAACGCAAGCCCGATTTCAAAGGGGAGTTGAGCTGATTTCCATCCGCAAGGGGGCTTTTCGGCCGACTCCGGGGAGCGAACGGAGAGGCCGCCCGCGGGATGCCGCCCGTCGGCCTTTCCGCGGGCAGACGCCCTGGCTCCGGCATCTGCCGAAAGCCCCGCTTTCGGTCTGGAAACCTTGGGTTTCGTAATCTTTTCCGGATGGAGACGAGCCAGCTATGGATTTTGCACTGACCGATGAACAGCAGATGGTCCGTGAAATGGCACGCCGCTTCGCTGAAGCGGAGATCAAGCCGAAGGCCGCCGAACTGGATGCCACCCACGCCCACCCGGCCGCGATCGTTCGGGAGTTGGGCGAACTGAAGATGCTCGGCATTGCCGTGCCCGAAGAATACGGCGGCGGCGGGATGGATTACGTGAGCTACGTGCTGGCCCTGATCGAGGTGTCGAAGGCCTGCGCATCGACCGGCGTCATCATGTCGGTCAACAACTCGCTCTACTGCTTCCCGGTGATGGCCTACGGGACCCATGAACAGAAGAAAAAATACCTCGAACCCTGCGCCTCGGGGGAGAGGCTCGGCTGCTACGGGCTGACCGAGGCCGGGGCCGGCTCCGACCCTTCCGCGATGCGCACGACCGCGTTACGGGACGGGGATGAATGGATCATCAACGGCGAGAAGAAGTTCATCACCAACGGGAACGTCGCCTCCTATTGCGTGCTCGCCGCCGTGACCGACAAGGGCAAGGGCTACAAGGGCATCAGCACCTTCGTGGCCGATCTCGAAAACACGCCCGGCTTCAAGGTGGGGCGCGTGGAGGAAAAACTGGGCATCCTCGCCTCCGGCACGGCCGAACTGGTCTTCGAGGACGCCCGCCTGCCCGCCGATGCCCTGCTGGGGCAGGAGGGGGAAGGGTTCAAGCAGATGCTCAGCACCCTGGATGGCGGCCGCATCGGGATCGCCTCCCAGGCGATCGGCATCGGCCGCGCGGTGCTGGAGGAGTCCCTCGTCTACGCCAGGACGCGCGAGCAGTTCAACAAGCCCATCTCGAGCTTCCAGGCGATCCAGTGGAAGCTGGCCGACATGGCGACCGAGCTCGATGCCGCGGAGCTCCTGACGCTTCGGGCGGCGTGGCTCGAAGACCACCACATGCCTTATGAAAAAGAGGCCGCTATGGCCAAGATGTTCGCTTCGGACATCACCATGCGGGCCTCGATCGAGGGGGTTCAGATCCTCGGCGGCTATGGCTACTCCCGGGAGTATCCCATGGAGCGGCACATGCGGGATGCCAAGATCTGCCAGATCTACGAAGGAACCAATGAGATCATGCGCCTGGTGGTGGCGCGAAACCTCCTGAAGGGGAAATAGCTCCCTGACTGGAAACGGGGTCAGGCTGGATAACCATTCCCTGAACATGCTGACTGAACCGGCGTCGATCCGTCGGCCGGTTCGAGGGATCGTCGGTCCAAAAAGGAGGGTGCCGCATGTCTACGACCTTCAACCCGAAGGTGTTCGGGGACATCGAAAAGGCGGAAGAACGCTGGCGTAAAGAGTTGGAAAAGATCTTCAGGCAGCACGGCGAGCGGCTGGAGCGGTTCTCGACCGTTTCGGACGTCGAGATCGACCGCCTCTATACCCCGCTCGATGTCCGGGACCAGCGCTACATGGATGCCCTGGGCTTTCCGGGCGAATACCCGTTCACCCGCGGCGTGCAGCCGTCCATGTACCGCGGGCGGCTGTGGACGATGCGCATGTTTGCCGGGCTGGGCAGCGCCAGGGACACCAACCGCCGGTTTCACGTGCTGGTCAACGCCGGCCAGACCGGTTTGTCGACGGCCTTCGACATGCCGACCCTCATGGGCTACGACTCCGATGCCCCCAAGGCGCGCGGTGAATGCGGCCGCTGCGGGGTCGCCATCGACACCCTGAAGGACATGGAAGACCTCTTCGACGGTCTGCCGATCGATCAGATCACCACCTCCATGACCATCAACCCCCCAGCCTCCGTCGTCTGGGCCATGTACATCGCGATGGCGGAAAACCGCGGGATCCCGCGCAATGTGATTGGGGGCACCATCCAGAACGACATGCTGAAGGAATTCATCGCCCAGAAGACCTTCATGTGCCCGCCGCGGCCCTCCGTGCGGCTTGTGACCGACACCGTCGAGTTCGGCACCCGCGAGGTCCCGCGCTGGAACACGATCAGCATCAGCGGGTATCACATCCGGGAGGCGGGCTCGACGGCGGTGCAGGAGCTGGCTTTCACGCTCGCCGACGGCATCGCTTACACCGAAGAGGCCTTGAAGCGCGGTCTGCCGATCGACTCGTTCGCGCCGCGCTTCTCCTTTTTCTTCAATTCACACCTGGATTTCTTCGAGGAGATCGCCAAGTTCCGGGCTGCCCGGCGGATGTGGGGCAAGATCATGCGCGAGCGCTTCAAGGCGCAGAACCCGCGCTCCTGGTGGCTCCGGTTCCACACCCAGACGGCCGGCTGCTCCTTGACGGCCCAGCAGCCTTACAACAACGTTGTGCGGACGGCGCTGGAGGCCCTTGCGGCGGTCCTGGGAGGAACGCAATCTCTGCACACCAATTCGCTCGACGAGGTCCTTGCCATTCCCACCGAAGAGGCCGCCACGATCGCACTCCGGACCCAGCAGATCATCGCGGAGGAGTCCGGCGTGGCCAATACCATCGATCCGCTCGGCGGCTCCTACTTTGTGGAGGCACTCACGGACAAGATGGAGCGGGACGCCTTCGAGATCATCCGGAAGATCGACGACATGGGCGGCATGCTGGCGGCGATCGAGCGCAATTACCCGCAGCAGGAGATCGCCGACGCGGCTTATCATTACCAGCGGCAGATCGACGCAGGGGAAAAGACCGTCGTGGGGGTCAACAAATACGTCACCGAGGAGGACGTCCCGGTCGAGATCCTGGAGCTCGACGAGGAGCTCGAGCGGCTCCAGATCGAAAAGCTCAACCGCGTGAAATCGCTGCGCGACCAGGCCAGGGTGGCGGAGTGCCTCGAGCGGGTGGGCGAGGCGTGTGCGGCCGGCACCAACGTCATGGAATCGGTGATCGCGGCTGTCAAGGCCCAAGCCACCCTACAGGAGGTTTGCGACGTCTACCGATCCGTGTTCGGCATTTATCGGGACCCGGGCATATATTGAGGTCGAAGGCGGCGAAGCACCCGGCCCCGACGCTGCAAAGAGGGGTGCGCTCGAAGGCGGAGCGGGGTTGGATCGGGGGCCGCCCTGGTTTGGCGAACAGGACGGAGCGAGTGTCCCGGCCGCGGCCGGGGGTTTGGGGAAATTCACCCGGATTGGATGCGGGGCTCGGCGTGACGGGCTGCCGGCGCCTTGAAGAGATGCTGCAGGTGCGCAGCGGTTTGTCTCCAAGGTCAGCGTGAGGAGGACAAGATGACAGGCGGTAGAAGGGTTCGGGTCATGGTGGCGAAGCCGGGGCTTGACGGTCACGACCGGGGGGCGCGGATCATTGCGAGGGCCTATCGCGACGCCGGGTTCGAGGTGGTCTACAGCGGCCTTCATCAGAGCCCCGAAGAGATCGTTGAGGCCGCTATCCAGGAGGATGTGGACATGATCGGGCTTTCGAGCCTCGCAGGGGCCCACCGCTATCTTTTCCCGCGTGTTGTGGAACTGCTGAAGGATAACGGAATCGACGATATCATCGTCGTAGGGGGCGGGATCATCCCCGAGGACGACATCCCGAAGATGAAGGCCGCCGGCATCAAGGAGATCTTCACGCCCGGCACGCCGCTCGAGCAGATTGTTCAGTGGGTGAAGGACCACGTCACCCCGAGGGAGGTTTGAGGCCTGATGAAGGAAATCGTCGAGAAGGTGATCGCCGGGGATGTACGCACCGTAGCGCGGCTCATTCGGGATATCGATGACCGGATGCCGCACGTGAGGGACATCCTCAAGGCGCTTTACCCCTACACCGGCCGGGCCTACGTGATCGGCATCACCGGCGCGCCGGGCGTGGGGAAGAGCACCCTCGTCGACCGGATGGTGAGCCACCTGCGCCAGCGGGAAAAGACGGTCGGTGTTCTGGCCGTCGATCCCACCAGCCCCTTCAGCGGCGGGGCGATCCTCGGGGACCGTGTACGGATGCAGCGCCACAGCATGGACAAGGGTGTTTTCATCCGGTCGCTCGCCACGCGGGGGCACTTCGGCGGCGTGACCCAATCGACCCGCAGCGCCATCGACGTCCTGGATGCCATGGGGAAGGACTACATCATCGTCGAGACCGTGGGTGTGGGGCAGGACGAGGTGGATGTGGTCAAAAGCGCCCACACGACGGTGATCGTCGTGATTCCGGGGATGGGGGACGACATCCAGGCCATCAAGGCGGGGATCCTCGAGGTGGGCGACATCTTTCTGATCAACAAGGCCGATCGGGACGGGGCCGACAAGACCATGACGGACCTTCGGCTGATGATCGACATGGACCAGAAGAAGTACGCCGAGGGCCGCTGGAAACCCCCCATCCTCAAGGCCCAGGCGGTCTTCGACGAAGGGGTGGTAGAGCTGATCGAGGCGATCGACCGGCACCGGGCTTACATCGAAGAGACGTGCGGGACCCTGCGGTTCCGGCAGCAACGAAGGTATGTGCGCGAGGAACTGTCTCAGCTGATCAAGGATCGGCTGGTCGAGGAGATGATCGGGCGCCTGATCGCCTCGGGTGAATTCGATCAGGCGGTGGATCGAATCGCCGACGGGTCGCTCGATCCCTATTCCGCCTGTGACGACCTTGTTCTGCCGCACCTTCAGATCTAGCGGAGGCCCTCGATCGGGTAAAGTCCCGTTCATCGCTGGTTTGCATCCGGCGATGGTCTTTTGGCCCAATCCCTGCGTCGATCTGCACGTTCGCTTGCGCGGCGACCGACGGGCCGCCTCCGCGCAGAGGCCTGATCGCCCTGATATTGCCCCAAAATCCTCATTTCCGGGTTGGAAGCGAATGGGCATGCGCAGGGCGGCCGGGGAGGGCTTCCATGCATAAAGGTCTCTGGTGGCTGCGTCAGGGCGTGATGGCATTGGCGGCGCTGTTTTTCCTCCTCTTCGGCGTCTATGTTCTCATCGCTGCCTACCATTTGAACGACCCCTTTTCCTTTGTCATGACCTTTTTCGCGTCCAACCTGATGATCCTGATCAGTCTTGCCCTTCTGGCAGGCTTTGTCTTTCAGATGTTCAAGGTTTTCAAGAAATCCGAAAATGGAGATCGGCCGGACGGACCGGTGGTTTGAGGCCCTGATGCGGATGTGGCGGGGCCTTCGGCTCAATACCCGTAAACGGATTCAAGGGAGGGAAACCCCATGCCGCAAGAACAGTCGAGCAAGCCTTTCGGCAAGCGCCTCGCGGCGCTGCGGAAGAAAAAAGGCCTGACCCTCAAACATCTCGGCAACGAGACGGGGCTGGCGCCCAAATACATCTCCCAGGTCGAGAAGGGGGAGGTCATCCCCCCGGTCGCGGTGATTCTCCAGCTTTCGAAGGCCCTCGAGGTCGATTCCAGCATCCTCCTGAAGGAGGAGAAGAAGCGGGCGGACGAACAGTCCGCGGAAGACTACCGCAAACGCACGGAGGACTACACCTACGAAAACCTGACCCCCGAGGCTCGGCACAAGCACCTGAAGGCCTTCCGGATCTTCATCGATCCGCGATCGGAGCACAAGGGCGTCAGCTACCAGCACCCCGGTGAAGAGTTCGTCTACGTGCTTCAGGGAGAGGTGGAGGTCATGGTGGGCGAGAACCGGAATGTCCTCGCCCCGGGGCAAAACGTCCACTTCGATTCGTCCATCGTGCACAAGCTCAGGAATCTGAGCGAAGTGCGGGCCGAACTCCTGGTGGTGCTCTATACCCCCTAGGGCGAGTCCGCCCGCTGGCATGGATGGTTCTCTGATTCCAACCGTTTGAGCGAGGATGAAGCATGGGCTACCAGTTGACGGAAGAACAGCGGATGATCCAGGCGATGGTCAGGGATTTCGCCCGGGAGGAATTGCTGCCGACGGCGGCCGAGCGGGACCGCACCTGCGAGTTTCCGCGGGAGAATCTGCGCAAGATGGGGGAACTCGGGTTGATGGGGATGAACGTCCCGGCGGAGTATGGGGGCGCGGGGGCCGACACCGTCAGCTACTCGGCGGCGATGCAGGAGGTCGCCTATGCCTGTGCTGCGACGGCGGTCATCATGTCCGTCCACAACTCGGTCGCCTGCGGGCCGATCTACCTCTTCGGGTCGGATTCCCTCAAGGAGACCTACCTCAAACCGCTGGCCGCCGGCAGGAAGATCGGCTCGTTCGCCCTGACGGAGCCTTCGGCGGGATCCGACCCGGCGAATCAGCACACGAAGGCCGTACGGGACGGGGACAGCTATGTTATCACCGGGAACAAGATCTTCATCAGCACGGGCAAGAACTCGGATGTCACGGTGGTGACCGCTTACACCGACAAGAGCAAGCGCCACCGCGGGATCAGCGCCTTCGTGGTCGAAAAGGGGACCCCGGGCTTTTCGGTCGGGAAGGAAGAGGAGAAGATGGGCCTCAGGGCCTCGGACACCGTGGAGCTGATCTTCGATGAGTGCCGCGTGCCGGCCGGGAACCTCCTCGGCCAGGAAGGGGACGGGTTCCTGATCGCCATGGCGTCTCTCGACGGCGGCCGGATCGGGATCGCCTCGCAGTCGGTCGGGGTCGCTCAGGCCTGCCTCGAGGCCAGCGTGAGCTATGCCCGGGAGCGGGTCCAGTTCAACAAGAGCATCTCGCAGTTCCAGGGGATCCGCTGGATGATCGCCGATATGGCGCTCGAGATCGAGGCTGCGCGGCTGCTCACCTTCAACGCCGCCGCCATGCGGGACCGGGGTGAGAACTTCGGTGCGGCGGCCTCCATGGCCAAGCTCTACGCCTCGGAAATGGCCAACCGTGCCGCCTACAAGGCCATCCAGGTCCACGGCGGGTACGGGTACATGAAAGACTTCCCGGTGGAGCGCTACTACCGCGACGCGCGGGTCCTGACGATCTACGAGGGGACCTCCGAGATCCAGCGCCGCGTCATCGCCAAGTACATCTTCGGACGCTGAAGCCGCCCTACCGCTTGGCCTCGATATGCCGCAGGACGCGGTCGATCCGCCGCAGCACCTCGTCCCGGCCGAGGACCGCCATCACTTCGAACAGGCCCGGGCTGGCCGTTCGGCCGGTCAGGGCCAGCCGGAGCGGCTGGGCGACTTCCTTCAGCTTGATGCCGCGCTCCTCGAGGTAGGCCCTGAACACGTCCTCCAAGGCGGCCTCCGTGAAGGTCTCCATGACTTTCAGCCTCCGCGCGAGGTCCTCGAGATGGGGCAGGACCTCGGGGACCAGGAATTTCTTGTCCCCCTTCTCTTCATAGGCCAGCGCTTCATCGAAATACATCCGGGCGGCCTCAGCCATCTCGACCAGGGTTCTGCAGCGTGGTTTGAGGGTGGCGACCGCCGCCTCGAGCTGTCGGGCCGGTACACCCCGGATGCCGATGGCGTCCAGAAAGGGGGCGAGCAGTCCGGACAGGTCCTGGTCGGACGTTTCGCGGATGTACTGTGCATTCAGGTCGATGAGTTTTTCGAGATTGAAGACGCCGGCGGACTTGCCGACGTTTTCGAGCGAGAATGTTTCGATGAGTTCTTCCCGCGTGAATTTCTCCTGGTCGCCGTGGGACCAGCCCAGGCGGACGAGGGCGTTCAGAAGTGCATGCGGCAGATAGCCCATGTCGCGGTAGGCGAGGACCGACATGGCGCCGTGGCGTTTGCTGAGGCGGGTCTTGTCGGGGCCGAGGATCATGGGGACGTGGGCGTAGTAGGGCGTGGGTACCCCGAGGGCGTTGTAGATCTGGATCTGACGGGGGGTGTTGTTCACGTGGTCGTCGCCGCGGATCACATGGGTGATTCCGAGGTCGATGTCGTCGGCCACCACCGCCATGTGATAGGTCGGGCTGCCGTCGGAGCGGCGCAGGATGAGGTCGTCCAGTTCCTCGTTCGAGATGCGGATCGGCCCCTTGATGAGATCGTCGAAATGCGTAGTCCCTGTGGTGGGGCACTTGAGCCTGACGACGGAGCCCGGGGCCGGTCCGAGCCCGAGATCGCGGCAGGTGCCGTCATATTTGGGTTTGAGGCCCTTGGCCTTGGCGGCGCTGCGCTTTTCTTCCAGGAGCTCGGGGGAGCAGTGGCAGTGGTAGGCCTTGCCCTCGGCGAGCAGTTGGTCGATGGCGCGGTTGTACAGGTCATAGCGCCGGGACTGGAAATAGGGGCCGGCATCCCAGTCGAGCCCCAGCCACTCCATGGATTCGATGATCGCCTGTGCGGCCTCGTCCGTGGATCGCGCCTGGTCGGTGTCTTCGATCCGCAGAATGAACGTCCCGCCGTGCCGGCGGGCGAAGAGCCAGTTGAAGAGGGCTGTCCGGGCGCCGCCGATGTGCAGATAACCGGTGGGGCTCGGGGGGAAACGGGTGACGATCTTCTGTTCGGTCATGAGATAGGAAAGCCTCCAGGGAATATTCAGATGGTGTCCATCCGGAAACGATGTCCCGGTACCAGCCGGTTTCCAATCCGGAAATGAGGATTTTTCTTTACACGCTGCGCGTGCTCAGTCCCACCCCTGCGGGGCGGGTCCCGGTTTGGCCAATATCAAGGAAATCAAGCATTTGCGCGGAGGCGACCTGCAGGTCGCCGCACAAGCAAACGTGCAGATTGACGCCGAGATTGGCCAAAAAGACCATTTCCGGTAAAACCTGGTTTCCAATCCGGAAATGAGGATTTTTGGCCAATATCAAGGAAATCAAGCGTTTGGGCGGAGGCGGCCTGGAGGCCGCCGCACAAGCAAACGTGCAGATTGACGCCGAGATTGGCCAAAAAGACCATTTCCGGATGGAAACCAGATAAGTCGGCCGCATGGGTTGCCATGATCCACTTGTTTCTGGATCAAAACGAACGTTGAATATAATATAAATAATCCGAAAGAAACAAGCGGATCTTGATGCGGAGCACGGCAATGATCGGCGGATCTTGCGCGGGGCATGCTCGAGCGGCCCCTGCCGGGGGAAGGGACATGACATCGTTATGGCTGTCGGTGCAGGTGAAGGCCTACTCGGGGTACAAGGCTGACGAGCGGCCCACCGCCTTCGAGTACAAGGGGAGGGAGCACCGGATCGTGGAGATCCTGGACCGCTGGTATGGGGAGCAGGATGATTATTTCAAGGTTCGCACCGAGGAGCGCGATGTGCACATCCTGCGGTGCCGGCGGGGACCAGGGGTGTGGTTTCTGGCGCTCGAAAGATGAAGATCTTGTGCGGCGCATCGCTCAGGAAGACGGCCTAAGGGACGATTCGGGGCTGCCGCTGTACACCCAGTTGTAGCTGATCGGCTGGGCGTTGAGGGCTGTGATCCGCGGATGGAGGAACTCGTCTTCCAGCCGCAGCCAATTGTAGGCCGGTTTGAGCTTGCGGAGCTTGCCGTCTTCCGGGGGGCGGCTATAAACGGTATGGCTGTAACGGGCCTCGGCGATGCCGATGGAGAAACCCCCGGCTGGATAGAGGTAGCCGGTTTTGAAGGTGTCCGGGGCTCCTCCCACCTTCCCGCTGAGCTCCTCGATCTGCCGGTCGTTGAGTTGGACGAGGAAGAACTTGGAGATCCCGGACTCCGAGTATTTATACATGCTGCGGGATTCCGAACTGGAGACGAACACGGTCGATATGCAATCGAGGGATCGGAGAAGCTGCGCGGCGATGAGCCCGGCCGTGCGCCTCCCCCCGACGCTGTGGTGGCACCCGTAGTATTCGAAGAGTTTGTTCTGCAGGATGCGCCCCTGCTTGTCGCCGTTTTCGTACAGGTGGTTCTGGATGTAGCGAAGCCCCTTAGCGAGATCCTGGGCGGCCTCGGCGATCGGCCAGTCGATCTTGACATGAAAATGCGTGAGGGCGTACCGGTTGCGCTTCACAACGGTGGGGTCCTGCTGGATCAACAGGGCGTAGTCGATGTTGAGCAGCCCCTCCACGAGGTCGAAGAAGCCGGGCGTTTCAAAATAGCGCAGGTTCCGGTGAAATCGCTTGTAAAGAGCGAAATTGGCCAGATAGGATAGATTCTTCTTGATGACGGTGTTTTCAGGGAAGAACCGGATATAGGTCTTGTGCTGCGGCTGGAGCTTCCCTTCGCAGAAGATGACGATGAAGGTGTTGTCGAGGGCGGATTCCTTTTCCATCCGCTTGGATTTGGGTTTGAGTTCGCTTCGGTCGACGAACGGGTATTCGATGCCTTCCCTCTCATAATTGTAGAAGGAATCGACCAGGGCGGTCTTCATGAGCTGCCGCTCGAGAGAGTCTCGGAGGATTTCATAGAGAGAACGTCGGAGTTTTTCATAATAATTGAGATTTTGGCGCGGCTTCCACATAGATGATTTCAGGGCGGGGTTTAAAGCGAGCACGATTGCGCGTTTCGACCTATGAAAATCTTGGCTTCGATAAATATCACAAATATATGGCAAACGTCAATAAAAAAATAAAAAATGAAAAAAACATGTTTAATATTGTTAAAATAACCTGTGATGGGGCTGCAGGAATTAAATTCTTGACAATGGTAAGTCTATTTATATACTAAATCTTTTATTTTTTTGATGGAGTGCCGGGCCGCCGGGGTGCCCGGGAAGACGGTTGGTCAGGTCCGGAAAAGCGCCCCATGGAGCCCTGCCCGTAGGTTCTTCGCGCGGCGCGAAAAGAGATGGTTTCCTGATGGAAGCCTGCTCGTCGCAGGCTGTTTCGGATGGGAACCGGATGGAAGAATCCGCATGGTGTCGATGCGGTTAATATGGCCGTCGAACGAGCGGGGCTCGTCCAGCGGAAACAGCTGCCTGGCGGCGGCCGGAAAGGATCCAGCCCGTTGATCATCGATCTGCGAACCATCACTGCACCCCACCGGGAGTTCAGCTTTGAGCTGACGCCGGGCTGGTGGCGGTCCGAAGGCCCGGACGATCCTATTCTGGGGCTGGATGGACCCGTTTCCGTCTCGGCGACTCTGGCCCGATTGGGCACCAAGTTCGTCCTGGAAGGGCGTGTGAGCGGGAGGCTGAAGGTCCCTTGTGACCGATGCCTCGAGACCTACAGCCTTCCGGTCGATGCCTCGTTCCGTTTGTTCCTGGTGCTGCCTCCGGCCGGCGAGGACGCAGAGGAGGTCGAGCTGACCGAGGAGGACCTCGCCACCGATTATATCACCACCAACGAAATCGATCTGGCCGAGCTGGTTCGGGAGCAGATCTATCTGTCTCTGCCGATGAAACTGCTTTGCCGGGAAGACTGCCGGGGGATCTGCCCCCGCTGCGGGGTGAACCTGAACGAAGCGGCTTGCCGCTGCAAGGAAGACCGGACGAATCCGGCCTTTGCGAAATTGAAAACCTTAAAGATCCAAGGAGATTGATAAACGATATGGCTGTCCCCAAGAAACGGAAATCCAGAGCGAAGCGTGATACGCGCAGGGCGCATGACCATGTAAACCTTCCCAACCTTTCGACGTGCCCGCAGTGCCATGAGCCGGTGCTTCCGCATCGGGTATGCCCTGAGTGCGGCACCTATAAAGGCAGGGTGGTGATCGCCAAAGAAGAGAGTTGATTTGCATCCGGAAAAGGTCTTGTTTGGCAATCTCGGCGCGCCTTGAGGGCAAGGACGCTTGCAGGGAAACGCGTTTGTAAGCATGGATACGGGCTGGCATGATCGTAGCGGTTGATGCCATGGGCGGGGATTTTGCACCGGACGCCGTTGTCGAGGGGGCCGTTGCGGCGGCCAAAGAACGCGGCATCGAGGTGCTCCTGGTGGGCCGTGAACCGGAGATCCGCCGTTCCCTCCGTTCTCAGCGCGGCGAGTTACGCGTTTCCGTCCATCACTGCGAGGATGTCGTGGAGATGGGCGAATCGCCGCTGAAGGCGGTCCGCGGCAAGAAGAGCGCCTCCATCCGTGTAGCGTTCGAGCTTGTCAAGGCGGGCAAGGCACAGGCGGTGGTCAGCGCCGGCAACTCGGGCGCTACGCTGGCTGCGGGGCTTCTGACGCTCGGCAAGCTCGAAGGCGTCGATCGGCCGGGCATCGCAACCCTGCTTCCTTCGCCATCAGGTCCCGTAGTCCTCATCGACGCTGGTGCGAATGTGGACTGTCGGCCGTCGCATCTCCTGCAGTTCGGGTTGATGGCGCACGCGTTTTCCGCGACCTGTTTCGGGGTCCATCGGCCGAGAACCGCCCTCCTGAACATCGGTGAAGAGGTCAGCAAGGGAAACGAGCAGGTGCGCGCGGCCTGGGATCTCTTCAGGCGAAGTCCCCTCCATTTCATCGGGAATGTCGAAGGGCGGGACATCCTTTCGGGCGCGGCCGATGTCATCGTCTGCGATGGCTTTGTGGGCAACGTGGTCCTGAAGCTGATCGAAGGCTTGAGTGATCAGATGGAGGCGTTGATGCGGGCCGAACTGCGCCGGTCGGCGGCGGGCCGCCTGTTGCTGCTGGCTGGGGGGCGCGCCCTGGCGCGGGCGCGCAGGGTGCTCGATTATGCCGAGTACGGCGGGGCGCCGCTTCTGGGGATTCAGGGCGTGGGCATGGTCTGCCACGGCGGGTCGCCGCCCAGGGCTATCAAGAATGCCGTCATCCTGGCGGCCCGTTATGCCGAAAACCGGGTGCTGGATAAGATGGCCGAGCAGTTGGTGTCGGTCAGTTCCCTGAACGACGGCGATGAGAAACAACTGGTTTCCTGACGCGCTCTTCTGCCGGGGCCCGGGGCGGCCGGCGGTCGGAGCCGAGTCATCGAGGTGAGAGAATGGGAGAAGTAGCTTCCCGAATCGTATTGATTACAGGAGGATCCAGGGGAATCGGCCGGGCTACGGCCTATGCCTTTGCGGAAGAAGGCGCACGTCTGGTCCTGGCCCACTATGATCCGGACGAGACAGCCGCCGACGAGACCCTTGCCGTGTTGAAGTCGCGGGGGGTCGAGGCGGAGAGCCACCATGTCGACATCTCTTCTTACTCTGCAGCGGCGGCGCTGATCGATGACATCGTCGAACGGTTCGGCCGTGTCGATGTCCTGGTGAACAACGCCGGCATCACCCGCGACAAGATCCTTGTGCGGATGAGCGAAGAGGAATGGGACGCCGTCATCCGGGTGAACCTGAAGAGTGTCTTCAACTGCACGCAGGCCGTGTTGAAGCCGATGATGAAGCAGCGGGCGGGCTGCATCGTCAGCATCTCGTCGGTCGTGGCCGAACGCGGCAATTTCGGACAGGGCAACTACGCTGCTTCGAAGGCGGGGATCCTGGGGTTTACCCGGAGCGTGGCGCGTGAGGTGGCCTCCCGTGCGATCCGAGTCAATGCGGTGGCCCCAGGTTTCATCGAGACGGATATGACGGCGGTCCTGCCCGAGAAGGTGAAGTCAAGCTTCATCGAGCAGATTCCTCTAGGCAGGATGGGGCAGTCCGACGATGTGGCCAACGCTGTTTACTGGCTCTGTTCGAACAAGGCCGCCTATCTGACGGGGCAGGTCATCCACGTCAACGGCGGGCTGTACATGTAAAATTCCGAGAGCCATTGCTTTTGGGCGGGGCTTCGGGTACATTGGGCGGGCCCGGCCGGCAGGGCCGGCTGGCCTGCGGCAGGGTGAGATTACGGGTTCCTTTACGATTTCAAGGAGGTAACGCAATAATGGGTCAGGTGGAAGAAAAGGTTAAGAAGATCATCTGTGAGCAGCTGGATGTGCCCGAGGAAGACGTGGTTCCCGAGGCCTCTTTCGTGGACGATCTCGGGGCGGATTCCCTGGATCAGGTCGAACTGATCATGGCGATGGAAGAAGAGTTCGATATTTCGATTCCGGATGAAGACGCGGAAAAGATCGCCACGGTTCAGGACGCCATCAACTACATCAAGAAAACGATCGGTTGATTCCTCCGGATTCTACCGTCCAGGCCCTGCGGGCGAGGTCTTCCAGGAGCACGGAGCCTCCGTGGGGCCGAACCAAGAGTCAGATGGAGGCAGACGATGGCCAAGCGGGTAGTCATAACGGGCATGGGCATGGTGAGCCCTCTCGGAACCGGCGTACAGAAAAATTGGGAGGCGGTCATCGCCGGGAAATCGGGCATCGGCCGGATCACGAAATTCGATCCGTCACCTTTTGCAAGCCAGATTGCTGGAGAGGTCAAGGATTTCGATCCGTCCGATTTCATGGATAAGCAGGAAATCAGGCGGTTCGACGTGTTCATCCATTATGCCGTGGCCTCGGCGAAGATGGCGATGGCGGATTCGGGCCTCAAGGTCGATTCATCCAATGCCGGGCGTGTGGGCTGCGTTACAGGCTCCGGCCTGGGCGGCTTGGCCATGCTGGAGCATTATCACCAGGTTCTGCTGGAAAAGGGGCCTCGGAGAATCAGCCCCTTCTTCATTCCAGGGATCATCGCCAATATGGCTCCAGGCCAGATCGCCATCGAATTCGGGGCCATGGGGCCGAACCTTTCGATCGAGACGGCGTGTGCGGCGAGCGCCCACGCGGTCGGGGAATCCTTTCGGATGATCCGCGAGGGGGTGTGCGACGCCATGATCACCGGCGGGGCCGAAGCGGTGGTCACCCCGCTCGCGCTCGGTGGATTCTGTTCGATGAAGGCCCTGTCCACGCGCAACGACGAACCCGAGAAGGCCTCCCGTCCGTTCGAGCTCGACCGGGACGGGTTTATCATGGGAGAGGGCGCGGGGATCCTGATCCTCGAGGAACTCGAACACGCCAAGTCCAGGGGCGCGCCGATCTATGCCGAGCTCGTCGGCTACGGGCTCAGCGGGGATGCCTACCATGTGTCCGCACCGCATCCGGACGGGGCGGGAGCGATCCTCTGCATGCGGATGGCACTCGCCTTCGCCGGCATGAGGCCCGAGGAAATCGATTGCATCAACGCCCACGGCACCTCCACGAAATTGAACGATGCCGCGGAAAACCGGGCGATCAAGGCTGTCTTCGGGGAGCATGCCGCGAAGATCGCGGTCAGTTCGACCAAATCGATGACCGGCCATTTGCTGGGCGGGGCGGGCGGTGTGGAGGCCATCTTTTCGGCCTTGACCCTGAAGGAAGGCGTCATTCCCCCGACGATCAATTATGAGAACCCCGATCCGGAGTGTGACCTCGATTATGTCCCGAACGTCGCCCGCCAAGCGGCGGTGCGGACTGTCATGTCCAATTCTTTCGGCTTCGGAGGCACCAACGCCTCTCTGCTTTTCAAACGTTACGAGCCCGAGGCTCGATAAGGGGGTCGATCCTTTTAGGCAGGGGGCGGCGCCGCGCTTTCCCTCTGCAGAAAAAAGACGGATATCATGAATATTATCATCGGTTCAGACCATGCCGGCTTCGGGCTTAAAGAGGCCTGCAGACGCCATTTGATCGAAACGTCGAACCACCGCGTCGTGGATGCGGGGACCTTCGACTGCGCTTCCATAGATTACCCGCGGATCGCTCACCAGGTGGCGCAGGCGGTGGCGAACGGCGAATACGAGCGGGGCATCCTGATCTGCGGCACCGGCATCGGGATGAGCATGGTGGCCAACCGCTATCGGAAGGTGCGGGCGGCCCTGTGCCACGGCCTTTATACGGTCAAGATGGCGCGTATGCACAATGACGCGAATATCCTCGCCATGGGTGGGCGGGTGACCGGCGAGGGGATCGCCCTCGAGATGGTGGACCTTTTTCTCGAGACCCCCTTCGAAGGGGGTCGGCATGCGCTGCGGGTGTCGCAGTTCGATTGAGGGGCGGATGTTGCGGGACAGATCTTTGAAGGAAGCGGACAGTGAGGTCTTCGAGGCCATAGGACGGGAAATTGCGCGCGAGCAGGACGGGCTCGTCATGATCGCGTCCGAAAACTATGCGAGCCGGGCCGTCATGGAGGCGCAGGGCTCCGTGATGACCAACAAGTATGCGGAGGGCTACCCCGGAGCGCGGTATTACGGTGGATGCGAATACGTCGACACGGTTGAGCACCTCGCCATCGAGCGTGCCCGGACGCTGTTCGGGGCGGAATACGCCAATGTCCAGCCGCATTCCGGTTCGCAGGCCAACATGGGCATCTATATCTCTTTTCTCGAGCCGGGGGACACCATCCTGGGGATGGGGCTGGCCCAGGGGGGGCATCTGACGCACGGGAGCGCAGTCAGTTTTTCGGGAAAACTTTACAATGCGATATCCTACGGCGTGCACCCCGAATCGCACCGGATCGATTACGACCAAGTGCGCGATCTGACCCGGCGGCACAAACCGCGCCTGATCATCGCCGGCGCGAGCGCCTATCCCCGCTACATCGATTTCGATCTCTTCGCTGAAATCGCCCACGAAAACGACGCCTACCTGATGGCCGACATGGCGCACATCGCCGGCCTCGTGGCGGCCGGGTTGCACCCGACGCCGATCGGCCGGGCGGATTTCGTGACCACCACGACCCACAAAACGCTGCGCGGGCCTCGCGGCGGACTCATCCTGTCGGATGCAAGATACGGGGAAAAACTCGACAAGGGGATCTTTCCGGGGATTCAGGGAGGCCCCCTGATGCATGTGATCGCCGCCAAGGCGGTGGCCCTGGGGGAGGCGCTCGGCGCGGAGTTCACCGCCTACCAGAAGCAGGTGATCCAGAACGCGAAGGCGCTGGGCGAGGCACTGACGGGGTTCGGCTTCGATCTGGTCTCCGGAGGGACCGACAACCACCTGCTTTTGCTCAATCTGAGCAACCGGAGCCTGACGGGCAAGGATGCGGAGGCCGCCCTTGTCAGGGCAGGCATCGTCGCCAACAAGAACGCCATCCCCTATGACCGGCGCGGCCCGAAGATCACGAGCGGCCTGCGGCTCGGGACGCCGGCGCTGACCACGCGGGGGATGGGAGCCGAAGAAATGCGCCTGATCGCCGGTTGGATCCGCAACGTGCTCGAGCACCCGGAATCGGAGATGACGCTTGCGGCCGTCGGCAGGGAGGTGCGGGAGTTGTGCCGCCGCTTCCCGGTTTACGCCCATCTCGAGGGGGGCGTGGCGTGACGCGGCCTTCCTGGCCGGAGTATTTCATGACCATCGCGGAGACGGTGGCGACGCGCTCGACCTGCCTGCGGCGCCATGTCGGGGCCGTCCTGGTGAAGGACAAGCGCATTCTGGCCACCGGGTACAACGGAGCTCCTGCGGGGCTCGCGCATTGCGCGGAGGTCGGCTGCCTGAGGAGCGACACCTCCATTCCCTCGGGTCAGCGGCATGAGTTGTGCCGCGGGCTGCATGCGGAGCAGAATGCCATCGTGCAGGCGGCCTGCCACGGGATCGCCATTGCCGGCTCCGCCCTCTATTGCACCAACAAGCCCTGTGTCATCTGCTCCAAGATGATCATCAACGCAGGGATCCGCGAGGTCTATTACCGAGAGGGGTATGACGACGAACTGGCGGACCGGATGCTGGCCGAGGCCGGTGTGAGAATGACCAAGGTCGAGCGATGAAATGCCCCTACTGTGGAAAGATCAACAACAAAGTCATCGATTCCCGTCTGAGCAAGGACGGGAGGATGATCCGCCGCCGCAGGGAGTGCCTGGCGTGTGGACGGCGGTTCACCACCTATGAGAAGCTGGAAGAGCTTCTGCCCATGGTGGTGAAGAAGGACGGCCGGAGAGAAAACTTCAGCCGCGAAAAGATCATCTCGGGCATCCGGAAGGCCTGCCAGAAGCGGCCCATCAGCATGACCCGGATCGAAGAGTTTGTCGACGCCCTGGAGCTGCAGTTCCAGGAGTCGGGCAAGAAGGAGTTGTCCAGCACGGATATCGGGGAGCGGGTGATCAACGAGCTGAGGGATTGGGATGAAGTGGCCTATGTCCGATTCGCCTCGGTCTACCGGCAGTTCCGCGATATCAACGAGTTCATGAGTGAACTGGAGCGGATGCTGAAGTCCCGGCAGGAGACGCCGGCGGAGTGAGTGGAATGAATGCCTGCCGAGGATGCGGCCATTGAATTAACACCCGGGCTGAAACAGGGGCCGGGAAAAAGGCGATAGCCGATCATGCAATCTTCTCGAAAAAACCGTTTCAGCGGCGTGGGCGGAACCGGACCGCTCGATGTGAGGTTCATGCGGATCGCGCTGCGCGAGGCCCGGAAGGGGCTGGGGCGCACCTCGCCCAACCCGGCGGTGGGCGCCGTGATCGTCAGGGACGGCAAGATCGTCACAACGGGCTACCATCGCAAAGCCGGTTTGCCGCATGCCGAGATCGAGGCCTTGAGCAAGGTTGGCGGCCGGGCGCCCGGCGACACCCTGTATGTCACCTTGGAGCCCTGCAACCACCAGGGGCGGACGCCGCCCTGCACCGCCGCCATTCTTCGGAGCGGCATTCGGCGCGTCGTCGTGGGCGCGATGGACCCGAACCCGAATGTAGTCGGGGGCGGATGCGACTACTTGGTAGCCAACGGCCTGGATGTCACCACCGGCGTTCTCGAGGAGGACTGCCGGCGGTTGAACGAGGATTTCAATGCCTTTGTCACCACCGGGCGCCCCTTTGTGGTCCTCAAGAGCGCCATGACCCTGGACGGCTGGACCGCCACGGCGACCGGAAGCTCCAGGTGGGTGACCGGAGAGGCGTCGCGTGCGTTTGTCCATCGTCTGCGCGATCGTGTGGATGCCGTGATGGTCGGTGTGGGAACGGTCCTTAGCGACGACCCCCAGCTGACGACCCGGCTCGAACGGAACAAAGGGAAGGATCCCTTGCGGATCGTTCTGGATGCCCACCTGAAGACGCCGCCGGAGTCCAGGATCTTGAATCAGGACTCCAATGCCGAGACGTGGCTCGCGGCTTCGGAGGCGCTGCGGGGGCAGGTGCCCGCTGCGCTCGAGAAAAAGGGGGTGGTCGTCCATCACTTTCCCTCGGTTGACGGCCTGATCGATTTGCCTGCGCTGCTTGACTGGCTTGGTTCGAAGATGGTCACCAGCATTCTGGTGGAGGGCGGCAGCCGTGTCGCCGGCAGCCTGATCCGGCAGAGGTTGGTGAATAAATTTTATCTGTTCAAGGCGCCGAAGCTCCTGGCCGGGGATGATGGCATCCCGATGGTAGCCGGGCCGGGGTTTCAGGATATGGCGGCTTGCCTCGTGCTGCGGGACATCGATGTGCAGCGCTTCGGAGATGACATCATGGTGGCAGGCTATCCGGATTACCGGTAGGGCCGGCCGCACGTGGATGGCAGACTGTGCAGGGGTACGCCTGTGCAGCCGTTCCAGGAAGACGGGCTCATGTTTACCGGATTGGTGGAAGGGATCGGAACGATCGTAGGAATCAGCCGCATGGGAGGCGACGTGCGTCTGAGGGTGCGCCCCGGTTTTCCCATGGACGACTGCCGGATCGGCGACAGCGTCAGCGTGAACGGCGCCTGCCTGACGGTAACCGACATCGCCGCGGGGGTCCTTGGGATGGATGTTTCCACCGAAACGCTCCGCTGCACGACCCTGAGCCGCCTCAAGACGGGGGATGCGGTCAATCTCGAGCGGGCCCTGCGGCTGGGAGACCGGCTGGGGGGCCATCTGGTGGCCGGGCATGTGGACGGCATCGGAACGATCCGCGCCAAGGACCGGCGGGAGCGGTCCTGGCTGTTGCACGTGGCGGTGGATGCGCTCCTGACGGCCTACATGATCGACAAGGGGTCCGTGGCGGTCGACGGGGTCAGCTTGACCATCAACCGCACCGGCCCTGATTTTTTCGAGTGCAACATCATCCCTCAAACGGGAAGGGAAACGGTGCTGCTTGAGCGTCGCATAGGAGACCTGGTGAATATCGAGACCGACCTCATCGGCAAATATGTCGAAAAATTTTTCCTCAGAGGAAAGACCGCTCGGGTGCGGGAGCCGAGGGATGAGAAGAGGCCGGGCATTACATTGGAAATGCTCTATCAGAACGGATTTGGTGATTGAGATGCCTATTTCGAAGATCGAGGAGGTCCTGGAGGACCTCCGACAAGGAAAGATGATCATTCTCGTCGACGACGAGAATCGCGAAAATGAAGGGGATTTGACCATCGCGGCCGAAAAGGTTACGCCAGAGGCGATCAACTTCATGGCGAAACACGGCCGGGGACTGATTTGCCTGGCGCTTCACCCGGACATCATCGACCGGCTGAAACTGAACCCGATGGTCTATGACAACCGGTCCCCCTACAGGACGGCCTTCACCGTCTCGATCGAGGCGCGGACCGGGGTGACGACCGGGATTTCGGCCGCCGACCGGGCGCATACGATCCTGACGGCCGTCGCAGACGATGCCAGGCCCGAAGACCTCATCCAGCCCGGGCATGTTTTCCCCTTGCGGGCCCGGAGGGGCGGGGTGCTTTTCCGGACCGGGCAGACGGAGGGCTCGGTGGACCTGGCGCGGCTGGCGGGACTCAAGCCTGCGGGGGTGATCTGCGAGGTCATGAAGGATGACGGGACCATGGCCCGTCTGTCGGACCTCGAGGTCTTCGCCGAGGAGCATGGGCTGAAGATCGCGACCGTCGCGGATATCATCGCCTACCGGATGCGGAAAGAGTCTTTCGTGCACCAGGCGGCAACCACCGTCCTGCCCACGCCCCACGGCGAGTTTAAGGCGGTTGTTTTTGTCAACGATATCGATGATTACGAGCATATCGCTCTTGTGAAGGGCGAGATCGACCCGGAGAAGCCGGTTCTGGTCCGGGTCCATTCCGAGTGTCTGACGGGGGACGTATTCGGGTCCTATCGCTGCGATTGCGGGGAGCAGCTGCAGAAGGCCATGCAGATGGTGCAGGATGAGGGTCTGGGGGTGATCCTCTATCTGCAGCAGGAAGGCCGCGGCATCGGCCTGGCGAACAAGATCAAGGCTTACGCCCTTCAGGACCAGGGGTTCGACACGGTCGAGGCCAACGAACAGCTCGGCTTCTCGCCCGATTTACGGGATTACGGTGTCGGCGCACAGATCCTTGCAGCCCTCGGGGTGAGGAAGATGCGCATTATCACGAACAACCCGAAGAAGATCATCGGGCTGGAGGGCTACGGTCTGCAAGTCGTGGACAGGGTTCCGATCGAGATCGAACCACGGCCCGAGAACCTCCGCTATCTGAGCACGAAGTGCGAGAAGCTGGGGCACATGATGCGGGCCCTGGGCGAAAAAATCCATGAAACCGAGCAATGCTAGGGATTGAACCGACGCTTTTGATGGGGGAACCATGGCGAAGATCATCGAAGGGCGGCTGTCCGCCGAAGGGCTGAGGGTCGCGATTGTTGTCAGCAGGTTCAATGACTTTATCTGTGCAAGGCTCGTCGACGGTGCGCTCGATGCATTGCGGCGCCACGGGGCCTCGGAGGAGGACCTGAGCGTTGTAAAGGTGCCGGGGGCCTTCGAGATCCCCCTGATGGCGAAGCGGCTGGCGCAGAGCGGCAAATACGATACGGTGGTCTGCGTGGGGGCCGTCATCCGGGGCGCTACCCCGCACTTCGACTACGTCGCGGCGGAAGTCTCCAAAGGAATCGCCCATGTAAGCCTCGAGACCGGGGTGCCTATCGCCTTCGGGGTGTTGACGACCGACAGCATCGAGCAGGCCATCGAGCGGGCGGGCTCCAAAGCGGGCAACAAGGGGTTCGAGGCGGCGATGGCGGCGATCGAAATGGTCGATGTCATCCGGGCGGCCGGCTGATTGCCATCCGGCCAAGGTCTCTTCCGGGGTTTTGGCGTCGAATGGCACGTTTGGATGCGCAGCGCCGTCTTCACGTCCTTCTGCGGCTAAACGCCCGGTTCAGCGGCATCGGTGGACCGTCCTCGTTTTTGGATTGAAGGCTCCTTCGCCACCTCGGAATTCAATCCGCATGGAGGCGAACCGGGTTTCTGCGGACCCGTTTTCCCCGCAGAGGCGCTGGCGCTTGGATGGTCAAAGGCCCGGATTCCTCTCGTGGAGGTGCGGGGATCCCGTAGCGGCCGCAGAAATCCAGGCGCAAGATTCACGGATGGGTTTTTCTCCATTCATAGGGACTGACATATTGATGGCCCTGCGCCCACATCCCCCGTCGGGCTTGACGCGCTTCTTTCTCCGCCTGCCTGTAAGGGGAATCATCGAAGCCAGGCTGCAACCGGCCGCGGTAGGCCTCGGCGAGCCCCGCGCGCACCATCTCGAGGTTCACATTCACTCCGCCCAGATGCACTACGCCTAGAACCCGACGGTAGTCATCCGTGCCGTACGAAACCCACTCGACCGGTTTTTGCAGGACGAGATGGGCGAGGTGTTTTTTCGCCGCTCTACTGTAAGGCTGGCCCGGCTTACCGTCCCTTTTCGAGCTTTCCGGGGCGTCGATGCCGATCAGACGGATGGGGATGACCGCGCCCTCCCGCGCAACCCGTATAGTATCCCCGTCCAGGACGGCAATCACCCGGAATGCGCTGTTCGCCGTCGTGTCTGCAGCATGACATGCGCACAGGTAAACGAGGGGAACCAACAACAGCCGCCGCATCGCCCGGTTAAGGTCGGGGCGTCGGAGACGAAAGAGTTTGTGGCGCGGGACCTTGGCGGCCAGATGAAAAAGCACCCTTGCGGCCTCGCGTTTCCTGCGGCCGTTGACGATAAGCCGGGATGCTTCCTGGCTGTATTCGGATTCCGCCCTCTGTTCCATTGGCCCATCATCGAACGATGACGGCTGGAAGTCAAGCCGCAGTGGAAGGCGAGGGTTGCTGTCTGTGCACGTCCCTTTCTTCCCTTGACTTCGGACGGCGGGTTTGAGTAATAGATCAGTACTGCTGGAGCGGCGTTTTTCGGGTCGATTTCAGCCTCGGCCGCGCCGGTCACGGAAGGGCCGGCAGCGCTTATTATCCTTTAGAATCTATTAGAATCGATCGATCTATGGGTCCGTTGAAAATAGCGGAGGAATCAGCATCGAACCAGGGGGTCCGCCCCTGTTTTGCGGCTGCCGGCAGGCGCGGAGCGCCTGGACGGTGTGTTTGATATGGGTAAACGAAGAAAATCCAGAGAGATGGCCCTTCAGACGCTTTTCCAGCTCGAGTGCGACCCCCGGGATCCCATGGAGGCCTTCGACAGCCTGAGGGAGAGCATGCACTGGGCCGAGGCCCGGGTCGATTTCGCCCGGAAGCTGGTGCTGGGCGTTCAGCGCACCAAGTCCGATCTCGACCTTCTGATCAGGAGGGCATCGAAACACTGGCGCCTCGAGCGGATGGCCATGGTGGACCGGTCCATCCTGCGGCTGGCGGTTTATGAAATGCTGCATCTGGAGGACGTGCCGCCCAAAGTGGCCATCGACGAGGCGTTGGAGCTGGCCAAACGATTCGGCGCCAAGGAATCGGGAGCCTTCATCAACGGCGTTCTCGATCAGATATACAACGATCTGCTGAAGGATGGCCGGTTGAAGAATGCCGGCTCGGATGTTTCTTCATAATGTGACAGAACACAGAATCGTATCTCTCCGGGATGACTGGTTCAGACAGTTCGCAATCCCCGATGGAGACAGGAACGATAGTCGTTTGGAAGGAATATCATCCAATGAAATACAATCCCCAAGACCTCGAGGTCAAATGGCAGGAACGCTGGGAACGGGAAGGACTGTTCAAGGTCGTAGAAGACCCCTCTCGTGAAAAATATTATCTGCTCGAGATGTTTCCGTATCCCTCGGGCAAGATCCACATGGGGCACGTGCGCAACTACACGATCGGCGATGTCGTGGCGCGCTACAAGCGGATGAGCGGGAAGAACGTGCTCCATCCGATGGGGTGGGACGCCTTCGGGCTGCCGGCCGAGAATGCCGCCATCGAAAACGACACGCATCCGGCCCGCTGGACCTACAGCAACATCGAGGCGATGAAGACGCAGCTGAAGCGGATGGGGTTCAGCTATGACTGGAACCGGGAGATCGCGACCTGCGACCCGTCCTACTACCGCTGGGAGCAGTTGGTCTTCCTGAAGATGCTCGAAAAGGGCCTGGCCTACAAGAAGCGGACGCTCGTCAACTGGTGCCCCAAGTGCCAGAGCGTGCTGGCGAACGAACAGGTGGAAAACGGCTGCTGCTGGCGGCACACCGACCAGGAGGTCGTCCTGAAGGAGATGGACAGCTGGTTTCTGCGGATCACTGCTTATGCCGACGAGATCCTGGATGCCTGCGATCGTCTGACGGGATGGCCGGAGCGGGTCCTGACGATGCAGCGGAACTGGATCGGCAAGAGCTACGGGGCCATCATCCGCTTCCCCATGGCGGATTCGGACGAGGTCATCGAGGTGTTCACCACGCGTCAGGACACGGTCTTCGGGGCGACGTTTCTCTGCTTCGCCCCCGAGCACCCCATGGTGCGGGAGATGGTCAAGGGCCTGCCGGAGGAGTCCGAGGTGCTGGCCTTCGTGGAAAAGACCCTCAAGATGGAAAAGTACATGCGGACGGCGGATTTCACCGCGAAGGAGGGGGTTTTTACGGGGCGCTACTGCCTGAACCCGGTCACCGGCGACCGCATTCCGATCTACGTGGCCAATTTCGTCCTGTTCGATTACGGGACCGGCGCCATCATGGCCGTCCCGACCCATGACCAGCGGGACTTCGAATTCGCCAAGAAGTACGGCCTCCCGCTCAAGGTGGTCATCCGGCCGCCCGATCGTGAGATCAGCGCGGAGACCATGACCGAGGCATATGTCGATGAAGGGATCCTCGTCCATTCCGGCCCGTTCGATGGCCAGGGGAATCTAGAGGCCCTCGAGCGGATCGCCGAATACCTGGAGGAGCATGGAAAGGGCCACAAGACGGTCAATTTCAGGCTCCGCGACTGGAACATCTCGCGCCAGCGCTACTGGGGCGCACCGATTCCCGTCATCTACTGCGAGACCTGCGGGATGGTTCCGGTGCCGGAGGAGGATCTGCCGGTCGTTCTGCCGCTCGATGTGAACATGCGCCCGAACGGCGGCTCGCCGCTGCCCTTCGAACCGTCCTTTTATGAAACGACCTGCCCGAAATGCAAGGGGAAGGCCCGGCGCGAGACCGACACCATGGACACCTTCGTGGAATCGTCCTGGTATTTCGACCGCTACGCGTGCCCCGACTACGACCGGGGGGTCCTCGACACCGGGAGGGTCGCCTATTGGATGCCGGTCGATCAGTACATCGGGGGAATCGAGCATGCCATCCTGCACCTGCTTTACTCCCGCTTCTACACGCGGGTTCTGAGGGATCTGGGGTACCTCTCGGTCGACGAACCCTTCACGAATCTCCTGACCCAGGGGATGGTCTGCAAGGAGATCCAGTCCTGTCCGCAGCACGGCTACCTTTACCCCTACGAGGTGGAGGACGGCCGATGCCGGCGCTGCGGGTCGGAGATCGTCACCGGCAACACGCTCAAGATGAGCAAGTCCAAGAAGAACGTGGTGGATCCGCAGGTCTTGATCGATCAATACGGCGCCGACACGGTCCGGATGTTCTGCCTGTTCGCCTCGCCGCCTGAGCGCGATCTCGAGTGGAACGATCAGGGCGTCGAAGGATCCTATCGCTTTTTGAACCGCGTGTGGCGTCTGGTGGTGGACAATCTGGATGCCCTTCGCGGGGTGTCGGCGTATGACGGCAAGACGCCGCTCGAGGGGGGTCTCAAGGACCTGCGCCGCAAGACGCATTGGACGATCCGCAAGGTCAGCTCCGATGTGGAGGATCGTTTCCATTTCAACACCGCCATCGCGGCGGTCATGGAACTGGTGAACGATCTGGTGTCGTTCCTGAACGAACCGCCATCCCCGGGGGATCCGGCCTGGCCGGTGCTGCGGGAGGGCGTCGACGCCGTGATCGTTTTGCTATCCCCCGTGGTGCCCCATATTACCGAGGAGCTTTGGCACAGGCTCGGGCACGAGACGCCGCTGCTTGAAACGCCATGGCCGGCTTATGATCCCGATGCCCTGAAGGTGGAAAGTCGGCTGGTGGTCTTTCAGGTGAATGGAAAGGTCCGCAATCGGAAAGAAGTTCCGGTTTCGATGACCGACGGGGATCTGAAGGAGATGGCGCTTGCCGACGAGCGTGTTCAGCAGTTCGTGGCCGGGAAGCCTGTCAAGAAGGTGGTTGTCGTCCAGGGGAAACTCGTCAATGTCGTGGTCTGATTCCCAGGGAAAGGGCTTTGATATGCCTTCGAACCGAACGGTGGCGAGGGGCATCGCGGTGCTGGCGGCTGCCGCCGCCGTGTGCCTTTCGCTTGCAGCTTGCGGCTATCATCTGCGGGAGAGCAGTCAGCCGATGGGGACCGAGTTGACGAGTCTGGCTATACCGCTCATGGAAAGCACTTCGTCCACCATCGGTTTCGAAGCGGAGTTTACCACGATCGTCCGGGATGAGTTCATCCGGTATTCGCAGGTGCCGCTGGTGCCGCGCGAGCGAGCGGCGGCCGTGCTGATCGGCCGGATTCACGAGATCAGGACCGAGCCTTACAGCTACGCCTTGAACAAAACGGAGGTGCAGGGGGCTTCACGCAACTACCCGGTCACGCGAAGCCGCTGGCTCTACGTCACGATGGATGCGAAGCTCGTCGAGTCCTCGACGGGAAAAACGCTCTGGGAGGTGAATGGCATGGAAGACAAGGCGACCTACCCGGTTGGCACGGATCCTCTGGCCAACCGCGCCTACGAGCGTTCCGCGATCGAGGAGATCGCCCGCAGACTCGCGGAGCGGATGTTTCAGGCAACCATGGAAAGGTTCTGATGGCGGAGGCGCTCAAACCCGATACGGTCCTGGGGGAGTTGGAGAAGGGGCGTGTACGCCCCGTCTATCTCTTCTATGGACAGGATGATTTCAGGATCGAGCACGCCGTTCGGCGGCTTCAGGAAAAGGCGGTGGCGGAGGGGGCCGCCGATTTCAACCTGCATACCTTTTACGGGGATGACAACGATCAGGAAACGGTTGGACGGATCCTGGACACCGTCCGATCCTATCCCTTCATGTCTGACAGACGGCTGGTGATCGTCAAGCGTACGGAGTCCCTGTCGGTGAAAGAGCTGGAGGGGTTCCTGCCCTACCTCGAAAAGCCGCTCCCATCCACCTGTCTTGTCTTTGTATCCGGCAAGACCAACTTCAACATGGTCTTCTACAAATCGCTGCGCAGCATGGGCTGTGCGGTCGAATTCAAGAATCTGCAGGACAGGGAGGTGATCCCCTGGATGCGCTCGCTTGCAAAGGATCTCGGTTTGAGGCTGAGCGGCGAGGCCTGCGCTTATCTGCAGCAGGTTGTGGGGAATGGATTGCGGGAACTGCATAATGAAATCGAAAAGCTGTCCGTTTCGCATAGCAAAGAACAGCCCATCGGTGTGGAGGAGGTAAAACGCCTGGTCGTTCACAGCCGGGCGCACACCATCTTCGAGTTGATGGACAGCGTTTCCTCGCGCCGATGCAGCGAGGCGCTCGTCATTCTGAACCGGTTTTTCGATGAGGACCGCGAGGCGGGGCTACGGATAACGGGGATGCTTCACAGACAGCTACGCCTGCTTTGGCAGGCCGGGGCGATCGCCAGGGAAGGAGGCACCACCGGTCAAGCGGCAAGCGCTCTTCGCCTCCCTCCCTTTCTAGCCAAAAAGCTGCTCGATCAATCACGGCTGTGGACCCCGGAGAGCCTCGAGCAGGGGCTGGAACTCCTCTATCAGGCTGACGGTTTGACCAAGACGGGCTCCTCGGACGCGCGCAGCGTGTTCGAAAACCTGTTGATCAATCTATGCTGCTGAGGCATCCTGTCCAGCGGTTACCTGTTGGACGCGCCGTGCGAGGCGAGAGACCTTCCGCGCGGCCTTTTTCCGGTGGATGATCCCCTTGCCGGCCGTTTTCTGGATAATGGAGACGGCGCTGCGAAAGGTTTCCTCCAGGTTCGATGTCGCCCCACTGTCCAAAGCGCTGCGGACGTCTTTGACGGCGCCTTTGACCCTTGTTTTATAGGTTTTGTTGCGAAGTCGGCGGACTTCGCTCTGCCTGGCCCTTTTGAGGGCTGATGCATGGTTGGCCAATACCGGAACCTCCGTTCATTTGAGTTTTAAACCGTATATATACGTTCATTCTCCACAAAATGTCAACTCATTTGTGAGAGAACAGCGCCTTTCCATGGATGCCGGATATGCCTCTACGATGCCGGATGTCGTTGCAGGGCAAGCGGGAGCTGATCGGCGATGGAAAAAAGAGTGAAAGGAAGGCACGCAGGTGGGCATGATCTCTGTTACCGCCGATATCGCGCTGGACGAAAAGGACATCCGGCTGGAGTTTGTCCGGTCCTCGGGTCCGGGTGGGCAGAACGTCAATAAGGTCGCGACGGCGGTTCAACTCCGCTTCGATCTAGGGGCGGCGGATTACCTCCCGGCGGATCTGCGGGAGCGCCTCAGGCGGCTGGCCGGACAGCGATTGTCCAGCGAGGACGTCATCCTTATCGATGCCCGCCGCTTCCGCAGTCAGGAGATGAACCGCCAGGACGCCCTGGACCGCCTCAAGGCCCTGGTGCGCGAGGCGGCGAGGCGCCCGAAGAACCGTCTGAAGACAAAACCCTCGGCGGCCGCTCGCCGCCGCAGATTGGAGGACAAGCGCCGCCGCGCTGTCAAGAAGCGGATGCGCACCCGCGTGGCCGATCACGAGGGTTAGAGGCGGGCTCATCCCATGCAGGTGCCTTTTCATTTCGTTGTCTAACCTGAGACCTTCTTCTCGAGATCGATCCCGTATTTCTTGATCCGGTTCCAGACCGTCACACGAGAAACGCCGAGGATGCGTGCGGCCTCGGACTGGTTCCCGTCCGCGGCCTGAAGTGCTTCAAGAAGCCGTTGCCGCTTCTGATCGTTCCTTGTGCCTCGCTTCGGGGTGGCGGGTGGAGAGGCCTTCTTCTTCCCGGCTGAGATTTCCGACGGAAGATGTTCGGGCTGGATGAGCGTTTCGTGGCAGGAAATGAACGCGTACTCGAAGGCGCTTTTCAACTCGCGCACGTTGCCGGGCCAGGAATAGTCCATCAGGCACTCCAGGGCGGTGCTGCCGATCCCCTGGACCGGTTTTCGGCTTTTTTTCCGCAGCCTCTCGAGAAAGTGTTCCGCAAGGATCGGGATGTCTTCGATGCGCTTGCGAAGGGGAGGCAGGCGGATCGGGATCACGTTGATCCGGTAGAAAAAATCCTGTCGGATTTTGCCTTCCGCAGCCAATTGCGCGACCTCACGGTTCGTGGCCGAAATGATCCGGACATCGACTCGGATCGATCGTTGATCCCCCACCTTTTCGATGGTTTTCTCCTCGAGGACGCGCAGGAGTTTAACCTGGGTCGAAAAAGACAAATCGCCGACCTCGTCCAGGAAGATGTCGCCTCCGTGGGCGGCTTCGAAGCGGCCTTCCCGGTCGCGGTAGGCCCCCGTGAAGGCGCCTCGTACGTGCCCGAACAGCTCGCTTTCGAGAAGGGCCTCGTTCAGCGCGGCGCAGTTGACCTTGATGAATGGTTTGTCACGCCGCGGCCCCAGGCGGTGGATGGCCCTCGCTGCGAGTTCCTTCCCCGTGCCGCTTTCACCGAGGATCAGGACCGGCGCATCGGAGCTCGCGGCGTTTGCCAGGAGATCGAAGACCTTCTGCATTCGCACCGAGACCCCCAGGATCCCCTGAAAACCTTTCTGATCCGCCAATTCCCGCGTAAAGGACTGAATCTGCAGATCGCGCCGCTTGAGCTCGGTCAGGTCCGTGAGTGTCTCGACCGCCCCGATGACGGCTCCTTCTGCATCCCTCAGAAGCGCTGCATTTTTCAGGACCGGAACCATCGTTCCGTCTTTTCTGCGCAGGGTGCAGCGGTGGGGCGGGATGGCGCCCTCCTGGAACAGGACGCACCAGGACCCGCGTCCCGGGGCCCGCGCAATCTCGCAGACATCGCAATTGAGCGAGGAACAGGGCATGCCGATCATTTCCTTCGGTGCATAACCGGTCATTTTGGTTAGGGCAGGGTTGACGAACCGGATGGTTCCCGTCCGGTCGACGATCATCAGCCCGTCTTGGATGGTGCTGACGACCGTTTTCCAATGGCTGTTCAGATCCAATCCGTTCATGGAATCCTTTCCCGGGGCAGTTGGTGGCCTTTTTGCCGGTCATGAAAGATAAAACGTGTACGGGGGACAACTTCGCCGGGGTCGGCAGGCCCGGGCGACCGGCAAAGGTCAAGTGTCCCAGCGTCACGGGGTGAAAAGGTTCATCCCGGAAAACCGATCCAACCCGCCTGAAGGACGCGAGGGTTGTGCGCCGGATGCCACCCGCAATATAATGAGTGTTTAAAAATGAACAACTGTTAATTTTAAAAGTTTACTCCTTTAAATCGCTTTCGGCAACCGAAACCGTTTGGTTTGAATACGTTTCAGGCCGAAAGACCTTGGCGTTGCCGTGGAAAGAGGTCTAAACCCGGCCTGCCCATTCCGGTTTCACCTTCACTGCCCCCCCAGGGACTATTTCCGCTCTGTCAAGGCCTACGCCCGCATTCGCGCTTGAGGAATAAAGGTGCAAATCAGCCCGCAGGAATCGGTTTTATACGTCTTATCAAAGGGATCCGGGCTTTTTGCAGGACTGGCTCCTGGTTTTCAGATCCTCCCGGGGATGAAACAGGAGTGTGGCGGGCAGGGGATTGGCATTGATTTTGCCACAAAGACCGTTGAATCACTGGCGTCTGCCGGGCAGGATGATGCGGTACGACCGGGTTGGCGATGTTCGATACCCACGGTCTGAAACCCCCAGGGAGCTATGACAGGATGAAGGGGCCGCGGGCCGGCGGTTCCGTTTGGCTGTCCATCATGGGTTGTGGCTGGATTGCAAAACGGCCCGCCGATGATGGGTTATGCAGAAAGGATCGGGAACTCGGTATGTTCAGCTTGTCTTTCAAGGCCGCGGTTTTTGGAGGCGTTGCGGGTGTTCTTTTGGCGGTCTGCGCACAGGCCTCGTCTCATCAGGACATAGAAGGTCCGTTCCCGGACGGTCCCTCTGTGACCCGGACGTGCCTCGGCTGCCACGAGGAGGCTGCGTCAGAGGTCATGCAGACGGCCCACTGGCAGTGGAAGGGCCCCAACCCACACCTCGAGGGCGAGGCGAAAGAGCCCTTGGGAAAGGTAAAAGTTATCAACAACTTCTGAATATCCCCGATTGCGAACTGGTGCAGTTGCACCAGCTGTCATGCGGGTTACGGTTGGAAGGACAACACGTTTGATTTCAAGGATCCATCGAGGGTGGATTGCCTGGTGTGCCACGACCGCACTGGAACTTACGAAAAGGCACCGGCGGGCTGCGGCGATGAAAAAAAAGGGCTCGACCTGGTGAAGATCGCCCGCGGTGTCGGGCGTCCGACACGGGCCAACTGCGGGTCCTGTCATTTTTGCGGAGGCGGTGGGGACGCCATCAAGCACGGCAATCTGAGCGAGGCTCTCATCGATCCTCCCCGGGAGTTGGATGTCCACATGGGCGGCTTGGATTTCGCCTGCCAGGACTGCCACACCACGAACGGGCATCGTATTGCGGGAGCCAGTATGACCACCTGCGTGAGCGAGGGGCGGGTGTCCTGTACGGATTGCCATGATGAACGGCCTCATGCCACCGACCGCCACGCGGTCCAGAAAACGCTGAACGATCACTGTGATGCCATCGCCTGCGAGACCTGCCACATCCCTCAGTTTGCGAAGGCCAAGCCGACGCTGCTTTTCTGGAACTGGGCCCTCGCAGGAAGGGATACCAAGGAGCTGGAGAACTCGCCCTATTGCATCACCACCCAGCACCGCAAAAAAGGCCTCTTCATCAAGAAGGCGAACGTTGCGCCGGCCTATGCATGGTACAACGGCCGACACGAGCGGTACCGCATGGGGGAGCGGGTCGATGTGACCGGAACGACGTACCTCAACCCTCCGGCTGGGGGCATCCAGGATCCCAAGGCGAAGATCAGCCCTTTCAAGATCCACACGGGCGTTCAGCCCGCCGACGCGGCCTTCCAGTACCTGCTCATTCCGAAGTTGTGGGGGGGGTACTGGGAGCACTTCGATTGGGAAAGGGCCATCCGGTCGGGGATGAAAGAGGCGGAACTGTCTTACAGCGGAAAGTCTATCTTCGTGACGACCGTCATGCATTGGCGCTTGAACCATGGGGTGGTCCCCAAGGAGCAGGCGCTGGGATGCATGGACTGCCACGGTGCAAAGGCTTTGATGGACTTCGAGGCTCTTGGATACCCGGAAGATCCCGCTGCTGCGGGCGGGCGATTCGGCCCCGGTTCTGATAGCCCGAAGGAGCGGAAAGGTCCATGACCCGCGGACAGGGTCCATCGTCCGGGGGAGGAAGGGAGGAACGGAATGAAAAAGCTCACATGCATGATTCTTACGGCAGTCGTCGCGTTGTGGGCCGGGATTTTGAAACCGGCGGAGGCCGGGGAATCGCCCAAGGGGGAATCCCTGCACGTCGGTGTTCTGAGCGGTCCTAAGTCCATGAATTTCCTGGGGGCGACCGACGTCTGGTCAAGGAGAGTCCTGCGGCTGATCCACATGCCGCTATATATCAGAGACCCCCGCGACGGCTCGGTTCTTCCCTGGCTTGCGGAACGGAAGCCGGAATCCGATCCAAAAGGCCTCATCGTAACGGTCAGGCTCAAGGAGGCGCACTGGGATGACGGCACCCCGATCTCGAGTGACGACCTGCTCTATACCTGGGAGGTGATCCGACGATTCAATGTTCCCGGTCACGTGGAGCACTGGCAGATGGTGGAGCGCGTGGAGGCGCTCGATCCGCGTACGATCCGGTTTATCCTCAAGGAGCCCAGCGCCGCCTTTTTCAACGAGACCCTCTTGACGCCGTTCCTGCAGAAGAAGGCGTGGGCGCCGTTGATCCAGCCGTTGGAGGGAACGGAGAATGCCGCTCGGCGTTTGACCGGTTTGAAGCCGGACAGGGTGCCGAGCAGCGGTCCCTTCAGCATCGTGAACGATCCCTCGCACGATTTCGTGTTGATGAAGCGCAATCCACACTTCTTTGCACAGGGGGAAGATATTGCGGGGATGCAGGTCGGCCCCTATGTCGACTGGGTAGTTTTCCATGTTTACCGGAACGTCGGGGAGGCGCTCGCGGCTTTGAAGAATGGTGAAATCGACTTTTATGCCGGGGATGTCTGCGAAGAATCTGTAGAGGAACTGAAGAACGAACCGGGGCTTCAGTTCTTCCGTACCGACCGCAGGGGGTATGATTATCTGGGTTTCAATCTGCGGCGCTCCCCATACCATGACCGTGTTTTTCGGCAGGCTGTGGCTGCACTGATCAATCGGGAGGCCATGATCGACAAAGCGTTCGCGGGGGATGTCGCGCCTGCAAGGAGCGTCATCCCGCCGCACAATGCCTTTTGGTGCGATGCGCAGCTGCAACTGCCGGGTGACGGCCTCGCCGATGATGACGCACGGCTGGATGCGGCCAGGGAATCGCTTCGGAAGGCGGGTTATACCTGGGAGAAGAATTCGCTGGTGCTGCCGACGGGAGACAAGATGCCTCCGATGGAACTGCTGACGACTCCGGCGGGCTGCCGCCCCGACCGGTTCGCGGCGGCTCTGCTGCTGAAGAAATGGCTGGCCCGGCTGGGAGTTCAGGTCACAATCCGGATGCTGGCACTGCAGGATCTCTTGAAGGCCCTTTCCGCCGGTGAATTCGACGTCTACCTGATGGGGTGGACCAACCTCTCCGACGAGCCGGCCTATCTGAATACCTTCTTCCACAGCCGCGAGGCCCGGCTGGGGGGTAAGAACTACCCGGGCTTCAAGAACGCCGAATTCGATCGCCTGGCGGAATCGGCGCAAAGGGAAGTCGATCCGTTGAAAAGGAAAGAACACGTGGTCGGGATGCAGCGGCTGATCGCAAAGGAATTGCCGTATATCCCGCTTTATTCCAAGAAGAAGATCGATGCAGTACGGATTGACCGGTTGACGGGATGGGTGCCTCAGCCGGGTGGAGTCGGCAACCTCTGGTCTTTCTTGATGGTGAGACCTGCGAAGACGGAAAAATAAAGCGTTTTCAATCGGAAATGCGCATGTGAGGCACGGGCCTGTCTCCGAGTTCCATTTCCGGGTGGGAAGTAGCGGTCGACTGGGGCTGGTCATTCACAATATTCCTACAGGAGGAACAGGGTATGTCAAGAAGGACTGCATTGTTGCTGGGTTGCATATTTTCCTTTATGTTTTCCTCGGCTGCCGTGGCTTACAATCAGAACCCGAATCTGAACTACGGTAACACCAATATCATCGATGCAATGCTTCCACCGCCAGGGCTTTATATGAGCAACTATATGGTTTTTTACAGCGCAGACGAGTTCAAGGACGGCAATGGTGAAAGCTTTCCGATGAATAATGAGCTGGATCTGGTTGTCTACGCCCCGCAGTTCATCTGGGTTTCGAAGAAGGAACTGCCGCATGGGCTCAGGTGGGGGGCGCAGGCGCTTTGGCCCATGTTCGGTTTCGATGTCAATTCCGATTTGGGCCTCGATTCGGGAGGAGGCATCTTAGGCGATCCGTGTATGGGTCCATTTATAGGCAGTGCGATTCCGCTGGCAAAGGATTTGGTTTTTCATTGGTTTTTCGAATTTGATGTTTACTTCCCGGTCGGTGCGTATGATAAGAACAAGGCGATCAATCCCAGCGCGAACTTCTGGACCTTTGAACCGTGGGTTACAATGACGCTTCAAATGCCTTATGGGTTTACGTTTAGTACGCGGCAGCACTTGACATTCAATAGCAAGAACGATGAGTACGTGAATCCGGGTGTAACGGGTGATTTCAACGATCATGATTTGGAAGCAGGGGAACTGTGGCATTTCAACTACTCACTGATGAAAACGCTTGATTTTATTAACCCCAATCTTCGGTTTGGCGTTGTAGGTTATTACGGTCAACAATTGAGTGAAGATGAAGTTGACGGGGTTAAACTCCAGAACTCGGAAGAGGAAGTTTTTGCCATTGGGCCTGCATTGCATTACATTCACAAAGGGATGATCTTCAGCCTGAAGACCTACTTTGAAAGCGAAGTAGAAAATCGCCCGGAAGGCGAAAAGGTTGTCTTCCGTATCATCATTCCTTTTTAGTGATTTATTCGAAAATGATGAATGATCGGAATATGGCGACTAGATGCCTGAGGATATCATGTTGATTTTTCAGTTTATCTCTGTCTGATCCCGTCCGTTTCCCCGCCGACCGACCTGCATGGGGGTCTGGCCGCAAGACCGGCCCCTGAGCAGGGCACCTTTCTACTGTGTGCGAAACTCTCCCCCGTCAGCGCCAGAACAAGATCCTGCTGCTCGGTTCCACACCTTCGCAGCGTGTGTCGGTCTGCTCATATCGAGAAAAACAGGCGTTTATGTGGTGACTATCCGGAAACCGCAGCATAGGCGGGGCGCCTTTTCACGTCGAAATCCACTAAAAGGCCACTTTTGGACGGGAACAAGATGTATTTCTTGTTTACTTTTATGAGCGCAAATCATCAACAAGTGTTAAAAAGTAAACATATGTATAATTAATTTTTTGACAATTTTAGATTGAAGCACAATGGACAAAATCAGACTGCTTCATGAAAAATTATGTTTCAACAGCTTGTTAGCCTATCTTTCATTTATCTCGGTATCCAGTCCGAAAATTTTCTTGTGCACGGCATCTATCTTGCTCCAGCTCCTTTCTAACGTGTTCTCACCCGGAAATGATTTCCCGGTAGAACCCGGTTTCCAATCCGGAAATGAGGATTTTTCTTCACACGCTGCTCGTGCTCAGTCCCACCCCTGCGGGGCGGGTTCCCGGTTTGGTCAATATCGATGAAATCAAGCGTTTGCGCTGAGGCGGCCTGTAGATTGCCGCACAAGCAAACGCGCAGATTGACGCCGAGATCGGCCAAAAAGCCCATTTCCGGATGGAAACGAATCTCCCATGAACCTGCATTTAAGAGATTTCTTCACTGATGATGGAGGATGAACGTAGGAACGTCTGAACGGGGCCTTTACGGGGAGTGCTCAATTTGGAGACAGATCGAGAGAGGAATTCTATGGGTAAAGACACGTTTGGTGAAGGCAAGGCGGACCGGGTCCTGATTACCCTGGCGTGCGGAACAAATAACCCAAATCGCTCTGTGCGGGCGTTGCACCTGGCCCAGGTGGCCCACAAGATGGGGAAGCAGGTCTCGGTATTCCTCATGGATGAGGCGGTCTACCTTGCCAGAAAGGGCATCATGGATCATCTGCGGGCGCCTACGGGCGATATAGCCGACGATATCGTCGCCTATCTGCAGGATTTCGAGGTGCCCATTTATGCGTGCGCGCCCTGCGCCCAGTCCAGGCAGATATCGGCCGAAGATCTGCTGGAGGGGGTGAGCATGGCTCCTGCTACGCTCCTTTTTGAGTTGGCCACCGGGGCCACCGTCATCTCGCTTTAACGGACCCCGCGCCTTCTGACCCGAGGGGATCGAGAATGGGGTTTCCTCAGGCGCAGCCAGGTGTCGGCGTGTGGCGTGCGTGGAGTAAGGGTGAGTGTTGCACATGGTTGTATTACATCTTTAAAAGGGAGGAAGAGTGATGAAGAGGAGAAATCGAATGGTTGGGTGGCTGGCTGCATTGACCTGTTCCGCATGGCTCGTTTTCAGCTTCGCTGAAACGGTTTCAGCGGGAATTGGTGATATGTCGCCCAAAAGCAAAGATATCGAGATCGATTTTTTCGGTAGTTTGAAGATGTACCCTACTTTTATGGATAACCTCGATTTCAACGAGAAGGACACGACACGCGACTACATCTTGGATGAAAACGGCCCTATGTCCGATTTCACGATCCGCAACGAGATCCGTCTGGGATGGCTCGGGAAAGGAAAAATCAACGACAGAGCATGGGGTTTCATGATTATTTTGGAAGGGGATTTCAACCTGACCAAGGAGAATACCGACCGTGGCGCCGACCGCTCCAGTCCGGGCGACAGCGGGATGACCGGCGAGGATTTCGGGATCGAGAAACTCGATGTTAGCTATGACTTCGGACCTTTTGCGGTCAGCACGGGCTGGAACACACAGCAGTTGGACATCAATACCGGCGGTTTGCTTTACGGGGACGATCATCCCTACATCAGCTTCAACGGCAAGATTGGACCCGACTTCAGGTGGCAGGCGCTCTTCCTCAGCATCTTCGACAATATCGAGAATATGGAGAAGGGCAAGGTGATCGGCCCTCTGGACGCGGACAGCCTAGATTGGCGCGTCTATGCCTTGAAAGGAATTTATCAGTGGGGGCCTTTGTCTATTTCGCCATTCTATGCCTTCAGCGACAACAACAAGGATACCCTTTACGCGCAGGTGCATTATGTCGGGGCGGAGATGTACGGCAAAGTAGGCCGGTTCACCCCACGCTTCGAGGTTGTCTGGGCGACCGGCGACACCCATGAGGATGCTAAGGGGCGCGCCTATGATATCAATGCCTTCGCCGCCTATGGGTCTGTGGATTTCGAGGTGGATCCTCGATTCATCCCCTATGCCGGTTTCAAGTGGGAGCAAGGGGATGATGATCCGACGGATCAGGACATCGACGCCTTCAACTCGATCGGTGACATCGCTCGGTATACACCCACCTTCGGGATGGAAAACGCATTTCTCTACCGCCTGGTGCCGACCCTCGGGACGCAACTCTACAGCGGCAACTTCAACTGGCTGCCGAAACTGCTGGGCATCTCCCGGACGCCTGGCTACGGCGGCATCAGCAACAGCTCATCGGGCGATGCCCCGGGCCTCGTGATGCTGGGCGCCGGCGCCAAAGGCGCCTTCGGAGCCCTCTCCTACAAGGCGCAGGGGATGTATCTGATGTTCGACACCGCGGATGGTTTACAGACGCTGCTTGGACGCCCCATCGATGATGAGGTTGGGCTTGAGTTCGACCTCCTTCTAACCTATAATTTCGGCAAACATTTCAGCATCGGCAACTGCTTTACCGTGTTTGACCCGGGTCAAGCGGTTCAGGACATCTGGGATCCGATCACGGGAAACGGGAATGACGAAACGGCGATCATCAACACGATCGAGTTTACGTGGGTGTGGTAACGAGCTTGCCGGCGGCTGCGGGGCGCTTTGCCGTCCGCTCCGCCGCCATCCGGCTGGACCGGAGCCAGGATTGCGCTGAGGCTGAGAGTGTATCTCCTGAACTTGAATCTCAGCGCGGGGGGCTTTCTATCGATGAAATTGCACAGGAAACGTTGGGTACTTCTGTTGCTGGGGGGGCTGGTGTCGTTTCTGTGGGTGCCTGCCTGGGGTGCGCCGGAGCAAAATCCTTTCTCTTCGTTGGTCACTTTCCTCAATGACTACGCCGGGACTCCGTTTCGCGTCGTCGGACAGGTGAAAGAGGTCGGTGAAGGACGCCTTCTCTTTGAGAAGGGGACCGTCTCACTGAAGGTGGGAGAGTGGTTGTGCGTTTCGAAAGAAGACCCAGAGGGTTCTCCTGCCCTGAAATCCCCGGCCGCGTGGATCATCGTAGAGGCGCTTTTCCCTGAAACGGCATTGGCGCGCATTGCGGATTCCCCTGCCGCCCCCCTCTCGCCGGGAGACCGCGTGGTCACGCCACCTCCCCCCCGCATTCATGTCCAAGGGGACGCACTGCAGCCCGACGCGGCCCCCTTTTTCGAAGGTCTGGTGAGGGAGCTTCTCGAGAAGGGATATCATCTGGATATGGACCCGAAAGGGAAAGATGGCGTATCTGCTGAGCGGCATGACTTGAAATTGGAGCTGCTGCGGGGAGAGAAGATTCTGGTTTGTCGGCTCAGCACGATCGAGGGGGAGCGGGTGCTTTATTATCGGACGGCAGAAGCAACCTCCCATAGGGCGGCCGTGCCTTCCTCTGAAAAGATCCCTTTGGCGGCTGGGACGGTCGTTCAGTCTGGAGCGGAGGCTCCCCCTGCTGCTGATTCAGGCCCTTCCTTTCAACATTCGAAGCCCGCTCGCAGCCAGGAGCATTTCCGGCTCCAGGAGCCGGTCAGCCGAGTCGTCGCCTGCCGGCGAAAAGGGGCGGACGGAACGGTGCTGGCTTGTTTGGGCGAGCAGGGGTTGATCCTGTATGAGTTGGCGGACGCGGCTCTGAACGAGGTAAGCCGGCTGGCCTACCCGCACACGGATAGCATTCCGCTTCATTTGCATTGCGCTGACCTGGATGGGGACGGAGGGGAGGAACTGCTCGTCACCTTGACGCGGCCGGTGAAGATTTTAGACAAGCAGGATAATCGACTGAGCTCCTGGATCGTGGCGCTCCAGGGTGGGGGGCTGGAGTCCTTGGCCGAGGACCTACCGTTCTACTTTCGAGTGATTCGGGACCGAAAGGGCAGGCCGGTGCCTTTGGCTCAGAGACAGGGCGCTTTCCGTCAATATGAAGGGCCGATCTACCGGGTGGAGTGGGACAAATCCGGCGTCGCGCCGAAGGTGAATGAGGTCTATGCACCGGCGGCAGGGGTCTATTCTCTTTATCAGTTCAGCGAAATTCCGGAGGCAGAGGGCCGGCTTGTCATTCTGGAGAGCGGGGGTCAGTTGCATGGCTATGTCACGCCGGAAGAGCGTTTGGCGGCTTTTGGAGAGCGCGATGCAGGAGAGTACAAGGTCACTGCCTACCCTCTTAGGCGGGAGCAGGATTTGTTTCTTGGAGGATTCGATCGCAGGACATATGACGAGGTCTTTACAGCGAGAAGGCTCGAGCTGCGGACCGATTTTGACGGACAAATATTTACGATCAACAAGGGCCGGGGTGGTGCGTTTTCGAGCGTTGCGGAAAAGCTATTGCCTGGTCGGCGGGATTTCGATCAGGTGGTGGCTGTCAAATGGGTGGG
>ENA-OSEO01000593-OSEO01000593.1-sediment-metagenome-genome-assembly--contig:-NODE-593-length-89092-cov-8.489412_pt1 | contig 89092 bp, 70 predicted proteins | sample MGYA00237883_ERZ534232 | MGnify/ENA metagenome assembly ERZ534232
GACTTTAATATCCCGTCCGTATCTAGTAAATGAGGAAATTGTATCACCTTCATAATTAGGACGATAGACAGCATAACTGTTATCTGATCTATCCTCAAAAATGCTGAACATATCAAATGAACTATACGCTTTAGCACTTAAGCCCTCGGTAAGAGAACTCAAACTGAAATTCAATCCCAGATCCATTTCAATCAACCGATCATTGTTTTTCATTGTGCCGTTTCTCATCAACTCTCCGTATATGTTGGTTTGGTATTCCGATGTACCACCCAGCACATAAGCATTTTCAATTAACTTTGCTGATTCCAACATATCCTGGTCTTTGATAAATTTTGAAGGTATTAGTACAGGAAAAATATCCGGCTTTAATTTACTGGACAGTCCCCAAAAATCATCATTATTTGAATATCTGGGACCTTCCCTGAAATTAAATACCACCGAACCACCAAAAACCATATCTATATCTTTAGTTAATTTATAATCAATATTACTACGCAAACTAAGTCTATCAGACCTTTCATTTGCTCCCTCAACAATAGCCAGTAAACCAGTATTCCTGTTCCAACCAACATTGAGATAAAACTGCCCTATCTCATTGCCTTCAGTAATTTCGCTAATTATATTATAATAAGTAGAATAATCCTTTAAATATGTAGAATTATAGTAATCCTCATCGGGATAGCGAACCGGGTCAATACCCGAACGCGTAGATTCAATATGTGAAGCAGTATATTTCGGATCTTTTCCGTCATTAGCAAGCGCTTCGTTGTATAGTTCCATGTAATCAGATGCTGAAAGGTAATTAGGATAACTAATTGGTATATTTAACCCACTTTCAGCTTTAACATTTATATTTCTTTTCAACGGTTCTCCCCGCCGGGTGGTGATATAAACCACTCCGTTGTTAGCCTGAGGACCATATAACATAATATTAAAAAGATCTTTCATAACTGTGATCTGCTCTATCTCCTGAAGGGTTATATCAATACCTTGACGTGGAACGCCGTTAATGACATAGAGCGGGCTTCCATAACCCCGAATATCAGAAGAACCGAAAAGACCTGGAATACGACCATTTAAAGCACCTCTTACACTTTTTTGTTGATCGTACATCAATAATTCTTGAGGATTAAGCACTGTCACTGCTCCCGTTATCTGTCGCTTGCTAAAAGTTCCAAAAGGTACATATACTTTATCCTTTTGACCCATCTCATAAGGCATCTGCTGTAACTCCACACTATTAAGGCCTAAGCTATTAACAATCATAGATTCAAATCCCTCGGCTTCAATCAGAACAGGTAAATTTGCATCTTCAGGAATAGAAAATTCTCCATTCTCATTTGTTAACACTGGTCGTGTCCCTTCTCCTAAAATTATTGAAGCTCCAACTATCGGGTCACCGTTTGAATCCTTAACGACAACTATTCTTGTATCCTGAGCAAATGAAGGTAAATACAAAAGGATATTTATGCTCAAAATGACGTAAATTATCTTTATATATGATTTTTTCATAATCTTCAATTTAAATATTATTTTTTCATTATTTTGCCGGTAAAATATTATCATTACCAACCCGGATTCTGATACATACCTTCATAAATCTGGCTTTGCTCTCTGAAAATAGGCATCCAGTAATGCTTCAGTTCAAATACTCTGGTAAAAAACACTTTTCTATTAAAGTAGGTCCAGTCCTTATCAAATTCCAAATCTACAAGATCTTTATATTCAGGCAAATGTGCGATATACCAGCGACGAATATCAAACCAGTAATGATCTTCAAAAGCAAGTTCTACCGCTCGTTCGTTTCGTACAAGTTCAAGAAAACTATCGTAGCCTGAGGCATCTGCTGTAATTGGGGGCATACCAGCCCTTTCACGAATAATATTAACAGCATCAACAGCTGAAAGGTTAGCACTAGGTGCTTTGCCATTAGGACCATATGCTACCGTAACCGCCTCAGCATAACTAAGATAAACCTCTGCCAATCTCATACGGGGAGTTATTATTTTTAATTGCCTAAATTGTTTATCCCACTTATTTACATTAAAAGGCCAGTATTTTGCAATACAATATGCCAGTTCAATCCTATTAAGTGGACGTGCCACATTTTCTTCACCATAATATAAAGAAACAACTGAATTGGGATGGTTGCCAACTTTATCCCTATCTACATAAAAATTTTTATAAAACCGAGGATCTCTATTTCTCCACCTTTTATTATCATCATAATCATACTCTATTTTATACCGTGTACCGTCAGCCATTTCAAAACGATCAACAAATAATTGATTTGGCCAATTACCATGATGGTTATCAGAAAGATATATAGGTACATAGTTTCTTCTCATTCCGGCATTATATACTGCAGTCCCAGTTCTATGATCTAATCTTGCAAGTATAGTTTCTGAAGTCCAAACTGTAGTTCCATCGGTTTTATAAAAATTATCAGAATAATCTTCCCAAGGAACCAAATTATATACTCCCTTATTGGCCAATTTAATCAACTCCCACCCAGCTGCTGCAGATCGTTTACAATAATCCTCATTATAAGTATATGTGTTACCCGAAGAACCATTCATGAGAGGACTCCCGGCGTAAAGTAAAAATTTTTGCTTATAACCAATAGCTGCACCTTTAGTTATACGTCCTAAGTTAGCCCCTAGGCGTTCACTTCCAACAACAGTTTCATCCCAGTCCTCAGGAAGAAGGTTAATTGCCTTATCCAAATCCTCAATGATCCTTTCAGTACATTCATGGTATGAAAGCCGGGGCTGACGCATCTCATCACTCGCAGAAAATACAGTGTCAATATATGGCATGCCTCCGAAAGAAGATATTATTTCTCCATGATGATATGCCCTGAAGAAATAAGCCTGCCCTGCTATTAAATTCTGCTCTTCCTCAGTGCCTCCTTTTAATAAATGTAAATTTGCAAGTGCCATATTGCTTCTTCTGATAGCCCGCCATCCTCCAGTCCAGATGCCTTGTGATGAATTTAAACTATTATAACCTCCCGCATCTCGATGATATAAATTCCTACTATCAGCAAGATAGGATAAGTAATCACCTTGTTGAATGTAAGGACCAGGAGCTTGATTGCACCAGCTCTCTCCTCCCCAGTTCATATTTATAGGATTAAAATATAAATTAGGAGATAATATTTCAGGGTAGATAGCATCTATGAAACCTGAGAATGAAGGATAGGTACTAAATATATCCTCTTTACCTATTTCTGCTTCAGGTGTTTTATCAAGGTAATCATCGCATGATGAAAATAGGAATAAACCTAAAATAAAACCCGGAAGATATTTAATAATTGTTATTATTATTTTCATACTTATTAAATTTTTTATTTTAATCTAAAAATCTATATTTATTCCAAATTTAAATCGTCTTAAAATCGGATACATTTGGCGGTTATCTGATTGAGCTCCTTGATAATCCATATCCGATCTCATTTTAGATATCAAAAAAAGATTATTTCCACTTAAGGAAAAACGTATGTTGTTGACACCCAATTCATTTACCCAAGGGCTGTTTGAGTGATTTAAGCTATACGCTATTTCCGCGTTTTCTAACCTCAAAAATGCACGTGTTTCAATATAAGTGGGTTGTGTTACCGCGTGTGTCATACCTCTCATTTGCGGACGGATTGCGGTTTCTGCATTGCCTCTTTCAGGACACCAGGATTCATCAATCAAAAATTGGGGAATATTTGCCTCATAAGACATATCATCCCACCAAGTAATATAATCCCGTACATTTCCCGCAACATTATATGTACCATAAAATCTCATGCTTAAACTTAAATTTTTATAGGATGCTCCTAATGAAGGGGCATAACTATACTGTGGTCTGGCAGGATAACTCATAGGTGCCTGATCCTCTTTACTTATTACTCCGTCAGAATTAAAATCAACTATACCCCAATCACCAGGAAGTGTCCAATTTGTATTTTCATTGTTCCCAACAGTAGCATAAACATCATTCCATGTTGCTTTTACGGAATTCTGGGAAAGATAACCTCTAGGTTGATCTATCATATATCCTTCTTGCTTTTGATAAAATGGTGCTAACTCGGGATCTCCTTTTTTTAATATTTTATCTTTAACTGAAGAAAATGCATACGAAACCCAATATATAAAACCACTTGAAGTGACCTGTTTAAACTCTGATTCAATTTCAAATCCCTTCACATCAACTTTTCCTAAATTTACGGCAACTGGAGAAGCACCAAAATATGCCGGGATTACCCTTTCACCTGCACTAACGAATATATCCGATCTGTTTTCTATAAAATAGTCGAAATTTATTGTTAGCTTATTATCTAAAAATCCTGTTTCAATACCAAAATCTTTTTTTCTTGATGTTTCCCAATGAATATTAGGATTAGCAATAACCCCTTCATAACGGAATGGGAATGATTCTGTCATATAAGGTGATCCAAACCTCCAAACATCTGTACCTCCACTTCCTATAGGAAAAGCAATCCAACTTTCAGTATATAGCCACCTATCAATACCTGCATCGCTTCCAACCTTACCATCGGAATAACGTATTTTGAAATTACTGAAAAAAGGTTTGAAATATTCAAAAAATGGCTCATTGGAAGCAATCCAACCAAAAGCCAAAGAGGGGAAAAATCCAAAACGATATTTTCTATCAAATTTTTCAGAACCATTATAAGCGCCATTAGCTTCAAAAAGATATTTTCTATCATATTCATAAGTCAAACGACCAACCCAGTCTTCCCTGAATCTTGGGAATACAGATCCTGATGAAGTTTCCTGCCGACTCACAAGCCCTAAGCCGGTAACGGAATGTTTTCCAAAATCACGGCCGTAATTAAAGGAAAGTTGATAAAATAAGTTGCGATATGAACGATCTGCATCTGCACTTTCCGTTCCAAAAGAATTTTCAGGCATACTCCAGTCATAACCGTGTTCAGCTAAATAATATTGCGGATTTGCATTCCATTCCGTATATTTTTCTTCTAATGCTTTAATTTCCTTCTCATTCATACCTGGCGTAATCTCATCAACAATGTTACGAAAGATATATTTAGTAATAGGATGAGCACTACCAACATTACCTCCTGTGCTTCGATCTCTATAATCATAACTAATTTTTAAGTTACCAGAAAGCCCTTTGGTTATAAAATCCAATTTCTGATCTAAAATATAATCAGTTGTGATATCTGTGCTTGTTGCTCGTTGATAACCATTGTAATGATATTCCATAAATACATTTACTGCGTTATGAGTAACTTCATAATATGCATAGGTTCCGTCAGAATATTTTGTAGGCCATAAATCTGGTGCTTGTCCCCATATACCCATATAGGCATAATTACCTGATGTAGCTCTTCTCTGGATGGAATAACTGCCTGCAAGATTAGTACTAAATCTTGTAGTAGGCGTTATATCAAAATCTAAATTGCTTCTAAAATTATAACGGTGAAATGCATTGCTTGGATCATATCCCTGACCAATATCACTGATGTTTAGGATATCACTTTCATGAAGATAAGATGCTGAACCAAAATATTTTACTAGTTTGGTCCCTCCCGAAACAGTCATATTAAAATTATAATCAACAGTGTAATCTCTTAACATCAATTCTTTCCAATTGGTGTCAGGTAAATATTCAGGATATGTCTGATCCCTTGTCAATTCCAGCCAACGTTCTGGCCTGATTTTACCCCAACTATCGGGATTTATAGCTAAATCGTTCATCATAGCATAATCGAGAGCTCTATTTGACTCGTAAGCACTTGGTTTTTCAGCAATTCTTGAGGGCATTTTTGCAGTCGATGCAAAATCAAAAGTTAAATTGGCTTTACCTTCTTTTCCACGTGAGGTTGTAATAAGAATTACACCATTTGCACCTTTAACTCCGAAAATAGCTGTGGCAGAAGCATCTTTTAAAATAGATATTTTTTCAATTTCATACGGGTTAACATTCCGCATGTCTCGTTCAACCCCATCAACCAGAACCAATGGAGCAGCTTCATTCCATGTTTTTTTTCCTCGGATATAAAGTTCTGAATATGCAGCATATTGTTCTCTTACTAAATCGGTTCCACCTGGTATTCCGGTTGAACGAAGGCTTATAAGACCCGGCACTGCACCAGTTAATGCAGTTCCCAAATCAGCACCTTGAACATTTTGCCTAATATTTTCTCCGGTTGCCTGGGAAAGGGAGCCAACTACACTTTCTTTTCTTTGTACACCATAACCCACAACCACAACATCTTCTATTTCTGTAAGTAATTCCTCAAGTGTCACATCAATAATAGTTTGATTTCCAACCTTAATTTCCTTCGTTTCCATTCCAATAAAAGAAAATACTATTATATCACCTTGGTGCAGATCAACGAGTAAGTATTCACCATCTATATTGGTTGTTGTACCTTGTGTGGTACCTTTAATTAATACGGTTACACCAGGTAAAGGCTGACCATAGATATCAGTTACTCTACCTGAAAGAGAAATCTGTGGTTGCTGGTCAATCAAAGACATTTTTGTAATAGTATTTGGTATTTTTATTAAAATGTTATGATCTATTACCTCATAGTAGATAGTTTTCTCTTTAAACAGGTCTTTAAGAACCACTTCAATATTCACATTTTTATAGTCAACTGAAACAAATCTTGTGTCATCAAAATAGTCACGATTATAAAAGAAAATAAACTCGGACTGATCTTCGATCGCATCAAAAACATCAGAAATTCGGACATTCTCCATTTTAAGTGTCAGCTTAGTTGCCTGAGAATAAACACTTGCTGAGGAAGAGAGTATGGCAATTAAAATGAATAATACACTTAATCGCATAATTAATAACATTTTTTTAGTGCGACAATACAGATGCCTCACCTTTTTAAATAATTTTTTCATACATTTACATGCTTTAATTAATTAACTGATTTAAATATTTTTTAGTTAATGAAACTTCTAAAGAGGGAATGCCACCACAGATTCCCTCTTTCTTTTCTCTGTCTAATGTGTAATATATTGACCGTTACCCGTTTAGCTGATTAAAGCTGCTAAACAATTACACGCATATTACATTAACTAAACCTGACTATTGTTTCATAGGCATAAATTATTATTTTAGTTAGACGCATAAATTTCTGTCAATTAAATATTTATTAATGTATATAGAGACATGACTCAAACTGATATTATTATTTTAGTCCACTTGATAGTCGATATCATTTTTCTTTAACCAGACTTCCTTATTTTTTATGTAATAATCAATCCCGGAGGTCTTTTTGATTTTTTCCAATGATTCAATAAGGTTATTGTTGTAACTAAACATACCTCTAAACCTGAACTCGCCAATATTTTCATCCTTTAAATGGAACCTGACATTATGCATTTTTTCAAGTTCTTTAAGGAGGTCATAAAGCCTGTCATCTTTAAAAATCAATTCGCCATTGCGCCACGATGTAAACATTTCAGCATCTACATACTGTAGATCGATTGTAAAATCATTCAGATTCAAAATTGCCCGCTGTCCTGGCCGCATGTGAAGATAGTTACCTGTTCCCGATTTAAATTTTAAATTAACAGAGCCTTCTGCAAGAACAGTTTCAAATACATCATCACTAGGATAAGCAAGAACATTAAAGGCGGTTCCCGTAACATTAACTTCAGCAAAAATAGTTTCAACCTTAAAAGGTTTCTCCGGATCAGATATAACTTCAAAGTAGGCCTCTCCTTCCAGATGGATTTCCCTTAAATTATTAAATGAGGAAGCATTGTACTTAATCGTAGATTCTGTGTTAATCCAGACATTGGTGCCATCAGGAAGAATACATTTAGATACATGTCCTTTGGGAGAGGTAATCTGACAAATCTGATCAGGCAACATTTCAGGCTCACCCGTCACACCCATAAAATGCCAAACAATTGCAAAAGCTATAGGGAAAGCTAATATTGCTGCAATTTTGTAAATAAATGACAATCTTCTAATATTTCTTATTTTACCGGCTAGATACCTACTGTATGCAGATTCAAGCTTAATTTTGTCCTGGTGAAACTGATTTTTTGAAATTATTTTTTCTGATCCCTGCCATATCTTCAGACTCCTGGTAAATAATGAAAGGTTATTTTCTGAAATATTTTTCCAGGATTCCAATTTTTCTATTTCTTCAGATGTAGCATTTCCCGAAACGGATTTACCAATAAGAATATCAATATAGTTCAAGTTTTTATTCACAGTTTCTTTTTGCAGATTGTTACTTTTTACTTTTACTTGACGTTTATTCAAGCCAATACCCTGTAATAAAAACTATTTTTTTTTCGTTAAAATATATGTCATTAGGTTAATCATCTGATAACCATTTATATTTTCCCGTAATTTTTTTAGTGCAATGCCCATCTGCATCTCAACAGTTTTTACGGAAATATTCAATTTTTTTGCAATTTCTGAATATTTTAAACCTTCGAAGCGGCACAAAATAAATATCTCACGGCATTTCCCGGGGAGTTGATTAATGTAGTCGTTAATCCGGGCATTCAGTTCGGCCTCTTCAACCAGATCACGAAAAGGAGTTTGTAGTGGATCCTGAACATCTTCAATCAATTGAACCTTGTACTTATTTTTCCTGATAAAATCAATGCTGCGGTTCCTGACTGCATGGTACATATAAGATTTCACCGACCATGCTATATCAATTTTTTCCCGTTTCTCCCATAGATCAACAAAAACCTGCTGAACCTGAGAACGGGAAAGATCCATATCCCCTAAAAATTTATTTGCAAAAAAACATAATGGGACATAATATGTATCAAAAAGAAGAGTGAAAGCATCTTCATCTCCTTTCCTGATATTGCGAAAAATATTTAGGTCTGAAATATTAGTCATTTAGTTTATAAGAATAAATGTTCTAATATATAAATATTAAACGAAAAAATTAATTACGACCAAAAAAACATTTCATGATATTTCTAAAATCAATGTAAATTTTTATATCGCATTTCAAACTGTTGCTGCAATCCCTCTATTGCTTTAAATCATTTTTAGTTGAAAATAACGGGCAAAATATTTGAAATTTAATAACAAACTCAATACTTAAGCAATAATATCCTGATCTACCTGGTTATCAAATCAGCAAGTTTTTCTCTTGCAGCTTCATAATCGCTCCTCACTCTGCTCCACTGCTGAAAGTTGGTCACACAACCGCTCACAATGTTATAAACTTCTCCGCCTTTGGTGGCTGCCGATGCCATTACCATATATTCATAATCTTCCATGGCTTCACGATATAACTTAAGCCTTATAGAGGGAACAAATCCCTCTATGCCTGCAGGCTGACCGGGATAAAGAAGCATTCCCTCCCCCCAGAAATTCTTACGGAAATACGGAGCTTCCCATACACCTTTTAATGTTTCATATGGCCCCCAATAGGTGCTTGACCAATAAAGATATCCTGAAATGTCATATCTCCAGCTCAGCCAGAAAGGTGATCTGAAATTCAACGGGTCTGTGTCGACCTGCCACCACGGAGTTCCTTCTGCACCCTGACAAAGAGCAGTGTAACTCCACAGCTCTTCTCCGTTGTCAAGTCTTTCCCTTGCTGTTGGTTCATCCCATAATCCCCAAAGCGGGCACCAGATATCCACTGCCCCGTAGAGGTCGCCCCATTCAGGATTGCTGGTAATGGTCTGCTCGGTGCACATCCTTTTAATATCCGGGTCTGCCGATTTTATAAGAGCTCCCTGTTCCCTGACTATCTCATACTCTTCTGCATCATTAGGCTCGTCTTCCAGATAGATATATGCCAGGTCAAGATAACCTAAATTCCTTAACCATTCTGCTGTAGCAGCTAAATATGCTTTGCATTTCTCCTTGTCTTCACGATAATATCTGAGAGGCATATCAAGCGCGGTTACTTTACCCTCTTCAACAAGTTCTTTCATGCGCTGTGACTCACCATTGTCAATAATACCTTCAGCCTCATTCCACCCGGGCCAGACATTTGCCGGAGTGCTCGGCATGGCCCTGTGCTTCAGGAGCTCTTCTCCATATAGGGATTCAAGCTTTAAAAACCTTTCACTTCCCGGTTCAGCTCCCGTCATTTTTGCAGAAGTTGCGTTGAAGCTCCCGAAATGAGAACGCATAGATATTTTTTCCGGCAGTTCAAAATCCCGTACGGTAAGCTGAACCGGTATCTTTGCAATCTTTTTATTACCTGTTGTTACTGTAACAGTTCCACTATAAATCCCGGCCTGAGTCCCGGCAGGAACATAGAGATCGCACCAAACCTCTGCATTCTGCGCTGTATCAACAGAGAAAGGCGCAGCAAAAAATTCAGGGCCCTCTATCTGGCCCGACTGACCGCCGTTAAACGGAATTAAAGCATCCGGATACCAACCGACCGGATTCTTGGTTCTGTTACTGGGTTTAGTCACATTTAAATAATAAGCCCTGTAAAGTTCAATATTGTTTGCAGTTATGATATCACCCTGATCCCCTTTAAGGTCTGTAACAACAACATTTAAATCCTCCAGTGGATTTTCTTCACCATTATGAATAATCAGCCTGAACGGTTCATATTCATTGGCAGCAGCTTTAAGGTTTACCTCCGTCAATTCTCCCGGGGGAGTGCTTCGGATGACCTGTTGCCAGGGTGATGCCACCCAAACGGTATATTGCTTTTTTGTACATGCAGATAATAACACTATCAATGCAAATGAGAGGTAAATTGATTTTTTCATGATCTTACTATTTATTATTTTGAGATATAATTATCCAAATATTTACACTAATTTAAATACAAATTCCTTTATCTCCTTACGTACCCTTGGTTGCATCTCACGTTTTTGCAATTCCGGGGACAGTAATTTAATGTCACCCGAAAAACCCACGGCAATAAAGGTAACCGGTTCAAAATTTTCCGCGTCCAACTTTAAATATTCACTTGCCTTTTCTTTATCAAAACCGCCCATCTGGTGTGCCTGTAATCCCATCTCAGCTGCCTGGACTGCCAGCAAAGAATTTGAGGCTCCAATATCGTGCATGGCTTTTGTATTCGGCAGGTTTTTATAATCATGATTTTTTTTCATTACCGAGATAATCATAACCTGTGCATTTTTTGCCCAGTCGGGATTATTTCCAGTTAAAATTTCAACTGCATCATCAAAAGCCTTTTCACCTTTTATCGTGTAGTAATAGTTCCATGGTTGGGCATTACGAGAAGATGGTGCCCGGCGTGCTGCTTCGAAAAGAAGTTCAAGCATTTCATCCGTCACTGGTTCATCTGAAAAGGAACGCGGACTCCACCTGTTTTTTATTGCACTATTTAATTGCATTTGTTTTTCTTTTTGTTACTATTAACTTCTTTTAACAAATAAAGCAAATCATACTCCATTATCAAAAAAACACGGCAACAATAAATACGGAAACAACAATAAATGTAAGCATTTGTCCTTATTAATGCTAAGTTGTTGGAAAATTTTTCTAAAAGATGCCAAAAGTGCAGGTTTTTTGAAGGGAATCAGCAGCAAACAACAGACATAAAAAATACCCCTCCTGCAGTAAAACCACAAACGGGGTATTTAGTTATTTTATGACTCTTTAAAAAGCTGTCAATTCAATAAAAGCAAAAATCCGGGCCATAAATAAAAAGTATAAAACAAAGAGTATCAAACTTATGTTCAACAAATACTCATAAATAAATTTTACAAAACATAATAAATTACTTTTTTGAGCAGGCTCAATTTTTACTTTTCAATTGCGCCAGAATTACATTTTAATATAATCTGTTCCGTAAGGCCTTCTCTGAGGTCTTGAGATCATTGTATTGGCTTCGCCGTCATTGATGAATTGTTCCTTTGCAGGATCATATTTAAGCCTGCGGCCAATATTCATTGCAATGTCACCCAAAAGTGCAATGCTGCAGCTTCTGTGTGCAACTTCGGCAGGCACCAGTGTCTGTTCCCTCGATTTAATGCAGTCAAGCCAGTTATTGTGCAGACTTTCTGTTTTTAACAGGTGTATCTCATTCTCCTCTATCTTCGACTCAAGTATCTTTTTGTCGCTTGCGTCAAGCAATTTTGAGGGCACACCCTTATCAGGATCACTTTCAGTTACCCTGATACTTCCCGGACCTGCAGATATCCAGCCGTCTGTACCTTCATACCTTACTCCGCTTGGATAGGTATGTCCAAGAATGCTCCTTATTCCGTTTTGATACTCCAGAATGACCATGAAATCCTTAGGAACATCAAACAGTCCGGATTTAGGAAACAGTCCGACTGCCTCAACGGAAACAGGACCTGTTCTCTCCGTGTTCATTCCCCATGCCGCAACGTCGATGTAATGCTGTCCGGTATTGGTAATACCTCCGGCACCAAACTGATGTCTCTTCATCCATCCCGGTCTTCCATAACCTTCCTGCGGGTGTACACCTGCTTCAGTATAGTATACCCATGGTGTTGAGCCCAGCCACATATCATAATTCAGATTAGCCGGAATCGGCTCCTCCGGATAGTCGGGACCAGGACCTTCACCTCCTATACCGACATAAACGGTATGCAGTTTACCAATCCTGCCGTTTCTGACGAGTTCGGCAGCAATCCTGAACTGATCTGAGCACCTGTGCTGTGTACATATCTGGGATATTGTACCCTTCTTTCTTACAGTCTCAGCAAGAAGCTTACCTTCAGCAATTGTCAGGGTTGTTGGTTTCTGAAGGAAAAAATCCTTACCAGCCAGAGCAGCTTCAATTGCAGGTTGTGCATGCCAGTGGTCAGGGGTGCTTATTACAACAGCATCAATATCGTTGCGCAAGATAATCTCACGATAATCATCGTACATTTTCACATCTACTGAAGTGCCTTTTTCTTTATAGGCATCCTCAATTTTCTTTTTACCGTCAGCCATGCGTTTTGAGTCAACATCACTGATAGCAATAACGCGAACATCATCACGTCTCAGCATCGACCTGGTATCAAGTCCGCTGGCAATACGGCCGTACCCTATTTGTGCCACCTGGATCATGTTGCCGGGCGCATTTTTTCCCATAACACTTGAGGGAATAATTGTCGGTATAATAATTGCCCCTGTAGCAGAAGCTACTGTATTTGTAATAAATTTTCTTCTCTGCATATTACTTCTTTTTTAAATTAATTTTTTTGCTTGTGATCTGGCTTTGTTCATCACCGATTCAAGGGAAACAGGTTTTCCGCCCTTCTTTTTACTCACATCGGCAGCCTCCATGAAGGCAAACATCTCCAGTGTTTTCTCAGGTTCAAGAGGCAGTATGCCTGTCCTGAAATATTTAACTATCTCCACCAGCATCGGATCGTAACCTGCCAAAATCCTGATCTGCTCCTCAACACCTTTGTCTCCGAAAGCAGTTCCTCCGAATCCTCCCTTGCCGCCTTTAGGTATTGCATTATAGATACCTACGCGTCCGTCACTCCATGTCCCGACCAATGTGTCGGCTACAGAATTGGTAATTCTGGTAACCTCCTTACAGCCTGAACCCATAAATGTGAACAGTGACTCAATGCCGTGAATACCGTACCATGCCATATCAATATGGCCGACTATCGTCCCGGCCGGACCAAAAGTAAAGGCACTGAGAACCTTGCCTACACTATCTTTCCCGTTTACAATCTCGAGTGTAGCAGGTGCAAACCTTGTGGTTGAACATGAAAATACAGGTACATTATATTGTTTGGAAAGTTCAAAAATGGCTATTGCACCGGCAAGACTATTAGATATTGGCTTATCAATGAACATTCTTTTACCTGCTTTAAAAACAGGTATTGCCTCTTCAATATGCCTGCGGCCGTCAACCGATTCAAGAAGAATCACGTCCGTCTTTTCCAGCAGTTCATCAATTGAGTCAACTATCTCAACACCCATACCACCGACTCTTTCGGTAAATCCCGCCAGTCTGTCGATACTTGCAGGAAGGTCAGCACTACCTTTTGTGGGGTATGCTGCTACTACCTGAAATCCTTTATAATTCGGATCTCCTTCCGCATTGCCTTTATTGATAGTATTTGTAAAGGCGACAACATGAGAGGTATCAAGACCAATAATTCCTACTCTTCCTCCCTTTTCAACACTTCCTCCGGAAGTCATTGCAGATACACTTCCGGTTAAGCCTAAACCTACTCCTGCTATTGCCGAGGTTTTAATAAATTCACGTCTGTTATTAATCATAATAATATAATTTTAAATTTTATAATTTTTCAATGCCTGTCTTGCCCTGTTCATCATCTCATCAACAGAAACCGGAACGCCCCCTCTTTTTTTGCTCTCCTCTCCTGCTTCCATAAATGCAAGCAGTTCAACAGTCTCTGCAGGATCAACAGGCGGAATACCTGTTTCAAAGAAATCAATTACATTGACCCAAAGTCCTCGATATCCCTGACTTTTATTAATAATTTCAATTCCGTCTTCACCAAATACTGTCGCTCCGTAATCCTTGGTTCCCATACGGTTACCTCTGTAAGAACCTATCCTGTCATCCTCCCATGTACCTACAACCATATCTGTATTTTCGAGATGCACGCGGACAACGCTTTTGCAGCCTGTCCCCATTATTCCATACAGAAGTTCTATGCCGTGAATACAATAGTAGAAAAGATCGGGATGATTTGGCTCTATATAACAGTCGCCGTATGTATCAGCTCCGATAATTCCACCGATTTTACCGGCTTTAACTTCATCCACTCCTTCCATATATCTCAAAGAAGAGGCATGAAATATTGGAGCATTATATTTTTTTGCAGCTTCAAAAATTGCCAGTCCGTCGGCCAGTGAAGCAGCAAAAGGTTTATCAATAAACATCTTTTTACCTGATTTAATGACAGGCAGTGCCTCTTCAAAATGCCTCCGGCCGTCGACCGACTCAAGCATAATTACATCAACTTTGCTTATAAGTTCTTCAATTGATCCTGTAATTTCCACACCCAGCTCTTTTACTCTCTTTGTAAATCCTTCAAGTCTGTCGATGCTGGCAGGCATATCAGGACTTCCTTTAGTGGGAAACGCAGCCACAACTTTATATCCTGACCAGTCATCACCCTCTTTGGGATTATTCAAAGAATTGGTGACAGCAGTTACATGAGAAGTATCAAGACCAATAAGGCCAACTCGTTTACCGTTACCCGGATTTTGTCCGTATAATGGATTAAAACCGCCGGCAATACTTAATCCGGCACCGGTTATCAGGGAATTCTTAACAAATTTCCTTCTGTCAATATTTTTCTTCATAATATTAATATTTTTACGGATTGTCAATTCATTATATAAGCTATATCAAATGTCCTCCACACAAACAGGCAGAAAAAAAATTGATAAAACTGCCATTTATTATTTTGAACCTAAGAATATGTCTTGCGCTATATAATCATAAGTAAGGGGAACTGCCTTAAAGATACACGTATAAATTATCCATTTGAATATTTATACTGCTAAAATCCGTGACGCATCCAAATAAAATCTATGATTCAGCTCTGATTATGCTTAAAAAGTTTTTTAATACCCGTAAAGATAAATATTTCCGCAAAATTTAACTTAATAACGGCTTAAAAATGAAAAAAATTTACTACCCCCGGGCAGATGCCACAGAGATAGTAAATTTTTATTTGTAAATTATAAATACATTGCTGTTAATAATAACAACTACTATTCATATCCGGGATTCTGAGGGAAATCAGCCCCAAGATTAAGGTCAATCTGAGCCTGCGGAATCGGCCATAAATTATTATGATCGGCAATATTCGCACCCGGCAACATAGGATTGTCATTATATCTTCGTACCCTGTCAACCAGCTTACCCATTCTTAGGAGGGTTATCATTCTCATCTCCTCGGCATAAAGTTCTCTTACCCTTTCATCCAGTATATAGTCTATATCCACATCGGCAGGTAGCACCGGAGTTGCCTTTGCCCTGTTCCTCACGACATTGATATCAGCAGCAGCTTTATCTTTATCATTTAATCCCAGGTAAGCTTCAGCACGTAAAAGGTAAGTTTCAGCCAGTCGCATCGCATAAAAATCGGTTGATACTGAACCGCCTCCACCCTGTTTAGGAGTTATTGTGGCCTGAACTACAGGTTCAAATGTTTTCATAAAATAAGGATAAATATAATTCGTGGAGTCCTTAAAAACATTCCTTGCACCTGCAGGATAAATTTCCCAGGTCATCTTTTGTCCATAATAAGCTGATGCAGGATTATCGAAATAGAAATCCCTCTTTATGTTATGCTTGGCATTTCTGATATCATTATTCCAGTCACTTTCCCAGACATAATAATGAACAAGGTTTGTACCACGACATCTCGAAACAGGTCTTCCGAGGGTATCCTGGAAAGCGTTAACAAATGCATTATATCCGTCGGGAGTTTTTCCCCAACTGAATGTACGTGGGCCATAAATGCCTGACCAGTAATTACTGCTGCCGCCTATCTCTACAAGCGGTTCAAACTGAATCGCCCAGATAGTCTCAGTATTTTCTGCAGCATTCTGGTTATTATAACGGAAAAGATCCCAGTAAACATCTCCTGATCCGAAAACATCATTTTGTGCACCAAAACGTTGTGTCATAACAGCATAACCATAATCATTAATTACAGATGAAGCTGCATTAACAGCATCCTGCCATTTCGACTGGGCAAGGTATACCTGTGCCAGCAGGTGTTTTGCAGCTCCCTGTGTCAATTTACCCGGCTGCGCTTCGTCTCCCCGTACAGGAAGATTCTGACCGGCAAAGATCAGATCATCCTCGATTTGTGCATATACTTCTGACTTAGGATCGCGGACAAAGTCAACTTTTGCCTCATCAACAACATAATTGACAAGTGGAACATCTCCCCAGAGAGTAACGGCAATCCAGTGCGACCATGCTCTGAAGAACCTTGCTTCTGCAATAGGAACATTTTTCTCTGCATCGCTTACCCAGGTGATTTCACTGTCAGGATCCTCAATACCGGTAATAATCATATTGGCTTCCTGGATATGTTTGTAGAGATATAACCACCAGTATCTGATGACACTGTAATCGGGATTGACACTTGTAACATAATTTGTCAAAAACCTCTGGCCACCAGGGGTTTCACCATCATAACCAACGTCAGTTCCCATTCCGAAAAGTCCGTACGATTGCTGTCCGCCGTTACGGTACCATTTATCACGAACATCAGCATATAATCCGATTATTGCCTGATCGATACCTGCTTTTGTTGAATAGGCATTTGTAGATGTAAGAAAATCGAGAGGTTTCTCTTCGAGGAATTTATCATCGTTACATCCTGTAAAAATTATCAGTAACATAAATGTAACTAATAAAGACCTTATACTAAAGTGGAATAAATAATTCTTGTTTTTCATTGTATAAAAAATTTAAGTTTATTAATTATATGTATACCAGGTTAGAAACTCAGTCTTGCTCCCAACGTCATACTCCTCATCATAAGATCAGTTGAGCCGCCAAGTTCCGGATCAAAACCTTCCCACTTAGTCCAGGTATAAAGATTCTTACCACTTAAATATATCTGAAGTCCCTGTATTTTATATTCGCTTAAAATACTCGTCGGAATCCTGTAGGTAAGAGACAAATCCTGCAACCTTATGAAACTTCTGTCCTGATAGTTACCCGAAGAAACTGACGGGTAGTTATATACGGCAGGAGCATCATCAACTCCGTTATCGGGAGTCCAGTTTGTACGAATTGCAGTCATGTTGATCCTGTTGGCATAGTCATAACTAGAAGTAGCTTCAAGCAGAGTCCTGTTACTTTGAATAAAATAACCGTTACCACCCATTATCGAGTTAAGAAGGAATGACAGAGAGAAATTCTTATAAGAAAGATCATTACCTATACTAAACCTGAAATTGGGAGTAGAATATCCTACAATTTTCCTGTCCTCACCTGAGGTAATCTTATTATCTCCGTTCAGGTCGGCAAGTCTGAACTGGCCCGGATAAAAATTGTCGTGCACCTGTCCTGCATAGAATTCCTGCTCTGTCCATAAACCTCCGGTACGTTCATAATCATAAATAGCACTTATAGGTTCACCAATAAACCACTGGTTACCAATATCATCTTTGCCGTCTCCATAAAGATCAACGATTTCATCCCTGTTAAGAGAAAAAACAAACCGGCTGTCCCATTTGAACTCCCTGTCAAAATTAACTGTTCTGAGCTCAACTTCGATACCCTTGTTTGCGATCTCTCCGATATTTGTCCACACATCTTGATAACCTGTTGCCCCCGGCAATGAACGTTCCACAAGAACATTATATGTACTGGCCATATAAACATCAATTTCACCGGAAATCCTGTTGTTTAGAATTGAATAGTCCAGTCCCAGGTTTGTTGATTTGGTGGTTTCCCAACCTAAATCAGCGTTACCCAGGGTATTTGGAACTATTCCAATAGCTGAAGCAGCACTCCATACATAGTTCATGTTGGTCATCCTGGTAAGACTGGAGTAACGACCGATACCCTGGTTACCATTTTCACCATAAGACAATCTTATTTTTAAATTGTCAAGCCAGTCTCTGGAAGTATCCATAAAAGATTCTTCAGAAATTGTCCATGCTGCTGAAATTGAAGGAAATGTGGCATATTTTTTCTTGGCTCCGAAACCTGAAAATCCGTCTTTTCTATATGTCCCGGTAAGTAAGTACCTGTTTTTCAGGATATAGTTTACACGGGCCATATAACCTAGTGAACTTTCATCCCAGGCACCTGATCCAACACTTACCTGCTCAGCAAAACTTACATTATTGTATCCCAGAATTTCATTTGGAAATCTAGATGCATTAATGGCCGAGCTCTCACCCGTTGATTTCTCCCTTGTATAAACCAGCGTAATATTAACACGGTGAATGTCAGCAAAATCGTTTGCATAAGTGACAATATTGTTATATATCCAGTTATCCGAACTATTGTTGTCTACATCTGCTCTGCCCAGAGCAGTTTCTCCTTCGTATACTATACTCGGATAGAAAGTTTTATTAGTCCTTCTGCTATAATTGCTGGAATAATTAAAATCATAAGTAAGACCCTCAATTCCCGGCACTTCAACCTTGGCATAAGCTGTATAAAATAAATTCTTCCTGATATCGGAGTTGTCAGCATACTCACCTCTTAACGGGTGGGCCATCAGAAATTCTTCATTATACTTAATTGGATACAGCCCCTCCTCATTGTATATGCTTGCAAGCGGCGTAGCCTGGCGGGCCGATGTCATGTTAGCTTCCACACCTGAATAATCACGGTGAGAATATGATGTATTCAATCCGACAGTTACCCAGTTGATAAGATCACCTTCAACCTTGGCAGTTAATGTGGACCTGGTAAAATCATCGCCCACAACAACTCCTTTTTGATCAGTATATGATCCTGATACATAATAATTAAAACCTTCACCTGCGCCTGAAATGCTCAAATCATAATTTGACATAGGTGCCAGTTGGGTAACTTCATCAATCCAGTCAACTTCATTACCGGCAAGAAAAGCTTCCCTTTCACCCTCCGACTTCAATACACCGAGTATAACCTCATCAGTAATAGTAGGATAAACCGGTTTGCCTCCCTGATCAGCGGGACCGGTTGGTTTTTTGCGATACCAGTTATATAAATACTGCATATAGTTATAATCAACCAGTTTCATAGCATACTGCTCGGCATTCATCATCTTTACCGGATGATTAGAGTGATTCTGAACTCCAAAATATGTATTGAAATTAATTGCAGGTTTCTTTTTCTCGCCTCTTTTGGTTGTTATAAGCATAACACCGTTAGCAGACCTGGATCCGTAGATCGCAGCAGCACTTGCATCTTTCAAAACATCAACACGTTCTACGTCTGCTACGTTGATATCAGATATAGATCCCTGAAAGATAATTCCGTCCAATACAATAAGAGGCCTGGTACTGGCCGACAAAGTATTCTGTCCCCTGATGCTGATGCTGGGCTCACTACCTGCCGTACTTCCTCCCTGAACGTTCAGACCAGCAGCATATCCCCTCAATGACTGAGTGAGGTTAACGTTTGCTGAAGGAGGAATGTCGGTAATATTGACACTTTTTACTGACCCTGTAAGGTCACTCTTTTTCATGGTACCGTAACCAACTGCAACTACTTCATCTAACTCCGTAACTTCCAGAACCATAGTCATATTAATATTTGTACGGTTCCCAACAGCTACCTCTTCTGTTCTCATTCCCACAAAAGAGAATATCAATGTGGAGTTAGCCGGTACATTGGTCAGGGTATATTCACCGTCAGGATTTGTTATTGTCCCCTGGGTGGTGCCTTGTATGACAACTGTAACACCAGGCAAAGGCAGATTGTTTTCATCTGTTACTTTTCCTGTTACAGTACGCTGTTGCTGTTCGCTTCGTGAATTCTCCAGTGCGTTATCACTTGCAAGTGACTGAAAAACACCGGAGATAAAGAAAAAAGCAATCAACGGTAAAATAAACAACGATTTTTTTACATGGGGGTACCCGTTCCCCAATAGTCCAATCATCTTTTTCATATAAACATGTTTTAAATTGATAAATAATTTAGGTTTATAAAATTAAATTTGTGTATCGAGCTGACTAAAAGGTCTTTTCGATACTTTTTACTTAATTGAATTCTTGATGAAACCTTTTAAAAAGATGTTTAAAAATGTTAAAAGGTTGTGTCATTCGAGTGTATAAATATTTTTTTTCCATAGGCAATAACTTTTTTATTTATAGTATTTTAAAATTATATTTCTACTATTGTTGATTACATGATTGATTTTTAAACTGTTTTTCTACTTAGTTACCAATTATCATATTTAACAATTTCAATATTTTAATTAATTAAATCACTCTTTCATATTACGACTTATAAGATAAGGGAGAATTGTTTTCGGGGCAAATGTGTTAATACTCTTTTAAAATGTGTGATGATTTTCTCTGTTCATAAAATTCACAACACCATTACAACAAATTGAATAATGCCAACATCATTTATAAAATATTTTAATAATAGTCCTTTTCATTAATCAAGTCGCTCTGCCAATTCACCATGCAGCAATAAAATTCATCTAATTCCTTATAAATCAAAGTCTTTTTATATTTATAATCTTTAAAATTTAAAACTTTAAGGCATGTAAAGAAAGTAAATAAATATTAAAGAACAATTAAATTTATTAACTTTTTTTAAGATTTAGGCTTAGAGATACTATCAATCTCAGAGTCTGCCCGGCTTATCAAAAAAATCGTTCCCTTTATCATCAATAATTATAAAAGCAGGAAAATTGCCTACAGTGATCTTACGAACGGCTTCCATTCCAAGCTCCGGAAAATCAATTACTTCAACTGATTTTATGCTGTTCCGCGCTAAAATTGCTGCAGGTCCGCCGATAGATCCCAGATAAAAACCTCCATGCTTTTTACAGGCATCAACCACCTGCTTTGAACGGTTACCCTTGGCTACCATTATCATGGAACCGCCAAAACTCATAAATTCATTAATATAAGGATCCATCCTTCCAGCAGTAGTAGGTCCAAAGCTTCCGCTAACCATTCCTTTAGGCGTTTTTGCAGGACCAGCATAGTAAACAGGATGATTTTTAAAATATTCCGGCATAGGCAATCCGCTGTCAAGCATCTTTTTGATATTGGCATGAGCTGTATCCCGGGCTACTATCATTGTGCCTTTTAGGTTCAGCCTTGTCTTAACCGGATACTTGCTTAGTTCTTTTAATATCTCTTCCATAGGTCTGTCAAGATCAATATCAACAGCAGGACTGGTATGAGGAGGATGTACAGGCAGAAAACGTGCAGGATTTTTCTCCAGCTCTTCCAAAAAAATCCCTTCAGTTGTAATTTTTGCTTTAATATTCCTGTCGGCACTGCAACTAACCCCGATACCTACCGGACAGGAAGCGGCATGCCTGGGAAGACGGACAACCTTTACATCATGTACAAAATATTTGCCGCCAAACTGAGCTCCGATACTGCTTTCCCTGCAGATTCTTTCTATTCTGTTTTCCCATTCCTGATCACGGAATGCCTGTCCTCCCTCATTACCTTCAAGAGGAAGATTGTCGAAATATCCCGCAGATGCTTTTTTAACTGCAGTGAGCGTGGCTTCAGCAGAGGTACCTCCAATTACTACTGCCAGATGGTAGGGAGGACATGCAGCAGTGCCTAAATCATTGATCTTCTCTCTTATGAAACGCTCCAGGCTCTCCTCATTTAGCAGGGACTTCGACTGTTGATATAAAAAACTTTTATTAGCCGATCCCCCTCCCTTGGTTATAAACAGAAATTCATAGCTGTTTCCCTGGTCTGCATATATATCAATCTGTGCCGGAAGATTAGTTCCGGTGTTTTTTTCTTCAAACATTGAAAGAGGTACTACCTGTGAATACCTGAGATTCTTATTCTGAAATGTATCATAAATTCCTTTCGACAGATGTAAGGCATCATTTACACCCGTATAAACATCTTCTCCTTTTTTACCGATAACTATGGCGGTTCCGGTATCCTGGCAGGTAGGAAGTTCGCCCTCTGCCGCAACTACCTGGTTCAGAAGCATCGTATAAGCTACAAATTTATCATTGTCGGATGCATCCGGATCCTCAGGAATTTTAGCCAGCTTCTCAAGATGCTTCGATCTTAAAAAGTAAGATACATCAAAAAATGCCTCTCTTGCAAGAAATTCAAGTCCTTTGGGATCTATCTTTAAAATTTTGCGTCCGTCAGATTCTGTAACGGATATGTAATCCCTGCTCAATAACCTGTATTTTGTATCATCCTTTAATACAGGGTAAGGTTCCTGGTATCTGAATTCAGTCATAATATTTATTTTTTCTTTATAATTCGTTTCAATACGTCTGCATTATATGACAATAATAATAAATACGAAATTATGAAAATATTTATTATTATAGATTATCACATATAATAATCGGATTTTATAAAAAATGTTTTCAGTAAAAATCTTAGAAAATATTCGATTAATCCATAATATTGTAAATTCAAAGAAGATTTTATTGTTCGCACAGGTATGTTTTTATGATTCAAATTACCTTATATGAAAAAACTGCTTCTCACCTTTTTATCGATCTTAGTTTTTGGAGTCCTGCATGCTTTCTCCCAGACAGGTTCTCTTACCGTTAAAACTTGGATAGATACAGAGGCAGCAGAAAATATTGATAGTAAAGGCCGTATATTTTTGTTTGTGAGCAAAAGCCATAACAGTCAGCCGCGTTTAAATACCTGGCCTGATAAAGACAATATGATATTTGCCGCAAATCCGGAAAGTTGGCGAATGGACGAACAATTTGTTTTCAGCAGTTCTGAAAGATTATCCGCAACCTGTGACTGTAACTTAAATGAAATTCCGGATGGCAGATACATAGTACAGGTTTTATGGGACCATAACGATCACGGATCAAATATTAATTCTGCCGGAAATTTATTCAGCGAATCTGTCAGCATAGATATTAAAAGTAACAACATTCACCTTGAATTACCCCTGAATAATACAATTCTACCGGAAAAACTGGCTGACCACCCGTTGCTCAAAGAGGTGGAGATGGAGAGTAAGATTCTTTCAAGATGGTGGAAAAGGAAGGTCAGATTAAAAGCTGCCGTGCTTCTGCCATCGGGATATTACGACGAGCCGGATCGCAAATACCCGGTAAGATATAATATTGCAGGCTATGGAGGCAGATATACACGTGCTAACCGTTTTGTTTCATGGGATAAAAACTTTATGAACTGGTGGCTTTCGGACGATGCACCGCAAATAATTAATGTTTTTCTCGACAGTGAAGGTCCGTTTGGCGACTGCTACCAAGTGGATTCTGAAAATAACGGCCCGTATGGAACAGCTCTTATTAAAGAGCTAATCCCTTACATTGAAAAGCAGTACAGGGGTGAAGGCAAGCCTGAATCCAGATTCCTTGACGGCTGCAGCACGGGCGGCTGGGTATCGCTGGCCCTGCAAATATTTTATCCTGATGAGTTTGGCGGATGTTTTGTATATAGTCCTGATCCGGTTGATTTTGAAAATTTTCAACTGATAAACATCTACAGAGACGAAAATGTATTTTACAATGAATACGGTTATCTTCGTCCCATGACCAGAGATATAACCGGCGAACCGGTGGTTTCCCAGAAGGATTTTATCATTTACGAAAATGTTTTGGGCAGCAATGATTCTTATGTGACTTCCGGGGGACAGTTCGGCAGCTTCAACGCCTTGTTCAGTCCTAAAGGGAAGGACGGGCTTCCTAAACCTCTTTTCGATCCCGTAAGCGGAGAAATAGACGAAAATGTGGCAGAACATTGGCGAAAATATGACCTGAAGTATTACCTTGAAAATAACTGGTCAAAGGTTGGACCCAAAATTCAGGGTAAAATATGGATATGGATGGGAGACATGGATCAATTCTATCTTAATACTGCCATGAGGGCATTTGAGGAGATGCTTGAAAACAGAGAAAATCCAGCATCTGATGCTTCTGTCAATTTTTCACCCATGCAAGGACACTGCTCGGAATATAGTCATCAAAAAGTGTTAATGCAGATTGCAAAAAAACCGGAAAACTAAATTCCTGCCCGCAACTACCTCCTCGGAGTCGGATTAGCAACATAACCTGCCGGCCTTACATTTTTCCCCTGAAGCCCTATGTCGCCCAAATCCTCTTTAGCTTTTTCTGCCAATTTCAGAAGCCTCTCTGCCACGCCTGGATGCTGTCCGGCAACATTAACCGACGAGCTTATATCGTTTACCACATCAAAAAGCAGAGGTTCAGCTTCTTCTCCTTCTGTAAAATGAGGGTGCCGGCTATAGTTTTCCACCGGAAGAAATAGTTTCCACTTGCCGCTTCTGACAGCCTGCAACTGCTGCTCCTGAAAGTAGTAAAATACCTCATATGGTGTTTTTATATCTGCATCATCAAAAATGAGAGGTCTGATATCATGACCATCTATTATCCGGTCGTCGGGAGGTTTTGTGCCCGCAAGATATGCCAGGACAGGCAAAATATCCATAGTTGTGCAGAGTTCACTGCAGACAGTTCCCGCCGGAATCCTGCCCGGCCACCACATAATGGCCGGCACACGGAACCCGCCCTCTGCAGTTGTGTAACCCCGGCCGTGCAGTGGTAGATTACTTCCTCTTCTGACATCATAATTTGGAGCATCCGGATTAACATCATTAGCCAGGGGAGAGCCGTTATCTGATGTCCATATTACCAAAGTGTTTTTATCAAGATCAAGCTCTTTAATCTTTTTAATGATCTGTCCTGCAGACCAGTCAAGTTCCTCTACGGCATCTCCCCACGAACCGTTTTTACTTTTTCTCCGGAACTCAGGACTTGAAAATGGCTCTGCAGAACTACCGGGCATATTATGAGGAAGGTATAAGAAAAACGGCTTGTCACGATTCTCTTCAATAAACTCTAAAGCCTTTTCTGTTTCTCTCTTAGTAAGCAGATTGCGATCAGTCGGGGCTTCAATAACCTTCTCATCTTCCATAAGAGGCAGAGGCGGCCATTGCGAACCACCGATTCTCTCTCCCATTCTTTTGCCAGTCTCTTCGGTCATATCATCACTGTAAGGGAGTCCGAAAAATGAATCAAAACCCTGCCTTGTCGGCAAAAATTCAGGCTGGTCGCCCAAATGCCACTTGCCGATTATTGCAGTTACATAGTTTTGCTTTTTGAGTATTTCAGCTATGGTAATTTCATCCGGATTAAGCCCGTAAGGGGATACAGGGCGGAGAACATGATTGTCGCGTGGATTAAAATTCATGCCAATTCTCTGTGAATAACAGCCTGTCATTAAACTTGACCTCGATGGCGTGCAAACGCAGGATGATGAATAAAAATGTGTAAATCTTCTTCCTTCCCGGGCGAGAGTCATCAGATTGGGAGTACGGTTAACTTCTGCTCCAAACGGCTCAATGTCTCCATACCCTAAATTATCACAGAAAATAACAACAAAATTGGGAGGTCTGTTTTCCCGGGCATTTATTTCAAAAGGATTTATTCCTGCTATAAATGACATGCAAAATGGCAATATTTTATAAATTAATTGCTTAACTGTAAAAGAAATATACATAAACTTGTATTTAAATTTTAATAACTGCTTTACTCTTTCTACTCCAGCAGATCTGAAAATTTTCGTGCAAACCTTCTCCCCATGATCCTCTGACCTTCCGAATCAAAGTGAATACCATCACCTTTATGATTCAGGTCAGCCGTTGTGATAAACCCTGAATTATTATCGACCGAAACATACAGATGTATCTGCTCATTTATCTTCATCCAGTTCTCACTGTTTTTTGAAAATGTTCCCAGTTCACCGAGGACTACAGGCAATTTTTTATTACCTGCAATCTTTCTGAATATTGTAAACAACTCTCCAAGTCTCTCTTCATAAAGGGGTATATCTATCTCATTGGCATCACCTTCACCCTGATGCCACAGTATGCCTTTTATTTTACCTGCTTTTTTTCCTGATCTGACTTTATCCTCAAAATTAGTCAGCAATGGTACCTGCCGGTGAATGGAATCTCCAAGCCACTGACTTATTGTGCTCCCGCCAACTGCAGTTGGTATCAGTAAGATCGATATGTCCTGAGGAATCATTGTAAGCATCTCCTTCCCGAAAGATAGGCCACAATCCAGTCCGGTCATTGTTGGCTCATAAAAATGAAGTGGCTCTTTAGCCACTGTTATTTCTCCATTTCTGTTTATCGTCAGTATCCTGTCCGAGGGAATGGTATCCTGCGGCTCCACCAGACCCCGGCCTGCCATATTTGACTGTCCGGCAAGGATAAACACCCAAACTCTATTTTTTTTAGGAAGTTTTGAGGGTTTGATCTCCTCACGCGGAAAATTTCGTGTCCTGGAATTGGGCTCCTGCTGTCCGTAAGACTGGCATGCAATAAACATTGCAAGTAAAATAATTATTGATCTCATATGTTGAATATTTTGTTACTGCTACCACCTAAAAATATAAAAACTGCAAAAAGGTATATTCAAAAGTAAACTGCCAGGTCTTGTCCTGAGTCTGTTGGCTAAAAACTAATTTTATAAATTCCGGCTCTGTATATGCCCTAAAAAGGAGCCGCGAATAACATCTATACTAATCTTTTGTTTCTGACATTATATCAACCTTCACAGGATATGCAAATTCCAGCCACTCCTTCTCCGCCTCATCTTTATTTAATGTCCCGCTTGTTATAATGATCCTGTATTTTAGAAAATACGAGTTGCCGGGTGACAATAACCAATTGGTATTTCGTGCAGGATTATAATTAATATAAATATTCCCTTTCCCCTCGTTAGTATCTGACGGCCAGATCCTCATAGGCTCAGGGTGATTAAAATTGAGAGGATGGCTCATAAATTGTATACTGCTTTTGCCTCCCCCGGTATCACCTGTAATGACGCACCATCTGGATCTCTCACCATCGGCTTCGTCTCTTTTCAGGCTTTCAGATGTATAGAAATCAGTATTTTTATTAGTCCATGAATCTGTGCCCCTGAAACTGAATCCGGCATAGCGGTACTCTTCAATCAAAAATGGTTCGTAAGGATTATACCTGTATGTTATATCAATAATGAACCAGTCCCTGTCATTATCATAAACCCTGACATCCATAAGATCAGCCATAGCAACTGTCTCTCTGTCGGTTTTCTGCCAGGTAACATGCTCCCGTAAAACCTGTAAGCTGCCAAATAAAAGTCCCTCATCTGCCGACACCACGCCAATATGCCTTACAGTGCCCTGCCCGAACTGGGGAGCGAAGAAGTCTATCTCCTCATTCCTGTATTTAACTTTTTTCCATGCATTCCAGAGACCATAATGATGGAGATGATCCGACTCCGAATTGGGAATCCTTGTAAGTATAGTCTGATCAGGAGAATACAATGGATTTATAAATCCGCTTCTTTTATAGCTATCTTCATATCCTTCCGGCGGATATACCGTTTCAGCATTGTATTTCAACACCTTAACACCTTTATAAGTAAATTCGTAATTTCCTTCACGGAATAAAACCCTTACAGGAATATCACGTGAAGTTGGAGTTGATTCTTCATTTATTAATTCATAATGCCTTGATGTCCCCTTTGGTGATTCTCCGCTGAGGATCCAGTAAAGGTGACGTCCCCGGCATGAAATGTCAATTTGAAAATCAATCTTAATCTTTTGGTCTTCAACAATTTCATAAAGAGTTAAAACAGAATCGGGAAGAACAGTAATATCATCCAGAAATACTGAAGCGATCGCATCACTCCTTTCAAAATCCCCTGCATGAACTGTAAAACGGGAAATTACATTATCTTCAGAGGGGGCTCTGTCAGCACAGCCTGAGAATAATATCACGATCAGTAAAAAAAAACAGAGACAAACAACCTTGTTCATTTGTGAAAAAATTTATCCTATATCTTTCAGCAATGAGGATGAGGATGAGTCAAGGAATAGTATTGCATTTTGATGTTTTCTGAGGATAGAAGCAGGACATGCAGTTGATATTTCCATATTCAGGGCATTGTAAACCGCCCGGGCTTTCCGTTCATCCGGAACAAGGCAACTGATAGTCTTACTGCTCATAATGGCAGGGATAGTCAGTGTCAATGCCTGAGCAGGTACATCTTCCAGTGTCGGAAACCAACCTTCTCCAAACTGTTGTTGCCTGCAGGCTGGATCAAGCGTAATAATTTTTACCAGGTGGGGATCGTTAAAATCGGCTACCGGAGGATCATTAAATGCCAGGTGCCCGTTTTCTCCTATTCCCACACATGCAACATCAACCGGATTTTCCTTCAGAAGTTTACTGTACCGTGCAATCTCTTCTTCAATATCAGGTGCATCACCAATGATATAATGAACCTCTTTAGGTTTTACATTATCCAGTATCCTCTCTTTCAAATACTTCCTGAAGCTTGCCGGATGAGTTGCGGGCATATCCTTATACTCATCAAGATGAAATACTACAACTTTTTTCCAGTCGATGTCCTGCTTTTGCAACTTTTCAATAAAGGCAAGCTGGGAATTCCCGGTACCGAGAATAATTCTGCCTACTCCGTCAGATTCTATCGCTTCATTCAGGGTGTCTGCTACAAATTCTGCAGCAGCTGCAGCTATTTCATCACTTTCCTTGTAAATCTTTATTTTCAGATTGTCTTTTTTTAGTTCTTTTGGCATCTTTTCCATATTTATATTTTTTATGTCAGCTTAATATAATTTGTTCCATAGGGGTACCTCTGCGGACGGGTAAGCATGGCATTAGCCTCCCTGTCGTTAATAAACACCTCTTTAACCGGATCCCAGTATAATTTACGATCGAGTTTCATCGCAATATGGCTTAAAAGACAAACGCTGCAAGCCCTGTGTCCCGGTTCAACCGGTGTTATCGGCTGCTGCCTCGACTTTATGCATTCAAGCCAGTTAAGGTGATGATCGCTGCTTCTGTAAAGATTAATTTCACTCTCTTTGATCTCTGAAGTAAGTATAGAAGCATCACTTGCATTTAAAACCTCCCTTGCCCCTGGAGAAACAGGATCACTATCTGTAATTGAATAATTTCCCCTGAATACCTCTATCCACCCTTCTGTACCCTCATATCTGATAACCACAGGCGTTTCGGAGTTAGCATAAACTGTAATATCATTATCATACTCCATCTTTACCATATAATCGCCATGCACGTCCCACAATCCATATTTGGGAAATATGGCAACAGCTTCAACAGATAAAGGTCCTGTAAACTCTGTACCCATAGCCCAGTTAGCCAGGTCAAACTGATGTTGTCCCCATCCGGTGATCATTCCTGCCCCAAACTGTTCACGTCTGAGCCAGCCCGGACGGTCATAACCTTTCTGCGGATGCACGCCCATTTCAGTATATGGTACAAATGGGGTAGAACCCAGCCACACATCGTAATTAAAATCCGGCGGAACCGGCATTTCCGGAAAATCAGGACCTGAGGGATCCCCGGGAAAACTAAGCTTTACGGTATGCAATTTGCCAATCCTGCCGTTCCTTACCAGTTCGGCCGCCCTCCGGTACTGATGTTGTGCTGACCGCACCTGTGTACCTACCTGAAGTATTACTCCCTGCCGGTTTATTATATCGCTTAACAACCTGCCTTCAGATATCGTTAATGAATTGGGTTTCTGCATATAAATATCCTTGCCTAGCAGGGCGGCCTCAATAGCAGGCTGCGTATGCCAATGATCGGGAGTACTGATTATTACCGCATCTATGTCAGTATCTGCCAGCATCTCCTTATAATCTTCATACATCTTTACATCAATATAGCTACTCCAACCGGTTTTTTTTCTGTAATAATCTTCAACCAGCTTTTTACCGTCAGTCATCCTTTGGGCGTCTAAATCACTGACTGCTATAATTCTGGCCATATCATGAATCAAAGTCTCTGCCATATCGTGAGTTCTGGCAATTCTTCCGCAACCTATCTGACCTATATTGATTTTATCATTTGGAGCTCCGGGTCCGAAAACTGAGGAGGGTACTATTACCGGCACCATTATAGCCCCTGAGATTGCAGCAGAGGTTTTGGATATGAATGATCTTCTCTCCATTGGATATTAATATTTAGTTAGTTTTATTGCACTTTACCTATTGCCAAACTGCCTGATTCCTTTATAGAAGACATTTTATAATCTTATTACATTTTATTCGATTACTTATTAATTTATCAGTTAAACTTTCAAATAAATCCTGTTCAACATCATTCCATGAACCGGCGAAAGAAAGATTTTTTTCTTTTTTATTTAAAGACTTTTCTAATTTTAATAAAAAATCATCTAATTCCCTAAGTTTACTTTCAGGAATATTTCTAATTCTTTTTATAAGTCGTTTCCTTGTTTGTGAGTATGCAATCATAATTTATTTTTTTTTATAAAATTACCAAAAAAACGCAACTGATCAAGGCATATTAACCAGTTTAGATTCAGGTAACTGTATACCTGATTTCTTTGCCAGCTCAAGGACTTCATCCATTATTCGGTTTTCAATATCAGCGTCCCATGTGGCCGGAAGACCATACACCATCTGGGCTGTTGCTCCCTCATATCCTCCTTCCCGTAATATTCTGACTGAGGGTATATAACCCATAACATCGTTTGAATATCCCATTACAAAAATATCCTGACCGAATATTCTTTTAAGAGAAATGGAATATTCAATAACCAGTTCACCTCCCATACTAAAAAGAAGCTGATCTCCCAATTGCCAAATCTGAACGGGATAAGGGTATGACCTTATCTGGGATTTACCATTATTAATTTCATTAAGCACACGTTCAGCCCATCTCTTCGGATAACCTGTTACTCTCTCCGCCATTTTTGACAATTCTTCTGCAGAAGGAGGAGTTGTTAAAGATAAATCTACTTCAGAATAAGCTGTATTTAAAACTGGCGCAAGATCCTTCATCTCTTCACTTAATACCCTGTCAACCGCAGCTGCAAGCTCTTTTCCGTACTGCTGTGCAACTTCAACAGTGTTCCGCAGATACGGATTCTGATCGCCTCCTGCACCCTGAAAAAACATAGCAGTTGCTCCGGGATATTTTTTTTCCAGCTCTCTTTGAGCAAAACCAGGATAGTCACCCGACCATTCATAAGATCCCAAAACAACAGGATGACAAGCATAGCCGAAAGTCACAGCCATAAGACCACCTTGTTCATCCTCTACCTTCATGACAGGCACAGCGAAATCGTTCGGGCCTTCCAACTCTGTTAATCTGTTTAGTAATGCTGCATTATTATTTCTCCTGTTGTACTGGAACCTTACCACTCCCTGACCTGAGTATACCCTGACCGGTTTAATTGCATCAATAGCTTCCCCTACAAGATCAACAACCTCATCCTCCAGCCATGCCGAATACTCTTCAATTCTTTCTTTGTCTTCTGATTGCAAAGGATATATATCATACAATGCATTCAGAAGTACAGGTCCTGTATGAGTATGAGAGCTGTTTAAAATTATCTGAGATCTTGATAAACTATGATTTGCTATTATCCGGTCGCGTATCCGGTCTGAAATCACCTTCGGAAATCCCAAAAGATCAGAGGTAACCAGAACAACCCGTTTCCCTGATGCATCCTCCAGAACCAGGGCTTTGGCCAGAAGATCATGTAAAGCACCTTCCGACGGCTGATCCCTGAATCCAAATCCCGCCATCCACATATTTTGTGCAGGAGTAATTACGGTTTGCGATACGCCGGCTTTCCATCCATTGCGATCAACATTATCAATAGCATGAGATGTTTCTGTCAGAAAAAATAAAACTGTAACAACAACTAATACTATCCTCTTCATATAGTTATGTATTAAGTAAAACAAAAACCGGATTTAAAACTTAATCCTGACAGGATTCCGGCAAATATATTAACTCCTGTTTCAGATTATTTTATAAATCTCAAAGCTATAAATTTATTTACAAAAAAATATATGAGCCTGATATAAAAAGGCACTTCATTACCTTTCAATACCACACTCAGTATTGTTACAACCGGTAGTTTAAAGTGTAAATTTTTTGTTCCAAATTAAAAGTGCAACACTAATACATCTGCAACTTTATTCTTTAGTTGGTCGCTGTTAAAAGTCAAATAACAATTGAAATAACAGAAATGAGCATTTTGAAACAATCATACAATTAAACATGAAAAATTCTAATGTCATTCAGCAAGCAATACTGTCTCTTCAATCTCCAGATAACTCCGGATCTCCTCTTTCTTTTGATTAAAAACTGAACTTAAATGAGTCACTAAATCATTCCTCTGATCTGCAAGGTTATTGCTTTCAGAGATATCTTCCTTTAAATTATATAACTGCCAATCCTGTTCGGGAGCTTCCCGAATTATTTTCCAGTCGCCCCAGTGCAAAGCGGCAAATTTACTATACTCAAAATATAGAGTAGGATGTGGTGACTGATCGGTTTGCCCGGTCAGTACCGGTAAAGGATTCATGCCGTCGATCACCCTGTCCTGTGGCAATGGAGCTTCGGCTATTTTGGCACAGGCAGGTAACAGATCGAGTGACCAGAGCCTGGTATCAATTACTGATCCGGCTTCTATCCTGCCCGGCCATTTTGTTATGGCAGCAACGCGGATGCCTCCTTCCCATAGAGTGACACCGGCACCTTTAAATGGTGCATTGGATTGTATATTTGTATTTATATACGGATAAAATGCTCCGTTATCGGAATAAAAGAACACAAACGTATTTTCTGCAATCCCAAGAGAGTCAAGAGTATTCATCACTCTGCCAATTGCCATGTCAATAGCAGTAACAACTGCATTGAAACGTTTTTTGGGATCTTTCTCATCGGGGGTAAGATTATAAGGCTCAAAGGCATAATCAGGTGCCCTCCAGACCATCTCAACATCGGGATCAACATTCCTCGGCTGCGGATGGTGGGGAGCATCAAACGGCAGATAAACAAACCATGGTTTTGCTTTTGAGTTATTCTCCTTAATAAAATCAATTGCAGCGTTTGCCCACATGTCGGTACTATATTCACCGGGCCGGCTGATTGATTCAGTATTATGATGCAAATCAGGATTACCTGCATAAACATGAGTAAAATGGTCAGCATTGCCGGAGGCAATTCCCAAATATTCATCAAATCCCCTTTCAGTTGGTCTTGAACCGGGAGCAAAACCAATATTCCACTTTCCGAACGCACCTGTTGCATATGGAACTTCAGCATTTTTCAGTATCTGAGGAATAATTATCTCCGAATGACGAAGTCCGGTACCATAATTGCCCGCAAGACCGGGAAGCTGATAATCCAGTTTATTACGCTGGGGAATACGGCCTGTAAGAAGCGCTGCTCTTGACGCCGTACAGGTCGGGCATGCCGTATAAAAACTGGTCAGCACCGCACCTGACTCTGCAAGCTTCTCAAGATTAGGAGTAATAATAGGCGAATTTTTATTAAATACGGTCAAATCGCCATATCCTACATTATCAACAGTAATAATTAGGATATTGGGTTGCTGTCCGTTTGACATACTTGTCTTAGTATCTGATTGGCAACTTATCATTGTTGTTAAAGGAATCAGTACTGAATAGCATAACAGGTTATTTTTCATTTCCAAATGGTTTTAGTTTTCAGACATTTCAAAAGTGCAAAAAAAATTAATAATAATTGTTTACTCTATTGTCTCCAGAGGAGGCTGATTATTTTCAGCACCTGAATATCCAATATTTTGATTTATCACACCTAATGTGTTGGCAGTAATAACTGTTTCAGGAACAGGCCATAAGGCATTATGCGGAGCTAACCTGTATGATTGAGATCCCCATTGTAGATTTATTTGAAAAAATTCATTTGTTGCCAGGACACGATCATAAAACCAGTTATTTTCGCTAAAATTACTAAGGCTATAACCGTTTAGGTTCATTTTTGCCATAATATATGATACCCTGATCAACTCATTATGACGAGGACTCTCAGTAAAAAGCTCCCTCGCCCGTTCATCAAAAATAAAATCAATATCAACATCGCCTTCTGATACAGGCAGAGCTCCGGCCCTTGTCCGTACAACATTAAGATCGTTGGCGGCCTCATTAAGCTGACCTTTCCAGAAATAAGCTTCAGCTCTTAAAAGATAGGTCTCTGCCAGCCTGAATATGTAGGTATCTCCATTTCCTCCGTAAGCAGGAGCTTCCGGGTCCTGCTGTGGTATAAAGGTTATGTAATGCGGGAATGAGTAGCTATGCTGAAATGTATCAAGAGGAGTAGCAAAATTAGCTCTGTCTACAGGTTTCCCATAATCAACAGATTTAGGATTATTATATTTGATTTCATACCATTCGACCCAATTTGCATCGCTCCTCCTTATATCGTTTTCCCTGTCCCAGATCTCATAAAGATAGTAAGGAGTTGGACGGCAGTTACCATTACCCCTGAAAAGAGTATCATACTGGGCACCTGAAGCAACTGTACCTGAACTTCCCTTGCTGTCCCTTACCCTTGAGTGCCACCAGGCTGGATTGTATGCACGCGGTAATCTGTTGCCGGCAGTTTTTGCTCCTTCAGGATCTTCAAACCTGTCAATAACAGCAAATATAGTTTCAGTGTTTGCCGGATCAGAAATATTATCAGGCCTGTGCAGATCCCAGATAACATTGCGGCTTGCATCACCGGCATCAATCCCGAATCTCTGTGTCATTAACTGATAAGGGCCATTGATAACATTGGTTGCCGCTTCTATTGCTTTATCGAAATCAGTATTTGCAAGGGCAATCTTTGCCAAAAGATGGTTTCCTGCTCCTTTTGTAGCAGCACCCGGAGGAGCGGTTTCAGGAAGCCACTGGACAGCCCATTCCATATCACTTTGAATCTTGTCAAGTATTGCCCATCTTGAATGGGTGTAAAAATCAAGTCTTGCACCGGTAATTTCTTCTCCTATAAAAGGTACATCACCATAAGCATTTACCAGCCTGTAATACCAGTATGCCCTGAAAAAATACCCTTCGGCAAGTAACCGGTTTCTGATTCCCTCATCCTCCCACTCAACATCATCAATCCGTGAAACCAAAACATTAGTATTTCTTATATGATTATATGCTCCGTGAAACAGTTTACCCGGGAAGTCATGTGCGCCGCCGTCACCGGCCGGTGTCAATACGGCAGGAAAATCCTTAACAACTGAATTTGCCTGTGCTCCCGGCACACCAAGATCAGACACCGAATATTCATTAACCATATAAGAGCGATCATGATAATGTTCACTTTTCACATCCTTTTTTATTGTGACAAGTAACGCCTCAAAACCCTGTTCATTTACATAAATATTCTCAGGCGCAAAAAAGGATAGAGGACGCGGCTCAAGCCAATCCTCAGGAGCACAAGAAAAAAGCAGAAAAAATATTCCGTAAATAATTGAAATTTTATAGCTAATTTTCATAATAGTATTTTTTAAAGTTTTATCTTATAGAGTCATGTCAACACCAATAGTAAATACCCTGGGCATAGGCGTACCACCTGATTCAGGGTCCCAATCCTCATATTTATCAAAACTGTAAAGATTTCGAACTGAACCTACTATCCGTAAATTTTTCAGTTTTAACCTCTGATAAATCCTGTCAGGAAAATCATAAGACAAAGTTACATCCTGTATTCTCACAAATGATCTGTTAAAGTAGACATTATAATCACCCCCGTATGCTCCCTGCTTTGCTGTTAAAGATCCGTATTTATCAGACGGGTTCTCGGGAGTCCAGTAAGGGATATTTCGCATGCCTCTTCTGTCATATGTATTACTTCCTGTATGCTTAAAAGCACTGACACTGCCCATATGTCCAAGGTCACTTCTTATAAACATTGAAGCAGTTATATTGCCCAGCACAACATTATTCCTCAGCCCGATTCTATATCGTGGCCTTCGCCAGCCTATAAATTTTTTATCCTGTGTTTCTGAATAGACTCCGTCGTCATTAACATCAATACCTTTATAATCTCCCGGTTTCAGACCATATCTTGCTGCTTCCTCCTCTTCGCCAATCTGCCAAACCCCGATTATGTCATAATCCCATATGCGATCGATAGCCTGACCGATAAACCATTGATTCGTAAAATCAGGCAGTTCACCGGACTGTTCCTTCCCCAGTAAAGTATAAGTGCCCATATCTCCGAAAAGGCTGACTATCTTATTACGGTTCAAGCTAAATACAAGATCAGATTTCCATTTAAAATCAGGGGTGCTGATGTTTGAACTTTCCAGATTAAGCTCAATTCCGCGATTTTGCAATTCACCCAGATTTGAAGTAATACTCGTGAATCCTGTTATACGCGGCAGACTTCTGTCCATTAGCAAATCATTAGTGGTCATATCATAGACATCAATGCTGCCATTGATCCGTCCTTCCATGAAGGCAAAATCCAATCCGACATTAATCGCTTCTGTTCTCTCCCACCTTAAGTCAGGATTAGCAAGTGAAGTATTATAAACACCCATTAATACATTAGTACCGTCAGTATAAATATTTTGCCCCAATTGTGCTAAGGCTGAATATCGTCCAATATCACGGTTACCGTTTACTCCCCAGGATGTCCTTATTTTTAGCAAGCTTAAAAAATCTATATTGTAAAAATTCTCTTCTGATATTATCCATGCAAAGGCTGCAGAGGGAAAATCGGCTCTTGGGTTTTTTTGTCCAAAGGCAGAATAACCATCTCTTCTAAAGGATAAAGTAAAAAGATATTTACTGTTTAAAGTATAATTTAATCTTGCCATTAAGGCATCACCGGTATGATAATTATCTGAGCTGGACAGTAAATACTTAGTAGCAAACTGTAAAGCATTATATGATAGTAACTGACTGGTTTCAAATGTTTCTCCGCTAAGATCAGAAGACCAGCTTTGATATTTTTCAAGGTTATAAAGAAAAGTAAAATCAAAATTATGCATACCATACTGTTTATTCCACTTAAATAATTGGTCTACCATCCATTCGTATGTCTTTCCATGCTCCCTTGTACCATAACCTCCCGAATGACTCTGTGCTCCGGTAATAGTGTTTGATCCCCAAAAATTGAAAGTATTACTGAAGACCAAACGTGGCTGATATGATATTCGGTATGTAAAATTATATGGCAGAGCGACTTCTGCAAATATCGTCGTAAAAAGAGAATTAACTTTTGCCAGCCGGTCCTGAAGTAAAGTATTTATAAGAGGATTACGCAGTCCGCCAATATAACCGTTGGGATACCATTTAACTGATCCGTCTGACTCATACATATTACCGTAAGGACTTTGATTCAGGAATTGTCCTAAATCTGAAAGCACAGAACTGTTATCTCTTGCAGAATATTGAGCATGAATGCCTATATCTAAAAAATCAGATATTTTTGTATCTAAATTTAACCTCGTCCGCAATGTTGAGAACTGATCACCTTCCTGTATACCTTCATTATCCGTATATCCTAACGATGCATAATATGAAATTTGTTCAGTACCTCCGCTTACACTTAAATCATAATTTTGCCGTATCCCTCTTTGCATTACAAGGTCATACCAGTCAGTTATATTACCAGCTTCAAAATTCTCAACTTCATCAGAATAGAATAATAGTCTGTTTAGCCATTCACTGGTAATATCCGGATTAGGATTTTCATTCATATTTAACCATTCGTCCTGACTTATGGTTGATGGCAAATCATCCGGACTATGGTAATAATATTCGGGCATATTGGGATTTTCACTTCGCAGGAGGTCTCTCCTGAAGTCTGTATATTGTTCAGCATTGAGCGGACCTATATTGGGATTAGTGACCTCTGCCATTCCTATGTTAGTTGAAAAATTTATTGTCGGAGCACCTACTCTTCCCTTTGTAGTGGTAATTATAACAACACCCGATGCAGCCCTGGAGCCAAAAACTGCAGCGGAACTGGCATCTTTCAGTATGTCTACCGACTCAATATCATTAGGATTAATATCCTGCATACTACCGTGAAATATTACTCCGTCCAACACTATTAGAGGACTTGTTGAGGCTTTTAACGAAGTAGGCCCCCTGATCTCCAGATCACCTCCGCCGGCAGCCCTGGCGCCCTGATTTGTGTTTAAGCCTGCTACTGTACCTGTCAGCATCTCTGTCAACTGGGTCATACTCTGGTCCCGGAATATATCGGTATTTACCTTTTCCACTGAACCGGTCAAATCACTCTTTTTTACTGTACCGTAACCAATTGCAACCACTTCATCCAGTCCGATTATATCTTCAACCAATGATACATTAATGATTGTCTGATTTCCTACCTGTATCTCCTGAGTTCTCATCCCAACAAATGAAAATACTAACACTGAACTTTCTGATACTCCTGATATTTTGTATTCTCCATCTGAATTGGTAATCGTTCCCTGAGAAGTACCTTTTATAAGTATTGTCACTCCGGGCAAGGGTTGGCCGGAGACATCCGTAACTTTACCAGTCACAATTTTCTCTTGTTGCAGAGTATTATTTTTAAGAACAGAACTACCGGCCTCATTTGATTTAACATCAAATGTGCCGGAGATAATTATCAATAATGACAGAATCATTATTAATACAATCTTCCCGGTTTTTTCTCCTCCCGGTGAATAATTGTTAAACAGCTTCCTTTTCATAATTGTACATAGATTTTGATTTGAAAAATTTGATTACTGAAAATGGATTAATAAAAAGAAAAATAGAGGCTTGTCCTCTTTAATTTTGCAGTCAATATTTCATAGGCAATTAAAGTTTAGTTAAACATGTTATTCTATTGTAAGTTAAGCATTTTAAAAAAAGAAAACAAGTTTGCCTGCTTTTTTTTAATCTTAAAAAAAATTAAAAGCCCCCAAATAATAAAATTTTTTTCCCTGTTGCAACTGGGAAAAGGCTCCTGAAATATATTATTATCCTTTCCCCGGATAATATCATGACTCTGGTTTGATTAATGAGTTTTGCGGTGATTCTATACTGAAAAATATTATTTCCTCCCTAAATGTTCATTCATGGTAAATTACCTGTACTATGAAATAAGACTTTTTAGTACGGAATATTAATGACAATGGTTACTTGTCTATATTAACAAGAGCTTCCTGATCCCATTTAATAAGATCAGGAGCTCTTAATTATAAATTATTCTGATTCGAAAAATGTTACCGGAAATTACAATGAATCTCCTAAATTACCGCGCCCGGAAGGCACATATATTTTTGTACTCTTACTCCAAATCCTTTATCTTCTTCAGGATATCAGCCAATTCCTTAATTTTTTCAGGATTCTCTTCCGCAAGATTATGTTCCTCATGAATATCTGTTTCAATATTGTACAGTTGTGGTTTTGGACTGTTGCCCATGGGTATCGGCGGATTGGTATACACATTGAATTCAGGCCCGTTACCGGATTCGATATATTTCCAGTTCTCTATGATAATTGAAATAATGCCAATCATATTTTGCTGTACTATTATATCGCGGCCCGAATTGCTTTCGCCAAGCAGTACAGGCAGATGGTTGCGGCTGTCAACAGCCAAACCGTCAGGACTTTCATGACCGGTAAGGGCGGTCAGGCTTGCCATAAGATCAACCTGACTGAACAGGGCTTCTGAAACACCCGGAGTGACCTTTCCGGGCCATCTTACTATGAAAGGAACTCTGGTGCCGCCCTCAAAAGCGCTGTATTTCCCGCCTTTAAAAGGGCCGGCCGGACTATGAACCCCGGTAATTTCAGCTGTATCGTCATGATAACCGTCATCCTGGACAGGACCATTGTCGCTCGAAAATATTACAAGTGTATTTTCTTTTAATCCAAGTTTATCGAGATGCTCCATTATCTGCCCGACGCACCAGTCCATTTGCATTATTACATCGCCATATACACCAATGGAACTTTTGCCGGCAAACCTCTTCCCGGGAACACGGGGAACATGAACATCGTGAGTTGAAAAATAGAGAAAGAAGGGTTGGCTCTTATTCTCGCTGATGAAATCCATAGCTTTTGATGTGATGGTTTCAGCTATCTCTTCATCTTTCCACAGGGCTGATTTGCCTCCTGTCATGTAACCTATTCTCGGAATCCCGTTCACAATAGTCTGGTCGTGTCCGAAACTGGGATACATTTTAAGTTTTCCTGTTTGACCTCCTCCATATGTGGCAGGAGGAGTCTGATCATAACTTATAATAACATCAGGAGTAATATCCGGATTGAAAATTGTGGAGTCAGGACCAATGGGCTTATTATAACTCACTTTATCAGGATCATCAGGATCCAGTCCCACTATCCTGCCATTCTCCGTAAAAACACACGGGACCCTGTCACCTGTGACAGGAATCAAATATGAATAATCAAACCCAATTTCTGCAGGCCCCGGTTTTATAACGCCATTCCAGTCAGGCCCACCTTCAGGACCCAAACCTAAATGCCACTTGCCGACAACTCCGGTGGCATATCCGGCATCATTAAGAACAGACGCAAGACCAGGTTTAGCACGATTAATAAGCATTCCGGCATCTCCCGGTGCAATACTTACTCCTTTCAGTTCTCCAACGCTCCATCCCGGAGGTTTTCGCCAATGATATTCACCTGTAAGCAGGGCATATCTCGAAGGAGTGCAGGTAGATGCACAGGCATAGGCATTAATAAAACGGATTCCTTCTTCTGCCAGCCTGTCGATATTCGGGGTAATTACTGAACTGGCACCATAGCAGCTTAGATCTCCGTAGCCTACATCGTCTGTATAAATAATTACGATGTTTGGTAATTCTTCTTTCTGTTCAACGCATGAAAATCCGGCCAGAACTAATGTCAAAGCCGGAATAAAAATTTTTCTAAACATTTGTTATTATTACTAAAATGTGCGTTGCACACTTTTTAAAATCTTATTCAAGCCAATCTGAATATAAGTCAATTCAGATATCCTGATATTATTTGAAAAAGTTCAAAACGATAAACACCGGATCTTAGTTAACAAAAAAATATTTTATAACCTTCTGATCTTAATATTCCTGAAAAATACCTTGTCGTTGTGATCTGTCAGCAGGATATGTCCGCTTTCCAGTTCGCCATAATTCTCATCATTTTTGAATTTGGTTTCTGCTTTTCTTTTCAGGAAATCTTTGCTTCCTCTTTTATAGCTGACCACTTTTACTCCATTCAGCCAATGTTCAACCTTTTTCCCTTTTGCTATTATTTTTCCTGTATTCCATTGTCCGGCAGGATTAAGCTTTTTATTTTCCGGACTGACCATCAGGTAAAGGGCTGCAGTTGAACTCAAACCGTTGGGATCATCTTTAATCTTCGGATAGTTATAGTCATCAATGATCTGATATTCCGGTCCGTTTACCATAGATCTGCCTGTCTCTTTATTCTTGATTGTGCCAACAAAATATTTAATTCCGCTGTTAGCCTTCTCGGTCAGATTAAATTCAAAAACCAGTTCAAAGTCACCGTAAGTCTCCCTGGTAATAATATCTCCTCCTCCCTTACCGTCCAAAAACAGAAGCCCGTTTTCAACTTTCCATCCCTGCGCAGGAAATCCTTCACCTGATTTACTTTTCCACTTATCCGTTCCGCTTCCGTCAAACAAAACTTCCCACTCTCCGGATCTGCTTTGAACAGAATTCATGGTCACATCATTATTTCCCGGAATATTAACCGGAGTAAATGAAGAGAAGAAAACAGCTGCTGCCAGACTTAAAAATACTTTTATTTTCATTTTTCAACAATTTTATAAGTTACCTACTAATTAATATCTTTTAATAAAATTACTTTTTACAAATTAATATAGAATCTCAATCTTCTTGCCAAAATTATTTACTCTTGTATCAAACATACTTAATACACTAAACCGTGAACAATAAACACTCAAATAAATCAGACTTTGTCCGGAAAAACATAGGGTTTTCTGTATTCTTTTGACAGCATACGGTTTGCCTCGGCATCATTAATTACCGTAAGTTTTTCAGTGTCAATATTAAGCGTTCTTCCAAGCCTGTATGAAATATTTGCCAGATGGATTAATGCACATGAGTAAAATCCCTCTTCAATAGGGGCGGTGAGTTTAGATGGGTCACCGGCCCGTATCGCATCAATAAAATTCTGATAATGATCGCCCAATCCTTTCCCTGAAGCTCCTGCCTCTCTCTCCTTACCCATGAAGGTCTGCCACGAAGTGACATCCTTAAGCATATAACCTTCAGATCCATAAAAGATATTACCAACCACATTGGCCGAGCTTGTCATGTAAGTATTTACCAGACCGGCACCTGATCCCAGATGGTTGCCCTCAGGATTGCTCATCCAGTGTCTTACCTCAAACTGCATTACTTTCTTCTTATCACCGCCGCCTTCAGGATTGGGAAATTCAAACATAGCCATCATTACATTCGGAGTCTCCTGATCGTCATCAAACATCATATGTCCACCTAAAGCACTTACTTTTGAGGGTACTTTAACACCAAGTCCCCACCTTGCAACATCCATTTCATGAACACCCTGGTTGCCCATGTCTCCGTTACCGTAATCCCAGTACCAGTGCCAGTTATAATGAAACCGGTTTCGGTTGAAAGGTCTTTCCGGGGCAGGTCCCAGCCACATATCATAATCGACTTTGTCCATATATGCTTTAGTATATGGCCCCAGCCATGATTCACTGTCAACGGTATTTGCATACTTCTCATCCTCCCTCATATATCCGTCGGGATATTTACTGATGGAGTCACGCCATTTATAACAGATACCCTTAGCAAGGTATACATCTCCCAGTTTACCGTCTTCCATATACTTAACGGCCGACTGTGCACAGGGATTGCTTCTCTGTTCAGCGCCGTCCTGAACAACGACCTTGTATTTTTTTGCAGCCTCAATAAGCTTTTTGCCCTCCTCCACGGTATGACATGAAGGCTTTTCTATACTCGCATGTTTCCCGGCCTGAATTGCCCATAATCCTGCCAATGCATGCCAGTGGTTCGGGGTAACTACTGAAACTGCATCGACCGACTTATCTTCAAAAAGTTTGCGCATGTCGGTATAAAGCTTCGGTTCACGCAGTCCCTTGTCAGAAAAATGTCTTTTCACCCTCTCTCCAAAGAGGTTTTCATCTATATCGCACAGGGCCGTAACCTCAACATCCTTCAGTTTCTGATATGACTGGATGTGCGACTGTCCCATTCCCCTGATGCCTATTACCGCTACATTCACTCTGTCATTAGCCCCCTTCCAGCCATTGCCTGTAAGTATTACCGGGGAAGCCATAATCCCCAGATTACTCATAGCTGCATTTTTAATAAAATTTCTTCGCTTCATAGTGTTATTTATTTTATTGATCAATATTTACCGTATTTCTGCAATGCATTCCACATTGCCATAATATTCTCGGGCGGAACTTCAGCCTGTATGTTATGCACCGTATTGAAAACAAAACCGCCTCCAGGTGCAAGAGCCTCTATATTGCGTCTCACTTCGTCAGCTACCTTTTGAGGACTTTCTGACGGCAGGACATGCTGTGTATCTATGCCTCCGCCCCAAAATACTATTGAATCTCCAAAATCTTTTTTCAGTTGCCTTGGCTCCATTCCTGTGGCATTTATATGAACAGGATTCAATATATCAATACCCATCTCAATCAGGTCGGGAATTATTTCCCGGACATTGCCGCACGAATGGAACATCAGTTTAACTCCCCTCGCCTTCTCCTTTATAAAACCAAGAACCCGTTCAAAGTGCGGTTTATAATACTCACGAAAATGTTCCGGACTTATCAACTGCGACTGCTGGGTTCCGTAATCATCACCCTCTCCAATGATATCAATTACTCCGGAGAGTTCCTCAAGAGCTGTATTCCAAAACTCAATCTTCAGGTCTGCCAGCTTTCCAATCAGTTTATCAGAATTTACCGGATAAATAAAAGGGTCGGTCATGGCATTTGTAACTCCCCTCACCCTCTGGTGCATCTCAAAAAGTCCGGCACACAATCCTTTGATAAAGACCACCTTATTATTATTCCTGAACTCAAGGGCTTTATCATAAAGACCTTCAAAACGTAATTTTGAGCCTGCATCAGGCCATGGATAATTTTCAACTATATTATCCTCTTCAAAATTAATATTTTCCATGGGACTTTCAACCAGAGAAAACCAATAACCGTTTTTGGGGAAATGATGCACAAAGCCCCATTCATCCCTGTATTCAAGAAATTCCCCGCGGTCAACTGTCTTTGAATATACATTCCGGTTATGACTCGTAAGCGGAAAAAGTCCGCGGACATCCACATTAAACCGGCTTAGAAAATCTTCGCCGGGAATAACTATTTGCTGAATTACATCAGACCACACCGGGTCAACTGCATCAAGGCCCAGATATTTTCTGAGATTCTGATAGGCTGTATTGGTTATGCCTGTCCATGTTGTCCCGGCCAGATCATATGGTACCCTGTCAGGTTCCTCATGATTAAGTGCCTTAAATAACCTTTCTCTTGAGTTCATATTATATTTTATTTCTCTCTGTTTTGTTCATTAAAATTTACAATACCAGGCATATTGCAGCCAAAAAATTTCTCTTTCAATATATTTTCCTGATCTTCCAGGTAATCGTTTCCTTATTTTCTAAATCAACCATCTGAAACGAACATGATTGTAAAATCACCCATGAAAATTATTAAAACATGTGCGAGTTCCATATGATACCTTTGAAAATCTTTAATTTTAATCATATGAAAACTTATTAAATATCAATAGAAACCGGCTCCATCTTCGGTGAGATCAAATGTATCACCAGCAATCCGGTAAGATAACCAAATGCAGCTATTACAAAAGGAAATACATACCCCTGAGTGCCTGACTCATTCAGAACATATCCTATCAGCAGGGAGGTACCCATTGAAACAAATGAACTTACCGTTGTAGAAAATCCTATTACAGATCCCACTATTTTTGTTGGGAAGAGGTCTGAGGCAACAGTAAAAATATTTGCAGACCAGGAATTATGTGCGGCAGCAGCCAGTGCAATCAGTCCAACACAAACCGGCAATGAATCAATGAACGGAACCAGCATAACGGGAAGAACAAGCAGTGCGGTTCCCAGCATGGCAGACTTTCTTGCGGTGTTGGCTGATCTGCCTCTCTTTAAAAGCAGGGATGAAATGCCTCCTCCGGATATGCCTCCTGCCCAGGCAACCAGATAAATTATAACCAGAGGAAGGGCAAGACCTTTTAGCTCTACACCAAACCTTGAATTCAGAAATTTTGCTCCCCAGAAAAGATAAAAATACCAGACCGGGTCAGCAAAGAGTTTTCCCAAGGCCACTACCCAGGTCTGCCTGTATCTTATAAGCCTCTTCCAGTGTATATTGACTTTTTCGTTATCCTGGCGGCCGCTTTGAATATAGTCTAATTCAGACTGGTTGACAAACCGGCTCAGGTCGGGTGATCTGAATAATATCAGCCAAAGTATTAACCATATAATGCTAAAAACCAAAGAAACAACAAAAACATAACGCCAGGATGTGAAAAAATATAGTATCACCGGTATTAAAAGCGGTGCAATGACCTGGCCAATATTTGATCCGCCGTTAAAGACCCCTGTTACATAAGCTCTCTCTTTTTGCGGGAACCACTCCGCAACTGTTTTAATACTTGCCGGAAAGTTGGCAGACTGACCTATTCCCAGTCCGAGCCTTGCCAGGGCAAAACCCACCCAGCTTTTTGCGGCTGAATGAGACAAGCTTGCAAGTGCCCAAAAAACGACTGCAAGTGAAAAACCCCACCTGGTTCCGAGTTTGTCTATCACATAACCAATGAATAACGGCCCGATAGCATATGTCAGTTGAAAGGCAAAAACCACATATCCGTATTCCTGCTCACTCCAGCCAATCTCTTCGGTTATAAAAGGGGCTAATATTCCCAGTATAACCCTGTCGAAATAGACTATCGTGGTCGAATAAAAAAGAAGTGCGACAACAACCCACCGGAAGTGGGTTTTGGGGACAGTTGTATCAAAATTCATATTCCATCAGATTAAAAAGTCTTGCTGTTATTCATCAGGCTTAAAAGCAGGCCGGACTTCAAAACTACATAAAATTTGACTTATAATGCGTCTCAAGATTATAAAATAATAGCCTGCAAAACAACTTAACAAAATAATTTAAAATAATTTTAAATAAGTGAGAAATTTTGTATTGCTATTCAAGAAGAAAAACTATTTTTATCCGTCAGGAATGAATAAAATCATGAATTATGAACATTTCATCTGAACAGCATAATACTGACTGGCGCAAAGTTGCCTCATCAATATACAAAAAACCAAGGGATTCAAAAATATACGGATCCGTAGATCTTGATATTACCGATCTTGAAAAATTCATAGCCAGGAAGCGCAGGGAGGGTGTAAAGACCACGCTAACGCAAATAATGACCCTTATTATCAGCAGGGCACTGAGAGAAGAGGTGCCTGAACTTAACGCTTACATAAAAAGAGGAAAAGTCGTTAAGCGTAAATCTGTTGACGCCATGGTAAGTGTTCTGCTGAAAGGCAATGAAATGGGATCGGTCAAGATAGAAAATGCCGATACATTAACTATTGCAGAGCTCACTGATGTTATTGCAGATAAGATAAAACAATCGCGCAGTGGAGACGAAAACAGTGCAATGCAGTCAAAACATATGCTCTCTTCTGTACCCTGGCCTTTCAGAAACTGGCTGTTTAATCTTTATAAAGTTATGACAATTGACTGGGGCGTTTCACTGCCGGTAATTAATTTGTCGTCAGACAGTTTTGGTTCATTTAATTTATCAAATATCGGAACTCTGGGTCTGGATACAGGTTATGCCGCACTTCTGCCTTCCTCAAATCTGTCAATCGTCCTGATAATTGGCAAAGATTACAAGAAACCTGTTGTCATTAACGATAAAATTGTCGTCCGTAAAGTGTTTACCCTATCGGCCACTCTCGATCACAGGGTTGTGGATGGTTCTCACGGCGGAAAATTATTCCGTTTTATAAAATATATGCTTAAAAATCCGGAACTGCTCGATAAAAAACCGGATTAATGAACCAAATACAGAATGTTCCAAAACATATTGATCTAATTTTTCCGTGTACGAACACGAAAAACAAGAAAATTTCGTTAATTTTGCATTACATATTACATGCATGTAATACATAATTAATTGAAAAACAGAGCAATATCAACAATAATAAACAAATAAGAATTAAAGACATTGCAAAAAAGGCAATGGTTTCAATAGGAACGGTTGACCGTGTGCTGCATAACCGGGGAGAAGTTGCTGAATCTACCCGCCAAAGAATACTTTCAATTATAAAGGAACTTGACTACCAGCCAAACATTCTGGCAAGTACACTCGCCTCTAAAAAATCTGCTTTTTTTGCTACTCTTTTACCTGAGCCACCTTCTGCTGAAGGATATTGGGACAAACCGGTTATTGGTTTACAAAGGAGAATAGCAGAACTTTCACAATATGGTATTGCATTAAAAACATTCTTTTTCAGTCAGAGCGATTCACGGAGCTTTGTTGAAGCTGCAGAAAAAGTTTTAGAGCTGATGCCGGACGGAGTAATTTTTGCTCCATTCTTTAAAAAAGAGTCTGCGATTTTTATCCGGCATCTGCAGGAATCCAATATCCCGTTTGTTTTTATAGACTCGGAAATCAAGAATGCAGGCCAACTGGGATATATCGGACAAAACTCATATCAAAGCGGACTTGTATCAGGGAAATTGCTTGATTTCATCCTTCCTGAAGGAAACATTCTGGTAATTCACTTTGCCAGGGAGATGGACAACCAAAATCACCTTGTACAGAGAGAGAAAGGCTTTTACGACTGGTATCTTATTAATGAGCGGCACCATCATAAGCTTTATACCGTTGAGGTGACTGATACACAGGATGAGAGTTGGATGCAGCCACTTAACGAAACTATTGACAGCAAAAATATTAAGGGGATTTTTGTAACAAACTCCAGAGTTTATAATATTGGCCGGCTGATAGAAAAATATGGCCTGCAGGGATTGAAAGTGATCGGACATGATCTGCTCAAAGAAAATGTTGAATACCTAAAAAAAGACATTGTCCAGTTTTTGATTTGTCAGCGCCCGGAGGAACAGGGTTACAATGCTATTAATAAGCTTTTTAAGCATGTTATTCAAAAAAGAGAGACTGAGAAGGAGAACTATACTTCTATCGACATAATAGTTAAAGAGAATGTAGATTATTATAAGGAATTTAAATAAAAAGCAGAACAGATAAGTGATTCTTTTTATCACATGTAACCGGAACATTTCCGGTTCCGGCTTAAGTAGCAGATTAAAAAGAATACAATAAAAGGATCTTGTTTAAGAGGGATTCTGATAATGTAAAGAATTATAAATTTGAAAACTATAAATTTTAAACGAATGAAGCCAATGTCATTTGAAGACCTTAAAGGTAAAGTATGTGTTATAACCGGCGGAGCCGGAGTACTGGGAAGTGCTATGGTAAAAGCTATGGCATCTGTAGGGGTGAAAGTTGCTATAGCTGATATCAACAAAGAAGTTGCAGATAAAGTAGCTGATGAAATTTCAGCCGAAACAGGTGCGCAGGTGATAGGAGTTGCGGCCAATGTTCTCGACAAAGAGTCACTGATACAGGCTAAAGCGGAGATAAATAAAGAGTTGGGAGAGATAGATATATTGATTAACGGAGCAGGTGGAAACAGTCCGCAAGCCACCACAAAAGTGGAGCAGATGAGTGAGGAAAATATTGATAACCTTGATGATACTTTTTATGGATTGCAGATGGAAGGTTTCGATAAAGTATTCGCTCTGAATTTCAAAGGAACTGTTCTGCCTACAATGGTTTTCACACAGGATATGCTGAAACACAAAAAAGGTGTTGTCCTGAATATATCCTCCATGAACTCTTATAAACCACTTACAAAAATACCGGCCTACTCGGCGGCAAAAGCATCCATTAACAATTTTACGGAATGGCTTGCAGTTCATTTAGCCAAAATCGGGATAAGAGTAAATGCAATAGCTCCGGGATTCTTCATTACACATCAAAACCGTTTCCTCGTGACGGACGAAAAAACCGGGAACTATTCAGCCCGCGGTCAGAAAATTGTTGATAACACTCCTATGGGAAAATTTGGAGAGCCGGAAGATTTGCAGGGAGCAACACTGTTCCTTATCTCTGATGTCTCCGGTTTCATTACCGGCATAGTTATTCCTGTTGATGGGGGGTACAGTGCATTTGGAGGTGTATAGGAATTATTCAGTGTCCGGAGCTTTGAGAATAAGTTTTTTCAGAGATTTTCTGAAATGCAATAATAGAGAAATTGTCAGGAAAAGATCACCGGACATGCAATCATTTATCCGGAACTTTAACTATTAAAATAAATAACATATGAAAAGAAGAAATTTTATAACAACCACAGCCGGTGTTGCCGCCGGAGCTTCTCTTGTTTCGACGCCTGTCGGAGCCGCGTTCTCCAAACAATCTAAAAAGAGACTGGCACTCGTTGGTGCCGGAGTAAGAGGCACAGGATTCTGGGGCAGACGGATTATGGACAATTATAAAGACATAGTAGAATTTGTCGGAATTTGTGATATCAATCCCGGAAGACTTGAATATGCAAAAACCTACATGGATGTTAATTGTCCTGTATTTACAGACTTTGATAAAATGATTGCAGAGACAAAACCTGACATGGTGATAGTTACTACTGTCGACGCGACCCATCATGAGTTCATTATCAGAGCAATGAAATTAGGCGTGGATGTACTCACGGAAAAACCAATGACTACTGACGAAGTCAAGTGTCAGGCTATTCTTGATGCTGAAAAAAGCACCGGGAAAAAATGTATTGTAGGCTTTAATTACCGGTACGGAACCCTTTTCTCTGCCATTAAGGAACAGTTGGCTCAAAAACCGGCAGGAAAAATAACATCTGTCGACTTTCACTGGTATCTTAATATTCACCATGGTGCAGACTATTTCAGACGCTGGCACGGCGAACGGGATAAAGGCGGAACCCTGCTGGTTCATAAAGCGACCCACCACTTCGATCTTCTGAACTGGTTTATAGATTCTGATCCGGTTGAGGTTTCAGCTTTTGGCGATCTTGAACATTACGGGAAAAACCATCCCTACAGGGGACTTAACTGCAGAAACTGTGCATACACTGATAAATGCAAATTTTACTGGAATATAACGAAAAACAAACATATGGTTAATCTGTATGTGAAAAATGAAAAATACGACGGTTATATTCGTGATAACTGCCTTTGGAGAGAAGATATAGATATCTTCGACAAGATGGCCGTCCAGATCAAATACGCTAATAATGTACAGGTAAGCTATTCATTAACAACTTATTCTCCCTACGAAGGATGGAGGATAGCATTCAACGGAAAAGAGGGACGCGTTGAATCATGGGAAGATCTTCCATGGCGCGCGCAGGAAAAAATAAACCAGGCTGAGTTGCATGCTGCAGAGATGAACCAGCGTTCACCGGGAGAGGTCAGGTATGATGAAATTTTTGTCATGAAGAATTTCGAGACTGATTATGAAATCCATAAGGTGGAAGCCTCAAGTGGCGGACATGGGGGCGGAGATACCAGACTGCAGGATAAGATATTCCGCAATCCTGCTATGGCAGATCCATATAAACACTCAGCAGGTTCCCGTGATGGCGCAATGGCCTGTTTGATAGGTATCGCCGCCCGGAAATCAATTGATGAACACCGTACTGTCAGAATTGAAGAGCTTACAGATATTAAACCCCATCCTACCAGGGGAGCTTAATAACATTTAGTGATTAATTAAATAATTAATTGAAATAATTATGAGTATAGAATTAAGAAAAAATTGTAAATACGCTATGGTTGTGCCGACCAGCATCGGGGTCAGAATTACCCCCGTTAACGGTCAGCCGGTACACAGCAGTGATATGTATATGATGCAGGCTACCAGCGCCGAAACAAATGTTGCAAGTATATCTTCATACCTGGGACTGCCTGTTAAGGTTCTTACCACGTTTGTTAAGGGAAGTCCAATTGCCAAATTCATAAAGAGCAATCTTAAGTCGAGGCATATGGATTATGAAGGTCCTGAAGTTGAACAGGGAGATCCCTGGGGATACAGGCACCAGTTTAATATAGCAGACAGCGGATATGGCAGCCGCGGACCTCGCGTTCATAACGACCGTGCCGGGGAAGTTGGCCGCACGCTGAACGTTAAAGATTTCGATCTTGAGAGAATATTCGGTCAGGAAGGTGTTCAGATTGTCCATCTTTCAGGACTTATTGCCGCTCTTTCACCGGAAACAAGCAAATTTTGCCTGGAGATTGCACGAGCTGCCAAAAAACACAATACACGCATATCTTTTGACCTTAATTTCAGAGCTTCATTCTGGAAAGGCCGTGAAAAAGAATTGCGTGAAAATTTCACTGAAATAGCAGCTGTCTCCGATATTCTTATCGGTAACGAAGAGGACTTCCAGCTCTGCTTCGGAATCGAAGGTCCTCCTGCAGGCGGCGAGGGGATTAAAGCAAAAATTGACGGCTTTAAAGGTCTTATCAAAAGAGTAAAGGAGACATTCCCCAACGCATCTGTTTTCGCAACTACTCTGCGCGAAGTTATAAGTGTAAACGAGCACCTTTGGGGAGCTATAATGCTTGAAGGCGAAAACTGGCAGGTTGTCGAGCCCCGGAGAATAAATGTTCTCGACAGGATTGGCGGAGGAGACGGATTTGTGGGAGGAATGCTTTACGGTATCCTTAAAGAATGGGACCCGGAGAAATGGCCACAGTTCGGCTGGGCTACGGGTGCCATGGCCACCACTTTCCTCACAGACTATGCACAGCCTGCTGATGAAGAGATGGTATGGAGCATCTGGAAAGGAAATGCACGTGTAAAACGATAGAAAACCAATGCCGGCATACTCCTTTTATTGGAATGTGCCGGCAATTTATTCAAAATAATTATCATGATCTACTATGAGAATGGATCGGCTGATACAAGTTTGTCGGCCAAAGATCTGAAAAAAGGTTTATTTGAAGCTCTGGACAAAATAGGTACTAAAAGGAAAGTGCTTGCTATTCCCCCGGATTATACCCGGTTACCTTCCAGAGCAGGTGAACTTACGGAGTTTGCTTATCAGTACTTTGGTGCAAGACTTACCGATATTTTACCTGCACTTGGTACCCATACTCCCATGACAGACAAACAAATCAGGCATATGTTCGGGTCTGTTCCTGAAAACCTTATCAGGATACATGACTGGCGAAACGATATTATAACACTCGGAACCGTTCCGGGAGAATTTGTAAAAGAGGTTTCAGGTGGTATTATTGATTACCCGTGGCCGGCACAGGTGAATAAATTACTTGTAGAAGGAGGATTTGATCTTATTCTCTCGATAGGACAGGTTGTTCCTCATGAAGTGGCAGGAATGGCAAACTACAACAAGAACATCTTTGTAGGAACAGGAGGCTCCGAAGGAATAAACAAAAGTCATTTTATCGGAGCTGTTTATGGCATGGAAAAGATGATGGGAAAGGCAAAAACGCCTGTCCGCGAAATTTTCAACTACGCTTCTGAAAAGTTTGCTAAAAATATACCTGTAGTCTATGTGCAGACAGTCGTTGGTGCTAATGATGAAGGGAAACTGCAGACTTACGGTCTGTTTATAGGCGATGATTTCAGCGTATTTGACAAAGCAGCTCAGCTTTCCCTGCAGGTAAACTTTGAAATGCTGGACAAGCCTCTTAAGAAGGTTGTTGTATGGCTTGATCCTACTGAATTTAAGAGCACCTGGCTGGGGAATAAGAGTATCTACCGTACCCGTATGGCTCTTGCCGACGGAGGAGAGCTGATAGTTCTGGCTCCTGCACTCATGGAATTCGGAGAAGATAAGCAGATTGATAAGCTGATAAGAAAATATGGCTATTTCGGCACTCCCCACACATTGAAAATGGTGGAGGAAAACGAAGACCTCAGGGAAAACCTCGGAGCTGCAGCTCACCTTATCCACAGCTCATCAGAGAGACGCTTCAACATTACCTACTGTCCGGGTAAAGAAGCTGAAAATTTAACCCGTGAAGAGATTGAAAGTGTCGGTTTTAACTATGGAGACATAGATGAAATAACAGCAAAATATGATCCGGAAAAACTTAAAAACGGATTTAATATTATGCCGGATGGAGAAGAGGTCTTTTATATCTCTAATCCTGCTATTGGACTGTGGGCATATAAAGGTAACTTCAAATAGGAAGTTTTATCTCCCGCATCATATTGCTTATAGCCTGTTTTAGCTGACTGTATAACAGTTCCGGGTATTTCAGAAAATGAACGGGCAGTTTTTTTATCGAAATGAACGATTAAAAAATTTTGAATTATTCAGGCTGAAATCAGGATTTGCTATCTGATATTTTTATAATTAAAAACCGGATATAAAATATTTTATTCAGAACCTGTAATTCGTAAATTACTGATTATTAATTATTAAATTACATATTAATGAATCCTGACATAGTAAGATGGGGTATAATAGGAGTGGGCGATGTTACCGAAGTAAAAAGCGGTCCGGCCTTCTACAAAACGGATAACTCAAGACTGGTTGCCGTGATGCGGAGAAATGCAGAGAGAGCTGCCGACTATGCCCGAAGACATAATGTTCCAAAATGGTACAGTAACGCATCTGATCTGATAAATGATCCTGATGTTGATGCCGTCTATATTGCAACGCCTCCCGGTTCTCATGCCGCGTATGCCATTGAGGTGATGCGTGCCGGCAAGCCTGTCTATGTTGAAAAACCAATGGCTCGTAATTACAAAGAGTGCCTGGAGATGCTGCAGGTGTCGGAAGAGACAGGAATGCCTCTTTGGGTTGCTTATTACAGAAGGGCGCTGCCTGCTTTTCTAAAAGTAAAAGAAATTATTGAAAACGGAACCATAGGAAATCCGTTACTCGTAAATATCACTCTTTATGAACCTGCTGCAGAGAGAGGTATCTCACGGGAAGATTTGCCATGGTTTGTTATCCCCGAAATAAGCGGAGGAGGTCATTTCTTTGATCTGGCATGCCATCAGCTTGATTATCTGGATTTTATATTTGGCCCGGTAACTACTGTACACGGAATCGCTTCCAATAAAGCCGGTTTATATGATGCTGAAGACAGTGTTACAGGATTGTGGCAGCACAGTAACGGTATAACCGGAACAGGCCGCTGGTGTTTTGTTGTTGATGAAGCTCAGAAAAAAGATGAAATAGAGATTATAGGAGAAAAAGGGAGAATAATCCTTCCCTGCTTCAGTCATGGAAAAGTAACCGTGGAAACTGATAAAGGAACTGATGAACTCAGATTTACAAATCCCTATCATATTTCGGCCAATCTGGTTAAGCAGGTTATCGATGAGCTGAGAGGGACCGGGAAATGTGTCAGTACAGGGATATCGGCGGCAAGGACAAGCTGGGTGATGGATGAAATGGTAAAAAATTATTATTCAGATTAAAAATTTAAAGGATCCCGGTATAGGAATAAAACGAGGCATGTACAAACGCTGACAGAAATGAAAATTGTTATTGATGATAAAATTCCTTACATCAGGGGAGCTTTTGAACCTTTCGCTGAGGTGGTATATCTGCCGGGAAGCAAAACAGTACCGGAAGTGGTAAGGGATGCTGACGCACTGATAACCAGGACACGCACTAAATGTAATGAATCTCTTCTTAAAGATTCGAAAGTCAGGTTCATAGCAACCGCAACCATTGGTTACGATCATATAGACACCGGCTATTGCAGTAAAGCGGGAATAGAGTGGACAAATGCCCCAGGCTGTAATTCTGAAAGTGTAAATCAATATATTGCTTCTGCTCTTTTTTCATGGTCAGCCAGAAACAAAACTGAACTTAAAAATAAAGTCATTGGAGTAGTAGGAGTTGGTCATGTGGGATCAAAGGTTGCCAGGTTATGTGAGACAATTGGCATGACAGTGTTGCTGAATGATCCCCCACGTGAGCGGGCAGAAGGTTCGGAAAAGTTTGTCAGTCTTGAGAAAATCTGTGATGAAGCTGATATAATCAGTCTGCATGTACCTCTTAATTTTTCAGGTACTGATGCCACATTTCACATGATCGGTAAACTCTTACTCAAGAGCATGAAGAGGAAACCTCTTCTAATTAACTCATGCCGCGGTGAAGTTTTCGAAACACGATCGGTTATCAATGCACTTAATGAGGGGATTATCTCCGGGGTCATTGCAGACTGCTGGGAAAATGAGCCTGACATAGATCTGAATCTTTTAAAAATGGCTGAATTCGGAACTCCTCATATTGCAGGGTACTCAAAAGACGGCAAAGCAAACGGCACCAAAATGAGTGTGCGCGCAGTAAGCCGGTTTTTCGGACTTGGAATAGATGACTGGGAGCCGACCGGCATTGAACTTCCGGGTAACACAGTTATAGCAATTGACGGTAAAGAGCGTGATGAGTATTCGGTTTTGGGTGAAGCAATCCTTTCAACCTATGACATTAAAAATGATGACGCCCGGTTAAGGGAAAATACCGGATTGTTTGAGAAACTAAGAGGCGATTATCCCGTAAGAAGGGAGTTTGGAACCTATACTGTAAAAGCAAAAAATGTTCAGAAGGATACAGTTGAAAAGTTATTGAAACTGAGATTCAGAGTTGAGACATTATAAAGTATGTTTAATTAAATTATTTAGAGACAATTATATAATTTTTTAAAAATGGAAAAATTAGCAGACATCGGATTAATTGGGTTAGCCGTTATGGGCGAAAACCTTGTGTTAAACATGGAACGAAACGGTTATACCGTTGCAGTATTTAATCGTACTGTTGAAAAAGTGGATAATTTTGTTAATGGTCGCGGTGCAGGCAAAAACTTCATCAGCGCTCACTCTGTAAAGGAACTGACAGCTTCTCTTAAGAGGCCCCGTAAAGTTATGCTGCTGGTTAAAGCAGGTAAACCCGTTGATGACTTTATCGAAATGGTAATTCCTCATCTTGAGCCGGGCGATATAATCATCGATGGAGGAAACTCCCACTTCCCCGATACAATAAGACGGACCAAATATGTAGAAAGTAAAGGTTTGCTATATATAGGTACCGGAGTTTCCGGCGGTGAAGAGGGTGCACTCAACGGTCCCTCAATGATGCCCGGCGGATCACCCGAAGCATGGCCGGCAGTTAAAGACATTTTTCAGAGTATATCTGCAAAAGTGGAAGACGGATCACCTTGTTGCGACTGGGTTGGTGAAAATGGTGCAGGTCATTTTGTAAAGATGGTACATAACGGAATTGAGTATGGTGATATGCAGATCATCACTGAAGCTTATCATCTGATGAAAACTCTTCTGGGATTGAGCAATTCTGAGATGCATCAGATTTTCAAAAAATGGAATGAAGAGGAACTCGACAGCTATCTTATTGAAATAACCCGTGATATTTTAGGTTATAAAGATGAAAACGGAGAAGAAACAGTTGAAATGATTCTGGATACTGCCGGTCAGAAAGGAACAGGAAAATGGACTGGTATTTCAGCTCTCGATCTGGGTATTCCGCTGACCCTCATCGGAGAATCAGTCTTTGCCCGCTGTCTTTCTGCACAGAAAGATCTTCGCGTTCAGGCTTCTAAAGTATTGTCGGGTCCGGCTCCAAAATTTGAAGGCGATAAAGATCAGCTTATTAACGACCTGAAAATGGCTCTTTACGGAGCTAAGATAATATCTTACGCCCAGGGGTATAACCTTATGATGGAAGCAGCAAAAGAGTATGGCTGGAACCTCAACTACGGCGGAATTGCACTTATGTGGAGAGGAGGGTGCATTATCCGGTCGGCATTCCTGGCTGATATCAAAAAGGCATTCGATAATAATCCGGATCTTCCCAACCTGCTGCTCGATCCGTTTTTCAAAGAGAAAGTGGAAGCAGCTCAGGAAGGATGGAGAAGAGTTTGTGCAACAGCTCTGTCTAATGGTATACCTGTTCCTGCTCTTACTTCCGCACTTTGCTATTTTGACGGATTCCGCAGCGAAAGATTACCGGCGAACCTGTTGCAGGCTCAACGTGATTACTTCGGTGCTCATACTTACGAAAGAGTGGATAAACCCCGCGGTCAGTTCTTCCATACTAACTGGACAGGCAGGGGCGGCGACACTGCATCTTCAACATACAATGTTTAATTAAAACCAGATAACTCTTAGGGTTCCTGTGAACCCTAAGGGTTATTCCTCCCATGGTTTAAGCTTTCCGGGCGAGTGGGCTTTTATAAGTGCTCTTGCCGTTACTACAGAGGGATCAATTACAGGTATCCCGTTAAACCGTGGTTCCGAAAAAACAAGAGGTAGTTCAGTACAACCCAGTATAATCAATTCTGCACCTTTCCCAATAAGAGAGATAATACTGTCATTTAAAATCTTCCGGGTCACCGGAGGAATGATACCTGCATTGGCTTTAATTCCGAAATCAGGATCATAAATAGCTTTTTGTAACTGTTCCTGCTCTTTTTCAGAAATATTTAATACCGTAAGACCGTACTCAGAAATAATATCGTACTGTCTGGTTATATATGTTCCGGTAGTACCAAGTATCCCTGCTCTCTTTTTATCATTATAGTGTTCTTTAATGAATTTGCCTGTCTCTTTGATCATATGAAGCAACCGCAGCTTCGAACTGTTTTTTACAAGTTCGGAGACAATAATATCAAATATCTCCGGCACATGAGCAGTATTGCATGCCATAGCTGCAACAGTGATCCCGCAGGATTCCATCTGCAACAAGACATTGGCAATCTGATATCCCGGATTTTCAGTTATCTTTCCTGTAATATAATCTGTTCTGTCGGGAATAGATTCAGGAACTGAATAAAGTATTTGAGGCAAATGATCCTGATCCCTGTCGGCTATTGTGTTGCAAATAATATTTTTTGAGAGAGCAATACCTGCCTCAGGTCCCATGCCTCCGAGTATACCAATTAACTGCATTTGTCTAAAATTATTTTAATATATCCCCCTCACCTGTTTTATATATCATATCTTCGTCTCCAATGTATGGCCTGTCCCAAATGTGTCCCATCTCCCTGTCCATTACAAGGGGATACAGATACTGCCCTCCGTTGACATAATTGATTTTTCTGATATCAGCAGGGCCCCATCCGGGAACTTCTATCTTAACGATGGTACCGGGATAATTTTCACCTGCTATTCCTGTCTCATAATAACCTCTGAAAAAATGTACGCGTGTCTTATGAACCACAATATCAAGTTCATCAAAATCAATACCAACTGAGGCATGCCATTCAGGTGATGTTATTTGTCGCAGTTCGGGGGTGATCACTATCCTGTTATTATTTCCAAAGAGCAATACCAGGTGTTCATCATCAAAAAACTCAACCAATGCATCATCAAGAACAACAGGATCACCCGAAAATTTATCGGTAGTGCCTCCGGCTCTTATTTTACCTGTCCTGTCGCCGGCTTTTAAATTCTTCTCCTTCAAACCGGCAAAAAGGTTCTTGTCGGTTAATGTTCCTATGCAAAAATTTGATGCCCCTCTTTTAATCAACTCCCTGGTAATCCAAGTAGCACCGCCGGTACGGTCACATCCGTCGGCAACCACAACAGGAGTTCTGCCGTCTTTTACTGCTTCCAGAACCCTTTGAACTCCCTTCTCAACATCAAAAATCTCTTTAAAGACAAAATCTTTTCTGTGACGCCAGATAAATTCATTCATATCACCGGCAATCCGGTCAGCCAGTTCCTGATCATTATTGGTAGTCACAAAAACCGATGCTCCGTTATCAGGAACATCTGCATAAGCAAATCCAAAATTTACTGAAACATACACATCTTCCTGACGGTTCTCCCACCTCCGGGCGCGTTCCATTATCTCGCGTGCCGGATATCTCAGGGTTCCCTGGAAAAAGCTTGGAGTTATAATACCCGGTTTCCTGACTGCAACAGCAGGAACATATGTACCCTGAAGGACTCTTATCATCATGTCTGCTGCACGTTGGCCCATCAGTGTGGCATCATAATGAGGAAAACGCTTCACTGAGAAAACAGCATTTGCAGCATTGGGAGCCACAAGCTCTGCATCCACGCAAGCATGAAGATCAAGGCTTACAGTGATTACTGCATCTTTACCCACGGCCTGACGAACCTGGCGGGCCAGTTCAGCTTCAGGTCTGGCAACACCAACAACGGCCATTGATCCGTGAAGAGCAAGGTGAACACCGTCGAACGGACCTTTCTCTTTCAGATCAGAGATCATCTTTTCAGTAAAATAGTCCCAGACCTCCCTTGAGTTCCAGCTAAAAGAGGAACCGCCCGGCGGCTCTCCTGCCGGAGATGTGATACCCGACAACCTTACACCGCCATATGCCTCCATCCTTGCTTCAAAGCCTCCTGAATAACCGGTACTTTGACCTAAAAACTTATCAGTTGCAGCCCCGGCTGCCAACCAGTCGTCAAGTCCGGCAGTTTCGGGACAAAAAGTACAGGTTTCATGCGAAAAGGATATTATCCCTATATGATGAATTTCCTGTCGCGCCGGAATTTCTCTCTCTGCTACCCGCTGGGCATAAGTCAAAGCCGGACTAAAAACTGTTAACAGAATGACACTAAAAAAGAGAGTACGGAGATCAGGGGTAATCCAAATTTTTGTATGTGAATTCATAATTAAATTAATTAATTTCAAAGGTATAAGAAAGAACTCACAATTTTGAAGCTTCTAACTTTTTAAAAGTTAATATTTGCTCGTTTCATATTCTTTTATCGCTGGTCCTCAAATTATTTATATAAAAAGATACCTTCGCCTACGCCTATTGGAATGTCCAGCCAGAACCAGATAAAGACCAGTGCAATCCATACGATAAATAAAATTGTTGCATAAGGGACAAGCATTGACAGGATAGTACCTATCCCGACATTTTTGTCATATTTTCTGATCCATCCGATAAGCAAGGGGAAATATGGATAAAGCGGACTGATACAGTTGGTAATGGAATCACCCACACGATACATCAACTGGATGAAAGCGGGCGTATAGCCTATCTGCGTAAGCATGGGAATAAAAACAGGAGCAAATATTGCCCATTTCGCCGATCCGCTGCCTATAAAAATATTAATAACCGCCACCAGGATCATATAAAGGGTAAACATAAGAGGCCCGGTCAGTCCGGTGGATTTAAGAAACTCTGCACCGTTAATTGCCATTATGGTATCAAGCCGGCTCCAGCTGAACAGATTGATGAACTGCGCCACTATCAGCATAAGGACGATATAACCCGAAAGATCTTTCATTCCCTGCTCCATAAATCCCAGAATGTCGTCAGGTTTTTTGATGCTGCCTGTAATCTTGCCATATATATAACCCGGAAGAGCAAACAACACAAACAATATGGGAACCAGTCCACGCAGAAATGGTGATGGAACTATACCTCCGGTATCCTGATCCCTCAGAGGAGCATTTGGAGGTACAAGCAGTGCAATAATAACCAGAACATAGATCAATGCAGCCAGTCCCGCATATCTTAGTCCTCTCTTCTCCACCGGTGTCAGCTTCGGGGCTTCATCGTACGATTCCACTGTCTGATCGCCCCAGGCAAATGTTTTACAACGGGGAATGGTATATCTTGACACGATAAATGCTCCGGCAAGACCAAGAACAAGTGTTGAAACGATCATAAAATACCAGTTTGCAGTTGCGCTGACCTCCATGGTGCTGTCAATGTTAGAGACAACCTCTGTACTGATTCCTGCCAGAAGCACATCAGTACCTGCAATAAAAAAATTGGCAGTGAAACCTGCCGTTGCGCCTGCATATCCTGCTATGAGTCCTGCGATTGGATGCAATCCCATCTGGGAAAATATCAGCGCAGCAATAGGAGGAACAATGACAACACCGGCATCCGAGCCGATATTACCGCATGCCCCGATTATAAAAATAACAGGTAACACGACCTTCCGGGGAACAGCAAAAGCCATTGTACGGAGAATAATTGTAAGCAATCCGCTTCTTTCGGCGACAGAGACTCCCATGAGCATGACCAGTACCAGGCCAAACGGAGCAAAATGCGCATAATTGGTTATCATCTCCTCCAAAAACCGCCTCAGTCCTTCACCGGAAATAAGATTATTGGGAGTGATCACCTCTCCTGAACCCGGATCCACAGCGCTAATGCCTGAAAAAACGGCAATTGCACTGAACAGGATCACCAATATGGTTATCCAGACAAACAGCCAAAAAGGGTGAGGCAGCTTGTTGCCGACATTTTCAATCCATTTAAGCACTCCGGTGCTTTCAGACTTTCCGGAAATTCCCTGTGATGAAGCATTTTGGTTTGACATAAAAGATGTGTTAATCAGATTAGTAATTAATTAATAATACAGCAATCCTTAAAATGACAACAAAAAGCACTTACGGGTAAAAATACAAAAAAACTTAAGTAAAATCCAAGTGACAGTAATTCATTACCATGCAACCATACGATAATAATTCATGGCAGTACATACATGAGTCAGGAAACAAAAACAGAAGATCAGGTAAGTCTTTTCGACAGCAACTATGCTATCCGGAATAAGTAATTTAACAAATCCGAAAAAATATGGATTTAAATATTCTAAAACAGATTTTTATGTTACTTTGCAAACTTCATAAAAGGATGATGTATTATGATGTTTAGTCAGAGAATGCAATTTCTTCTGAAAAACGGGCTTAGGGGACTAGCCTGGCTGGCTGTTCTGCTGCTGGCCTTTTTTTTCTTTGAGGAGATCGTAATATCCAGAAATCCTGATGCATGGATTGAGCATTTCTATGCAAAGCCAATGATAATATATCTGATATATCTCTGTTCTGAGTTTATTTTCGGAATAATCCCGCCCGAGCTTTTTATGATCTGGGCTTTTAATAAAGCTAACACTGCACACTATGTTCATAACCTTATATTTTTTGCCGGGGCCTCATATATACTGGGATATTTTACTTTTCTGATAGGACAATTTATACATAAGAGAGTTACATTCAGGTATATCAGGATAAAATTCCTGAAAAATTCATGGCCACAGTTAAAAAAGTACGGTATATTCCTGATTATTGTTGCTGCCATGACTCCTGTTCCCTGGTCGGCAACATGCCTCTTAGTAGGATCAGCAGGCTATCCTTCCGGCCGGTTTCTACGTTATGCCATCTTCAGGATAATCCGGTTTGCAGTATACGGATATATAGTTTTCCAGACACATTCGATTTAATCCTTCGGTCATATTTACGGATATCAAACAGATCAGTGATTCGCTATCTGATATCTTAGCCTGATGTCCAAATTATTGGCCCGTCATTTATAAATAATAAATCTAAAGGTTTAACTTTGTATACATTCACAGAAATTTAACCAGGTTGCCGGAGCGTTAAAATGAACCAATATCTGAAGAAATCAATTAATGTATAATAAAGAACAAGAGTAATAACATAAAATTAAGAACCTATGAGACGAACAGCTTTTCTGCTATTGGTTTTTGTCATTATCAACAATGCTTATCCGCAGTCAAAATTCAACGGTCTTGACATGAATATGGGTAACCTTTACCGGTTATCCGATGCTAAAACCCGCTCCATAAGCCCTGAAAACTTCACCGGCGAAAAGGGGAAAGGAGGGATGGCCCGCATAGAGGACGGTGATCAGATAAATGTTGCCAACGCTGCAAACTCTGCCCGTGACCTGGGACAGGGATGGAAGGTCAATCCTTTCATTCGCATCAGACCGGGTGAAACATTTACTTTGGCCGAAATAGACGGACCGGGAGCCATTCAGCACATATGGATGACACCCACAGGCAACTGGAGATTCTCGATCATTCGTATCTACTGGGACAATGAGAAGGAGCCCTCGGTTGAGGTTCCTGTCGGGGATTTCTTCGGAATGGGCTGGAATGAGTATGCCCCGCTTGTCTCCCGGGCTGTATGCGTTAATCCGGGTAGTGCCTTCAACTGTTACTGGCCTATGCCATTCAGAAAAAAGTGTAAAATAACGATGGAGAATATCAACGACCAGGATGAGATGAGACTCTACTACCAGATCGACTATACCCTGACTAATGTGCCTGCTGATGCGGCATATTTTCATGCACAGTTCCGCAGGACCAATCCCAATGAAACATCAAATTATACAGTTGTGGACAATATTAAAGGCAAAGGACACTTTGTGGGAGTCTATATGGCCTGGGGTGTAAATAATAACGGATGGTGGGGAGAAGGTGAAATAAAATTTTTCATCGATGGCGATGATCAGTTCCCTACTATATGCGGAACAGGAACAGAGGACTATTTTTGCGGATCATATAATTTTGACAGGGAGGGTCAGTACACAGAGTTTTGCACACCTTATGCCGGTCTCCACCAGGTAATCCGTCCCGATGGTACATATAGAGCTCAACAGCGTTTCGGTCTTTACCGGTGGCATATAATGGATCCGATCAGGTTTGAAAAAGATATTAGAGTCACTATATTAGATCTGGGCTGGAGACATGGGAGAAGATATCTGCCTCAGAAATCTGATATCTCTTCTGTTACATTCTGGTACCAGACCGAACCTCATAACTCATTCCCTGTATTTCCTCAGTGGACTGAACTGGAGGTGAATTGAAGACATTTTAAGACTAAACTACAAAACAGATGAAGTTAAGGATGTTAAAAATTGCTGCCTTAATAATAGCAGTGAGTTTTATTCTGTTAAACTGTGCTGACCGGAGAAATAAAAATTCAAAAGAGATGAAAAATAATACCGGATTTGAAAAAGGAACTTACGGATATGACAGGGACTTTTTAAAAAGCAACAATGTGGCAACAGTGGAGTTAAAAGTTAAAGATACAAAAGCACGTGTTTTACTGGCTCCCGGCTATCAGGGAAGGGTGATGACCTCCTCTGCAAAAGGAGATGAAGGGACAAGTTTCGGATGGATCAACTATGACCTTATTAAATCCGGAGAGGTAAACAGACAATTTAATCCGGTGGGAGGAGAAGAGCGTTTCTGGCTTGGCCCGGAAGGAGGTCCTTTTTCAATTTATTTTGAAAAGGGAAAAGAACAGGTATACAGCAACTGGCAGGTACCACCGGTAATTGACACTCAACCTTTTGAAATAAAGGAGCAATCACCCGAAAAGGTCACATTTGTTAAAAACACGGAACTGATCAATGCATCGGGAACAGTTTTTAAAATTGCTGTTGAACGGTCAGTCAGGCTGATTCCTGAAGATACCCTGGCATCGATGCTGAATGTAAAATTCCCCGCTGAAAAATTTGATATAGTTGCATATCAGTCTGATAATAAAATTACCAACACCGGCAATAACGCCTGGGTTAAAAAGACAGGTTTATTGTCGGTCTGGCTTTTATGCATGTTTAATCCTTCGCCATACATAACTGTTTTCATCCCATATGAAACAGAAGAAAGCGGCACTGTTGTCAACGATGAGTATTTTGGGAAAGTCCCTGCTGAAAGGCTTGTTGTAGATTCAGGTATAGTCTTTTTCAAAATAGATGGAAAGTACAGGAGCAAAATAGGCATTCCTCCCGAAAGGGTAAAAGAGCTATGCGGCAGTTACGATTCTGAGAAAAACATACTGACCCTTCTCTGGTGTTCTCTTCCAAAAGAGAAAAAGGAGTATGTCAATTCAAAGTGGGGAAAACAGGATAACCCGTATCAAGGAGATGTCATTAACGCTTATAATGACGGGCCTGTTGAAGATGGTTCCATCATGGGTCCCTTTTATGAAATTGAAACTTCATCTCCTGCAGGAGATCTCAAGCCCGGGGAATCACTTAGTCATACCCAAAGGGTAATTCACATTCAGGGAGACAAACAGGCGATGGCCAGACTTACAGACGACCTGTTTAAGCTCGATCTTAATGAAATTGCAACTAAATTCAGATAATATTTTATACCCGGGTCAATGAAAAGAGAACGTGTTCTTCCCAAAGGTATTGTCTGGCCATTTATACTGCTTACTTCGCTGTTTTTTGCCTGGGCTGTCCCGAATAACCTGACAGATACCATGCTTGCTGCATTTAAAAGAATAATGAGTCTGACCGACTCAAAAACAGCCTGGATCCAGCTTGCCTGTTACCTCTTCGGATATGGCGGATTTGCCATTCCTGCTGCACTTTTTATTAAAAAATATACATATAAAAAAGGGGTACTCCTCGGACTGGCTATGTATTCTTTGGGTACGTTCATGTTTTATCCTGCAATGCAGTTAGCACGAATTAATATCAACTTCAGCTTTTTGATGTTCCTGATATCTTTAGTTATCCTTTTTGCAGGCTTATCGGTACTTGAAACATCAGCCAACTCATATGTGTATGCTATCGGACCGGAACAAACAGGAACCCAGCGACTTAATTTCGCCCAATCATTCAATCCCTTTGGAGCTATTACAGGTGTGGTACTTAGTCAGATTTTTATTCTGTCCAGGCTTAACACTCTGAGTGCAGAAGAGAGAGCTGTCCTTCAGCCCGGTGATCTCCTGAACATCAGGATTTCGGAGCTCAATGCGGTAACGACGACTTACATAGGACTGGGTCTTGTGATGGTGATTATATTACTGGCTATCCGGTTTACAAGAATGCCTGATCTGAAAGAGGATGACAAAAAACCCGATTTTAAAGGAACTTTCAGGAGACTGCTGAAAAACAAAAATTATGTATGGGGAGTTATTGCCCAGTTTTTCTATGTGGGTGCTCAAATTGCTGTATGGTCATTTATAATAAGATACGCAATGCAGCAGCTGCAACTGGACTCGGTGGTTTCACAAATAGGTAAAAATGCTGCGCCGGATGAAATAATCGCCGGATTAAGAGACATAGAACCAATTGCCGGAGAATTTTACAACATAACTGAAAAACTGGGCATAAAAGCCTTTTTGCCAAGAACTGCCGAGCAGGCAGGAGCTACCTATTACATACTCTCACTGATACTTTTTGTAATTGGCAGATTTACCTTTACAGGACTCATGAATTATATAAAACCAAGAAAATTACTTATGGCACTGGCTTTTATTGCCATTGTCTGCAGTTTACTGACCATTTACGGAAAGGGCTGGACAGGCATCTATGCACTTGTATTTATATCGGGCTGTATGTCGCTGATGTTTCCTACTATATACGGACTGGGAATCAGGGGACTCGGAGAAGACACCAAACTGGGTGGAGCAGGCATGATAATGGCCATTGCCGGAGCCGCCGTACTGACTCAGATACAGGGAATCGTTTCTGATCAGTCAGGCAGTATAAAATTTGCATTCTGGGTTCCTGCCATTGCCTTTATAATAATTTTTTATTACAGTGCTTTTATAGCCCGGAAGCATCACTCTTAATTAATAACTGCTAAACATACAGGGCGACAAATTTGTTATATACATGATGATATCATGAAACAGAAAGGAGTTTTATTCAGATAGAATATCATTTTATAAAGTGATTAAAGAAGGGATATATGATAAAAATATTAGTGATATTAACACTTTTTACTATGAGTAATAATACAGATAAAGAGAATAACCTGCAAAAAGCTACTCTCGGAGGGGGATGCTTTTGGTGTACCGAAGCAATATTCAAAGAGTTGAAAGGGGTTATTGATGTGAAACCCGGATATAGCGGAGGACATGTAAAAAATCCGTCCTATAAGGAAGTATGCACAGGAAATACGGGTCATGCCGAAGTTGTTCAGGTAACATATGATCCGGAGCTTATCAGTTTTTCAGAAATCCTTCAGGTGCACTTCATGACTCATGATCCTACCACACTAAACCGTCAGGGTGCTGACATAGGAACACAATACAGGTCTGCTGTTTTTTACCATACTGATGATCAGAAATATACAGCTCTGAATATTATAGACCGGCTTAATATGGAAAAGATCTACGATAATCCCATAGTTACTGAGATAACTCATTTTGAAGCTTTCTATGAAGCCGAAGATTACCATCATAACTATTTCGCGCAGAATAAAAATCAGCCTTACTGTCAGTTTGTGATCTCACCCAAAATTGACAAGTTCAAAAAAATATTCAGGGAGAAATTAAAATCACACCCTGAATAATATTAAACCCGGCGAACTTCGCGGTTATAATTCTCTTATCCAGATATTTCTGTAGCTGACCGGATTGCTGTGATCCTGCAGGACAATACTACCGGCTCCGTGTTCTTTAATGCTGTATTCAGGAATTCCAATATATTCTGTAGGTCCCCGGAGTTTCACATTATTCTGCACTAATACGCCATTATGAAGAACTGTTATTGTCGGCGGAGTAAACCAGGAACCATCCTTATTAAAGCGCGGCGCGGTATAAATAATGTCATAAACCTGCCACTCGCCCGGTTTTTTACAGGCATTGACAAGCGGGGCATGTTGCTTGTAAATACTGGCCGCCTGTCCGTTACGGTATGTACGGTTATCATAGCTGTCGAGCACCTGCACTTCATAACGTTCCTGCAGGAATACACCACTGTTTCCCCTGCCCTGACTTTCACCTGAAACTTCTGAGGGAGCCCGCCACTCTATATGTAACTGAACATCTTCAAAGACTCTTTTTGTCTTAATGACACCGGTTCCCTTTATTACAGTTGCACATCCATTTTCGACCTTCCATCCCGGTTTACCTCCGTCTCTGTTAACCCACTCACCATCAAGACTCGTACCGTCAAAAAGTATTATTGCATCTGAAGGCGGATCAACCGGTGTTTTCCCTGGCGTAACCACCGGAACTTCCGGAAACCATATCTCGGTCATCTCCGGTTTCATCTTCATAGGTTCTGCCGGCTGGGCATTAACCCCAAAAGCTGCAAAAAGCAACAGTATAAAAAGCATTTCAATCTTTTGCATATTATTATTTTTTTTCAGTTAGTTCATATGTTTGAAATTTTACAAACCCAGCTCTTCCATCATATTCTCAATCCTGGATTCAGCCCTTTCCTCAGTCTCATTAAACTTATCTCTTGATTCCAGTTTGCCCTTTACCTCGAAATAAAACTTTATCTTTGGTTCAGTGCCGGAAGGCCTTACTGATATTTTTGATCCGTCAACAGTAAAAAACTGCAGTACATTGGAAGTTGCCTTTTGGTCGATTGCCTGTTTATCTCCTGTTATGAGATTCTTTTTAACCAGTGTTGAGTAATCCTTGATCCATTCCAGTTTATATCCTCCCATAAATTCAGGTGGTCTTTCACGGAAATTTTCCATTATCTTTTTAATCTCATCTGCTCCCTCTTTTCCTTTACGGATAACATACTTCATCTTCTCTTTGGAATAACCATACTCAAGGTATATATCCTGCAGCATCTCATAAAGTGTTTTACCCTGATCTATTGCCCAGGCAGTTATTTCAGCCATAAGGGCACAGGAAGAGACTGCATCTTTATCTCTGACAAAGTCAGCAGGCATAAATCCAAAACTCTCCTCACCTCCGCCGATATATTTTTTCTGACCTTCAAGTTCGCGAATTACCTCGGCAATATATTTAAATCCGGTATAGACATCGAAACACTCCACACCATTACGGCGGGCAATTTCGGAGATCATCTCAGTAGTAACAATTGTCTTGACAATAAACTCATTACCTTCCATGGCACCGGTCTCTTTCATTCTGGTAATGATATAATAGATAAAAAGAAGGGCTGTCTGGTTACCATTAATAATAACATATTTCCCCTCTTCATTTTTCGTTGCCACCCCTATCCTGTCACCATCAGGATCAGAAGCCATTACAACATCTGCGTTTACCTCGGCAGCTCTCTTAAGGGCCATCTCCATGGCAGCCTCCTCTTCAGGATTGGGAGAGATAACAGTTGGAAAGTCGCCGCTCACAACATCCTGTTCAGGGACATTAAAAATATTGGTAAAACCAAATTTCCGAAGTGCTGCCGGGATAAGTTTAACTCCCGTTCCGTGAATCGGGGTATATACAATTTTAATATCCTTATGCCGGGCGACTATATCGGGAGAGACAGAGACCGACTTAACTTTTTCGAGAAACTTCTGATCGATCTCATCACCAATAATCTCAATAAGGTTTTCATCACCATCAAATTTGATATCTTCAGGAGTGATTTTTCTTACCTCCTCAACAATATTAACATCATGAGGTGCTACTATCTGAGATCCGTCATCCCAGTATGCTTTATAACCATTATACTCTTTCGGATTGTGTGATGCAGTCAGTACTATTCCGCTTTGACAACCCAGCTCCCTTATGGCAAAGGAGAGTTCGGGTGTCGGACGTAAATCATCAAAGAGATATGCCTTAATTCCGTTTGCCGCCAATATGTCAGCACTGCTCTCAGCAAAGAATCTGCTGTTATTGCGGCAATCATGAGCGATAGCAACTTTAATTTGCGGAAGATTAGCAAAATTCTTTTTCAAATAATTGGCAAGACCCTGTGTAGCTGCACCAACAGTATACTTATTCATCCTGTTGGTCCCCACACCCATTATTCCTCTCAATCCACCCGTACCAAATTCAAGATCTTTATAAAAAGCATCAATCAGTTCATTTGGATTTTTATTATTCAGAAGTCGCTGAACCTCTTTTCTTGTATCCTCATCATATAATCCGGTCAGCCATTTTTCGGCTTTCGCCCTGACCTTATTTATCAATTCTTCTTTGCTCATAAACTTGATATTTTTTTCTTGCAGGAAAATCTGCCGGTAATATAACAAAATATTAACCCATAATCTTACCGAGACATATTTTCAGGCTGTCTCTCCAATAGGGTATTTCTATGCCAAATGTACTTTTAATTTTCGATTTATTCAACACGGAATAGTGTGGCCGCTTTGCCTTCACAGGAAACTGATCCGACATAACGGGCAACACCCTGCAGTCTGTCCCTGAAATTTCAAATATACTTTTGGCAAAATCAAACCAGGAAGCCACTCCCTCATTTGAAAAATGATATTTACCCGGAATATATTTTTCATGATCTGACTCATATATATTCACCACCGTAAGAATAGCTTCGGCCAGGTCAGCCGCATAAGTAGGTGTTCCCACCTGGTCGGTTACTACTTTTACTGTACTGTTTTGCTGTCGCAGTCGCAACATTGTCTTTACAAAATTATTACCATAAGATGAGTACAGCCATGATGTACGTATTATTACGGAATCAGGATTTTCCCGCATGGTCATTCTCTCTCCTTCCAGTTTTGTCTTTCCGTAAACACTGCGTGGATCTTCAGAATCAGTTTCGCAATAAGGAATAAATGTTTCACCGCTGAAAACGTAATCAGTGGATATATTGATATATCCGGCGTTTACAATTTTCGCAGCCTTTGCCAGGTATGAAGGTGCCAGTGCATTTAACTTCATAGCATTACAGGTGTCAGACTCAGCGCTGTCAACTGCAGTATAAGCTGCACAATTGATAATAAATCCGGGATTTTCATCAATGATATATTCTCTCACCCTCTTTTCATCAGTAATATCAAGCGAATCAGCATCAGTAAATAAAAACTGCCACTGAGGATACCTCACTGACAACTCCTTAATCTCACTGCCCAGTTGTCCGTATGCTCCTGTTATAAGTATTTTCATTATTTTTTACGCATTTTTTCTTAGGCGGATCATTTATCTGCTAATTTAGTATTTCAATGTGGCTTTTTAGGCATGTAATTAATTTGTTCAATATTTCTCATTAACAGGAATCATTTAAACGGTATTAGATTGAACCCGCTTATGTTATTATTATTAAAGCTTGGCAATCTTGCTTGTTTCTTATCCCTTTGTTTCTGATCTTTATAAATTATTTTCCCTAATGGTCAGTCTTTCTTTAAACAAAATAACCTCCAACTTTATCTCCGGTATGTGAAATTCATCTCTGCATCTTTAAATAAGGAAGCGCTGAGGTCTTTTTCAGATACAACTGCATTTAAAGGACCCAGTTTCCAGTCGATGTTTAAAAACGGATCGTTAATATTCACTGATCTCTCGGCCAATCTGTTATAAAAATTATCACATTTATATGTAAAAACCGCTGTTTCGCTCAGTACAGAGAACCCATGAGCAAATCCTTTGGGAATGAACAACTGCTTTTTAAGCTTGTCATCCAGCTCCAGACCGAACCATTGTCCGAATGTCGGGGATCCTTTCCTCAGGTCAACAGCGACATCAAAGACTCTACCCTCAATGACCCTGACCAACTTCGACTGCGACCAGGGTTCGAGCTGATAATGCAATCCTCTTACAGTTGCCTTTACCGATCCGGATTCATTATCCTGGATAAAAGAGGTACTGATTCCTGATTTTTTGTAACGCTCCTCCTGATATGCCTCAAAAAAATATCCTCTTGAATCTTCGAACAGATCAGGCTCTATTATTAACAGGCCCGGTATAAATGTTTCTGTAACCTTCATCTTTCTTTTAATATGATATTATTTGATTTTTAGCCAGTCTCAAGAGATATTCACCATACTGATTACCTCGCAATTCCTCTGCAAGTTTTATAAGCTGCTCTCTGCTTATAAATCCCTTTTTATATGCTATTTCTTCTATGCATGAAACTTTAAGTCCCTGTCTCTGCTCAATTGTGGCAATAAAATTGGATGCCTGCAGCAGGCTTTCATGAGTACCTGTGTCCAGCCAGGCAAAACCTCTTCCAAGCAATTTAACCTTAAGTCTTTTCTCCTCAAGATAGATTCTGTTAAGGTCCGTTATTTCAAGTTCTCCTCTCGCAGAAGGCTTCAGCCGGTCAACCTTCTCAACAACATCATTAGAGTAAAAATAGAGTCCTGTTACTGCATAGTTCGACCTTGGCATTTCAGGTTTCTCCTCAATTGTAATAACATTACCTTCAGGATCAAATTCCACAACTCCGTATCGTTGGGGGTCTTTCACATAATAACCGAAAATATAGGCCCCGTCGTCAAGCCTGGCTGCATCTTCAAGAATTGAACGAAAGTTATAACCATAGAAGATATTGTCGCCCAGGATCAGACAAACTTTATCGGATCCGATGAAATCCCTGCCCAAAATAAATGCCTGGGCGAGTCCTCCCGGATTTGGCTGAACTTTATATGAAATATTCAGACCCACTTGTTTTCCATCACCAAGTAACTCTTCATAATTACCTATATCTCTTGAGGTGGAAATAACCATAATATCCCTGATCCCGGCGAGCATCAATACCGATAACGGATAGTAAATCATCGGTTTGTCGTAAACCGGCAGAATCTGTTTTGAAATCGATCGTGTAATCGGATAAAGGCGCGTCCCGAGCCCCCCGGCGAGTATAATTCCTTTCATATTCAACTGTTTTAAGAATCAAAAGTAATAAAAATAAAATGATGAAAACTTTTGAAATAAGTTAATTAAGTTATACTTTTGCGCCCTATTTATAACAATAATAATGTCTAACTTATTAATTTATCAAGAATTACATGACAGAAAAAAATGAAAATCAAGGTCAGGAACAAAAAAAAGTAACTGATTTAACATCACAGGAAAATATTAAAAATTCCGGTAACATGGAAAAAGATCAAGTCAGTTCTGCACCCGGTGAAACAGAAGAGACTGCCGAAGCGGTAGCAGAAGAGGCTGCTCAAACACCCGATGAGTTGTCATCAGAGAAAGTTACCGGCGAAGCCTCTGGTGAATCTGCTGCTAAGGAAGAAGAGCAGGAAGGTGAAGCTGAAAAAGCTGATCCGGAAAAAGAGAAGGCAGAAGAAGTTGCCACTGAGAAAAAAGATGTGGAATCCACTGATGACTCAGACGAAAAAACCGAGAGCAAAAGCGAAAAACCAGAAGAATTTGACTGGGACAACTACGCTGAATCCACTGACTCCTATTCTAATAAACAAAGAGCTGATCTTGAAGATATATATAACGATACTTTAAATACCGTAACGGAAAAAGAGGTACTTGAAGGTACTGTTATATCTCTCAGCAAACGTGAAGTTGTCGTAGATATCGGTTACAAATCGGACGGAATTGTAAGCCTTAACGAATTCCGTTACAACCCTGATTTAAAGGTTGGCGACAAAGTTGACGTTTATATTGAAAGCCTTGAGGACAAAAAAGGGCAGATGATACTTTCTCATAAGAAAGCACGTGCTACGAAATCATGGGAACGTGTAAATGAAGCTCTGGAAAAAGATGAAATCATTAAAGGATATATCAAGTGCCGTACCAAGGGCGGCATGATCGTGGATGTTTTCGGCATAGAGGCATTCCTTCCCGGATCGCAGATTGATGTCAAGCCGATCCGTGATTACGATGTATTCGTCGGAAAAACAATGGAGTTCAAGGTTGTCAAGATTAACCACGAATACCGTAATGTTGTTGTTTCACACAAAGCGCTGATTGAGGCAGAGCTTGAACAACAGAAAAAAGAGATTATAGCAAAACTTGAAAAAGGACAGGTACTTGAAGGTACCGTTAAAAATATCACCTCTTATGGTGTATTTATGGATCTGGGCGGAGTAGACGGACTTATTCACATTACTGATCTTTCATGGGGCCGTATTTCACATCCTAATGAGATAGTGGAACTGGACCAGAAATTAAATGTTGTTATCCTGGATTTTGACGATGACAAAAAACGTATCGCTCTTGGATTAAAACAGCTTACTCCTCACCCGTGGGATAAACTCGATGAAAATCTGAAAGTAGGTGACAAGGTAAAAGGAAAGGTAGTTGTACTGGCTGATTACGGTGCTTTTGTAGAGATTGCACCCGGAGTGGAAGGACTGATACATGTTTCAGAAATGTCATGGAGTCAGCATCTGAGAAGTGCGCAGGATTTCCTTAAAGTTAATGATGAAGTAGAAGCTGTTATACTTACACTCGATCGTGAAGAGAGAAAAATGTCACTTGGAATCAAGCAGCTTAAGGAAGATCCATGGGAAAAGATTGAAGAGAATTACGGTTTAGGCACCAAACATAAAGCTGCGGTCCGCAATTTCACCAACTTCGGCGTATTTGTTGAGATAGCTGAAGGCGTTGACGGCCTTATCCATATTTCTGATTTAAGCTGGACTAAAAAGATTAAACACCCCTCAGAATTCACTTCAATCGGAGAAGATATAGAAGTTGTGGTTCTTGACATTGATGCAGAAAACCGTCGTTTAAGTCTTGGACACAAACAACTTGAAGAAAATCCATGGGAGGTATTTGAGACTATATTTACTACAGACTCAATCCATGAAGGTACAGTTGTTGACCTGATGGATAAAGGAGCTGTTGTAGCACTGCCATACGGGGTTGAAGGTTTTGCCACACCTCGTCACCTGGTAAAAGAGGATGGCACACAGGCTCAGCAAGATGAAAAACTTGAATTTAAAGTTATCGAATTCAATAAATCCGCTAAACGGATAATAGTATCACACTCAAGAGTTTACGAAGATGCCAAACGAGCTGAAACGACTTCGAAGAAGAAGACACGTTCAGGCAAAAAAGCCGCTAAAGCAGTAGCTGACAATATTGAGAAAACAACGTTGGGTGACATAACAGATGATCTGGCTGCGTTGAAAACACAGTTGGAAGAGAAGGAGAAAAAAAATAAATAAATCCGTCTCCCGGTTTTTTTTAATTGACCGGAATTTCGTAAATTGTGGCATGGCATCAGAAATTCAAAAAAAAGACAACCACACCCTGATCCGGGTAAGCAGTGAGAGGCTGGACTTCAATACGGCAACAGATTTAAAAGCCGAGTTGATTTTGCTTAATAATAACGGCGAGAGCAATATTGTAGTTGACCTTTCCAGGTGCTATTACTGCGATTCGACAGGATTACGTGCACTTTTGGTCGGAAACCGTTTGTGCGAAAATTCTATAGGAACCTTTATCTTATGCGGTCTAAGACCTGATGTAGAACATCTTATCAGGATCTCAATGCTGCATACCGTATTCTTAATAACAAAAACTCCTGAAGAGGCTGAAGAGCTGCTGAAAAAAAAGATGGAGATGTGAATCTGATGATCAATGTCAGAAAATCCATTTGAAATAACAATATTGGGAAGTGGTTCCGCAATTCCTACAACAGAGCGGAACCCTACTTCCCAAATAGTTAATGCAGCAGGCAGATATTTCCTGGTTGATTGCGGAGAGGGGACACAATTACAGATCAGACATCATAAAATTGGCTTTGGAAGAATCAAACACATCCTTATATCGCATCTGCACGGAGACCATTACTACGGTTTGATAGGCCTTATCTCAACTTTCAATCTGCTCGGATTAAAAAATAATATTCACATTTACTCACCCTCTCAACTAAAAGATCTTATTCAACCACAGCTCGATTTTATAAAAGGAGAGATGCGGTTCGAAATAATATGGCATCCCCTGAACTTTAAAAGACCTCAGGTAATTTATAGAGATAAAAGAGTCGAGGTAATCTCTTTTCCTTTGAAACACAGTATCTCATGCTGCGGATTTTTGTTCAGGGAAAAACAGAAAGAAGCCAATATCAGAAAAGAGTGTATCGAACAGTACAAGATTTCCATTGAGGATATTAAGAATATTAAAAAAGGAGCCGATTACAGGACAGCCGATGGTGTATTAATTCCCAACAGTGAACTTACTATTCCCCCTCCCCTACCCAGATCTTATGCATTCTGCACAGATACTGCCTATTACCCGGGTATGGTCAAAACCATATTAAACACAAACCTGCTTTATCATGAAGCAACATTCACTGAAGATTTAAAAGACTGGGCAAAAAACACATATCATTCAACAGCCCGTGATGCTGCCAGAATAGCAGATCAGGCAAAAGCAGGCAGGCTTCTGCTGGGGCATTTTTCAGCACGTTATAAAGACACGGAACCATTTGTTGAGGAGGCCGGAAAAATATTTCCAAATTCAGAAGCTGCAGTTGACGGGAAGACATATAAGGTTGAGGTTGAAAAACGGATTTAAACTCCTCGTAAAAACTAAGAGATACCGCAATTTAATTCGAATATAATTAAGATAACACTGTATAATATTTTTAATCCTCCTTAAAAAATCCGGGATTAAAATTAACAAGATATAATTTCTCAACAGCCCTTGTAAAAGCAGTGTACAACCATCTGTAGTATTCATTGTCAAGCATCTCTTCAACAAGGTAACCATGATCTATAAAAACAGCTTTCCATTGTCCCCCCTGTGCTTTATGACAGGTCAGGGCATATGCATATTTCACCTGAAGTGCATTGAAATACGGATTTTTCCTGATCTTTAGCCATCTGTTCCTCTTATTTCTTATTTCCGGATAATCTTCTGAAACTGCTTCAAAAAGTTTTCTGTTCTGCTCTAATGAAAATGATGCTGTATCAATTGCCAGAGTATCCAGAAAAATTTTACAATCCAGTTCAATATCTCCGTAATCAGTGAATCTGAGACAAACATCTGCAAACCGGAAACCATACAGCTCTTCATAGCCGTAAATCATGATCACTTCGGCAATATCCCCATTGGCAATGAAATCCAGCTTCTCGTCATTTTCACCCCAGAAATAATTATTTTTAATGATCATTAATATATCACCCCTTTCAATCTCATTTTCCCTGAAAAGTATGGTATTCCTGATTCCCCTGTTAAATAGATTAGCTCTTTTATTAGAGCGTGTCACCACGGTTGTCCCGTCAATACCAAATTTCTCATAACTCATATTTATGCGTTCAATAAGATCTTCACCTGATAATTTTTCGACATCACCAAAGCCCTCAGCATTCAGTTTTAAAAAACCTTTCTCTTCCTGACCGGAAATCCGTTTTCTTATCTCAGTGGCACAACTCAGAATACCCGAACCTGTTTCCTGTCTGACAACATCTGTCAGCATATACTCCCTGACCCCGAAACCATATTCTTTCAACAACCTGCCGTCGAGCGCCGGACTCAAATTTATACCGACAGGCGGCAGCTGTGCAGTATCTCCCACCAGTACAAGGCGGCAGTTATGTCCGAAAAAGACATACTCAAGCAGATCATCCAGGAGTCTGCCGCTTCCGAATACAGAATTTTCATTATTCTCATTGGAGATCATGGAGGCTTCATCAACAATAAAACAGGTATTTTTAAACAGATTTTTATCCAGGACAAATCTTCCCATACCATCCGGTGACGATTGCTGCCGGTAAATGGTTTTATGAATAGTGTAAGCCGGCATGCCGGTATATCCTGATATAACCTTTGCCGCCCTTCCCGTGGGGGCCATCAGTACAGAAGTAATCCTGAGGGAAAGAAGACTTTTACTCAGGGCGCTGATCATGGTAGTCTTGCCGGTTCCCGCAAAACCTTTCATTAAAAATATTTCATCCTGATCCTGCGATGAAATATAATCAGATAATCCATCTATAACCCTAGCCTGACAGGCAGTTGGATTATGCGGCAAATTATTATTTAATAAACTTTTAATGTGATTTTTCAGCATACCTGCTAAAATAACATTCTATTAGTTAAGGTAATTTATTTTTTTTTATAAATTTGCAAACAATCGAAAATAAACTTATTAAAATATAAAAGATGAGAACCGTAATTCAGATTGTACTTGTTATTGTAGCTTTGGGGCTTGCTTATTTAATTTACCATAGTATCCAGGATCCTATTGATTTTGAAAAGGCAAGAGTATCCCGCTATAACGCAACAATTGAAAGATTGAAGGAAATCAGAAAAGCCCAGATTGCTTATAAAGATGTTTACGGAAGGTTTACCGGAAGCTGGGACACACTGATAGACTTTGTTAAACACGATTCAGTCAGGAATGTTCGTAAAGTTGGAGAATTAACTGACAGTATGATCGAAGCAGGACTTACTGAAAGAAAAGCATTGCAAATGGGTTTAATTATCCGTGATACCATAAAGGTCAGTGTTATTGATGCTCTGTTCGGTGGTTCCTTCGATCCTGAAAAGCTGAGATATATACCTGTCCCGGATACAACCGCTGAATTTATGTTAGGAGCAACATCTATTACAACAGGTTCAGGCATTAAAGTTCCTGTTTTCGAAGCCAAAGCTCATAATAATATAATATTAAGAGGATTAGACCGGCAATATGTCATTAATATCAATGAACAGCGCAGGTTGAATGAAAAATATCCCGGACTTAAGGTAGGTTCTCTTACCGAGGCTGTTAATAATGCAGGAAACTGGGAATAATCTGATGTATGAATTAATTACCGATCTATCATACGATCTTTATCGTACACACGAATATAAATTATCCATCGGGGTTAGCCTCGATGGATTTTCTTTTTCGGTAATTCACCCGGGCGAAAACAAATTAATCGCTTTAGGCAATTTTCCGTTGACAGTAAGTTCTGAAATTTTTCTCGGACGCCGTTTTAACGAATGGTATGATAATCATGATATTTTAAAACGTTCTTACAGCGAGATCCTGTTATTATACAACAGCGACAAGTTCACTATTGTTCCGGGTGAATATTACTTATATGACAGACAAAATGAAGCAGGGAATTTTATTTTCGGGAAAAAAGATGGTTACTCATGGCGCGATAACTATTTGCCATATGCCGAAAGTAATCTGATTTTCAGAATCCCTGACTCATTTATAGAGGTATCGGAACAAATATTTCCGGATATAAGAGTTGTTCATCCGCTGTCAATATTAATAAAAAAAGCAGAGGCTTTATCAGAAAGTGAAAATCCGCTAATCTTACTCTTCAGCAAGGAAAATTTTAGTGTAATATTATACCTGAAAGGGAAACTGCAATTTATTAATAACTTTAGTTATGCACATGCCAATGATGTGGTATATTATCTGACATCACTGTCCAACAAACTGAATTTCAGCTATAATAATGTTAAAATACTAATTACGGGAGATATTGACCATGACAGCGAACCTTATAATATCCTGAAAGAATATTTCCCCGGATCAGCTTTTTTAATACCTGAATTAAGTTACAATAAAGATATTTTCAAAGAATCTATGCACCGGTTTTTAACACTTTGTTGATATGAGGATCGTCGGCGGAAAATATAAAGGAAGGATTTTCACTCCAAATAAAAAATTTAAAGCCCGGCCTACAACTGACATTGCAAAGGAGGCACTGTTCAATATTCTGTCTAACCGGTTTGATTTTACAAATAAAAATATACTTGATCTTTTTTCGGGGACAGGCAGCATAGGCTATGAATTTATCAGCAGGGGGGCTGAAAATGTCACCTTTGTGGAAAACCACTTCCCGCATGTACAGTTCATCAGGGATGTTATTCAGCGCCTGGAGATAAATAATGCCAGAATCATACGGAAAGATGTATTTAAATATCTGAAAAGGTCTAAAGAAAAATTTGATATTATCTTTTGTGATCCTCCTTTCGATATGCATGAAATAAATAACATTCCGGATTCAGTATTCAAATCCGGAACTTTAAAAGATAAAGGTATTTTTATAATCGAACATTCCAAAAGTCACGATTTTTCAAAACACCCTTTTTTTACTGAGGTGAGAAGATACGGGAAAGTTAACTTCTCCTTTTTTACTAATCAGTTTTTCTCTTGATACTGCAACCTAAAGGACGGGTTTCAGCAACCTTCACTCCACTGCCGCTACCAACACTTGCAATTGCATCCTTTAACCACGATTGCTTTACTTCATCTGCGCTTTTATAATTGTCATCAATTGCTCCCTTGTAAACCAATTGCATATTCTTATCAAACAGAAATGCATGAGGTGTTGTCTGTCCTCCATACTCATTGGCAATCCGGCTATCCTCATCTACTGCATAATAAAAATTATATCCCTTTTCTTCAGCGTGCTTCTTCATCTCTGCATATGAATCCACACTATTCCTGCTCTGATGGTTGGAATTAAGCACAATCATCCCTACCTTATTCTTATCAGCAAAATCCTTAATGTCAGAATATCTGCCTTCCCACTGCAAGACAAAAGGACAGGTGTTACTTGAAAAGAGAACAAGTAATCCGTTATCTCCTGCAACATCATCAAGGGAAACTCTCACTCCGGTTACATCAAGCATTTTAACATCAGTTAAAGTTGCCTTTCCTCCTAATCCGATAGTCCTTGCCCCGCTCATTAAGGGGACAAACATAAACATCATAACAATTGCTAATAAATTTTTCATGGCCTCAAAATTTATATAAATATTAAAATCTCTTTAAATCTTAGTTATTAACAGTTGGGATAAAAAAAAGTTTACTGGAATATGCTGATAAGTCAAAAAATCAAAGGGAGTAAGGCACTTAAAAAAAATTATTAATTTGATCTGCAGTTAGTTGTATGAGAAATTGAGGATTTATCAGAAAACCTGCTTTTTATACCTGACTCATTATTCAAAATCCAGTTTAAATTTTTGCCTGAGCTGCTCTATTGCCGGATTTTTTTTGATCATCTCTTCATATTTTTCAGAGTCAGTGTAGATAATTTTATCTTTTGTTTCCTGATTAATATTAGTCAGCAGCTGGATTTTTGAATTTTTCAGCTCTTTGCGTAACCAGGAAACCAGTTCAGGCTTAACACTGTTAATAAGGTCGTCCTGTACAGTATTTTCTATATCCAGAATCAGTTGAAAATCATCAGTTAATCTTGGCATTCTCGACAGGGTAGACTTCAGATTTGGCCTGTCATTAAAACGTTCTGCAAAAATATCCCATTTTAGTTTAAGTTCTTCTTCCGAAAAATATTCACACTCATCTGAATTGGTATAGATATCATGTTGCTGTTTTGCTGATAGTGTAGTATCATCAACTTTGCCGGAGAGGGCATCCTTAATAGACGGACCGCTGATTTCATTCGATATACGCTTAATTTTCTTTGGGGGAGCGACGGGTCTGACAGCCTGTGACTCCGCCGGCTTGCGGGACTCAGGTAAGTTATCCTTCCGGGGAAAAACCGGCTCCAGAACTTCTTCCTTTTTTTCGCTTTCAGCTATTTTTTTTTTTGAGGAAAGCTGCGCCAACCTTATCAGTGACAGTTCAATAAGAAATCGTTTGTTCTGACTCATTTTATACTGAACATCAGCTTCATTACAGACCAACATTGCCTGTAAAAGAAAGTCGCGGTCGCACGAAGCAGCCTGTATTTTATAACGCTCCTTAACATCTCCCCCAACTTCAAGTAACTGAATTGTAACAGGGTCTTTGCAGACTAACAGATTCCTGAAATGGCTGCTCATCCCGTTAATAAAATGGTGACCATCGAACCCGTGTCTCAGAATCTCATCAAATATCATGAGTGATTCAGGGACTTCACTCTTTAAAAAATGATCTGTTAACCTGAAATAATAGTCGTAATCCAGTACATTGAGATTGGTAATAACCTCCCGGTAACTTATTGTTTTTCCCGAATAGCTGACAATCTGGTCAAAAATTGAAAGAGCATCACGCATTGCCCCGTCAGCTTTTTGTGCAATAATGTTAAGTGCTTCCGGCTCAATTTGTACACCTTCATTTTCAGCTACAAAGGTCAAATGAGATACAATGTCTGATATTCCGATGCGGTTAAAATCAAAAATCTGGCATCTTGATAAGATAGTCGGAATAATTTTATGCTTTTCAGTTGTAGCAAGAATAAAAATTGCATGTTTGGGAGGTTCCTCCAAAGTTTTAAGAAATGCGTTAAAAGCCTGTGAAGAGAGCATGTGAACCTCATCAATAATATAGACACTATACTTACCTACCTGCGGAGGAATCCTGATCTGATCTATTAAAAGCCTTATGTCGTCGACAGAGTTGTTTGAGGCAGCATCCAGTTCGTGAATATTAAATGAACGGCCTGAATTAAAAGCCTTGCAGGACTCACATTCATTGCATGCCTCAATTTCGGGTGAAAGATTATAGCAATTTATAGTTTTTGCAAAAATACGTGCGCATGTGGTTTTCCCCACTCCCCTGGGCCCGCAAAACAGATATGCATGAGCAAGTTGCCTGTTTTTTATCGCATTCTTCAATGTCTTTGTAATTGACGACTGCGCAACTACGGTGTCAAAAGTATCGGGCCTGTATTTTCTTGCTGAAACAATATAATTTTCCATCTGTCAGACTTCATTAATTCCGTGCATCGGAATTCCGGATTATCAATCTTACGGGGCTAAAGATAATCATTTCTCTAAAAATAACAGATCCGCTTTGATCTATAATCAGAAACATATCTCTGTTATAAAAATGTTCTTCAAGTCATAGCCGGCAACACAGGACTGCTGTGACTGGTCCGGAATTTACCTGTATCTCAGACAATTTTCATTAAGATTTATGACATATTTGCTGTCAGAAAGATTTGAACAAGTCAGATTCCCGCACTTCTGTATGCTTTCAATGCACGTTCCCGGGCCTCCGGGTGATCAACAACCGGTTTAACATACCTGGAAGTGCCGGCCTCGGGAACCCATTTTTTCACATATTCATTACCGGGATCAAATTTCTTTTGCTGTATTGCAGGATTAAAAATCCTGAAGTATGGTGCTGCATCGCAACCGCTTCCTGCAGCCCATTGCCAGTTACCATTGTTAGAAGCAAGGTCAAAATCAAGCAGTTTGTCAGCGAAATAGAGTTCTCCCCACCTCCGGTCAATGAGCAGATGTTTGGTCAGAAAGCTCGCGGTGACCATTCGTACACGGTTATGCATGAAACCTGTTGCATTGAGCTCACGCATCCCGGCATCTACAAAGGGATATCCTGTTTGACCGTTACACCAGGCTTCAAATTCATCTTCATTGTTACGCCACTGTATCAGGTCATATTTTGTTTTAAAGGACTTTTTTTCAACATGAGGGTAGTGCCATAATATTGTACTGAAAAAATTTCTCCAGATAAGCTCATTCAGGAAAACGCCCGACCACTCCAGAGCTTTGCCGGTTAATTCCCGTATGCTTACTGTTCCAAACCTCAAATGAATACCAAGCCGGGTGGTTCCCTCTTTAGCCGGAAAATCCCGGGTTATACCATAATTCTCAATCAATTCCCGTGAAATCGTCGGTGGAGGAATCCGGATATTGCTTTTTTTGAATCCCGCCTCAGACAATTCAATAAAATGAAATGGTTCTGTTTTTAGTAACCGGTCAGTCAACTTTTCAGAAGGATAATAATTAATACTGCCGGCCTTTAAAGTCTCCTTCCATCTTTTACTGTATGGAGTAAAGACAGTATATGGCTCGCCATTGTCTTTTACAATCTCACTCTGCTCAAAAATTACATGATCCTTATATAGTGCAAATTCAACCCCGTTCCTCTCAAGCAACTCCCTGATCTCTCTGTCTCTCTTCACGGAATAGGGTTCGTAATCCTTGTTGGCTGTCACTGCCTTTACTTCATACTCACGAATAATTCGCGAGAATGCATCTAAAGGTTTGTCGTGCAAAGCTAAAAGTGAACTCCCGTGCTTTTCAAACTCTGTTTTTAATTTCAAAACCTGATCGTAGATAAAAGAGACCCGCGCATCAGCCGCGGAATTCAGCCGGCTAAGAATATCCTTGTCAAAAATAAAAACGGGGAGAACAGGATATCCTGAATTAAGAGCATGATAAAAACCATGATTATCATTTAAACGAAGGTCTCTTCTAAACCAAAAAATCACCACTTTTTTCTTATCCTGTTCTTTTGATTTCATTTTTTATCTACCTTATTAAACAGTTTATTATCAGCTTTTTATCTTAAAGTGTTTTACTATCCTAATCCCAATAACTTTTTCATCTCATCAAATTAATACAATTTTAATGGTAATAGAGAGAATTTGTAATTTATAATTTTTCTACGGTCTGGACGAAAAATGCCTGACTCGTTTCAACAGGTTTAATTTTAGATAAAAAAATTAGCAGATAAATGATCCGCCTTAGAAAAAATGCGTTAATAAAATTATGTAATGAAGCGTTAAAAAATCAAATCTGTCTGACGAACATCAGGCATGAGGAACGAATGCCTGTTGTGAGGAGTTATTTGATTTTAGCATAATGGAATGGTTTTTAGCAATTTTTTCTTCAGCGGTGAATTTTTCCGCTAATTTATGGATATATTATTATCAGGTTTCAGAAATAGAATAGCAATCTGTGTTACATGTCTCATCCGATATTTTTAAAACATTACCATAAGGTTATTAAGCATAAATACAAAGAATTGATAACTTTGTACATAAGTATACATTATTTAAAACTAAATCCGCTAAAACAGATGAACAAGGGATTTGCCAGCGACAATAATTCAGGAGTGCATCCTGCCGTTTTCAAGGCTATGGAAGATGCCAATGCAGGCCATACTGCAGGATACGGTAATGATCAGTACACAGAAAAAGCCATCGAAATTTTTAAGGAGAAATTTGGACCAGAAACCGAGGTATTCTTTGTCTTTAACGGTACGGGAGCAAACGTTTTGGGACTTTCAAGCGTTACAAGAAGTTACAACTCAATAATATGTGCAGATACAGCCCACATAGAGGAGGACGAATGCGGTGCCCCGGAGAAGTTTACGGGCTGTAAACTTCTGACTGTAAAATCCAAAAACGGGAAAATTAAACCTGGCAAAATTAAACACCATCTGAAAGGATTTGACTTTGAGCATCATTCCCAGCCAAGGGTAATATCCATTTCTCAGGCAACAGAAATGGGTACAGTATACCGGCCGGGGGAGATAAAGGTAATTGCTGACCTGGCACATGAAAATAATATATTACTTCATATAGATGGCGCGCGTCTTGCCAATGCTGCAGTCTCTTTGAATATGGACTTCAAAGAGTTCACAAAAGATTGCAATGTTGATATCCTTTCATTTGGCGGTACGAAAAACGGACTGATGATGGGAGAAGCAGTACTGTTTTTTAATCCCGCACTAACTACATTTACCAAATATTTAAGAAAACAGAGCATGCAGCTTTACTCCAAGATGCGATACGTAGGTGCGCAGTTTGAGGCATACTTTGAGAATGATCTTTGGAAAGAGACAGCTACGCATTCAAATAAAATGGCTAAGCTGCTGGAATCTGAAATTGCAAAGATTCCTGTGATAAAAATCACTCAGCCGGTTGAGGCTAATGCTGTTTTTGCCATCATTCCCGAGTCCATGATAAAACCTCTTCAGCAGCACTATTTCTTCTATGTCTGGAATAAAAAAACATCGGAAGTTCGCTGGATGACGTCATTTGATACTACCGAGACAGAAATTTTTGAATTTATTGAACTTATAAAAACACTGGTTCCCGATAAATGAACATCTTCAGATACTATCCAAGCAATCCCAGGAAGCTGGACCCGGATATGGAGAAACGAATTTTTATTCACAGTCTGGTTATTCCGGCTGCCTTTGTTGTTGCATTCTGGATTGTAGAGATTACTGAACAGACTATCTCGAAAAGTTTTGTCACCCTTGGGATTTACCCGTTGCACTTAAAGGGATTACCGGGCATTCTGCTGGCTCCTTTTATCCATTCAGGATTTAATCATCTGATGTCAAATTCAATTCCTTTTTTCATACTCTCCTTTGCTCTTATATACTTTTACCGGCGAATATCCTACCGTATTTTTATAATGTTGTATCTGCTGGCCGGACTCACAGTCTGGTTTGCAGGCCGGGAAGCATGGCATATAGGTGCAAGCGGTGTTGTATACGCCTTAGCCTCTTTTCATCTTGTAAGCGGCATTATACGCAGCGACGTAAGACTCCTGACCCTATCCGTAGTAGTAGTTTTTTTATATGGCGGACTCATTTGGGGAGTTTTCCCCATTGATCCGAAGATATCCTGGGAAGGACACTTATGGGGTGCCGTATCCGGTGCCGCTCTGGCCATTTATTACCGAAAGTACATAATTCGCAGGGATAAATTCGACTGGGAAGAAGAGGAGGAAGAAGATGTTGATGAAAATATTAATAAATCTGCCTGATTTGTAAAAAAGTACTATTTTTGTGGCATGAATTACGAAGTTCATTAAAAAATGATTAGCAGAAGGATTATCCGTACGAAGGTACTGCAAGTATTATACGCCTATTATTCTTCCACCGAGAAATCGCTCAATAATACTGAGAAAGAGCTTTTTTTCTGTATACAAAAAACTTATGATCTTTACCATTACCTTCTTTACCTTGTTATTGAAATTGCTGACTACGCTGAACAGCGAATTGAAATAAGAAAGAATAAGCACCAGCCAACAAATGAGGATCTCAATCCAAACACAAAATTCATTAACAACATAATGATTCATAAATTACGTGAAAACAGGCAATTAAATGCTTATTTGAATCAAAAGAAGTTGAGTTGGGCTAATAATAACGGATTGATTAAGGAGCTATATCTTTTTTTAACTGAATCGGACTTCTATCAGGAATACATGGCTGAAAAGAATAATTCTTTCTCTGAAGACCGTAAATTCGTTGATAAAATCTTCAATAAAATAATTTTAATCACTGAAGATCTCTACGAAGTTCTTGAAGAACAAAGTATTTACTGGAATGACGATATTGAGTTCGTTGTTTCCATGATATCCAAGACTCTGAAAAAATTTTCAGAAAGATCAAATTCAGACGAAAGATTATTACCTCTCTTTAAAGATCAGGATGACATGGATTTTGCAAAAGATCTCTTAAGGAAATCCATCATTAATCATGATGAGCTGAGAGATCTGATAAAGGAACACTCACAAAACTGGGATCTGGATCGAATTGCATTCATGGATATTCTTATTATGCAACTTGCAGTTGCCGAATTCCTGTATTTCCCGTCAATCCCTACAAAAGTCTCACTTAATGAGTATATTGAGTTGTCAAAATTTTACTCTACTGATAAAAGCAGAAACTTCATCAACGGTATTCTGGATAAAACTCTCAAAGATCTTAAAAAAACGGGCAAGGTAAATAAATTAGGGCGCGGCCTTATAGGTGAGGCATGAAGAGTAAAAACTTTTTCTCCTGAATATGAATAAATAAGGAAATAACAAAACAATTGTATATTTTTGCTCCCGACATAAGAATATAATATTTAATTTAAAACGCATAAAATGATTAATCATCTATTAATGATGCAACCCGAAGGTCAGGATGCCAATCCGCTGATGAGTTTTTTACCTCTGCTGCTTATTATCGTAATTTTCTATTTTTTCATGATTCGTCCTCAGATGAAAAGACAGAAAGAGGTACGTAAATTTCGTGAAAGTCTCGCCAAAGGCGATAAAGTTGTAACCACGGGTGGAATATACGGCCGGATTATTGAAATTAAAGAGACGACCGTAATCCTTGAGATTGCCAAAGATGTTCAGATAAAAGTTGACAAAAATGGCATTATCAAAGATATGACAGATGCTCCGCAGCAGAGATAGTCGTGATATTTGAATAAACGACAGAAAAATATTCATATATTATTCAGCAAGACTACTAATTCGGGAAGGCAAAATTGTTGTCCGGCTAAACATTAAAACGGAAGTGCATTATATCACCATCCTGCACAATATACTCTTTACCCTCAATGGCAATCTTTCCGGCATCACGACAGGCATGTTCTGATCCGAGTCTGATATAATCACTGTATTTTATTACCTCAGCTCTGATAAAACCTCTCTCAAAATCTGAATGGATTATACCGGCAGCTTTAGGTGCTTTAGTGCCTTCGACGAATGTCCATGCACGTGATTCATCTGGTCCCGTGGTAAAAAAGGTATGCAGTTTCAATAATTTATATGCAGAGTGTATCAGCTTGTTAACACCAGGTTCAGAAAGGCCAAGCTCATCCAGAAACATCTGCTTATCTCCATAATTATCCAGTTCGGCAATATCAGCTTCACTAGCTGCGGCAATAACAAGTATTTCACTGTCCTCATCATTTACTGCAAGTCTGACTTTATCTACATATGAATTTCCGGTTTTAGCAGAGGCCTCATCTACGTTGCAAACATAAAGCACCGGTTTATTTGTCAGCAAAAAAAACTCTTTTACCAAAATGCTTTCATCTTCATGAAGAGATAATGTGCGTGCAGACTTACCCTGCGATAAAACATCCTTATACCTGAAGGCCAGTTCATACATCTTCTTTACTCTGGGATCGTTTCCATGCTGAACCTGCTTCCCCAGTTTTTCAATACGGCTTTCTATTGTTTCAAGGTCTTTAATCTGAAGCTCTGCGTCAACAACCTCCTTATCACGGACAGGATCAACAGAACCATCAACGTGAGTAACATTATCGTTATCGAAACATCTTAATACATGAATTATAGCATCCGTTTCACGAATATTTGAAAGAAATTGATTCCCTAATCCCTCACCTTTGCTTGCTCCCCTGACCAAACCCGCTATATCCAGAATCTCAATTGTAGTCGGAATTACTCTTTTAGGTTCATCAATCTCAGCAAGCTTGATCAGGCGCTCATCAGGAACAGTTATCATCCCAACATTTGGTTCTATTGTACAAAAAGGAAAATTAGCAGCCTGTGCCTTTGCACTCGACAAACAGTTAAAAAGGGTCGACTTGCCTACATTTGGTAATCCTATAATACCGCACTTTAATGCCATATTGTATTTCTTATTGTGTTTTGCTGCAAAGGTAAGTGTTTATTACTTTAAATAGTTTTTCATTTGTAAATTTGTATAATGAGTCCAGTTTAAAAACATATTTAATTTAAAGTTTGCATCATTGGCATATTTGACCCGGGAACACCCTTCGAATAA
>ENA-OSEO01000594-OSEO01000594.1-sediment-metagenome-genome-assembly--contig:-NODE-594-length-89004-cov-6.618620_pt1 | contig 89004 bp, 82 predicted proteins | sample MGYA00237883_ERZ534232 | MGnify/ENA metagenome assembly ERZ534232
CCAATCAATCTGATGGATCAGCTGGCAGCGGTTTACGGTGAATAATCTCATTTTACTGGGGATGAGCGCTTGTTGGTGAACGAATTTTGAGCGGTGTGCTGCTTGCCACTCAGGGGCTGTCATATTTCCTCACAAAAAGACGCCATCCGGCGCCTGTCATTGCCAATAGTCTATCATGGCTGGGGATGAGTGTCAAAACCGATTTGGGGGAGAATCGATCTGCAACTCCGCACTCCAGGTCAAGAAATCTTTTAGAATTGTTCTTATAATCTCCTCCAGAAAGGCGAAAGAGTAATGAAAGAGCGGAACAGTGAAGGATCAGCAGCGGTTGAGCGGATGAAAAAGTTCATCTCTGAACATCTTCACCAGCCCATCACCGCCAGCGATGTGGCCAAAGCCGCGGGCTACTCGCAGTATCACGCTGCCAAGGTCTTCAAAGCCGAAACCGGACTGGCGCCCTTTGAGTACATCCGGGCCCTGCGTCTGACCAGGGCGGCTGAGGCACTGGCGGAGCATCAAAGGATGAAGATCCTGGATGTCGCCTTTGACTTCGTCTTTGATACCCATGAAGGGTTCACCCGTGCCTTTTCAAAAGAATTCGGCGTGACGCCCAAGGCCTATTCCAAAGCCCCTGTGCCCCTCAAGCTTTTCATGCCCCGATCAGCTTATGATTATTACAGCAAACTGCAAAAGGGGGAGAATGAGATGGCCCAGAAAAGCAATACGGTTTTTGTTCAGGTGGTGGACCGGCCCGCACGGAAGGTGATCCTGAAACGAGGAAAGAAAGCGACCCATTATTTCGAATACTGCGACGAGGTCGGGTGCGGGATATGGGATATCCTGACCGGCATCCAGGAAGCCCTGTACGAACCCATTGGGATGTGGCTCCCGGAAAACCTGCGTCAACCCGGCACCTCCGAGTATGTTCAGGGGGTAGAGGTCCCGCTGGACTATCATGGTGAGATTCCTGAGGGATTCGAGATCATGGAGCTGCCGCCCTGCAAGATGATGGTCTTCCAAGGGCCGCCCTATGAGGATGAGAAATTCGAAGCCGCCATCAGCGACTTATGGGAGGTCATGAAGACCTATCAGCCGGAGCTTTACGGTTTCCAATGGGCGGATGAGGATGGACCCCGATTCCAGCTTGCGCCCATGGGTTACCGCGGCTATATCGAAGGACGGCCGGTCCGGGAGACCCGCATCGCGAAATGACATGACCGGTACCGCCGGCATCCCATGGTTCATCGAATGGATGAAGGATCCGCCGCTTTGCGTCAAGCAAAGCGGTTTTTTTCTTACACCCCTCGAAAAAGTTAACAAAATTTTAAATTCATTATCCACAGGCAAGGGAAAAAAGGAACAAGCCCTCCAACGTCGAATACTCTGACTTATATATATGTTATTGGCATCGATTTTGATTATGCGGGGTTATCCATGAACACTTTTATGCGTATCGACATCAATCTGATCTCCATCATTTTGCTGGCTTTTGTACTGGCTATCGCCATCAAGCGCATTGACCAGCAGGATCCGCTGAACCGAAAATTCCTGCGGATCGCCGCTCTGATCCTGGCCGAGGTCACCCTGGAGACCATAACCTGTCTCATCAACCGGCAACCCTATCCCTACCTGATCCCAATCACCCGGCTGCTGCATGTGCCTTTGTTTATTGTAGGCCCGCTGATCACTTTTTTGTGGTGCTATTTTGTCCATTTCTGGGTCGAAGGCAAAGAAGTTGACGGGCTGTATCGGCGCGTGGCCTTTTCGATCCCCTTGGCGGTTACTTCCTTCTTTGCCGTGACCTCGCCATGGACCGGCGCCATTTATACCATTTCCGCACTGAACGTCTATGTCCGCGGGCCCCTGTACTGGATCCCGGCGATGACGGCCTATTTTTATCTGATCGTGGGTGCCGGCTACATCATCCGGAATAAAAAATATCTGCTTGAACATGTCTATATCCCGCTGTTGCTCTTTGCCTTGCTGCCCATGGCCGCCGGCTACCTGCAGATCCGGTATTACGGCTTGCTGCTGATGTGGAGTTCCACTGCCTTCGCCTGTGTGATCCTGTATGTCTTTATCCAGGACCGGATGGCCCAGTTCGATGTGCTCACCGGCACATGGACCAAAGCGACCTTCGAACGCTACATCGAGTACCGGGTGTACAAAGAACGCAGCAGCATCCCTTTCGGCCTGATTTTCATCGACTTGGATGACTTCAAGGAAATCAATGACTCCTTTGGTCACCTTGAAGGCGATTTTGCCCTGAAGTCTGCGGTGGAGCAGATCCGCAAGGTGCTGCGGAAAACGGACATCATGGCCCGCTTCGGCGGCGATGAATTCGTTCTGATGATCGAAAACGCGGACTACGAGGTCATTCGGAAAGTGCTGGACCGGATGGAGAACGTATTTGTTCATTACAACGAGACGGCGGCAAAGCCTTATCAGCTGAGGTATAGCTTCGGATATGAAATTTTCGATGCCTCCTTTGACAGCATCGGCCAGTTTCTGAATCATGTGGACAGCCTGATGTACGACAACAAGAAAAAACGAAAAGCCTCCCGAAAGGAGCTCCACGGTGCCCAATCCTTTCCATTTCAGCAGCTCAAGGAAGATTAAATAGCAGGATTTACATGTCCTGCCTTGAAGTCCGGCGCAGTTTTTGTTAAGATAGACAAGGTTTCCCCACAGTCAGCTTTACCCATCGGATATGCAGCCATCATCATGCCACGGTTTTAGAAGGAGAAGGGGATGCTTTATAACCCAAAGCCGTCCGAGCGTTGAAAAAGCGATGCTTTCCTTCAACCGTGGATGGCTTTTTGTCAAAATCAAACGATAAATACGAGGTCATCATGAATTTCAAGAAACTCAACTTAATCAGCCCCATTCTGCAGGCTCTGGAAGAAGAGCAGTACAGCATTCCGACACCGATCCAGGAGAAAGCCATTCCGGCGATCCTGTCCGGCCGTGATATGGTGGGCTGTGCCCAGACCGGGACAGGAAAAACCGCCGCCTTCGGCGTCCCCATGCTCCAGCTGCTGGCCAGCCGGACTCCATCGGCCGCCGGCACCCGGCCCATCCGGGGGCTGATCCTGACGCCCACCCGGGAGCTGGCCCTGCAGATCTACGAAAACCTGCGGGCCTACGGCCGGCATACCGGACTGCGCATCGGCATTGTCTTTGGCGGCGTGTCCCAGAATCCTCAGGTGGAAAGCCTCAAGCAAGGGGTGGACATCCTGGTGGCCACCCCGGGACGGCTCAACGACCTGATCCAGCAGAAATACATCGATTTAAGGTTCCTGGAAATCTTCGTTCTGGACGAAGCCGACCGGATGCTGGACATGGGCTTCATCCACGATGTGAAAAAAGTCATTTCCCACACCCCTGCGAAAAAGCAAACCCTGCTGTTTTCCGCCACTATGCCGCCGGAGATCGTGAAAATGATCCACACCTTGCTCAAAAATCCGGTGACGGTGGAGGTGGATCCGGTGTCCTCCACGGTGGACGCGATCCAGCAGACCATCTATTTTGTTGAAAAAGAGAATAAAACCGCGCTTTTGGCCAAGCTGCTGGAGGATCCGGGCATCCTTTCGGCGCTTGTCTTTACCCGGACCAAGCACGGTGCGGATAAGGTGGTCCGGCAATTGCTGAAGGCCGGATTGCAGGCAGCCGCCATCCACGGCAACAAATCCCAGAATGCCCGCCAGGCGGCCTTGAAAAGCTTCAAGGACGGCCGGATCCGGGTCCTGGTGGCCACGGACATCGCAGCCCGGGGCCTGGACATCGAAGAATTATCCCATGTGGTGAATTATGATTTGCCCAATGTGCCGGAAACCTATGTGCACCGGATCGGCCGAACCGGCCGGGCCGGCCTCAGCGGAATCGCCTTTTCCTTCTGCGACCAAGAGGAACGGGCCTACCTGAAGGACATTCAGAAGCTGATTGGCAAAGTGATTCCGGAGGCGGCGACCTATCCCAAGTCCTATGATCTGCCCAGAGCGGCCGCGGTACCGCAGCCGATGAAACCCAAAGGGCTGGAACGGCCTAAGGCGCCGGTGCGGCAGGAGAGAGCCTCCAGACCGGAAAAACCGGTTCGTACTGAAAAACCGATGCGGACTGAAAGGCCGGCAAAGCCCGATAGAACGGCCCTGACGGATCAGCCCGTGAAACCGGAAGCCAAGGCGGAGCCATCCAAAGCCGAGCAACCCTTCAAAATCGACCGTCCCGGTAGAACGGACCGGCCCCAGCCCGCCAAAATCAAATTAGAAGACGCCCTGGCTGAGGACGGAAAGGGTGGTCTTGCCTATTCGGATTTCACCCGCTCCGCTTACAGCGGTGTGGATAAAGCACCGGCACGGAAGCCGATCCAGCTGAAACCCTTCGAATTGTCGGAGACGCCGAAAATCTCTACGGACCTCTGGGAGAAACGCCCGCCCAGCCGCCGCAAGCTGGAGGATATGCGGGAAACAAAACCGGAGCCCAGACCTGAGCCGCGGACAGAGCAAAAACCTGCATTTAAGCCGGCACCCAAACCGGCTTCACCCCAGGCGCCGGCCATCGATAAAGACCGCGGCCTAGGCGGCAAGGGGCCAAAGGATCAGAAACCGTCTCATCCAGGCCCCCGGCCTTCCGGAAAAAGCCCCACCGGCCAAAGGTCCCCGAGACAACCTGCCGGTCAGGCCAATCGAGCCCCGGCTTCCGCTCAACCTGCGGCGTCCGCCAAAGCGGAGGCACCGGCTAAAGCCGCACCGCCCGCCAGGCCTGCGAAGCCCAAGGACCGCAGGAGGCCGTCCGAAGGCGGTCACCAACCTAAAGGTCCCCTGGAAAACCAGGAAAACAGCAATTCCCTGATGAAGCCCTATTGGCTCAAGGGAAAATAGATACGATGCCAAAGGAGCTCGCCCCATGCGTTTTATCGACTTGAGAAGCGATACCGTCACCCAGCCCACGGAGGCCATGCGTCAAGCAATGCTGTCTGCCCAAGTGGGGGATGACGTTTACGGAGAAGACACAGAAATCAATGCGCTGGAAGCGTTGTCCGCCAAGGTCGCCGGCAAAGAGGCCGCCCTCTTTGTGCCCAGCGGCACCATGGGCAATCAATTGGCCATCATGAGCCATACCCGGCGGGGCGATGAGATCATTGCAGGGGCCTGGAGCCATGTGGTCCATCATGAAGTGGGGGCTGCCGCGATTCTATCCTCGGTAAGCACCCGGGTGGTGGACAATCCGGACAACATCATTTATCCGGCGGATGTCCTGAAGGCCATGCGCTCGGAGGACATCCATGAACCCAGAACGTCGCTGCTTTGCCTGGAAAACGCCCTGGCCAACGGCGACGTGGTTCCCTTGGATGTCCTGAGGGAAACCTACCAGACGGCAAAAAACCTGAACCTGAAGGTCCATATGGACGGTGCCCGGCTGTTCAACGCCGCTGTGAGCCTGGAAACCGACGTCAAGGAGATCGCCGCCTGCACCGACAGCGTGATGTTCTGCCTATCCAAGGGCCTGTGCGCCCCGGTGGGCTCCATGCTTTGCGGCTCCAAGGCGTTCATCGCCAGAGCCCGCAAAAACCGGAAGGTTCTGGGCGGCGGCATGCGCCAGGCCGGATTCCTGGCGGCGGCCGGGCGGATCGCCCTGGAGACCATGACCCAGCGGCTGCAGGAGGACCATGACAACGCCCGCTATCTGGCGGAAGCCTTGGCCAAGCTGCCGGAAATCAAGCTGGACCTTGACCGGGTCAAGATCAACATGGTTTTTTTCACGATCGAACAGAAGGGTTTTTGCAGCGACGATTTCTCAAGATACCTGCTTCGAAATGGTGTCAAGAATACCGGTTATATGCAAGGCGAAATGCGGCTGGTGACCCATCACGGCATTTCCCGCCAGGACCTGGACACCGTCATCGCCTTGATCAAAGCATACTTCGCCTAAACGCAGCTGCCTGAGGAGGCCCGGTCATGGCGTACAAACCTGTCAATGTGCTGGATCCCAACGTCACCGCTTCCAAAACGATTTTACTGCTGGCCTGGCCTACCATCGCCGAGCAGATCCTGCAGATCATGGTGAGTTATGTGGATACGGCCATGGTGGGATCCCTGGGCGCCAATGCAACGGCGTCCATTGCCATCAACAGTTCCTTCATCCATCTGATCAACGGCATCATGAATGCGGCGGCCCTGGGCTTTGGCGTTCAGATGGCCCGTCTCATGGGGGAAGGCCGTCCGGAAAGAGCCCGGCAGGTGATCCGGCAGGGTCTGCTGGTGATGCTGATGACGGGCCTGGGGCTGACTTTGGCCATCCAGCTGGCGGCGGATCGTGTCCCGGCTTGGCTGGGCGGTTCCCCGGCGATTTTAGCCCATGCGGCGGCGTACCTGCGCATTGTCATGTCCGCTTCCCTGATGAGTATGTCCGTGATCTTCTGCGGCACCATGCTGCGCTTTGCCGGCGATACGAAAACCCCGCTGCTGTACAACATCCTGACCAATCTGCTCAATGTGGCGGGGAACTTTTTCTTGATTTTTCAGCCACGCACCATTCAGGTGATGGGTCATACCTTCCATGTGTGGGGCGCCGGCATGGGGGTGGAAGGGGCCGCACTGGCCACCGCTGCCGCCAGCGCCTTTTCCGGACTGATGCTGCTGCGGGCCTTGTTCAGCAATTCCTTTCCTCTGAAGGTCAGCCTGAAAGGGGAATGCACCCTGGACCGGGACATACTGCATTATGCCTGGCATCTGGGGGCACCGGCCGCCTATGAACGGCTGATCCTTTCTTCCGGCCAGATCCTGATGACCCGTCTGGTGGCGGGTCTGGGGACCGCTTCCCTGGCCGCCTATCACCTGGCCAACACGGCGGAGTCCATCTCCTACATGCCCGGCTACGGTCTGGCGGTGGCCGCCACGACCCTAGTGGCCCAATCCCTTGGGGCGGATAAGCCCTTGCTGGCCTGGCAGTACGCTAAGCGCAGCACCCAATACGGAGTGGTATCCATGGCCTTTGCCGGCTTGATGATGTTCTTGTTTTCCCGGCAGCTGATGATGCTTTTCACGCCGGATCCCCAGGTGATCGCTTTAGGTGCCGTCGGACTGAAAATCATGGCCTTTTCGGAGCCCTTTTTCGCCCTGGCCATCGTCATTTCCGGCGTGCTGCGGGGAGCGGGGGATACCAAGCGGCCCTTTTACTATACCTCGATCGGCATGTGGGGCGTCCGGGTGGGTACGGTGATCCTGCTGTGCTATGTGCTGGAAATCGGCGTCTACGGCGCCTGGGTGGGAATGATCCTGGACCTGATGGTGCGGGGGATATTGAGCCTGCGGCGGATCCTGGGCGGGCAATGGATGGAGCTGCAAAATAAATAAAGGATTCCCAAAGAAGAATGGTTACAAAACTATTGAAAACCGCCAAAATAAGTGATATTCTGTCACCAAGATGTTAAATATATTGAAAATTATGAAAATAGATGCTAACGTATATAATAGCTTTATCTATCCAGGGCAAAGCCAGTGAATGCAAGATAAAACCATATTTTACATTGAATGGGTTCGGAGATTAATAAATAAAAGTATACATACAAATTCTGTGCGTTATATTGAACCGAGAACAGCGGAATGCTATACTATAACTATTGTATTCTATCAATTCAATGATTCTGAATATTGTATACAACCCAATCATCGAAGCCAAAAACCAGATATCTGTGGACCTAGAGAAACATACCGGGATCGATCATCGACGGCGGGACACATCATGGTTATTCAATGGCTTGTTTTTCTGTTCCTATAGAGGATGACACAAAGGAGCTTTTTTATGTCAATCAAAAGTTCACGCCGTCTGGGAGACCTCCTCCTGGATGCCGGCCTTATCAGCAAAGAACAACTGGACCGGATCCTCTTGATCCAGCGCCGGACCAACCGGCGGATTGGCGAGATCGTGGTGGATGAAGGCCTGGCCGAGGAGCAGGATATCATCGAGCTGCTCAAGGTCCAGATGGGCATCGAGCGGGTAGAGCTGGAAAAGATGACCATCGATCCGGAGACCCCGATGCTGATCACCGAAAACCTGGCCCGACGCTACAACCTGATCCCGATCCGGATGGAAGGGGGCCGGGTGGTGGTGGCCATGGACGACCCCATGAACATCGTGGCCCTTGATGACGTCAGGATCGCCACGGGCATGGCGGTGGAGGCTGTCATCGCATCGAGAAGCGAAATCACCTCCGCCATCGACCGTTTTTACCGCAAGCAGAATACCGAACAGGCCATCGAGGAATTCAAGCAGCAATACAAGGATGACCTCATGCCTCAGGATCAGCTGGACGAAGAATCCATGATGAAGGTGAACAGCGCGCCCATGGTGCGTTTTATCGATTCCCTGATCAAGCAGGCCATCACCGCGAAAGCCAGCGACATCCACATCGAGCCTTTCGAGAAGAACGTTCGGATCCGCTTCCTGGTGGACGGCGACCTGCAGGAAATTATCACGCCGGAAAGAACCTCCCATTCCGCCATCGTGACCCGCATCAAGATCATGGGGAAAATGGACATCGCCGAAAAGCGGATCCCCCAGGACGGCCGGGTCAACCACATCATCGACGGACGCAGTGTGGACATGCGTGTATCTACATTGCCCACCGCCTACGGAGAAAAAGCGGTCATCCGTCTTCTGGATACTGGCGGACAGGTCCTGACCAAGGAACAATTGGGCTTTAGCCCTTACGATATGAAGGTGTTTGAAAAACTGATCCAATATCCCTATGGGATCATCCTGGTAACAGGACCCACCGGCAGCGGCAAAACCACCACCCTTTACGCGATTCTCAGCGAGCTGAATAAAATCGACCGCAACATCATCACCGTGGAGGACCCCATTGAATACCGGATGAACGGCGTCAACCAGGTCCAGGTGAATCCCAAGGCCGGCCTGACCTTTGCCGCCGGCTTACGGTCCATCCTTCGTCAGGACCCCGACGTGATCATGATCGGCGAAATCCGCGATGCGGAAACGGCGCAGATCGCCGTGCGGGCGGCCATCACCGGCCATCTGGTGCTGGCCACCATCCATACCAACGATACGGCTTCCACCGTGGCCCGTCTGGTGGACATGGGCACGGAGCCTTATTTGATTTCCGGTGCCCTGGTGGGCATCCAGGCCCAGCGGTTGCTGAAGAAAATCTGCAAGGAATGCAAAACCTCCTATCTGGCCTCGGAAGAAGAAAAACGGGTTTTAGGGGAACCTTTGGATAAGGATCTGATCCTCCACAAGGGGGCCGGCTGCCCGGTGTGCAACGGCACCGGCTACAAAGGGCGTACCTCCGTGGTCGAAATCATGTCGGTGAATCTGGAGATCAAGGAATTGATCAACCGACATGCCTCTACGGAGGAGCTCCGTCAATGCGCTGCCAAAAACGGCATGATCTCCCTAAGGCAGAATGCCATCCAGCTGGTAAAGCAAGGGGTAACCACTTTTGATGAAATGCTCCGAAGCACCTATACTTTGGACTAGGAGATGATGAGATGAATATCTATGAGCTCTTGGACAAAACCTTCGACATGGGCGCCTCCGACCTGCATTTGTCCGCGGACACCCCGCCGGTGATGCGCATCAACGGCGAACTGCAATTCATTTCTGACCAACCGCTCACTGCCGCCGACACGCAAGCCATGGCCCGGGAGATCCTCACCGACGAGCAATTGCATAAAGTGGAGACCATGGGTGAGATGGACTTCTCCCTCTCAAGGCCCGGCAAAGGCCGTTTCCGCGGCAACTGCTTCATCCAGAGAGAAAGCTTTGCCATGGCCATCCGGCTGCTGTATTTTGAAGATTTGAGCATGGAGAAGCTGGGGATTCCCAGTATTATGAAGGATTTGAGCCGAAAGAAAAGAGGCTTGGTCTTGATTACGGGACCCACCGGTAGCGGCAAGTCCACCACTCTGGCCACCATGATCAATCTGATCAATCAGGAGCGGCGCTGCCATATCATTACCCTAGAGGACCCCATCGAATATCTCCATGCCAATAAAATGAGCATCGTTCATCAGCGCGAGGTTGGCCAGGATACCGGCAGTTTTGCCGCAGGACTACGATCTGCATTGCGTCAGGATCCGGATGTGATCCTGGTGGGTGAAATGCGTGACCTGGAAACCATCAGCACGGCCATTACTGCGGCTGAAACGGGCCATTTGGTGCTGTCCACTCTACATACCCCCGGCGCCGCCAAATCCGTGGACCGTATGATCGACGTGTTTCCGCCCCATCAGCAGCAGCAGATCCGGGTGCAGCTGGCGGCGGTATTGGAAGGGATCGTCTATCAGCAGATCCTGCCCAAGGCGGATGAGAGCGGCCGCGTGGCGGCCTTCGAAGTGCTGCTGGCCACCCCAGCGGTGCGGAACCTGATCCGGGAAGAGAAGCATCATCAGATCGATAGCGCTATCCAGACGGGCACTAAGGTGGGCATGCAGTCCATGGATCAGGCATTGATCGCTTTATATAAACGCAGCGTGATCAGCAGAGACACGTTGATGAGCTATGCCTTTGATTTGGACGAGATACGGAGACAGGTGTCATCCTACGCATAGAGGAGGTGAAGCATTATGCCGATTTACCGCTATAAAGCCATCAATGCGGACGGTGTTACAGCCGAAGGAACTCTGACCGCACCAGGTAGACAGGAAGCATTGAGTATGCTTCGCCAACGGCAGAACCATCCGGTCAGCATTGAGGAAGAGGTCAACCGAAATATTACTTTGAAACGTCACAAGGGCGTTAAAGCCAAGGACCTTTCAGTGTTTTGCCGACAATTTTATTCGATGCTCAACGCCGGCGTTAACATTATGAACTGTTTGGATATTCTTAGAACCCAGATGGAAAATAAGATCCTGCGGGATGTTACCAGCGATATCTATGAAAACGTACAGAAGGGGTTGACTCTTTCGGAGGCTATGCGACGCAATGAAAAGGTATTTCCGCCACTGTTTTTAAATATGATCATGGCCGGTGAAGTCAGCGGTACGTTGGATGATATTATGAAGCGGCTTGCGCTCCACTATGAGAAAGAATATAAACTCAACAATAAAATTAAAAGTGCCTTGATCTATCCCGCTGTTTTGGTGGTGGCCGTGGTGGCCGTGGTGATGTTTTTGATTACGTTTGTTATGCCGACCTATATTGAACTTTTTTCCGGGAGCAACGTGCCCTTGCCCGCACCGACTCTTATTGTGATCGGCATCAGCAAATTTGTTCGGACATACTGGTATTTGATTATTCTAGCGACTCTTCTCATCGTCGTTGGCGTGCGGAGTTACATCGAGAGCAAAGAAGGCCGGCGCCATTTAGATGAATTAAAGCTGAAGCTACCGGTCTTGAAGGATCTCAATCAGAAAATCGTATCCGCCCGTTTTACGCGCACCATGAGCACCATGATGATCAGTGGTATACCGCTTCTACAGGCCATCGACAGCGTGTCCGGGGTTGTGAACAATGTGGTCATCAAGGAAGGAATGGGTAAGATCTATGATGCCGTACGAAGCGGCAAAATTCTTTCGGATCCCGTCCGAGCCTCCGGCATATTTCCGCCCATGGTGGGCAACATGATCAAGATCGGTGAAGAATCCGGGACTATGGATGACCTGCTGGACAAGGCGGCGGACTTTTTTGACGAAGAAGTGGACCGTAGCGTCCAGAGGCTCACCACACTTTTTGAGCCCATGATGATTGTGGTCATGGGGTTGATTGTTGGCTTTATTGTTGTGGCGATGCTGATGCCCATGTTTGACATGGTCAAAGCAATATAGCAAAGTCATTGCACAATTATTTTGTCTTAACAGACACGAATGGCAAAAGGAAGAGGACCATGGAAGAAGTTCAACAAAACCGTTCTTTGAATGAAGCTGCCGACCGATATTTTTGTCTTCGCGATGAAGCTGCTTTGCAGGAGGTTGTGAATGCTGCTGCCGGTCTGATCCGATATTTCAGCTGTTTATACGGTAAGGCTTGTGATGATAAAGATCTTTTTCAAACAGGCAATCTGGGCCTTATGAAAGCAATTAAGAATTTTAATCCGGACCATAGAGCTGCTTTTATTACATATGCTTCTCATTGCATCATCGGCGAAATTCGCCATATGGTCAGCAAACAGATGGCGTTTTATCGTCCTGGCTGCATTGTAGAACTGCAATCCAAGGTAGATAAAGTCATCGAGGATTATACAAAAGAAAATGAGGATCTACCGACAGTTGAATACATAGCAAAAAAGATCAATGTAAGGAAAGAAAGCGTCAGCGAAGTCATGAAAGCCGGCATGGTGAGTTTTGATGAAATCGACAGTTCAAAAATCCATAGTCTGAGTTACGAAAGCTTTCGATTACCTATTGAAGACAAGCTGATGCTTTATCAGGCAATGAAAAAACTATCTGATATCCAGAGAAGTGTCTTATACATGATTTTTTTCCAAGACTTATCCCAGCAACAAATTGCCGATCGGTTGGGGATCAACCAAAAGAAAGTAAGCCGCATCAAAGAATCAACGCTTCAATGTATTCGTGAGCAGATGCAGGAAGGGAGCGAAGAAAGTATTAATCATTTCTAACTTTTTTATGCAGAAATATAATTTAATAACCGAATAAATCATGTCTGAAAGCTAAACTCACCGGTATAATTTAAACAGGGAGGTGAGGAAAGGAACGCATCGGCTGTTTTGGAATCCCAATTTCAGAACTTAAATAAGAGTTAAAAATCTGGAGTTCGGGTAAAGTCTAAATGTTTGGTCTGCCAAGTTTGAAATACTTCTAACAGTACGATGATTTAGGCAATATAATCAAATTATGATCATGAAAGGAATGGGGAGAAATGAAAAGCATCTTTAAAAAGAAATTGAACAAAAAGGGCTTTACGCTGATTGAACTGATTGTTGTTATTGCAATTATAGGTATTTTGGCCGTAATTGCAATTCCAAGATTTACAGGCATGAGAGAAAATGCTAACGAGGGAGCAGTAATTGCAAATCTGAGAACAATTCAAAATGGTGCTGAAATGGCCGCTACACAAAACGATATTGCAATTACCGCTGTTACAGATGCTCAAATAACAGCTATAATTGGAACGTGGCCTGCAGGACCAGGTGGTGCTGTATATGATTTTGAAACAAATGATGAAGCAACAGCCACTACTCTTCCAACTGTATACCCTGCAGGCGGAGTTACAAAATACTCACAAATTCAATAATTATATTTAGAGTAAATTGCTCACGGAATGGCATATTGTAACTATTAGATATGCCATTCCGGTTTTTCTTATTAGCATACGACCAAATATTTATGCCGATTGCACTTAAGCCTGTGCAGGGAGGTGTATTCAAATGAAACAAGAATATATAAATGACAAAGGCATTGCGTTGCCGATTGTAATAATTGTCATGGCGGTATTGATGGTTTTTGGTGCGGTATTTACAAACATCACACTTGCTGAGAACCGGTTTGCGGTTCATGAAGAGCGGCTGATCCAAGCCAATTATCTGGCTCGCGCCGGTGTGGACGACATCGCTGCGGAGATTATTGAAGCGGAGGCTGCCCCTTCAGGTATTGATGCAGGGGATGTTCAAGATCTTGGTGACGGCAAATCCTATATTGTCAATGAGATCAGTGAAATCACGGATTCAGGTTATGTTGGTTATTTTGTTTCAGTGACTGGTCGAAACCATGGCGTCAACAGCACATTGGGTTTGACCATTACACGGGATAAACCCTCAGATCTCTTAGATTCTGCAATATATTCTGTTGAAAATTTAGATATCACCTTGATGCAGGTCGAAGGCGACATTGCCTCTGGTGGAGACATAACATACAGCACCAACGGTAGTAATATTTACGATACAGGTTCCTATACTGCAACAGAGGACAAAGACTTGGAGTTCAGCTATCAGCAGCTGCCTATCGATGACCCACGTTCGGGATTAAGTTATGAACCTTCGAATCCCAGCAGAAACATCAATAGTGATTTCACGATCAGTGAAAGCCGGAAATATGACACGATCAACTTGAACAGCGGAACATTGACCTTCGATACAGGGGCTTCAAGTGACGGCATATTAGAAATTGCCATCGATAGTTTGACGTTGAATCCAGGGACGGTTATCAAAGTTGACGGAGATGGTTTATTAAAACTCTATATTATGGATGATATGCTTTGCAAAGGCGCCTTTGATATTGAGGACACATCAGCAAATAAAGCTGACCTGGAATTGCTTGTTTATCGAAATGCAACCGCCGATTTTCAAACGCCAATTCAGTTAAATCCATCTGCGGACCCCAACAGAGCAAGAATCTATCTGGACCAGGACAGCACGTTAATTCTGCAAGCAAATGGAAATTTTAACGCCTATATTATTGGACCTGAAGCGTCTATCTTGATGCAGAGCGGCAATACGACGGTGAATGGTTCTATCATTGGCAACGTGGTCAATGGTACAGGCAACAAGCCGATGGGCGCCGTTCATTATCAAAAACCGGATGACAGCTGGGAACTGACCGACCCTGCCTTTAACAAACGTTTCTATGAATAACAGAATGCAATCGATCAAGGGGGATGAACATGAAGCGTCTTAAGAACCACCAAGGTTTCACATTGCTGGAAGTGATCATTTCCCTAGCTATTTTAGGGATCATCATGGCTGCCTTATTAAGCTTGTTTACATCGGACGTCCGGCTGGTTTTTAATGCGGGGCATCAAAGCGAGGCCAATATCGAGGCCCAGAAAATCGTAGATAAGATTTATGAAGAGACAATATCAAAAAGCGTCAGTCAATTGCCAACGGAAATCAATCAGATATTAACGGATATGGGGCTGGATGGCCAGTATGAAAAAGCAACAAGCCTCGTAGATTTTAACTCCGCTTATAGTGATAAAAGGGTTCGCTACTATCTGACGACAGAAACGCTTTTGTCGGGGACTTCAATACCTGTCATCAACCTTAAAGTGTATTATAACCTTGGGGACAAATTCGTTAACATTTCAACACCCCTCGCCAACTAAGCAGGAGGTGGGCATCGTGAGGCAACGCTTTTTCAATCAAAAAGGGGTTACTTTAATAGAATTGATTATTACGATGGCGATTTTGTCCATCGTTCTTATTGGTGTTTATAGCTTTCTGAAAGTTGGAAACAACAGTTTCCGGCTAGGGAGCCGACAATACTATAGCCAAAGCGAAGTGCGCCTTGCGATTGACACAATTTCCAAGGAGATTCGCTACGCCACGGATGTTGAATTGCTGAGCACCAAACCTTCAAGCATCAGCGACACAGATACTTTCAATTACTTTTATATTGAAGATGGATCCTTGGTTCATTCGGTCTATAATGGCGGCTCGGCCAGAAACGTCCATGCCTACGGTATTGGGATTCAGGATGCTTCAAATTTCAACAAAATGCAGGTCGGAGAATACCAAAGCATCGATTTCCAAATGCTTGCCCTGAACGGAAATCAGGACTATGAGCTTCACGCTGAATTAGCCATGCCCAACATCAACCTGAATGAAAACTATATCGTTGATGTTTCAGATGCTGTGGCCGTAAAGTATTATAAAAATACGGATTTAGATTATATCCCCCCAGAGGACGAAGAGGATGAGGATGAAGATGAAGATCCTGAGTCCTATTATGTTACGGTCACAGTGAATTTTCCGACCAATAACTATAAAATGGATTTTGATGGGATAGAATACTCGGTTTCAAGCAAGAAAGTGGTTATTACCAATGTTTTAGGCGGTTCCTCCGGAACGGATCATACCATTTCATTTTATTATAAACAAGGAAGCGCTTATCATTATCACAGGGATGAAGTGATCACGGCCTATGAAGCGGATATAACCTACGAATACGCTGGTCATTAAGATAAGACTCCGAATTCAGCGAATCGGCCCGGATGGGACCAAAGGAGGAATGAAGTTTGTTCAGCAGTCATACGATTGGAATCGACATCGGCGCCATGAATACCATCATTGTGGTCGGGAACTGGAATGGCAAAACCGTTCAGATCAAAAAAAGTGTCATGGTATCGACTCCTCCGGAGTATATTCGGGATGGACACATCACCCAGCCGGATAAGATGGTTTCATATCTGAGACAGGTCTTCAAAGACCACCATATCGAGAAAGGCAAAGTCATTTTTTCAACAGAGAATATCGAGGTGATCCAGAGGGAAATTGCTTTACCAAAAGTATCTGACAAAGAGCTGGCCTCTATGATTCCTTTTGAAGTTGAATCTCATTTTCCAATCAAGACCGAGGACTATTGTCTTGAACATCAAATCTTGGAGGAATTCAACGAAGACGGTATCAAGAAAGTGAGAGTCCTTGTCGCCGCGATGCCACGAGATATTGTAGAAAATTATTTATTCCTGGCAGAAGAATTAGGCTTGACGCCTGCCGGCCTGAAGCTTCAAGGCAGAAGCATTACCCGTTTAATAACAAAATCAAAAAGTATGAACGATGTTTCGTTTGATTCATATTCCACATTGGCGTTGATCGATTTAGGCCATGCAAAGATGAGAGTCAGTTTCGTAAACATGGGCCAACTAGTTTTCAGCCGGACGATTGCTTTCAAGTCGAAAGACCTGAAGGAAATGATTGCCTCGGCATTGGGCATCGCCACAGAGAAAGCTGAGCAGCTTCAATCTCAATGCTCCTTGATCAAACAATCAGGAGAACCTTTGGACCCCGTAAGTAAAAGTTTGCGAGACGTAATGCAGGACAAAGCGGATGAGTGGGTCCAGGAGCTCCAGCCGCTTTTTCGATATTATTTGAGTTTAAGTGAGGCGAATAAAATCGACCAAATCGTACTCTATGGAGGTCATTCAATGATTCCTGGTATTGCCGAATACTTTCAGGAAGTGTTTAACCGGCCAGCGTGTACGATCAAGTCCCTTTCCGTACTTGAATTTAACACTAAAACCGAAAATGTACCGCTGGCCTATCTGATGAATGCGGCTGGCAGTTTGATTCAGGAATAGGGGGGATTTGTGATGGGAGAAATCAATTTTTTTGCGCCTTATATCCTCAAGGAACAGAAAAAACAAAAAATCAGGAATCGCATCCAGGCAGGAATCCTTATTGTGCTATTAATCGCAGGCGGTGTATCAGGTTTTTTATTCTTGACAGACCAAAAAATGAAGGCAGAAATCAGAGCCACTGAAGCGTATTTAGCGAAGCCTGAAATTCTAGAAAAAATTGAACGAATGGAATCCATGAAATTGCGTATGGAGGTTGGTGCACAATATTTGGACGAGCTTAAGGATCTTGAGGCTCGAATCGACACCGTTGATTTTATTAACGTCAAGCTTATGGATACCTTAGCTTCGACTTTACCAAGCGGCTGCGCGTTTACGGATATGAAGCTTGATGTAAACAATCTGAGCCTCACCGGGACCGCCGTCACCAATCGCAATGTGGCCGAAATCGAGTACAACCTTATGAAGACAGGGCTTTTCAACGAAGTGAATGTCAGCAAAATCACCAATGAAAATAACACTCGGCAATTTGTGTTGAACGCGATTTTCCGTTAAGGATGTGATGATATGAAACTGAGTCAAAGAGAAAAAATCCTTCTGGCAGTCTTAGGTATCCTGGCCATCATTTGGCTCTACTATGCTTTTGTGTTTACACCACAATTAGAAGCATTGCAGGAAACCGAAGAGAAGCTTTCCGTACTGCAGAAAAAAGTGGAAGACATTGAGTTATACAATGACCCGAATGGCATCATGGAACAAAAATATCAGGAAACCGAAAAAAACATCGCAGCGGCTACAGCGAAATATTTTCCGGAAATTCTGCAGGAACGTCAGATTCGTATCGTTGATCAGATGCTCACTGCGGCATCATTAAAGGGCGATATAATGGCATTCTCAAAAATTACGTCGTCTCCGGTTCTGGAAAAAAGCGGGAAAAAACCTGAGAAAGGAAAACTCCCCGATGGCAAGACTTTTCTATTTCAGAACTTAAAAGATCAAATAAGTCCTAATCGGGATGAACAAACGGAAGAAATAGAATTTTCGGGCAATGGAGTGGTTGAGAAGCTGGAAACCTTGGTTGAATTCAAAGGCACCTATCCCCAGTTGATTAACTTCATTAAAGCGATTGAAACTTACCCAAGAAAAACCATCATCAGCAATGTCAATATTTCGTCGGGCAAAGGATCCGGCAGCGCTGAAGTGCCTGTTGGCCTTGGAGAATTGGCCGGTACGATCAACATTCAATTCTACGGCATTCCCAAAATGCATCCCGAACAGGATCAGGATTATACCACTTGGGATATTTATGACGTCTATGGCCGGGCGAATCCTTATCTGCCTTGATTATCAAGGCATGGTTCAATCATAGCAGAAGAGGAGACGCTATCATGAAATATGAATCGAAGACTCAAATAGTACTAATCTGCCTCTTGATTTGCGGTTTGTCTTTATCGGGCTGTGGCTTGCTGTCAACCCAAACCAAACTGCCGCAAGACACGGCCACCAATACGGCCTCGGATCAAACGGGTACACAGACCGCTGCCGATACCATCGTCCTGAAAATCGATTCTACCACCATGACCGTCAACGGCAGTAGCCGCACCATTCCCGCTCCGCCGGTGATCCGGGAGGGGCGGACCCTGGTGCCGGTCCGGGTGGTCAGCGAAGCCATGAGTGCTTCAGTTTATTGGCTGGAGAAGACGAAACAGATCCGCATCGTAGAAGGCGGCAATGAAATCATCCTGACCATCGGTTCCAAGGAAATGACCGTTGGCAGCATTACCAAGACCATGGACGTGGAGCCCATGATCATCGGCGGCAGCACCTATGTGCCGCTGCGCTTCATCAGTGAAAATCTTGGGGCGGAAATCGCCTGGAACAACGATACCCGGGAAATCACCATCACCCGGTGATGAGAATTTCCCGACGAAGCATTCTAATTGAGGTGAGCCTGGTTTGACCTTTTTCATCAATCTGATCGTTTTGATTATGGGCCTTCTGGTCGGCAGTTTTTTGAATGTCTGCATCTACCGCATCCCGCGGGAGGAAAGCATCGCCTTTCCACCCTCTCATTGCACGGTCTGCGGTGCTCGGCTCAAACCATTGGATCTGGTGCCGCTTCTGAGCTACATCTTCTTAAAGGGCCAATGCAGATACTGCGGCGAGCGGATCTCGCCGCGGTATTTTATCGTTGAAGGCATCCACGGGCTGGGCTGGCTGGCCATCGCTATGGGCTTTGGCGTTACGCCGCATGCCTTGGCCGGGATGATGCTTTTTTCCATGACCCTGGTGATTTCCGCCATCGACATGGAGCATGGCATCATTCCCGATGAGCTGTCCGCCATGCTGCTGATTACAGGTGTAGCATATCACTTTCTAAGCCAAGAAATAGGCTTCCTCAATCGTCTCATAGGGATGGCCGTGGGCTTTGGTCTGCTGTTCCTGCTGGCGGTGGTCAGCAAAGGCGGCATGGGCGGCGGCGACATCAAGCTCTGCGCCGGAATTGGCTTTTGGCTGGGCTTTCCAGGTTTTCTGTATGCCCTGCTGGCGGCCTCTGTCATTGGCAGTCTGGTCAGTATTGGACTGATGGCGCTGAAACGCAAAGGTCTCAAAGAGACCATTCCCTTCGGCCCTTTTTTGATGATTGGCTTTCTGCTGATCTATTTCTACCAATCTTTGCTTCTGGAGGGCTATTGGAATCTGATTATGAAGCTCTACGGGTAAACCGGGACAATCGTTGACATGCCAAAGCGGCCGGCGAATCGCCGGCCGCTTAAATATTTTACGATGAACAGAAAGATAATCAGGATTTATCCGATTGAGAATCTGGCTGCAGGATCGTCAAAGGCAATTCCGTGGCGGCGCAGCCCAGGGCTTCCGCCAGGGTAGCCGTAAAATCACAAATTCCACGGGGGTCATAATCGGGTCCCAGGTCCAGGATGCGCGGCAATCGCGTGATCCGTAAGGGTTCCGGATCGTCATAGCGCAGCTTGCCACAGCAGCCTTCCACGATCTTCAACTGCTTCGTCTCTGTCAGGTCGATGGCCGCCGGCTCCGGTTCGCAGAAGCTGCTGAGATCCAGGCCGTAGAGGATGAGCGCGGCGGATGCCGGAATTTGACGGGCCAGCTCCGCCGGGTCGAACACCTCGGCGGTCACAGCCTCTTTGCCGGCAATATACAAATGACTGATCAGCCCCGTCCGGATGCCGTCCCGGATGGGGTTCAGAACATTGGGGGAAAGCAGGGGATTGCGTTCATAACCGGCCACAGCAGCACCTTCGATGCGGCAGCTGGGATAGAGGAGATTATTATCCTGCGAAAGAAACATCGCATCCATCATCTGGCCTCCCAAAAATAGAATTTGAAGTTGTCTCCAGAATCAGCATAGCACGATAGAATGACTTTGAAAAGCCGAGTCAGGAAGCGTGCGCTAAAAAAAAGCCGGACAGCGATGCAGGTCGCCGCCCGGCTTTCGGCTGATGAGGGGATCAGCCTAAGATCTTCTTCAGGTCCGCTTCGGGGGTTGAGATGGGGGTCAGGTTGTAGTTGTCCACCAGGACCTTCAGAATGTTGGGGGAAACAAAGGCTGGAAGGGTTGGTCCGATGTAGATGTTCTTGATGCCCAGGTGCAGCAGGGTCAGCAGGATGCTGACGGCCTTTTGTTCGTACCAGGAAAACACCAGCGTCAGGGGCAGCTCGTTGACGGAGCAGTTGAAGGCTTCCGCCAGAGCCACCGCCACCTTGATGGCGCTGTAGGCGTCGTTGCACTGGCCCATGTCCATAATGCGGGGGAAGCCGCCGATGGAGCCCAGGTCTAAATCATTGAAACGGTATTTTCCGCAGGCCAGGGTCAGGACGATGGTGTCCGGCGGGGTCTGCTTCACGAATTCGGTGTAGTAGTTGCGGCCGGGTTTTGCACCGTCGCAGCCGCCCACCAGGAAGAAGTGCTTGATGGCGCCGGCTTTGATGGCGTCGATGATGGGGCCGGCGGCGGACAGGACAGAGTTCCGGGCAAAGCCGGTCATGACGGTCTCGCCGCCGTTGATGCCGGTACGGACCTGGTCTTCCTTATATCCGCCCAGGGCCAGGGCTTTTTCAATCACCGGGGTGAAGTCTTTTTTATCGTCGATATGCACCATATCCGGGTAAGCCACCACGGCGGTGGTGAAGACCCGGTCCGCATAGCTGGGCTTCACCGGCATCAGGCAGTTGGTGGTAAAAAGGATGGGGGCGGGGACGTTGTCAAATTCCTTCTGCTGGTTCTGCCAGGCGGTGCCGAAGTTGCCCTTCAGGTGGGGATACGCCTTCAGCTTGGGATAGCCATTGGCCGGCAGCATCTCGCCGTGGGTATAGATGTTGATGCCCTTGTCCTTGGTCTGCTCCAGCAGCTGGTGCAGGTCGTGGAGATCGTGGCCCGTAATGATGATGAAGGGTCCCTTTTCAATAGTCAGGCTCACCTCGGTGGGTTCGGGATCGCCGTAGGTTTCCGTGTTGGCTTTGTCCAGTAGGGCCATGACCTTCAGATTGGCCTCGCCGGTTTCCAGGACCACGGGCAGCAGCTGGTCCGCCGGCAGATCCTGGCTGATCACCTGCAGGGCTTTATAAAAGAAGGCATTGACCTCCGGATCCGTGTAGCCCAGGAGCAGGGCATGGAAGGCGTATGCACCGATGCCCCTCAGGCCGAAAAGGATCAGAGACTTCAGGGAACGGATGTCTTCGTGGTCGTTCCATAGGGAGTCCATATCATAGGGGGCCGTCGGCTGGCTGGCGGCGTAGGGGGCGGTCAGCGCCAGGCGGGCGGCCTCCGTTTTATGGATCTGTTTTTTGATGGCAATGTCATCAAAGTTTACATTGGTGATGGTGGTGAACAGGCCTTCCATCATGATCCGGTCGGTGGCTTCGTTGGGGGTATGCTCCTTAGCAGTGTTGGCCAGGTCGATCAGGGCAGCCGTCAATTCGTCCTGAAGGACTGCGGTATGGTCTTTTTTTCCGCATACCCCTGCGACCCCAGTGCAGCTTTTGCCGCCGGCGGTTTGTTCACATTGAAAGCAAAACATGTTGGTCATTGAATAGCCTCCTTATATATAATTTTGCGCATCGCTTGTGCTCTTGAGGCAATCATACTATAATAAAAACAACCATGCAGTTGCATATGCAACGAGGAAGTGATTGTTTTGGATGAAAATACAGAAATGTCTGTTAAGTCAATGCTCTTTGACCGGATCGACGCCATGGATAGGAAATCCCTGCTGTCCTGTCTCGGGGCAAAACGGGTCAAAAAAACCGCCGGCGAGCTTCTCTGGTCGGCGGGGGATAAGGTGACGTCCATCGGCATGATCGTCAGCGGCAGGCTTCAGATCATCCGGGAGGATGTGGCGGGCAACCGGGCCATCATCGCGGAGCTCAGCGCCGGCGAGCTCTTCGGCGAATCCTTCGTCTGTGCAGGGGAAGGGGAGAGCCCCGTGTCGGTGGAGGCGGTCACGGAATGTGAAGTGATCTTCATTCCGTTGCAAAGGATCCTGACGCCCTGCACCGCAGCCTGCGATTTCCACAGTCGGCTGATCGCCAACCTGCTGAAGATCATCTCACAGAAAAACATGCTGCTGAATCAGAAAATCGACATCTTGTCCAGGCGGAATCTGAGGGACAAGCTGATGGCGTATTTTATGCTGCAGATCGAGGATCTTAAGAAGAATGAGTTTGAGATCCCCTTCAGCCGCAGCGGTCTGGCGGATTATCTCTGCGTCGACCGCAGCGCCATGTCCCGGGAGCTGGGTAAAATGCGGGATGAGGGTATCCTGGAATTCCACAAAAACCGGTTCCGCATCGTCATACTGTGATCGGGGGAAGCGTTGAATGAATAAGAGCAATAAAATCGCCGGGCGGGAAATCCTGCTGATCCTTGGTGGGACCACCATCATGGCCTTTGGCCTGACCTGGTTTTTATCGCCGGCGGGTATGGTCATCGGCGGGGTGTCCGGCTTGGGCATCATCATCCGGCAGCTTTCAGGGGAAGCCTTCGGCTACAGCATCCCCCTTTGGGTTACGAACCTGGTCCTCAATATCCCGTTGTTCGCCCTCAGCATTCGTCAACGAGGGCTGAAATTCGCTCAAAAATCCTTACTGGCGGTGGTCTGGCTGTCCGTGGCCTTATGGATTAGCGAAACCATTCCCAATCGATTTTACCAGGGCGAAGACCTTCTGTTGGCAGCGGTCTTTGGGGGCCTCTCTTTTGGCGTGGGCATCGGCATGGCCCTCATGGCATCCTCCACCACCGGGGGAACGGACATGCTGGCATCCATCATCAAATATAGGAAACCCCATTTCCCCATGGCGAAGCTAATGCTGGTCATCGATGGGATCATTATTCTGGGCGGATTGTTTGTTTTTGGGCCTCGGAACACCATGTACGCCCTGATCTCCGTGGTGATCAACAGCTATGTGATGAATATGATCCTGGAAGGTATGCATTTCGCCAAGGCGGCGTTCATCATGTCCTCCAAAAACGAACAAATCTCCCAGGCCATCCTGCTGGAGATGAAGCGGGGCAACACCGGACTTAAGGCCCGGGGCATGTACACCAAGCAGGAGGGGGAGATGCTGTTTGTGGTGGTATCGCCTAAAGAGATCGTTCAGCTGCGCCGAATCGTCCAGGAGATCGACCCCAAAGCCTTCATGACCATTTCGGACATCAAGGAAGTACTTGGGGAAGGCTTCATGGAGGAGTACGACGCCCTTACCTTATAAACGGCAAGAGCTTCATGATCTGCTCAGAGCAGAACACGATAAACGTCGAGCCCAGCGCCACCGTCAGAAGGCCTTTGTTGTGATAGGCCAGGAAGAGGGCGGCCAAAAGGCCGGCAAATCCTGAGATCATGGTGGCTGTGGAATAGAGGATCTCCGGGAAGGTCATGGCCGCCAGCACCGCATAAGGCACGTAGAACAGGAAGGAACGGATGGTGCGGTTCTGGATTTTCCGCTTCATAAAGACCAGAGGAGCCATGCGGGGCAAATAGGTGACCAAAGCCATAATAAAAATCGCAATGAAGATGCGAGTATAATCCATCCTAATCCACCTCTCCTTCTTCAGGTTCGTCAATGGGGAAGCGCAGGGCACCATAGGCTGAAGCGGCCACGGCGCAGAGAATGATGCTCCAGCCGCTGGAGAGCCAGCTGAGGCCAGGCATCCAGCGGAGCAGGCAGCTCAGCAGGAGGGAGATCAGGATCACCAGGGCGATGGGCCGGGCATGACGGGCCGGCGGGATGATGATGGCGATGAACATGCCGTAAATGGCGATCCCCAAAGCGCTGCGCAGGGCCAAGGGCAGCAGGCTTGTGGTGGTGGCTCCCATCAGGGTCCCCAGGATCCAGCCGAAATAAGGCAAGGCGATCAGGCCGGCCAGATAGGCGGCAGTCACCAGATGGTCCTGCTGCATACCCACGGCGAAGACCTCGTCGGTGATGCCAAAGCCCAGGAGGCTGCGCTGTCCCAGGGTCATCCGTGAATCCACTTTCTGGGCCAGGGAGAGGGACATCAACATGTAGCGTATGTTGATCACGAAGGTGGTGACGGCGATCTCAAAATAAGCGCCGCCGGAGAGGATCAGCGCCGTGCCGGCAAATTGGCCGGCGGAGGTGAAATTGGTCAAGGAAATCAGCGAAGCGACCCAGACGGGCAGCCCCTTTTCAATGGCCATCATGCCGAAGGTGAAGGAGACCGGAATGTAGCCCATGCATATCGGTAAACCATCTTTCAGGCCTTTGGTAAAGGCGGATCGGTCCATGCCTGCGTTTGGCCGGGTGACTGCAGTGTTTTTCATGTGGTTTGCTCCCATAGGTTATTTTCAAGAAAAAGAGTATAACCATTATAACAACGAATGGCCCTCAAAAGAAGAGGATTCCAGGAGGAACTCCCGGAATTGAGGGCGGTTTTACATAAAATAGCAGGGAGAAATGAAAACAGGTGGAAATAATAATCAAATCATGGGACGACGTTGAATCCATACCATGACATTTTAAATTCGAACTTTCCGAAAGCGAGGCTATTCAATGGGAAAAATCCTGGTACTGGCCGAAAAACCCTCCGTCGGCCGTGAGCTGGCCCGCGTCCTGGGCTGCAACCAAAGCAGGGAAGGCTGCATTGCCGGCAGCCGCTACATCGTGACCTGGGCTTTGGGCCATTTGGTCACTTTAGCCGAACCGGAGCATTACGGCCCCCAATATAAAACCTGGTCCATGGAAACCTTGCCCATGCTGCCGGAGCGCATGGAGCTGGTGGTCATTCCTGAAACGGCGCGGCAGTACAAAGCCGTCAAAGCCCTTTTGTCCAGCCCGGAGGTAGATTCCCTGGTCATTGCCACCGACGCGGGCCGTGAAGGCGAGCTGGTGGCCCGCTGGATCCTTCAGAAAGCCGGGTTCCATAAGCCCGTCCAGCGTCTGTGGATCTCATCCCAGACTGACAAAAGCATCCGTGAAGGTTTTGCGGCTCTTAAGAGCTCCCGGGAATATGATCATCTATACTACTCGGCACTGAGTCGGGCCGAGGCCGACTGGTATGTAGGACTGAACGTGACCCGGGCTTTGACATGCAAATACAATGCCCAGCTGTCCGCTGGCCGGGTCCAGACACCGACCCTGGCCATGATCGTGCGCCGGGAGGATGAGATCCGCAAGTTCGTGCCGAAAGATTATTATTGTCTGCAGGCACAATTCGAGGGCTTCACTGCCTTGCGCAGGGATCCTGCCACCCAGCAGACCCGGCTTTTTGACAAGGCAAGGGCGGAGGAGCTGCTGGCCAAGCTCTCCGGCAAGACGGCGGCGGTATCCGAGCTGAAAAAAGAAGCGAAGCGGGAAAGTCCGCCTCTGCTGTATGACCTGACAGAACTGCAGCGGGACGCCAACAAGAAATACGGCTATACGGCCAAGCAAACCTTGAATTTAATGCAGGGGCTCTATGAAGTCCGCAAGCTGCTGACCTATCCCAGGACCGATTCCCGTTATCTTGGCAGCGACATCGTCCCTTCCTTGCCGGAACGATTAAGGAGCATTGCCGTGGGGGACTATGCCGGGGCTTCCCGGGAAATCCTGCAGCGAGGCGTCAAGGCGGGCAAACGGATCGTGGACGATGCCAAGGTCACGGACCATCATGCCATCATTCCCACCGAACAGCCGGTGAACCTTGCGGTTCTGACCTTTGATGAAAAGCGGATTTATGATCTGGTGGTCCGGCGGTTTTTGGCGGCCTTGAGCCAGGATCACCTCTATGAGCAATGCACCCTGAAGCTTCAGATCGGCGGTGAAGTCTTTTCTGCCAAAGGCAAGACGCTTCAGCAGGCCGGCTGGAAACGGATCGCCCAAGGCAGCCATCTTGGCGGGGAAACCCTGGAGGATGAGGAAGGGAGCCGGGACGCAAAAGAACAAGACCTTGTTTCCCAAAGCCTTCCTGCCCTGCAGCAGGGTCAAATCTTGAAACCGCTGGGACTCAAGCTTTTGAGCGGAAAAACGAAACCCCCAGCCCGTTTCACGGAAGCCACGCTGCTCTCGGCCATGGAGCATCCAGGCCAGTGGATCGAGGACAGCAGTCTCCTTGAGGTGCTGGAAAGCAAAGGCGGCATCGGAACGCCGGCCACCCGGGCAGACATCATCGAAAAGATGTTCGCGGCCAATTACGCAGAGCGGCGGGGCAAAGAAATCTTCCCGCTTAGTAAGGGCATTCAGCTGATCCAGCTGGTTCCTGAGGAATTGCGTTCGCCGGAGCTGACCGGAAAATGGGAGGAACGCCTGCTGGCCATCAGCAAAGGGAAGGAACAGCGGCAGAAATTCATTCAGGAGATCAAGGCCTTCACCGGCAAGCTGGTAGCCCAGGTGGCGGCCAGCGGAGAAACCTATCGCCATGACAACCTGACCCGGACACGCTGCCCCCTATGTGATAAGTTTCTTCTGGAAATCAACGGCAAAAAAGGCAAAATGCTGGTTTGCCAGGACCGCCAGTGCGGTTATAAACAAAACCTTGCGTTCATCAGCAATGCCCGCTGTCCCCAGTGCCACAAAAAACTAGAAGTGGTGGGGGAGGGCGATAAAAGGCTTTACACCTGCAAATGCGGTTTCCGTGAAAAATACGACCGTTTCAACCAAGACCTGCAGGCCCGGAAAAGCAACATGGGCAAGCAAGAGCTTCAGACCTACATGAATCAGCAAAACCAGGAGGCTGCGGAAGAATCCGCCTTTGCCCTGGCTTGGAAGAAGCTTCAAGAAAAGTAGGAGGTAGGATCCATGACCTATGAACATACGTTCGCGCTGAAAGGCAATCTGGTCTACGCTGCGGTCCCCGGGAAGCTGATCACTCGTTACAATGCCTATCTGGTCTGTGCCGGAAACCAAGTGGCTGGCATTTACGATGCGTTGCCGGAGCCTTGGGCGGAGATCCCGGTGACGGATTATCAGGATCGGCTGATCATCCCGGGCCTTGTGGACCTGCATACCCACGCGCCTCAATTTGCCTTTCGGGGAATAGGGATGGATATGGAGCTCTTGAAGTGGCTGGAAACCTATCCCTTTCGCGAAGAAGCCCGCTACAAGGATTTTATCTACGCCAATCAAGCCTACGACCGCTTCGTGGCGGCGCTGACCATGAGCGGCACCGCCCGGGCCGTGATTTTCGCCACCATCCACAGCCCGGCGACCCTCCATCTCATGGAAATGCTGTCGGAAACCGGACTGCAGGCCTATGTGGGCAAGGTTTCCATGGACCGGAACTGCCCGGTGCCCCTTCGGGAAAAAACGAAGGCGGCCCTGGAGGATGCGGAGCAATGGCTCCGGCAAAGCACGGACCGTTTCCCCGGCATCCGCCCCATCCTGACGCCCCGTTTTGTGCCCAGCTGCTCCGAAAAACTCATGGCAGGCCTGGGCGCCCTTTCGGCAGCCTATGATGTGCCGGTCCAGTCCCACCTGTCCGAGAACCGGGCCGAGGTCCATTGGGTGGAGGAACTGCACCCCGGCCGCAGCTATGCAGGCGTTTACGACCAGTTCGGCCTTCTGGGAAATCCCAAGCCCTGCATCATGGCCCACTGTGTCTACTGCACCGAGGAAGAGCTGGAGCTTATGAAGAACAACGGCGTCTTCGTGGCCCATTGCCCTCAATCCAACACCAATCTGGCCAGCGGCATCGCGCCGGTGCGCCGGATGCTGCGCAAAGGCCTGCGGATCGGCTTAGGGACCGATGTGGCCGGCGGTTCTTCCCTTTCGATGTTTCGCGCCATGTCGGATGCCATCCAGGTATCCAAGCTGCGCAGGGCATTGCTGGAGGAGGATGAGGCTTTTCTGACCATCCCCGAGGTCTTCTATATGGCCACCAAAGGCGGCGGCGCCTTCTGGGGCAAGGCGGGCAGCTTTGAGCCGGGATATGCCTTCGACGCCCTGGTGCTGGACGATACCGACTTAGGCTTCAAGGGCGGCCTGGATCTGGAGCAGCGCCTGGAAAGAATTATTTATTTATCGGACGATCGGAACATCCGCGCAAAATATGTCGCCGGCCAGCGTCTGTTCTAAAGCCGGCATACCTTGCAGACATTCGAAAGGAAACCGCAGCAGAGGAGGAGCATGCAATGGGAGTGGGAGCCAGTATTCCAAGAGTCGATGCCTATGAAAAAGTGACAGGACGCGCCAAATATACTGAAGATATGCTGCCGTCCGGGGCTCTGACCGGCAAAATTCTCCACAGCACCATCGCCAATGGCCTGGTCCGGCGGATCGAAACCTCGGAAGCCCTGGGACTGCCGGGGGTGGAGAAGGTGGTGACCTGCTTCGACGTGCCGGACATCCGATTTCCCACCGCCGGTCATCCCTGGTCGGTGGAGCCTTCCCATCAGGATGTGGCGGACCGGAAGCTTTTGAACCAAAGAGTGCGTTATTACGGTGATGACATCGCCGCGGTCATTGCCCGGGATGAGGTGACGGCCGAACGGGCGTTGAAGCTGATCCGGGTGGAGTATGACGAATATCCGCCGCTGCTGACCTTCGAGGCGGCGCTGGCGCCGGAGGCACAGCCCATCCACGATGCCTGTCCAGGCAACATCCTGAAGCAGGTGGAGTACCGTTTGGGGAATTTTGAAGAGGCGCTCCAGGAGCCGGGGCTGACCCTTTATGAAGGCCGGTATCAGGTTCCTTTGGTGCAGCATGGCCATCTGGAAAAGCCCATGTCCTTTGCTTATATGGAAAACGGTCGGATCGTGGTGGTGACCTCCACCCAGATCCCCCACATTGTCCGCCGGGTCATCGGGCAGGCCCTGGGGATCCCCTGGGGCAAGGTGCGGGTGATCAAGCCGTATATTGGCGGCGGTTTTGGCAATAAGCAGGAGGTGCTCTACGAACCCCTCAACGCCTACCTGACCACCCTGGTGGGCGGTCGCTGCGTCAAGCTGGACATTTCCCGGGAGGAGACCTTTGTATCCACAAGGGTCCGCCATGCCATGGACTTCCACCTGAAAAGCGCCGTGCGCGCCGACGGCCGGCTGGTGGCCAGCCAGATCGAGGTCTATTCCAATCAGGGCGCCTACGCCTCCCACGGGCATGCGGTGGTGTCCAATTCCGTCAACACCTTCCGGCAGCTTTATCCGCCGGAGAAAGCCATCGCCACCCGTTCCGCCACCGTCTACACCAACCTGCCCAGCGCCGGGGCCATGCGGGCTTATGGCGTACCTCAGATCATTTTCGCCCTGGAATCCCATATGCAGGATGTTGCGGAAACCATGGGACTGGATCCCATCGCCTTCCGTGCAATGAACCTCATGAAGCTGGGCTTTGTGGATCCGCTGAACGGCATCACCTGCCATTCCACAGGCCTTGCGGACTGCATGGACAAAGGGCGGGAGCTTATCGGCTGGGACGAGAAACGCCGGCTTTACCAGAACCAGGAGGGCCCGCTGCGCCGGGGCGTGGGCATGGCGATCTTCAGCTATAAGACCGGCGTTTATCCGATTGCCCTGGAAACGGCCAGCTGCCGTCTGATCCTCAACCAGGACGGCTCCGCCCAGCTCCAGATGGGGGCCACGGAGATCGGCCAGGGTGCGGACACGGTCTTTGCCCAGATGGCGGCTGAAACCACCGGCCTGCGCCAGGAAGACATCCATGTGATCTCCACCCAGGATACGGATGTGACGCCCTTTGACCCGGGCGCCTTTGCCTCCCGCCAGACCTACGTCAGCGGCAAGGCCGTGAAAGACGCGGCCCGTTTGTTCCGGCAGAAGCTGCTGACAGAGGCGGCCTTCCGGCTGAAGGTCCCGGCAGAGGGCTTAGACCTTCGGGAATCCCAGATCACAGACCCGGCCACAGGGAAGGGTCTGATGTCTCTGGCGGCGCTGTCCGCCCTGGCTTTTTACGGACTGGACCGTTCGGTGCACATCACCGCGGAAGCCACCCATCATTGCACGGATAACACCTTTTCCTTCGGCGTCTGTTTTGCGGAGGTGGAGGTGGACCTGCCTCTGGGGAAGGTGAGGATCCTGAATCTGATCAACGTCCACGACAGCGGGCGCATCATCAATCCCCAGACGGCCGCTGCCCAGGTCCACGGCGGTATGAGCATGGGACTGGGCTACGGCCTCAGCGAGCAGCTGCTCCATGATGAAAAGGGACGCCCCCTCAACGGCAATTTCCTGGATTACAAGATCCCCACCGCCATGGACACACCGGATCTGGCGGCCTATTTCGTGGAAACCGAGGACCCCACCGGACCTTACGGCAACAAGTCCCTGGGGGAACCGCCCACGATCCCCGTGGCGCCGGCGGTGCGCAATGCCATCAAACATGCCACCGGCGTGGCCTTCAACCGGATCCCCATCACACCCCAGCGGATGATCGAGAAATTCACTGAGGCGGGATTGCTGGAAAGGGGGGAGGACCATGTTTGATATCGAACGTTATCACCAGGCGGCGGATCTTCAGGATGCTGCGGCAGCCCTGTGCGCGGATCCCCAAGCCATCCTCATTGCCGGCGGCACCGATGTGCTGATCGAAATCCGGGAAGGGAAGCGGGCCGGGGCTTCTCTGGTCAGCATCCAGGGCCTTGCGGAGCTGAAAGGGATCCTGATGGAGGCGGACGGGGCCCTGCTGATCCGTCCTCTCACCACCTTTTCGGAAATCACCGCGGATCCCCTGATCCGGCAGAATCTCCCGGTGCTGGCCCATGCCGCGGATCAGGTGGGCGGACCCCAGATCCGTCATGTGGGCACCATCGGCGGCAATCTCTGCAACGGCGTTACCAGCGCCGACACCGCCTCGACCCTGTTTGCCCTCAACGCCCGCCTCGAGGTGACCGGACCGGCGCCGGGCTGGGAGCGTCAAGAGGACATGAGCGATTTGCTGCTGGTAAAACGACAAGTGCCCATCGCCGAATTTTATCTCGGACCCGGCAAGGTGGCCCTGCAAACCGGGGAGCTATTGACGGGAATCCGTATTGCATCGGAAGACTATAAGGGCTATCATGGACATTACATCAAGTATTCCATCCGCAGCGCCATGGACATTGCCACCCTGGGCTGCGCCGTGAATTGCCGCTTTGATGAAGGCTGTAGCCATGTGGAGGATCTGCGGCTGGCCTTCGGCGTGGCGGGGCCGGTACCTATGCGATGTCTTCAGACCGAGGAGGCACTTCGAGGCATGGCGGTGGGGCCGGTACTCTTCCGGGAAATCGGCCGCCGGGCGGCGGAGGAGGTCAAGCCCAGGGATTCCTGGCGGGCTTCCAAGGCTTTTCGATTGCAGCTGGTCCGGGAGCTGAGCCGCCGGGCCCTGCAGCAAGCTCTGGACGATGCCAAGGGGGAAGGAGGCCAGGCCCATGCTTAAAATCATTCATTGCGTCGTCAACGGCCGGACGGAGGAGCTGGCGGTGGATGTGCGCGCCTCCCTGGCCGATGTGCTTCGCGGGCAGCTGGGACTGACCAGCGTCAAGAAAGGCTGCGAAGTCGGGGAATGCGGTGCCTGCACCGTCCTTCTGGACGGCGTGACGGTGGACTCCTGCTTGTATCTGGCCGCCTGGGCCGACGGGAAACACATCCTGACCACAGAAGGCCTGCAGGGCAGCGGGGGGGAATTGACGCCGATCCAGCAGGCGTTTATCGACGAGGCTGCGGTGCAATGCGGTTTCTGCACGCCGGGCTTCATCATGACCGCCACCGAGATCCTGGGGGAAGGACAGCGGTATAACCGGGACGAATTGAGAAAGCGGCTGGCAGGAAACCTTTGCCGCTGCACCGGCTATGAAAATATATTGAATGCCTTGGAAAAAGTCATGGACAGGGCGTGCAAGCCATCCTAAGGCATATCCTTTGCCACTGAAATCAAGGAAGATTTGGATACGATCGAGAGGTTCACTGCGTGAAGACTATTCATAACACAAACGAAGCCGGCCATCCGGCCCAAGCCAGAACGGTGCTGATCACGGGGGCCTCCCGGGGGATCGGCGCCGCCATCGCCCGGCGCTTCAGCGCCGAAGGCTACCAAGTGGCTCTTAATTACTATACCAGCGCCGCTTATGCGGAAAAGCTTGCCGCAGAGCTCAACGCCCGGCAGGGCAGGGCAGCCGCCTTTCAGGCGGATGTATCCCGGCAGGATCAAGTGCAGGGGATGGTGGAGTCGGTCCTGCAGACCTTCGGCAGCATCGACGTTCTGGTGAACAACGCCGGCATCGCACAGCAGATAATGTTTCAGGACATTACCGAAGCGGAATGGCAGCGGATGTTCGACGTGAACGTCAAGGGCATGTTCCATTGCTGCCAGGCGGTTCTTCCGGATATGCTCCGGCGCAAGGAAGGGAAGATCGTCAACTTGTCCTCCATGTGGGGCATGGTGGGGGCCTCCTGCGAAGTCCATTATTCCGCCGCCAAAGCCGCGGTGCTGGGCTTGACCAAGGCCCTGGCCAAGGAGCTGGGCCCGTCCCGGATCCAAGTGAACTGCGTGGCGCCGGGCCTGATCAGCACGGATATGAACAAGGCTCTGGATGAAGAGGCCATGGCTGCCATTCTGGACGAGACGCCCCTGGGCTGCGTGGGCGCCCCCTCGGACATTGCCAGCGCCGTCTGGTACCTGGCCTCCGACCAGGCCGGCTTCATCACCGGACAGGTGCTGAGCCCCAACGGCGGTTTGGTGATCTGAAGACGACGGGAGGTTGTCTGGGAGGCGGCGGAGTTGGAAGGCCGATGGAAAATAGGATGGCCGGACCGATTTGCGGTCCGTGCGGCGCCTATTGCGCAATTTGAGGTTGAAACCTGAAGCATATAGGGCTATTATATTTTTTATAATCAAATATAAATCAGGCGCGGCTCTGAGGGGCGGCTGACGGCGAAGGAGTACAGACAATATGGAGCTTTTGGAGCAAAGGATCCTTCAGGAAGGCCGGATCAAACCCGGCAACATCCTCAAAGTGGACAGCTTTATCAATCATCAGATGGACATCCAGCTGTTCAACGAAATGGGCAAGGAGTTCAAACGGCTTTTTGTCGGCGATCAAATCACGAAGATCCTGACCCTGGAAGCCTCCGGCATCGGCATCGCCGTGATCACGGCCCAATATTTCGACCATTGTCCGGTGATTTTTGCGAAAAAAACCAAGTCCAAAAACCTGGATGGGGAGCTGCTGCTTTCCAAGGTCCAGTCCTATACCAGGGGCATCACCTTCGACATCCAGGTGGCGCGGCGTTTCCTGTCTCCCCAGGACCGGGTGCTGCTGATCGACGATTTTCTGGCCACCGGCCAGGCGCTGATGGGCTTGGTGGATATTGTGAAGCAGTCCGGAGCCCAGCTGGCCGGCTGCGGCATCATCATCGAAAAGGGCTTTCAAGAAGGCGGGGATAGGATCCGCAGGATGGGCGTCCGTGTGGAATCCCTGGCCATTATTGACTCGATCGACAACAATCATATTGTGTTTCGTCACGCATAATGATGGATTTCAAACCGGCAGAGAGGCTTCTGCCGGTTTTTGTGAGGTGGCCTATGCTTCAAATCAACAATCTTTCAAAAACCTATCAGGGTGGTAAAAAAGCAGTGGATGGCCTGAGCCTGGAGGTGTGCCCCGGGGACATCTTTGGTTTCATCGGTCATAACGGGGCGGGGAAAACCACCACCATCCGGGCCGTCACCGGCGTCCTGGCCTTCGAAGAGGGGGAGATCCGGATCAACGGCAAGGACCTGCGCCGGGAGCCGGTTCTTTGCAAGTCCATGATGGCGTACATTCCGGACAATCCGGACCTGTACGAGCATCTCACCGGGATCCAGTACCTCAATTTTATCGGGGATATTTTCCGGATCCCCAAAGGTGAACGGGTGGAGAGGATCCGCGGTTTTGCGGACCGGTTCGAACTGACGGCGGATCTGGGGGACCTGATCGCCTCTTATTCCCATGGCATGAAGCAAAAGCTGGCCATCATCGGGGCGCTGATCCACCAGCCCAGGCTGCTGGTGCTGGATGAGCCCTTCGTGGGACTGGATCCCAAGGCGGCGTTTACTCTGAAGACCATCATGCATGAGCTTTGCGGCCAAGGCTGTGCCATCTTTTTTTCCACCCACATTCTGGAGGTGGCGGAAAAACTGTGCAACAAAATCGCCATTATCCGCAAGGGCAAGCTGGCGGCCTGCGGCCCCACCGACCAGGTACGGGGGGATGGAAGCCTGGAATCGATGTTTTTGGAGCTGATTGATCATGAATGATTTGCTTGCGCTGCTGAAGGTTCAGGTCCTGGCTTTTTTTGACATCAATGCGGCGTTTCATGCCAAGGATAAGGGAGAGCGCCGGAAAAAGCTGTTGCTGAGCGGTTTGATGCTGTTGTCCATGGCCATGATCATGGGGATGTCCTTCGGCTACAGCTTCATGCTGGCGGATGCCCTTAAGAAAGCCGGTATGACAGAGCTTCTGGAGTATGTGCCGGGGCTGATGATGGCGTCCGCTTGTCTTGCAACGTTTTTTACAACCATTTACAAAACCCATGGCGTTCTGGTGGGCTTCCGGGATTACGACCAAATCATGTCTTTGCCTGTGACGGTGAGGACGGTGATCGCCAGCCGGGTCCTGCTGCTGTACTTGATGAATCTGTTTTTTACGCTGATCATCATGGTGCCCGCCGGCATCGTCTATGGCATGGAAGGAAGCCCGCAGCCTGCTTTCTACGGGTTGTTCCCGCTGACGCTTTTTGTTGTGCCGCTGCTGCCCATCGTGGGTGCGGCGGTGCTGGGAATCGGCATTTCCCTGGTATCCTCCCGATTTAGGCATCGCAATGCGGTGAACCTGATCACTTCGCTGACCCTGACCCTGGCTGTCATTATTCTGTCCATGGGAGCTGGAGAGATGTCCGCCGATTTTCAGACGGTCAGCGCGGCGGTGGCCGACGCCATCGGCAAAGCCTATCCGCCGGCTCTTTGGTATCTGGACGGCGTGTGCCGCGGGAACTTGGGTGCGCTGGGGCTTTTTCTCGGCGTCTCGGCGGCGGTATTCGGCCTATTGGTATGGGGCTTCAGTCGATTTTTTCAGCCCTTGCAGAGCCGCTTGACGGCCCATCACCGGACGGCGGACTACCGGCTGCGGCCGATGAAAACGGGATCTCCTTTCCGTGCCTTGTACGTGAAGGAGCTCACGCGGTACGGGGCGTCGCCGCTGTATGTGATGAACACTGCCATCGGTGCGGCCCTGGGCGTTTTGTTTTGCTTTGGCATGGCGTTCTTCGGGCAGGAAAAGCTGGCGGCTTTCCTCGAATTGCCTGGCAGCCTGGTCATGATGAGGACCTTTGCCCCGCTGATCGTCGCCGGCTTTATGGCGCTGACCTGCACCACCGCCAGTTCCATTTCTATGGAAGGCAGGAATCTTTGGATCATGAAATCCATCCCGGTGGAGCCCTTTACCCTTTTGATGAGCAAGCTTGCCGTCAATCTGACGGTGCAGCTGCCGGCGGTTCTGCTGTGCGGCCTGGCATTGGTGTTTGCGTTGAAGCCAAGCTCCTTCGAAGGACTGCAGCTGTTCCTGATGCCAGCCTTTTTCAGTGTCTTCATTGCCGCGGCCGGGCTGATGATCAATCTGAAGACTCCCAATTTCACTTGGGCTTCAGAAACCGTGGTGATCAAGCAAAGCATGTCGGTTTTTCTTTCATTGGCGGCCGGGATGGCCGGCATCGGCCTGCCGGTGGCTGCCTTGGCTTTGGCGGGGTATTTCAAGGTCCCCATGTCCGCCGCGGGCCTTCTGTGGAATTTCACCATGCTGATGGGTTTTGTGGATTTTGTCCTGCTTTCGCTGCTTTGGGAGCATGGGGAACGATGGATTTCGGCCTTGTGAGGCGCGGACGGGTCATTCGCCGTAACGGGGCATAAAACTTTATAAAAAAACGTATTGAAAAAACATAATTTCTCGTGACTTTGGGGGAAGCCTGTGGTAGTATTGTTAGAAAATCATTTGGCAAAGGAGGATGGGCATGGCAATTTATTTTGATGAACCATCACGCACGTTTGGCGAATATTTATTGGTGCCGGGGTACTCGTCCGCACAATGTATTTCCGCCAATGTCAGTTTAAAAACGCCCGTCGTCAAGTTTAAAAAGGGTGAGACGCCACCGATCGTTATGAACATTCCGCTGGTTTCGGCTATTATGCAGGCCGTTTCGGACGACAAGATGGCGATCGCGCTGGCCAAAGAGGGCGGTCTCTCATTTGTTTTTGGATCCCAGCCCGTGGAAACCCAGGCGCAGATGGTATCACGGGTCAAGACCTACAAAGCCGGCTTTGTCCCCAGCGATTCCAACATCACGCCGGAAAGCACGCTGGCTGATATCCTGGCCCTGAAGGAGAAGACCGGACATTCCACGATGGCTGTCACCAGCGACGGGACCTCCAACGGCAAATTGGTGGGCATCGTTACCAGCCGCGACTACCGGCCCAGCCGCATGGCTTTGGATACCAAGGTCTACGAGTTCATGACCAAGTTCGAAGAGCTGATCTGGGCGCCGGACACCACCACCCTCAGCGAGGCCAATGACATCATCTGGGAACACAAGCTCAACACCCTGCCTTTGGTGGACAAAGACCAACGGCTGAAGTATATGGTGTTCCGCAAGGACTATGATTCCCATAAAGAAAATGCCCTTGAGCTTTTGGACCAAAACAAACGCTACATGGTGGGCGCCGGCATCAACACCCGGGATTATGCCAGCCGGGTGCCTGCTCTGGTGGATGCGGGAGCGGATGTCTTTTGCATCGACTCCTCGGAAGGCTTTACAGAATGGCAGAAAATCACCATTGACTTCATCCGGCAGAAATACGGCGACACGGTGAAGGTGGGCGCCGGCAATGTGGTGGACCGGGACGGTTTCATGTTCCTTGCCAAAGCCGGGGCTGACTTTGTGAAGGTGGGCATCGGCGGCGGTTCCATCTGCATCACCCGCGAGCAGAAGGGCATCGGCCGCGGCCAGGCTACAGCCATCATCGATGTGGCGCAGGCGCGGAACGAATATTTTGCGGAGACCGGCATCTATATCCCCATCTGTTCTGACGGGGGGATCGTCCACGATTACCACATGACCCTGGCCTTGGCCATGGGTGCCGATTTCATCATGCTGGGCCGATATTTCTCCCGCTTCGATGAGAGCCCCGGAAACAAGGTCGTCATCAACGGCAGTTATATGAAGGAGTACTGGGGCGAAGGCTCCAACCGGGCCCGGAACTGGCAGCGATACGACATGGGCGGCGACGGCAAGCTTTCCTTCGAGGAAGGCGTTGACTCCTATGTGCCCTATGCCGGTGCGCTCAAGGACAATGTGACCCTGTCCCTGAACAAGGTCCGCTCGACGATGTGCAACTGCGGCGTTTTGACGATTCCCGAGCTGCAGAGAAATGCGAAGCTGAGCATCGTTTCTTCCACCAGCATCGTGGAAGGCGGATACCACGACGTGATTCTGAAGGACAACAAGCAAGTGATCTAAGGCTGGATCGAAAGATCTTAAGCTGGATTAACGGATCTTAAGCTGGATCGGAAGAAAAGAATAAGAGGAAGAGCTCTCAAAAGGCTGCAGCGCATTGGCACTGCAGCCTTTTTCGTTGGCGGGGGCTTTGGGGGGACGGGGACTTTTTGCGAATGCTCGCAGAAGGGGGACAGAGCAAATCAAAGGGATGCTGGAATGACGCCAAAAATCCAGCCTTTTTTGTTGTTGAAATTGCAGCGCAATAAATGGCGTCATCTTTGGATTTTTGGAAGTTGCTCTGTCCCTTTCGTGCGGCCGCCGCAAAAAGTCCCCGTCCCCCCAAAGCCCCCAAAGCTTTTCCCCCTTTACAAACCCCAGCTAATCGATTAAACTAATGCCTAAGATGTCTCATATAAGACAAAAGGGTGGTGCCATGATCACAGAAAAAGACTTCGCCGATGCCTTGCCGATGATCCGCAACAGCGTGCTTTTCGATCCCTATGAGGGAAAAGGGCCGCCCGAGGAGGCAGCTCAAGCGGCTCAAGCTGCCCAGGCGGAAAGAGAATTAGAGTCCATGTTCCGGTTGCTGACTGAACAAGGCGAGATCAAATCCTATCAAAGCGGCGATTCCGTTGAAGGGGACAGCCTCGGCATCGTAATCGCCGGCCATGTGGTGATCACCAGCGAAGGGGAGCAGGACAAAGAAATCATCCTCAACATCGTCGGCCCTGCCGGCGTCTTCAGGGCAGCCACGATTTTCAGCCGGGTCCACACACCCCCCACTCGGATCCACGCCCGGGGCAAAACAAAGGTCCTGGTCATTCAAACGGAGCTGCTGGAGCACATGCTTTCCCGGAGCCCGATCCTGATGAGGAATTATATGGCTTTCCTGGCAGAGCGCATTACTTTCCTTAACAAAAAGATCCAGACCCTGGCCGGAGGCACTGTGGAAGACCGAATCCTGCTCTATTTAGGGGATCGTTTCAACCGGACCGGCAGCCAGACCATCGAATTGCCGATGAAGGTGGGCGAGCTGGCGGCTTCCCTGAACGTCAGCCGTGCCTCGTTTTATAGGGCCCTCGATGAATTGGAAGCCAAAGGGATCATCAAACGAAGCGGCAAAGTCATCACGATCGACATGCCGGAAACCCTCAGTAAAAATGCGGTCCTGGCGCCTCGCGCAAAAAAGGACCGGCAAAATAAACAAAATGGGAGCGATGAAAATTGAACACCAAAACAATGTCCAACCCGATTAAAAAAGTCGGAATTCTCATGGCGATCCTCATGATGACGTCCCTCTTTGCTGCCTGCGGAAACCAAAGCGCTGAACAGCCTGCCCCCCAGACCACCGCCGCCGCACAAACCCCTGCGGAAAAAGCCACGGTGCGGATCGCCACGTTAAAAGGCCCTACCGGCATGACCATGGTGCAGATGATGGACAATCAGGAAAAAGGCCTGGCCCAAAACAACTATGAGTTCAGCATTCTGGGAGCCCCTGACGAAGCGGTGGCGAAGCTTACTTCCGGCGAAGCCGACATCATTTGTGTGCCCACTAATCTGGCGGCCACGTTGTACGCTAAAACCCAGGGCAAAATCAAAATGACCAGCATCAACACCTTGGGTGTCATGTACGTGCTGCAGCGGGGCGACATCGACATCAAGAGCCTGGCGGACCTCAAAGGAAAAACGGTTTATTCCACCGGCCAGGGTTCCACCCCGGAATTTGTCCTGAATTATCTTCTGGAACAGAACGGTGTGGATCCCCAGAAGGATCTGACCATCGAATATAAGGCCGAGCACACGGAGCTGGCCACCCTCATGGCCAGCGGGAAAGTCGATATCGCCGTTTTGCCCCAGCCCTTTGTCACCTCCGTAATCGCAAAAAATCCGGACATCCATGTGGTACTGGATCTGACGGAGGAATGGGACAAGGTGGTGGGCGGCGACAAGCCCCTGGCCATGACCACCACCATTGTCAGCGCAAGCTTCCTGGAAACGCATGAAGCCGCCCTGCAGACCTTTATGGATGAGCTTAAAGTCTCTACAGAATTCACCAACCAAAACCTGGACGAGGCTGCCGCGCTGATCGAGAAATTCGGCATCATGCCGGCTGCAGTGGCAAAAGCTGCCATTCCCGAATGCAATATGGTATACTTGGAAGGTGCAGAAATGAAAACGGCCGCATCCAATTACCTGGATGTGATCGCCAAGGCGAATCCCAAATCCGTGGGAGGTCAAATGCCGGATGACAAGATCTACTACATCCGATAAAAACGATGCACAGCTTCATCAGAACCCACACAATGGTCCGGGGAAGTCCAAGGCTTCTCCGGGCTTTCCTATGGCCGCCCTGGGGCAAAAACTGCTGGTCTTTGCATTCTGGATCGGCCTTTGGGCAGCAGCCGGGATGGCCGTCGGACAGGAACTCCTGATCCCCGGGCCCGGGATCGTGTTTTCGCGCCTGTTGGCGCTGCTGGGCACAAAGCCTTTTTACTTCAGCATCTTTGCTTCGATGGGGCGGATCATGCTGGGCTTTCTTCTGGCGGTTGTGGCGGGAACCCTGCTGTCGGTCCTCACGGCGACCATCCCTTTTTTCAAACATTTGTTCTCCCCCCTGATCGGTATGATCAAAGCGACGCCGGTGGCTTCTTTCATTATTTTAGCGTTGGTTTGGCTGAGCTCGGAAGGGGTGGTGACCTTTGTGGCGTTTCTCATGGTCTTGCCGCTGGTGTGGGGAAACCTTTCCCAGGGGATTCGCGCCACGGACCGGCAGCTGCTGGAAATGAGTCGCATGTTCCGTTTCAGCCGCTGGAAGGTGGTCCGATACGTCTATATTCCATCGGTCATGCCGCATTTCGTTTCGGCGGTGACCACCGGCATCGGATTTGCCTGGAAATCCGGCATCGCCGCGGAAGTGCTGGGAACGCCGAAGGGTTCCGTAGGGCAGGCCCTGTACAATGCCAAAATCTATTTGGAAACGCCGGATCTTTTTGCCTGGACTTTGGTGGTCATCATCCTAAGCCTGATCATTGAGCGGGGCGTTCTCTGGTTCATCCATTGGACGGCAGCCCGGCTGTGATACAACCGTCAATGATTGGCAACAGAACGCAGTCCCAAGCGCATCCCATCCCACACAGACAGGAGTGCGGCCGATTGAGCATCGAACTGATCAGCATCCATAAATCCTACGATCATCAAATCATCCTGAAGGATTTCAGCCTGACTTTGCCGGATAAGGGCATTGTCTGCCTTCAGGGTCCTTCCGGCAGCGGCAAAACCACCTTGCTTCGCCTGCTGGCGGGGCTTGATGCGCCGGATTCCGGTGAAATCAAGGGCCTGCCGGTATCAAAAGCAGGGGCTCATGGGCCGAAAATCGCCATGGTGTTTCAAGAGGACCGGTTGCTGCCGTCCTTTTCGGCCCGCCGAAACATTGCCATCGTCAGCAAAGAGGCAGATCCGGATCGGCTGATGGAACGTCTGGGCATTTTGGATGCGGCGGATAAGCCGGTCCATGCCCTCAGCGGCGGCATGCAGCGCCGGGTCGCCCTGGCTCGGGCCATGGCTTACGGCGCCGATATTTATCTGTTGGATGAACCCTTCAAAGGCTTGGATCCGGCCACCAAGAAGCGGGTCATGGACCAGTTCAAACCCCTTGGCGAACGGGCCCTGGTCATTGTGGTGACCCATGACGCGGCGGAGGCAAACTATCTGGGAGGCACCACCATTGAATTGGCCGGTCCGCCGCTGCATCGAAAATAGATCGTTAAATGCTTGAAACCGGCACCAATATGGTATAAGATGGATATAATCAGGGAACATTCCTAAAAAGGATGCCTCTGGGCAGAATCATTTAAAACAGAAAGAGAGGGCTTCGAATGGATAAGGAACACAAATTTTTTATTTGCAGAAAATGCGGTAATCTTGTCGGTCTGATCAACAGCGGTGCGGGCGAGCTGGTCTGCTGCGGCGAGCCGATGGAAGAATTGGTGGCCAATACGGTTGAAGCCTCCCGTGAAAAACACCTGCCGGTGGTTTCGGTCAATGGCAATGAAGTGGCTGTCGAAGTGGGCAGTGTGGAGCATCCCATGGCCGATGAACATTTCATCATGTGGATCTACCTGCAAACCAAAAGTGGCGGACAGCGTAAAAAACTGGATCCGGGCATGAAACCCACCGCCACCTTCGCTTTGGCGGAGGATGAAGCAGTGGCGGCCTTTGCCTATTGCAATCTCCATGGATTATGGAAAACTGCGATTTAGTATTTGCATCTCATTGGACCATGTGGTAAAATATACTTTGATATCCAAAGAAGCTGCGTCTTTGCGCAGCTTCTTTTTAGTGAATGGCCCCCAAGGCCGAAAAACAACCAACCATGATGACCACTTTTTTTGGAGGAAGATTTAAAGAATGATCACTGTATCCAATCTAAGCCTGAATTTTAACGGCGAAAACTTATTTTCCAATGTCGATCTGAAGTTCACGCCGGGCAATTGCTATGGTGTGATCGGAGCCAATGGCGCCGGGAAATCCACCTTTTTGAGGATCCTTTCCGGTGAGCTGGAATCCACCACCGGCGATGTGTTCATCGGAGAGCATACACGGCTTTCCGTCCTGAAACAGGACCATTATGCCTATGATGATTTTTCTGTACTGGATACAATCGTCCAGGGGAATCCCCGGCTTTACGAAATCATGCAGCTGAAGGAAGAGCTCTATGCGAAGCCTGACTTCAACGATGAGGACGGCCTGATGGTGGCCCAGCTGGAAGGGGAGTTTTCCGAGCTGAATGGCTGGGAGGCGGACAGCGATGCCGGCCGCCTGATCCAGGGCCTCGGTCTGCCCATTGATCTGCTGGAAACCCAGATGGCAGGCCTCAAGGGCGACGAAAAGGTCAAGGTGCTGCTGGCCCAGGCCTTGTTTGGCAAGCCGGAAGTGATCCTGCTGGACGAACCCACCAACCATCTGGACATTGCGGCCATCAACTGGCTGGAAGATTTTCTTCTCAATTATGACGGGACCGTGATTGTGGTCTCCCATGACCGTCACTTCCTCAATGTGGTCTGCACCCATATTGTGGACATCGACTTTAACAAAATCAAGATGTATGTGGGCAACTACGAGTTCTGGTATGAATCCAGCCAGCTGATCCAAAAGATGATCAAGGACCAGAACAAAAAGAACGAAGAGAAAGCCAAAGAGCTGCAGAACTTCATCGCCCGGTTCTCTGCGAATAAATCCAAATCCAAACAGGCCACGTCCCGCAAAAAATTGCTGGATAAGCTCAGCATCGACGAGCTGCCGGCCTCTTCCCGCCGCTATCCCTTCTGCGGCTTCTCCATGGACCGGGAACCCGGCAAGGAGATCCTGACCGTGGAAGAGATCAGCAAAACCCTGGAAGGGGTCCAGGTTCTCAACGACGTTTCCTTCCGGGTCAATAAAGGCGACAAGATCGCCTTCGTCAGCGACAATGAAAACGCCATCACGGCCCTTTTCAGAATCCTGATGGAAGAGATCAAGCCGGATGCCGGAACCTTCAAATGGGGCGTCAGCACCACCCAGTCTTATTTTCCCAAGGACAATTCCGAATTTTTCAATGGCATTGACCTGAATCTTGTGGAATGGATGCGCCAGTTCTCCCAGGACCCCAGCGAGACCTATCTGCGAGGCTTCCTCGGACGCATGCTGTTTTCCGGAGACGACGTGTTCAAACCGGTCAAGGTCCTGTCCGGCGGCGAGAAGGTCCGCTGCATGCTGTCCCGCATGATGCTGAGGGGCTCCAATGTGCTGGTGCTGGACCAGCCCACCAACCATCTGGATCTGGAATCCATCACCGCCGTCAACGACGGGCTCATCGATTTCAAGGGCATTGTGCTCTTCACCTCCCACGACCATGAATTCATTCAAACTATCGCCAACCGGATCATCGAGCTAACGCCGGAGGGCATGAAAAACTACGATATGACGTATCAGGAATATCTGGCGACCAAGGGCCTTGACGACAGCGTGGCCTAAGCCAAGCCTTCATGAATCGCAGGCGCCGCAAGCCAAATGACTTGCGGCTTTTTTCGATGGAAGGATCCAATGAATTTTCCACAATCTGTTTACCAGGGGGCAGAATATGGTATAATAAATAGACGGAAAAATCAGAAAACAGACCCTTCACAACCATCCGGATGCTGAAAGGAGTGTGGAATGATGAAAAGAAGCGTGATTGCCTTGATTCTGGTATCGCTCATGGTGACGCTGCTGCCCCTCCAGGCGTTGGCCCTGAAACCGGAGGATATCGAGCCTCCGCTGACGGCAGCTCCTGTGAATTATCTCAATTTAGGGGATTCCATCGCCAATGGCTGGAGTGCCGATAAGGGGCAAAGCTATTTCGATCTCTTTTCCGATTACAAGCGGGTGGGCCCGTCGGTGGATCTCAGCGTTCCGGGCGCCACCACCGGAGATTTGCTGGATGCCCTTGAGACCCATCGATACCAGAATGCCATCCGACAGGCGGATGTGGTCATCATCAGCGTCGGCGGCAACAATCTCCTGCAGCCGATCCAGGACCGGGTGCAAGCCTATTTCTCCGCAGCGGGGCTGCAGCCGGACTTAATGGAACCGGAGGAGATCCAGGCTGCCATTGAAGCCATTGCTTTGGCCCGGTCCATGACGCCGGAGGCCGTTTGGACGGAGATGGCCAACACGCTAATCATGGAAGCTGCGACACCTGGCCAGCCGCTGAACACAGCCCTGGCCTATGGCGCTGCAACCTTTATGTCGGAATGGGGGCAGATCGGCGCAACGGTCCGTACCCTGAATCCGGACGCGCGCCTCATCGCCCTGACCTTGTACAACCCCTTCGAATTTGCCACGGTGCTGTACGGCTTGTTTGAGACTCTTGCCCCGGCCATGAATGGCGTTTTGTGGGCCTGGAGCGCCCAAGAAGATTGCGATCTGGCAGACGTGTACAGCGCCTTCCAGCCGGCGCCGGATGCCGTTGCCTTCAGCTTATCCTGGGGAACGGTCAATCTGGACATCCATCCCACCACCACCGGCCATTCCATTATTTTCAATGAATTGGCGTCCTTGGGAACGGTGGATGAATTCCAGCCGCCGAAAGCCAGCTGAGCGCATATTGATCGATAAGGCAAAAACGCAAGCCGTCCAGCAATACGGCTTGCGTTTTTTCAGCTTGAATGAAATATATTCGATGGATCAGGCGTAATCCTTGATGGAGATGTAGAGGGGCTTTCGTTCCTTGTAATAACAGAGATAATCGAAGCCACACTGACGGGCCATATGCACCGCCTGCAGGATCCCGCCGCCCACCGCCTGCGGCACATGGGCGTCGGAGCCCAGGGTCAGGGACTCGCCGCCCAGCTCCCGATATCGACGGATCCAGCGGACCTCCGGCATGGTATAGGGCGGATCTGCCCGCAGGCCGGAGGTGTTGAGCTCCAGCGCCATACCCCGGTCGGCCAGCAGCTGCACGACCGCTTCAAAATAATCATCCCATTGGGCAATGCGGAAAGGGCCTTTGTATTCCCTCATAATATAACGGAAGGGGTAGGAAAGATGGGCTGCGCTGTCAAACCCGCCCCAGCGGATGGTTTCCAGCAATTCGGCGAAATAGGCTTTCAGTTCAAACTCCACATCGATGGCGCCGGAATTGTAATCCATGCAATAGAAATCCTCCCGGCCTTGGACGATGTGGACGGAGCCGAGGATAAAGTCAAAGCGGTATTGGGAAAGGACGGATTGGGTCCGTTCCATATCCTGAAGGGGCTGGCCCAGTTCCAGACCGGTCAGGACTTCCATTCTGCCTTGATAGAAGGTTTTGGCCTTTTCCGTATCTTCGAAGGACCCAGCCAGGGTGGCCGCGGTATCTAAACGTTCGAAATCGTTGATTTCGCAATGGTCGGTGATGGCAAAGACCCCGATACCCAGCTTGGCTGCGGCAGCGCACATATCCTCCACCGGATATTCCGCGTCCATGGAGTGGCGGCTGTGGGTATGGATGTCCATAGGGATCAGGTTCATAGGGGACCTCCTGAATCAAAGATATAATCCATCATACCACGGATGGACGATGAAGAAAATGCCGTCGCTGCGTTAAAATCAGGTCAAAATTATTTACAGATCGTGAAAAAGGTGTCTTGACAAAACCAAGGCCGGCGGTTAATATATCCATATGCTTTATCACTTTATCAAGATAAAGAGCTAAAGCGATTGGGGTTACAGTGAATGGGAGGAATATCGTCATATGAAGACCTATCAACTGATCACGCCGAAAGGCACAAAGGATATCCTGCTGGAGGAATGTGAAGCGAAGCGCTGGATCGAGGCCAGGCTGCGCCAGGTGTACACCGGCTACGGGTACCATGAAGTAGTGACGCCCGGTATTGAATACCTGGATGTCTTTCAGGCCGGCGGCTGCAATACCGGCAGCGAGAATATGTTTAAGCTGATCGACAATGAGGGCAGGATCCTGGTGCTGCGGCCCGATTCCACGGCGCCGATTGCCCGGATGGTATCCACCCGCCTGAAGCACAGCGTTCGTCCGGTTCGATTGTTTTACAATCAGCGGGTCTATCGCCAAAAAGGAATGTATACCGGCAAGAGCACGGAGACCTCCCAGATGGGCATTGAACTGATCGGCGCCAACACCTCTAAAACGGACCTGGAGGTCATCGCCATGGCCGCGGAGGCTTTGGAAAGCTGCTGCAAACAGGAATACCGGATCGAGATCGGCCATTGCGGCTTTTTTGAAGCGCTGATTGGACGGCTGGAAGCGGATGACAACCAGAAAGAGCAGATCCGGCTGCTGATCGGTGCAAAAAACTATGCAGCCCTCAATGATTTGCTGGATACCCTGGACCAGGGAGAAACCGCGGCGGCCCTGAAGCTGCTGCCCCGCCTCTTCGGAGGGCAGGAGGTTTTCGAAGCAGCCGGCGAGATTTTCGAGGATGCCCAAACGAAAAAGATCCTGGACAACCTCCGCTGGATCTACTATTCTCTGATCCAAATGGGCTTGAAAAAATCCGTAATGCTTGACCTTGGCTTTGTGAACGATAATAATTATTATACCGGGGTGATTTTCCAGGGATACATCCAGGGCACCGGCGAAGCGGTTTTGTCCGGCGGGCGGTATGACCAGCTGCTGAGCCGGTTCGGCGACCCCATGCCCGCCATCGGCTTTGGCGTCAATGTGGACCGTTTGACCAAGCTGCGGCTGGCCCAGGGTCCCCAGGACGATTTGTCCGTGCCTCAGATCCTGGTCTACGGCGAGCCGGGGTATGAAGTTCTTTGTCTCCAATATGCCCAGACCCTGCGGCAGCAGCCGGGCATGATCGTGGAGAACGCCCTGCTGGGGAGCCGGGAAGAATGTCTGGCCTACGCTCAGAGCAAGGGCATATCCAAGCTCCACATTGTGGGGCAGACCATCGAAATCATCAGCGTGGAAACGGCGGGAGGTGCTCGCGGATGAAACCCTTAAGAATCGCGGTGGCCAAAGGCCGCCTGGAACAAAAGACCCTGGATCTGCTGGAGTTCATGGGCATGGATTGCTCCTGCGCTGCCGATAAAGGGCGTAAGCTGATCATCCCCATCGACGGCGGCAAGCTGGAGATGGTCCTGGCAAAAGCCCCCGACATCATCACCTATGTGGAGCATGGGGTTTGCGATATCGGGATCGTAGGGAAAGACACCATTATGGAATCCGGGCAATCCTTGTTTGAGGTGATGGATCTGGGCTTCGGAAAGTGCCGCATGGTGCTGGCGACTTACAAGGACAAGGATTTTTATAAGGGCTTTGCGGCAAAGACCGTGGCCACCAAATATCCAAACATCGCCCGCAATTATTTTGAAGCCAAGGGCATGGATGTGGATATTGTCAAAATTGAAGGGTCGGTGGAGCTGGCGCCCCTTCTGGATCTGGCGGACGGCATCGTGGACATTGTGGAAACCGGCAGCACCCTGAAAGCCAACGGGCTGGAAGAGAAGGAGGTCATCGCCCATTTGTCCGCACGCCTGATCGTTAACATTGCCAGTATGAAGATGCGCAAGGAAGAGATCCAAAGCTTCCTGAACCGCCTGGAGCTGGCCTTGAAGGGAGTGAAATAAACCATGAAAATGATCAAGACCGACGGGATCAAGGAAGCCGAGTTTATCAAGGCCTTAAAAAAGCGCGGACAGGAAACCGACCGCCAAGTGGTGGCCTTGGTCAGCCGGATCCTTCAGGAGGTCCAGGATGAAGGGGATGCGGCGGTTGACCGCTTCACCCTTGAGTTCGACGGCTGCCTGCCCATGACCCGCGAGGTGCCCCGGGATGTCCTGGAACAAGCCTTGGCGGAATTGCCCTATGAATTGGTGCAGGCCCTGGCGCTGGCGAAAAACAACATTGAAGATTTTCATCAGCGTCAAAGAAGGGAAAGCTTTATCGATACCAAGGAAAACGGCGTGATCCTGGGACAGCGTGTCCGAGGCTTGGAACGGGTGGGCATCTATGTGCCGGGCGGCCGGGCGGCTTATCCTTCCACCGTTCTGATGAATGCGATTCCCGCCAAAATCGCCGGGGTGAAGGAGATCATCATGGTGACGCCGCCTCAGAAAGACGGCCGGGCCAACCCGGCGGTGCTGGCGGCCGCGGTCCTGGCCGGTGTGGACCGGGTTTTCCTCATTGGCGGCGCGCAAGCCGTGGCGGCCCTGGCCCATGGCACCGAAACCATTCCCCGGGTGGACAAAATCGTGGGACCGGGCAACATCTATGTTGCCACCGCCAAGAAATTGCTTTTCGGCACAGTGGACATCGACATGATCGCCGGGCCCAGCGAGATCCTGATCCTGGCGGATGAAACCGCCAATCCGGCCTTTATCGCCGCGGATCTGATGTCCCAGGCGGAGCATGACCCCATGGCTTCCGCCATGCTGGTGACTTCCTCGAAAAACCTTGCGGGCAAGGTCCTGATGGAGATCGAACGGCAGCTGGCCGGCCTTGAGCGCAAAGACATCATCGAACAGTCCCTCCAGGATTACGGGGCGGTCTTTCTGACCCGGGACCTGGACGAAGGGATCCGGCTGGCCAACGAACTGGCGCCGGAGCATCTTGAAGTGATGCTCGACCATCCTCTGGAATACATCGGCAGGCTCCACAATGCCGGTTCGATCTTTCTGGGCAATTTTGCGCCGGAACCCCTGGGGGATTACTTTGCGGGGCCGAACCATGTGCTGCCCACCAGCTTTACCGCCCGTTTTTTCTCGCCTTTGTCGGTGGACAGCTTTATGAAACGATCCAGCTTCATTTATTACACTGAAGCGGCACTGAAGGAAGCCGGTCCGCATATCGTGGCGATCGCCAATGAAGAAGGCCTGACGGCCCATGCCAATACAATTTTGGTTCGCGGCTGCTGAAAGCCGGAAAGGAGCTTTGCTTTGACGTACCGTTTGAATGATAAGGTGACTCAATTGACCCCCTATGAACCGGGCACCGGTGAATTTTCAATCCGTTTGGATGCCAACGAATCCTTTCTTCAGATTCCTGAACATATTTTAGAGGAAATGAAGGACAACCTCGGAAAAATTGCCTTCAACCGGTATCCCGATCCCCTGGCAACGGAGTGCCTCCAGGCCTTTGCCAATGTCCACAACCTGAATGCGGACCATGTGACCGCCGGCAACGGCTCCGACGAACTGATCAGTGTGATCGTGGGGGGGCTGTTCCAAAAAGGGGATAAACTGCTGCTGGTGGATCCGGATTTCTCCATGTACGCCTTCTATGCCCATGTGGCGGAGCTGGAAGTGGTGCGGCTTTCGAAATCGAAGGACTACATCATCGATCCGGAGGACCTCGTTGAAACCGCCCTTCAAAACAACTGCAGGGGGATCCTGTTTTCCAATCCCTGCAATCCCACCTCCCAGGGAATGCCGCGGGAGGACTTGATCCGGGTCCTGGACCGTCTGCCGGATACGCTGGTCATCGCCGACGAAGCGTATATGGATTTCTGGGACCAGTCGGTGATGGATCTTGTGGAAGAATACCCCCAGCTGCTGGTGCTGAGAACCTGCTCAAAAGCCTTTGGCGCCGCGGCTTTGCGTCTGGGCTTCGCGGTGGCCGGGCCCATGATCACCACCGCCATCCGGAGCCTGAAGTCTCCCTACAATGTGAACAGCCTGACCCAGGCTGCGGCGGCGGCGCTGCTGCGGCATCCCCAGTGTCTGAAAAAGGGGCTTGCCAAGATCCTCGCCTCACGGGACGAACTTTATGGCCGTTTGCAGGAATTGAAAGACAGTCCACTCAATCAACAGCTGAAGATCGAGTACCTGCTCAAGCCAAAAACAAATTTTGTGCTGGTCCGATTCCACGATAACGTTGAAATATATGATATGCTTAAAGACAAGGGGATCCTGGTCCGCTGCTTCCCCAGATTTATGAGGATCACGGCAGGCAGCCCCGAAGAAAACCGGGCTTTGCTCCAAACCCTGATGAATTATGCGGAGGGATTGATATGAGAGAAGGGAAACTGGAACGGGTCACCAAAGAAACCTCGATCCAGGTCCGGCTGGATCTGGATGGTCCCGGAAAAGCGGAGGTCCGCACCGGCATCGGTTTTTTCGACCACATGCTGACGGCAATGGCGGTTCACGGCGGCTTTGATCTGACCTTGCAAGCCTCCGGAGATCTGCACGTGGACGGGCATCATACGGTGGAGGACTGCGGGATCGTTCTGGGCAAAGCCCTTGCCATGGCCCTTGAGGACAAAAGCGGATTATGCCGTTACGGGAGCTTCTGGCTTCCCATGGACGACGCGCTGGCTATGGCGGCGGTGGATGTCAGCGGCCGGCCGTTTCTGCACTTCAACGCCGACTTCCGCAATGAACGCATCGGCGAATTCGAAACCTGCCTCACACGGGAATTTTTCCAGGCGTTTGCTTTTAATGCAGGGATCACCCTTCACCTGAATGTGCTCTATGGGGAGAATGACCATCACAGGTGCGAGGCGATCTTCAAAGCGGCTGGCCACGCTCTGGAAGCGGCCGTGAAAAAGAATACGACCGGAGAAGTCTTATCGACAAAAGGAGTATTGGCATGATCATCTTACCGGCGATCGACATTCAGAACGGGCAGTGTGTCCGTTTATCCCAGGGGGATTTCAAGACGGTCGAACAAGTGGCCGCCGACCCTTTGGATACGGCCTTGTCCTTCCAGGAGGCCGGCGCCCAATGGCTGCATATGGTTGACCTGGACGGGGCCAGGCTGGGCAAACGGGTCAATGAGAGCATCTTTGCCGAAATCGTCAAAAACACGCAGCTGAAGGTCGAACTGGGCGGGGGCATCCGCGATATGGAAACCATCGAGGCCTATTTGGCCCTGGGAATCCAGCGGGTGGTCCTGGGAACTGCGGCGATCCGCAATCCGCAGCTGGTCCGGGAGGCTGCGACGCTATACGGGGACCGGGTCGCCGTGGGCATCGATGCCATGAACGGCAAGGTCAAGGTGGAGGGCTGGCTGGAAGACAGCGGCCAGGATTACCTGAGCCTGGCCAAAACCATGGAGGCCATGGGGATCCAATACCTGATCTTCACCGATATTTCGAAAGACGGTACCCTGGCGGGGCCGAATCTGGAACAGCTGCAGGCGATCCAAAAGGCGGTTTCCTGCAAAATTATCGCCAGCGGCGGCATCCGCAACCGGCAGGACATCATCCATCTCCGCAATTTGTCTTTATATGGTGCAATTTGCGGGAAATCCATCTACAAAGGGACCCTGGATCTCAAGGAAGCTTTGGCTGCCGCCCAGGGCGGGCCGGAGGAAGGGGGGCCTGAACATGTCTGAGACGGCCCAGCTTCAAGGGATTCCGCTGGAAACCTACTTTGCCAAGAGCCCGCTGATTCCGGCCATCATTGTCGAGGATACCTCAGGCGATGTTCTGATGCTGGCCTATATGAATCTGGAAAGCTTGAAAAAGACGCTGGAAACCGGCTACACCTGGTTTTACAGCCGATCCCGCCAGAGCCTGTGGAACAAAGGGGAAACCTCCGGCCATGTCCAGAAGGTGGTCAGCATCACCGGGGACTGCGACTGCGACACCCTGCTGATCCGTGTGCTCCAGACCGGACCGGCTTGCCATACCGGCAGCCGCAGCTGCTTTTTCAATAAGATCCTATAAATCCAACCGGGGAAGGCCGGGCCGTGACGTGAAGGCCCGGTCTTCTGATCCAACGGAGAAAGGACCAAACCATGAAGGATGTACTGAATGAATTGTACGGCGTGATCAAAGCACGGCAGGCACAACCCCAGGAAGGGTCTTATACCTGCTACCTGCTGGATAAAGGGCTGGACAAAATCCTGAAGAAATGCGGCGAGGAGTGCGCTGAAGTGATCATTGCCGCAAAAAATGAGGCGCCGCAGGAACTGGTGGGAGAGATCTGCGATCTGATGTACCATCTGCTTGTCTTGATGGTTTCAAAGGGTGTTCCTATGGAGAATGTGGCGGAGGAATTGGAAAAGCGCAGCCAGAAAATCGGAAACCTGAAGGAATTTCATCAAACAGACAAGCAGTCCTAGGACGCCTTCGAGAGACGGTCTCTCGAAGGCGGATAGGCTCCGTCGCCCTATTCCTCGCTGAAATTTGACAAAATTATGTTGATTATTGTAAATATCCATAAATACATGCTATAATACAGACGGTCTGTACTGCGCATGCTGAAATTCACCTGGCCTTGGTTGTTTCTTGTAAATACACTGAAGTATCTATGAGACGAACCAGGCCAGCTTTGATTTTTGGCCTTGGCATGTACACAATAAATTAAATGGGGGAGAAACGAATGAAGAAGATTTTAGCAGTACTGTTGTGTGTGTTGCTTTCCGTCGGGCTGTTTGCCGGCTGCGGAAGCAAAGCTGCAAGCAATGGAGGGACCGCTGCAGCAGATGATGTCATCAAGATCGGTGTTTTTGAACCCCTGACCGGCGGCAGCGCGGCCGGCGGCGAACTGGAAGTCGAAGGCATCAAGATTGCCAACCAGATGCATCCCGAGGTTTTGGGCAAAAAAGTCGAATTGATCATCGTTGACAACAAATCCGACAAAGCGGAAGCTGCCACGGCGGTCTCCCGTCTGATCGACCAGGGCGTCGCTTCCATCATCGGCTCCTGGGGCTCCGGGTACTCCATCGCGGCCGGCGACGTCATCAAGAAAGCCGAAATCACCGCGGTCGGCACTTCCTGCACCAATATGATGGTCACCAAGGGCAACGATTGGTACTTCCGCGTTTGCTTCATCGACCCCTTCCAGGGCAAGATCATGGCGAACTACGCCTTCAACAAACTGGGCGCCAAAACCGCTGCCATCGTCCAGGAAGTCAGCAACGACTATTCCGTCGGTCTGGCCAGCTACTTCAAGGATGAATTCATCCGTCTGACCGGCGACCAGAACTCCATCGTTGAAATCTCCAATTACAACACCGGTGACACGGACTTCTCCGGCATTCTGACCAACATCAAAGCCAAGAATCCGGATGTCATCTTTGCACCCGGCAACTTCACCGAAAGCGCCCAGGTTGTCAAACAGGGCAAGAAGCTGGGCATCACGGCCCCCTTCATTGGCGGAGACACCTGGGAAACCGATGAATTCATCAAGGTCGGCGGCGCGGATGTGGAAGGCTGCGTGTTCTCCACCTTCCTGTTCGACGAAAACGCGCCCCTCAATGATGAAGCTTCCAAGTTCATCGCTGAATACAAGAAAGCCTATCCGGACAAAGCCATCGCGGCTGTAACGGCCCTTGGCTACGATTCCTACATCTTCACCCTGGATGCCATCGCCCGGGCCGGCTCCACGGACCCCAAAGCCGTTCAGAAGGCCATGGCTGAAACCAAAGGCTTCGAAGGCATTACCGGCACCTTTGACATCACCGCCGACGGCGATGCGGACAAAGACATCGCCGCAATCAAAGAAGTGAAAGACGGACAGTTCGTCTTCAAGGAAACCTTCACGCTTCAATAGTCAAAAACGATCTGCCTGTACCTCCCTGCAGCGCCGGGGAGGTACAGGCATCTCTTGGGTTCAGCTCGATTTATTCAAAAACAACGATGCGAATAATTTGGCCTTCGGACTGATTAATATATGATTTTGTTGGCAAATGTCGAGTACAGGCCGGAAACGGACCGATGCAGCTTGAGAAGCGTCGATTGGATGGGAGCAGATTTGTATGGATCTACAAACTTTTTTTCAACACTTATCAAACGGGATATCATTGGGCAGCCTCTACGCCTTGATTGCCGTGGGCTACACGATGGTGTACGGCATCCTGCGCCTGATCAACTTTGCGCATGGCGACATTTTTATGATGGCGATGTATTTTTCCTTTTTCAGCATCACCTTGTTCCATCTGCCCTGGTTCGTTGCGATCCTTGCGGTGATCCTGGTAACCGCTTTGCTGGGGATGGTCATCGAAGCCACGGCTTACCGGCCGCTGCGCAACGCGCCGAAAACATCGATCCTGATATCGGCCATCGGTGTTTCTTTTTTGCTGGAAAATCTGGCGACGTATCTCTTTTCAGGCAAGCCGAAAAGCTTTCCTGAATTTACCTATATGACCAGCACGATCCAGCTGGGATCCGTTTCGGTCCAGAGGGTTTCTCTTTTGACGCCGGTGGTCACCCTGGCAGCGTTGGCCATTCTGCTTTATGTGATCAATAAAACCAAGCTGGGCATGGCCATGCGGGCCGTCTCCAAGGACTATGAAACGGCTCGGGTCATGGGCATCAAAATCAATCGGGTCATTGCCGCCACCTTCGCCATCGGTTCGGCCCTGGCAGCCATCGGCGCCATCATGTGGGGCATCAAATACATCCGTATCGAGCCGATGATGGGCGTCATGCCTGGTCTGAAATGCTTTATCGCAGCAGTCATTGGGGGCATCGGCAATCCGGTGGGCGCCGTTCTCGGCGGATTCATCCTGGGCATGGGTGAAGTCATGCTGGTTGCCTTCTTCAGTCAGATCACCGGCTGGAGGGACGCTTTTGCCTTTGTTGCGCTGATCCTTGTTCTGCTGATTCGGCCGACAGGCATCATGGGCGAGAAAACGACGGAGAAGGTGTGATCATGAAAAGAGAAATGAATAAAAAGAGAATCCTGTTAAATCTCATCCTGATCGCCGTCGCCGCTGCTTTTCTGATTTATGCGGATCAGAACATGAGCTTTTACAGCCTGCGGATCATCAATCTCTGTGCGGTTTATGCGATCATGGGTCTCTCCATGAACCTGATCAATGGCTTTACAGGGATGTTTTCCCTGGGCTCTGCCGGTTTCATGGCCATCGGCGCTTATGCGGTGGCAATTTTCACGGTGCCGGTCGCGGTACGATCCGAGGTGTTCTATTTGCAGCCGATGTGGCCGGTGATTGCCAACATCCATATGGGGTTTTTCCCGGCGATGATCCTTGGCGGCGTCCTTTCGGCGGTGGCCGCTTTTTTGATCGGGTTCCCGGTCCTGCGGTTAAAAGGCGACTATCTGGCCATTGCCACGCTGGGTTTTTCTGAAATCATCCGGATCGCCTTCACCAATCTCCAGACGGTGACCAACGGACCGCTGGGCATCAAGTACATCCCATCCTTTGACCATATCTGGTGGCCGGTCCTTACCGCGATCGTCGTCACCGTGTTCATGTTTTTACTGATCAAGTCCAGCTACGGCCGGGCATTCAAGGCGATCCGCGAAGATGAGATTGCCGCGGAGGCCATGGGCATCGGTCTGTTCAAGCACAGCATGCTTTCCTTTGTAATCAGCGGTTTCCTGGCCGGGATGGGCGGCGCTTTGATGGCCGGGATCCTGGGAACCATCGACCCGAAGCAGTTTCTGTTCACCTTGACCTACAATTTCCTCCTGATCATCGTTTTAGGAGGCATGGGCAGCATTTCAGGCACGCTGATCTCCTCGGTCATTGTCACCGCTGGCTTGGAATGGCTGCGTATCGCCGACGAACCTCTGACCCTGTTTGGGGTCAACATTCCCCTTTTCCGACCCGGCTTCCGCATGGTGGTTTTTTCGGTCCTACTGATGGTGATCGTGCTGTTCTTCAGCAAGGGGCTGATGGGGACGAAGGAGTTGTCATGGGAACTGATCGGGAACTGGTTTGAGCGGCAGAAAGCGCGCTTCAACAAAAAAGGGACTCCCCTCAAGGGAGGTGAATCCAAATGACCCAAACGAAGAAAGCGGCGGTGCCGGTTCTTGAAACCCAAAATATCCTTATGCGTTTCGGCGGGGTGGTGGCGGTCAATAATTTAAGCATCCAGGTCCATCAAGGCGAGATCGTCGCGCTGATCGGCCCCAATGGCGCCGGCAAGACAACCGCCTTCAACGTCATTACCGGCGTCTATACCCCCACGGAAGGCGGCGTTCTGCTGAAAGGTGAGCCCATTACCGGGCTGCTTCCCAACAAGATCACGCAAAAAGGCGTTGCACGGACCTTTCAGAACATACGTTTGTTCAAAAATCTCACAGTATACGAAAACATACTGATCGCCAAGCATCTTCGCTTTAAGGCGGACTTCATGTCGGCGACCCTGCAGCTTCCTCATGCCCGCCGAATGGAAAAACAGATGCATGCGGATACGGAGGCCTTGATCAACCGACTGGGGCTGCAGTCTGTCAAAAATGAGATCGCTTCCTCGCTGCCTTATGGTCAACAGCGTCGCCTGGAGATCGCACGGGCCCTGGCCACGGAACCGGAGCTGCTCCTGTTGGACGAACCGGCAGCGGGCATGAATCCTCAGGAGACCGACGAATTGACGGAATTCATCCGGGAAATCAAGGATGAGTACAAACTGACGATTTTCATGATCGAGCATCACATGGATCTGGTTATGGAAATCTCCGACCGTATCTACGTTCTGGATTTCGGGGTGCTGATCGCCGAAGGGACGCCGGATCAGGTCCAAAACAATCCCAAGGTCATCGAAGCCTATCTGGGGGTGGAAGAAGATGCTTAAAATCGAAGACCTCTACGTTTCCTATGGCGGCATCCAAGCGGTCAAGGGGATCAGCTTTGAAGTCAAGGACAATTCTATCGTGACCCTGATCGGCGCCAACGGCGCCGGAAAAAGCACGACCCTGCGGACCATCATGGGGCTGGTCAAGCTCCAATCCGGGAAAATCCTGTTGAATGACGAAGTGTTGGCAGCGACGGGCGAAAAAACGCTTGCTACCGAAGAAATCGTCAAGCACGGCGTGTCTCTGGTGCCGGAAGGACGAAGGATCTTTCCGAACCTGACGGTGCTGGAAAACCTGAAAATCGGCGCTTATCTGCGGACCGATGATCTGACCGAGGACCTGAAGCATATTTATGATTTGTTTCCGCGTCTGAAGGAACGGTCCTGGCAGCTGGCCGGCACCTTGTCCGGCGGCGAACAGCAGATGCTGGCTCTAGGCAGGGCGCTGATGTCAAGGCCCAAGCTGCTGATGATGGATGAGCCCTCCTTAGGACTGGCTCCCCTGGTTGTCAAATCCATTTTCGAGATCATCAAGGAGATTCATAAGCAAGGCGTAACGATCCTGTTGGTTGAGCAAAATGCCAACCAGGCGCTGAAAATTGCCGATGAAGGCTATGTCCTGGAGACCGGACGCATCACCATGCGAGGCACCGGCCGTGAGCTTCTCGAAAATGAAGCGGTCAAAGCTGCCTATTTGGGGAAAAAGAAAAAGTAGCACATGGCGCATAACTATGCATAAAAATGCAAGAATATTATTAACTGTCAAATAATGGGCGTTTGAAAGAAAAACTTTCAACGCCCATTATTTTCATGAAGATTTGACAATTTCAATCATGATTGAAGGTTTACGAGAATGTGTAATTATGAACAAATAATCGATGATATATTGACATTGTAACGGATTGAGAATATCATTAACTTAATCATAGATGAGTTCTGCTGATATAATTCTTATTATAAGCGCTTTAGCTCCATCTTTTTTGGGCGGATATGCGCTTGCTCTAAAAAGGAGGTGTTTTCCATGCTGGAATACGGAATATTAGGCTTCCTCAAAATGAAACCCCTGACCGGTTACGAACTGAAAAAGCTCTTTGATACCTCCGTTGGATACTTCTGGTGGGCAGAACAAAGTCAAATCTACATTACATTGAAAAAGATGGTCAAGGATGGCTTGGTTGAAATCATCCGTACCGAACCTTCCCGGGTTCTGGATAAGAAAATCTACGCTTTGACCTCCAAAGGGGAGGAAGCCCTCAGCACCTGGCTGAGCAGCGAGATCGAGGATGCGAATCTTAAATCCGCACCGATCCTGAAATGCTTTTTCCTGGGCGAGGGTGATCCCAAGCGCGGCCTTGAGCTGGTGAACAACTATCTGGAACGACAGAAAAACCTCCTGGAGTTCTACAAGAATACGGAGAACCGGTCCGGAGAGGATTACCGCGAGTTCTTGAACCTTGACCCGAATTCCAAAGAATACCGAATCAATGTTTTCACGGTCCGCTGGGCCATCCGCCGCACAGAAGCCACCATCGAATATCTCAAAGAACTTCGTGAAGAACTGAAATCCATGATCTGAACATAATACGCACAAAAGACCGGCAGTTCGATTCTGCCGGTCTTTTTAAAAAATGGAAGAAGACAGGCTATGCTCGTAAAAAGTTGCTTGCTGCTGATCGTAGCATCATTGGTCGTATGCAGTTATTTTGCTATTCCGATCCTGATTCCTTTGACCGGCGGCTTGCTGCTGCTGTGTGCGCTGGCCCGTATGACCGGCTTTCCAATGAAGGATATCGGCCGGATGCTCATCAGCCGCTTGGATCTTCCTCTCAAAGCCGGAGTCATCTTTCTTATGATCGGGATGATCACGGCGATGTGGCGGGCCAGCGGAACGATCCCCATGATCATCTATTTCGGTGCCCGTTATATTAAACCTGAGTTTTTCCTTCTGGCCTGCTTTTGGATTTGCGCCATCGTGTCCTTCTTGCTGGGCACCGCCTTCGGATCGGTTGGGACGATCGGCTTGACGCTGATCGTTATGGCCCGCGCCGGCGGCGTTGACCCGCTGATGGCGGCAGGGGCGATCATCTCCGGCTGTTTTGTGGGGGATCAATGTTCACCCATGTCCTCCACAACCAATATCATTGCGGTGTTGACCAAGACCTCACTGCATAAAAATGTTCTGCGTTTGCTGAAGGCGCTGGTGCTGCCTTTCTCGATCACCTCGGCCGTGTTTGCCGTCCTTTCACTCAGTCAGCCGCTTCAGCTGGTGGAAAGCCCTTTGAACGCCGAACTGGCCCGATTCTTTATGTTCAATGGCTGGGTCCTGCTGCCGGCCGGGATCGTCCTCCTGTTGATGCTGCTGAAAGTCAGCGCAAAGCATGCGATTCTTGTGAGCGCCCTGGCAGCGGCTTGGATCGCATGGCGGTTTCAGGGCCAGGCGCCGCTGGCTTTATTGAAACAGGCGTTTTTGGGCTATGAATTCATTCAGGACAGTCCGTTAAGGACAATTCTGCCCGGCGGCGGCGTGATCTCCATGGTCAACTCAGAAATCATCTTGATCGTCTCCACCATGTATGGCGGGATATTTTCGGGGACGGGCATGCTGTCTGACCTGGAAAATGGGATCCTTTGCCTTGCAGCCCGTTTCGGCCGGTCCGCGGCGGTCACTCTGGCGGCTCTGGCAACCTGTGCTTTTGCCGCATCCCAAGTGTTTGCGGTGATGCTGACCGAGCAGATCGCGGGCAAGCTTTTTAACAAAGACGATGGATTGGAACGGGAAGCCCTGGCGCTTGCGCTGGCCAGCACGGCCATGCTGATTTCATCCTCGGTTCCTTGGAATATTTGCAGCGCGGTCCCGGCAGCTATGCTGGGCGTTGGCAGCGGATATATTCCTTTCAATATCTATGCGGTCATGATCCCGGCTTGTTTTGCAGTCCGAGGGTATTTCCGGGAACGGAAGCAAAGGCTGGCCCTGAACCATGGATGGCCAGACGGAGAAAAAGGAGGAGAAGAAGATGGGGATGCTAAAGGAATTTAAGGAATTTGCAATGAAGGGAAACGTCCTTGACCTGGCCATCGGCGTGATCATCGGCGGCGCCTTCGGGAAGATCGTATCCTCTTTGGTCAATGACATCGTCATGCCGCTGATCAGCCTGCTGCTGGGCAACACCAACATCAGCGCTCTGGCCGTGACCCTGAAAGCGGCCCAGGGGGAAATCCCCGCGGTGGAGCTGCGCTACGGACTTTTTATCCAGAATATCATCGACTTCCTGCTCATCGCCTTATCGATCTTTATCATGATCCGAATGATTCAAAAGGCGAAGAAACCGGCGCCGGCAGCGCCCGCCGCACCGCCCGCCCCCAGTGAGGAAGCCGTCCTGCTGAAGGAGATCAAGACGCTGCTGGAAGACAAAATCAAATAGGCGACGGCTTGCCCGCGCTTTGACATAACCCATTTCAGCTTGACTTTGAAGCGCATCGGCGATATACTTTTTTAGAATTGAATAGTTGGGGTGCTGGTCTGCAGGCCGGCTGAGAGAGGGCATAACTGCCTTTAACCCGTGAACCTGATCCAGGTAATGCTGGCGGAGGGAGAAACCGAGTGTATATGACTCCATAAGTTTCCTGAAGCTTATGGAGTTTTTCTTCAATCCGGCGCATGGAGCCTTCATCAAGGTCCATTGGGCTGCCAAAATCAAAAGGGGGGATATTATGTACAATTGCAGTATTGCGATCCAGGTTCTGCCCGACGTCCGGGGCGAGGAAGTGATCCGCATCGTGGACGAGGTCATCGATTACATCAAAAGCTCCGGACTGAGCTATTATGTCGGTCCTTTTGAAACCACCATCGAGGGTGATTTCGACCAGCTCATGGACATCCTCAAGGCGTGTCAGATCATCTGCATCAAAGCCGGTGCGCCCAGCGTCATGTCCTATGTAAAAATTGCTTATAATCCGGGAACAGAGGGTGTGTGGACCATTGAAAAAAAGGTGGCAAAACATCATCAAGCTTAAGTGGCCGGCCATATTTTTAATGCTTGTCCTAATTGGCTGGCAAAGCCTTTCCGGCTTCGGAATCGTCCCGAGGCTGGTCTTGCCAACGCCGCTGCAAGTCGGCCGTGCGCTGTGCTCTGAGTTCGGCGTACTGATGGGCCATGCCCGGATCACGCTATGGGAAGCCTTTCTTGGCTTAAGTCTTGGCCTTTTCTTATCCTTCGTCCTGGCGATTGCCATGGAACGCTGGGAAGCGGTTTATGAGGGACTGTATCCCATCCTGGTCATCACACAAACCATTCCGGTCATCGCCATCGCGCCCTTATTGGTGCTGTGGATGGGCTACGGGATCGCGCCCAAGGTCACTCTGGTGGTGCTGGTTTGTTTCTTTCCTGTGGTGGTTGGCCTGCTGGATGGTTTCAAAACGGCTGACCGGGATGCCATCCATCTGCTGCATGCCATGGGAGCCAATCGCTGGCAGATCATGCGGCACATCAAAATGCCGGTGGCCATGCCCAGTTTTTTTGCCGGCCTGAAAATCGCCGTGGCTTATTCCTTCGTCGGCGCGGTGATCGCCGAATGGCTGGGAGGCAACGCCGGGCTGGGCGTCTATATGACCCGGGTCAAAAAGGCGTATGCCTTCGACAAAATGTTTGCGGTGATCTTGCTGATCATCCTGATCAGTCTTCTGCTGATGGGGCTGACCAAAATGATCGAGCGCCGGGTCATGCGATACAGAAATATTAAATAAGGATAAGGTGAATGACATGAAAAGAATGTTTAAAAAAACTGCGGTGCAGGTGTCGGCAGTCTTGCTGGCCGCATCGTTGATGGCCGGCTGCGGCCAGGCAGGACAGCCAGCGGATGCCGGAAAAACCGGGGAACCGGCAGCCCTCGAAAAGGTGACTATGGTCCTTGACTGGACACCGAATACAAACCATACAGGCCTTTATGTGGCCCAGGAGAAAGGCTATTACAAAGAAGCCGGCCTGGAAGTGGAAATCATTCAGCCGCCGGAGGGCGACGCCCTGCTGTTTGTCGGCACAGGGAAAGCACCCTTTTGCATTTCCTTCCAGGAAGCCATCGCCGCCGGCCTGGATCTGGAGGAACCTATGCCTGTGACGGCAGTTGCCGCCGTGGTCAACCACAACACCAGCGGGATTCTGTCTCTGAAGGAGAAGAACATTACCCGTTTCAAGGATATGGAAGGAAAAAGCTACGGAACCTGGGACATTCCGGTCTATGACGAGATCCTGAAGGACGTGGTCACCGCCGACGGCGGTGATTTCAGCAAGATCAAGATGGTCACCAACAACGCAACCGACACCGTCACGGCACTGCAGACGGATTTTGATGCGGTGTGGGTCTTCTATGGCTGGGATGGCATCATATCCAAGCTGAAAGGGCTGGATACCCATTATCTCCCCTTCGCCGATGGAAATCCCGTGATGGACTATTATACGCCGGTTATTGCCGCCAACAATCAGTTCCTGGCAGAGCATCCCGAAACTGCCCGCAAATTTATGGAGGCCACAGCCAAAGGATACGAATTTGCGGCAGCTGATCCTGAGGTAGCAGCCCAGATCCTTCTGAAAGCGGCTCCCGAAATCGGGGAAGAGGTAGCCAAAGCCAGCCAGGAATACCTGTCTGCCCAGTATATGGCAGAAGCGCCGGTCTGGGGCGTGATCGACCAGGCTCGCTGGGACAACTTCTTCAGCTGGATGTATGACAAAGGCCTGCTGAAGCACAAAATGGAACCGGCCGCCGGAATGGACAACCAGTATTTGCCGTCAGCGAAATAACCAGGAGGCATTCATGAAGCTGCAAGCCTGCCGAATCTGCCAAAGCTACCGGGGGACGCCTGTCATCCAGGATATCGACCTGGAAGTGGACGAAGGGGAGGTCGTGTCCCTGCTGGGCCCTTCCGGCGTCGGAAAGACCACCTTGTTCAATATCCTTTCCGGCATCGACACACCGGATTCAGGTCAAGTCCTGGTCGACGGGGAGGATATCACCGGCCGGGCCGGCAGGATCAGCTACATGCTGCAGAAGGATCTTCTGTTTGAGTATAAGACGGTGGTCGACAACATTGCGCTGCCTCTGGTCATCAAAGGGGAGAACAAGGTGACTGCCCGGGAAAAGGCCCTGGAGCACTTTGAGCAATTCGGCCTCCTTGGCACGGACAAGCTCTTCCCAAGCCAGCTGTCTGGCGGCATGCGCCAAAGGGCAGCCTTGCTTCGGACCTATCTTTTCTCCCATGATGTGACCCTCCTGGACGAGCCTTTCAGCAGTCTGGATGCCATCACAAAGCGGCAGCTTCACAAGTGGTATCTTGAAATCATCCACGCGCTTCAAATGGCGACGCTTTTGATCACCCATGACATCGACGAGGCGCTCCGTCTCTCGGACAGGATCTATCTGATGACCGGCAAGCCCGGACGCATCACGGATCAGGTGACGATTGAACGAAACGGCAAATCCGGCGAAGCCTTTGAAACCTCACCGGAATTTTTAGCTTATAAAAGCCGGATCATCAAAGCCCTTCAGTGCTGAAAACACCGGGGCTTCCCGCGGGGATGGCTCCGGCAACAAGAAATCCCATGAAACAGGCAAGGGGACGTTCCTCTTGCCTGTTTATTCATGTTATAATAGATCATCTATTTTTATGCAATTTGTTGCAGACAGGCTGGCCATGGAGCAAGCCTATTGCAGGATGAAGGAGCGCGGCCTGTGCTGACGATTCGTTGTCTGAAACTCAATGAGATGGTTTTTCCAATGGAATTGGCGGCCCGCGAAGGCTGGAACCCTGGTCTCTACGACGGGGTATCCTTTTATGAGGCGGATCCCGGCGGTTTTTTTCTCGCGGAACTGGACGGCGGGATGGCCGGCTGTATTTCAGCCGTCCGATACGGCGATCGTTTGGGCTACATCGGCGGCCACGTGGTTCTGCCGCCCTATCGGGGACGGGGGATCGGAGAAGCCTTATGGCAGCATGCCGTGGAACATCTCAAGGGCAGGGTGGCGGGCACCGATGGTTTGCCGGTCATGGAGAATTTTTATCAACGCTATGGTTTTATTCCCGAATATGGGATTTCCCGATATGCCGGAAAGCTGCTGGATCATGCGTGCCTGGGGATCGATGTGTACTCAGCCCTGGAGCTGGATCCCAAGGGGCTGATCGATTACGACCGCCGGATGTTCGGCTGTGTCCGTGAGACGTTTTTGTCAGCGTGGATCGGTCAGCCGGGCGTTGAAAGCGCCTGCTATGCGGACCAGGAGGGGATCAAAGGCTATGGCGTGATCCGGGCCTGCCGGCAGGGCTGCCGAGTCGGACCGCTGTTTGCAGATACCGAGGAGATCGCCCGGCGTCTTCTTTGCCATCTTGCCTGCAAGGCTGGGGAAGGCGCCTTGATGATCGATGTGCCGCATGCCAATCCGGCAGCGGTTGCTTTGGCAGAATCCTTCGGCATGGAACAGCTTTTCAGCCGACTGCGTTTATACAGCGGAGAGGGCCTGGAGCTCCCCGCTCGGAATATATACGGACTCACCACGTTGGACATCGGATAGAAAGGCGGCCATTTTTCATGGAACATATCTTCATCATCAATCCCATCGCCGGCAAGGGAAAGGCCGCCCGTTCCCTTCAGCGGAAGATCGAAGGGAGCATGGAGCCCCTTGGATGGCCTTATCAGATCTATGTGACCCAGGCGGCGGGCGATGCAAGGGATTTTGTGATCCGACGCTGCCGGATGCTGGAAGCCTCCGACCAGGTCGCCCATGGCATTGAGCCGGTCCGTCTTCGATTTTACGCCTGCGGCGGCGATGGCACCCTGAACGAAGTTGCCAGCGGCGCAGTCCGGTCTGGACGTGCCGACGTGTCGGTGACATCCTATCCCTGCGGGACAGGCAATGATTTTATCAAAAACTTTCCAAAGGCGGATTTTTCGGATATCCGCGCGCTGGTATCCGCTCGCGACCGGAAGATCGATCTGCTGCGCATCGATGACCATTATGCCGTCAACATCTGCAATATCGGCTTTGATGCGGAAATCGCCTACCATACCAATAAATTCAAGAAGCTTCCCCTGATTGACGGCAGCATGGCTTACACCATCGCTATTTTTTATTGTTTGATGAAAAAAACAAACTATCCCTTTGAACTCGAAGTGGATGGCAAAATTCTGAGGAATGCGTATCTTCTGGCGGTGATCGCCAACGGACAGTTCTATGGCGGCGCCTATAAGGCCGCGCCCTTCGCCAAGGTCTCCGATGGCAGGATGGATTTTGTCGGCGTTTTGAAAATGCCCCGATGGAAGATGCTCAGTGTCCTGCGCCTTTACAAAGAGGGCCTTCATTTAGCTTCTCCGAAGATCCGCCATCTGATTCAAAACGAGGCTTGCGGCAGCTTTATCCTGCGGTCCAAGGAACCGGTCCCTGTCTCCATTGACGGCGACATTTTTCAAGCCTCGGAGGTCCGCGCCGAGATCCTTCCCGGGATTCTGAATTTTGCAGTTCCCTCGACGGAAGGTCCGGATTGGAGGAGGGAAAACCGGGAAGGCGGGGATCCGATATGAGCGGCAACATCCTGGCCGCCGACATTGCGGTTGTGGGCGGCGGCGCGTCCGGCATCATGGCGGCTATCGCGGCAGCCCGAACCTTGCGGGAACATCCTGGAAAAGGCAAAGCTTCTGGAAGCGCGGCAGGACCCGGCTCAAAGACGTCCCGTGTGGTTGTTCTGGAACGCTGTGACCGGATCGGCCGAAAGCTCCTGGCCACTGGCAACGGACGCTGCAATTTCAGCAATGCCGGGATCGATGCATCCCTTTATCATTCGGCGCCCTGGGTCCGGCAAATCTATGGCCGGATCCCGCCCCCTCAGGTCCTGGAAATTTTTGAATCCATGGGTTTGCTGGCCCGGAGGGAAGAAAACCGGCTCTATCCTGCTTCTGGAACCGCCGCCTCGGTCCTGGATATTCTCAGGCTGGAAATGGACCATCTGCAAGTGGGGATCCACTGTGATTTTCCGGTCGCTTCGCTGAAGCCTGAAAACCATGGCTGGCTGGTGAAGGCTGCGGACGGACGGCAAGTCCAGGCGCGCCGCGTGATCATGGCCGCGGGAGGCAAAGCTTCCCCTCAGTTGGGCAGCGACGGCAGCGGCTTTGAGCTGATGAAAGCGCTGGGTCATGGGCTGCGCCCGACGGAAGCCGCCTTGACCGGTTTAAAATGCCCCTCTGGCGACCTCAAGGCACTCGGCTTAAAATCCCTCAACGGCATCCGATTGCAGGCCAAAGCGGATTGGTATCGGAAAACGGCGCGTCAAAGCCCGGGCATGGCGCTTGTCGCCAGCGAAACCGGGGAGATCTTGTTTCGCGAATACGGACTGTCCGGAATCGCGATTTTTCAGCTGTCCCGCTGGCCGGGACCGGGCGAGATCCGTTTGGACCTGTTTCCGGAAATGGACAGGGAGGCGCTGCTGCAGCGTTTGGTCCAGATGCGCCGCGAATTGGGCTGGAGAAACCGGGGGGATTTGCTGGCCGGCATGCTCCATAAACGGGTCAGTCAGGCGGTATTGCAGTATGCGGGCATTGATACAAAAGGAAAGTCGGAAGACTTTTCAGATCGGGAATTGGGACACCTGGCCGATGTGCTGAAATCCTGGCGTTTCCCCATCGCGGGCAGCACCGGCTGGCCGCAGGCCCAAATCACATTAGGCGGCTTATTGGTCAGGGACTTTGATCCGGCCACTCTGGAATCACGGATCGTCCCCGGAATGTATGCCGCAGGGGAGATCCTGGATGTGGATGGTCCATGCGGCGGCTTTAATCTGCATTGGGCCTGGGCTTCCGGCTGGCTGGCCGGGACCCGTTCGGCGCTGAGTCTTTGACTCATTATGAATACCCCCGCATCGTGGGGGGCGACAAGGATGGTTGTATGCTTCAGATCAACAATCTTAAATTGAATCTTGAGGGCTTGCCGGAGCAGGAAATGGCCCGCCTCCGAGACAAGACCGCCAAGGTGCTGCGGCTGCCTGTCCGGCAGACGGAATCCTTGGCCATTGTCAAAAAGTCGGTGGATGCCCGGGACAAAGACCGGGTCTTCCTGGTCTACTCGGTCCGGCTGCGGCTGCCGCCGGCTATGGAATCGAAAATCATAAGCCGCAAGATCAAAGACGTAGCCGTCGTTCCCGCAGAGGGCGAAGGCGCCTTGCCGGGCAAGCTTGAAAAATCCCGCGCCGGCTGCAAAGGTCCGGAGAAAAGCCAATTCCGGCCGGTGGTTGTGGGCAGCGGTCCGGCCGGCATGTTTGCCGCATTGGCCCTTGCAGAAGCCGGATGGCGGCCGATCGTTCTGGAACGGGGCCGGGCGGTGGCGCAGCGTGTGCAGGATGTGGCAAAATTTTGGGAACAGGGCACTCTGGATCCCGAATCCAACGTCCAGTTCGGCGAAGGCGGCGCCGGAACGTTTTCGGACGGCAAACTGACCACAGGCATCAAAGACAGCCGCTGTCAGCGGGTTCTGCAGGCGTTTGCGGATGCCGGGGCGCCGCCGGAGATCCAGTATCAGGCGAAGCCGCATATCGGGACCGACCAGCTGCGCAGAGCGGTCACTAACCTTCGGAAAGCCATTGAAGCCCTTGGCGGAGAGTACCGTTTCGGGCACAAAATGACCGGCATCCATTCGGATGCCGGCCGGTTGAGCGGAATACGGGTTGAAAGGGCGGCAGGAGACGCCTATGATCTGCCGGTCCGTCAGCTGATCCTGGCGGTGGGGCACAGTGCCAGGGATACCTTTGCCATGCTGGCGGCTGCCGGGATCCCGATGGAAGCGAAAGCCTTTTCTATCGGCGTTCGGATCGAACATCCCCAGCGCCTGATCGATGAGCGCCAATACGGCCGGTTCGCCGGCCATCCGGCCTTGGGCGCCGCCGATTATAAGCTGGCCATTCATCTGCCTGGAGGGCGTTCAGTGTATACCTTTTGCATGTGCCCCGGCGGGCAGGTTGTGGCCGCCGCGTCCGAAGCGGAAGGCGTCGTGACCAATGGCATGAGTTATTATGACCGTGACGGCGGCAATGCCAACAGCGCGCTGCTGGTGGGTGTCACGCCGGAGGATTTTCCAAGCAAAGGCCCGCTGGCCGGGGTGGAATTCCAGCGTATGTATGAACGCAAGGCTTTTGAGCTGGCCGGAAAAACCTATCGGGCGCCCGCCCAAAAGACGGGGGACTTCCTGGAGGGCCGGATCGGCGAGGATCTGGGTCCTTGGACGACGACCTATGAACCGGGGGTAGAGCCTGCCGATCTGAGGGGATGCCTGCCGAAGTTTGTGGTGGAGGCTTTACGGGAAGCCCTGCCCTTGCTGGACCGGAAGCTGAAAGGTTTTGCGCACCCTGACGGGATCATGACCGGGGTTGAAACCCGGTCCTCGTCGCCTGTAAGAATCCTGCGGGACGGAACCTTCCAATCCGCCCTGCTGGGGTTGTACCCCTGCGGAGAAGGGGCTGGGTATGCCGGAGGGATCATGTCTGCGGCAACGGACGGCCTCCGCTGTGCCGAAGCGCTTATGGCCTGCGAGGATGTGTGACTGGACAGCAGCTTAGAGATCAGTCTTTATCCTCAGCCAGGTTTTCCAGAGGACGGATCCGGTGGAAGGCCTTGACAAAAATCAAGCCGATAAGGATGCCGAACACCCCTTGAAGCAGATTGAAGGGCAGCATTCCTAGGGCGGCCTCTTTATAAAGAAACCAATCATAAACCAGGTAGCCGAAGGCCATCCACAATTCACAAAGGACGTAGACGACCGTTAAAAAGATATAGGGATGTTTGATGTCCCGCAGCTGCATGGAAAAATAGCCGGCAGCCCATCCCATCACGCCTTTGATCAGAAAGGTGACCGGCGCATAGATCAAATAGCCGGAAAACACATCGGCCATGGCGGAACCCACGGCGGCCGGCATGGCCGCATAGGGGCCAATGATCATGGCGGCGACAAAAATGAGGCCATCTCCCAGATGGACATAGCCGAAAAGGATGGGAAACTTGAGCAGGGCAGAGGCCAGAGCAATCGCGGCGGTCATCAGGCTGACGTAGGCGATCATTTTCGGAGAGTCCGGGTGTTTCATTGCATCGTCCCCCTTTCAATACCCGATTCCATCAGGAGTATCTAAAATCAGCATAGCACAATTTACCGAAGTTGTGCAGATAGGAGATAGGATACGTGAGTGCAGTCATCGCGATTTTATTGTCCGGCTATGCAGGATATTATGTGTTTTTGAAATTAAAATTGCCATCCCCTCAAATTCTGGGCCCCCTGACCTTAACGGCCATTGCCAATCTGGCGGGCTGGATGGACATGGCGCTGCCCGCCTGGGCACCCATGTTTTTTACCATTGGCGTCGCGATCAGTGTAACTCAGAATTTCGACCTGAAATTCAAAGGGATTTTCAGGTCTTTGTTCATTGTGATTCTATATTCTCTAGGCGTTGGCATGGCAGCCTTTTACTGGCTGTCTTTCAGCGGGATGTCCCCCCAGACGGCCTATTTCTCTGCCATGCCGGGCGGCGGCGCCGACCTTGCGCTGATCTCCATGGGATTTCCGGGTGCTGACCCATTCAGAGTTGTCATATACCAGACCATCCGTTTTTTTGCAGTGGTTGTCCTGTACCCGATCCTGCTGCGCTGGCTGATCGCTCAGAAGCAAAAAGGCGGTCTGATCGGCAGGCGGATGAAGGGACCGGTCAATCTTGCGGACAAGGAATCGCTGGATGCGCTTGTCTTGTATGGGGGGCCCCTGAGGCCTGCCCCTCTGTACAAACCGTTGACTGCCCCGGCCAATGACAGTCTGGTTTGCGGGATTTTAGGGATTGGTTTTTTATTTGCCCTTGGTTTCAAGGCCATTCATTTTGCCGGCGGCAATTACCTGGGCGGCATGGCTGCAACCATTCTGGTCCTGAGCGTTATGAAAAAGAAATTCGGAGTCAAACCGACCATGGACCGGCATACCTCAACTTTTTTCAAAGTCGCCTCCTGCAGCATCATCGGCATGCAAGTGACCTGGGACAGCATTCGGGCTTTTGCCAGTGAATGGCCGGCTTTGATCATCATGAACCTGATCATCATCTTGAGCTGTCTCCTGCTGGGCTGGGTGTTTTACAGGCTGGGCTGGGGCGATTTTGTGACCTGCATGCTGGAAACCGCGCCCAGCGGCGTGCTTCCCATGACGGTTCTGGCGGAGGAAATGAAAGGGGATGTGGTGCGCATCGCCTTGTTCCAGCTGGTGCGGATCCTGGCCATCGTCATGGCCGCGCCGCTCCTGGGGCCTTACCTGCTTTTCTGAGAATCTGTTTGACTTTTTATGATTCTGGACTTATACTCTTTTATGTATAATCCATAGGGGCCATGAGCGGGACATACGCTGCCAAAGCCGCCTTCAGAGAGACGCCATCGGCGTCCGTACCCTTGAATCGCAGGGGGCCGGCGCCGGCTGAAATTGACGTCAGGCAGGGGGGACAGCGCACCACCCGGGAGCCTTCCGCCGAAAGACGGACGCCGGCTGCGTTAAAAGCCACCAAGCGAGAGCAGGGGGGCTGCGGCATCGGCTGGCCTGGCGCTTTCGGAATTAGGGTGGAACCACGGGCATCATGCTCGTCCCTGCGAACAGCAGTGACGGGCTTTTTTTATGGCCGCAGCGCGTGATCGCCAACGGTCAATTCAAGATTTGGAGGGAAAACATCATGTCCATACGTATTCAATATAACAAAGACCAATCCGTGCATGCGTTTGAAGCGGGGATCACTCTGGCGGCCATCGCGGAGGTCATCGACAAATCCTTCAGAAAGTCCGCGCTCAGCGGCGCGATCAACGGCAAGGTCGTCGACCTGTCCACCCCGGTCATGCAGGATGCGGAGATCGATCTGTTCACCTTTGAAGACAACAAAGGAAAGGACACCTATCGGCATACCTGCTCCCACGTGATGGCCCAGGCGGTCAAGCGCCTGTATCCCGATACCAAAATTGCCATCGGGCCGGCCATTGCCGACGGTTTTTATTATGACTTCGATCCTGTCAAACCCTTTACACCCGAGAATCTTGAAGAAATCACCAAAGAGATGGAAAAAATCATCCGTGAAAACCTGCCCCTCAAGCGGTTTGAGCTGCCCAGGGACGAAGCGATCCGTTTCTTCCAGGAGAAGGGCGAAAGCTACAAGGTCGAGCTGATCGAGGACCTGCCGGAAGATGCCATCATCAGCTGCTACCAGCAGGGCGAGTTTGTCGACCTATGCGCCGGCCCTCATGCGCCTTCCACCGGTTACATCAAAGCATTCAAATTAATGTCCATTGCAGGTGCCTATTGGCGGGGCAGTGAGAAAAACAAAATGCTGCAGCGCATCTATGCAACCTCCTTCTGGAGCAAACAGGAGTTGCAGGAACACCTGAACCGGCTTGAAGAGGCCAAGCGGCGCGACCATCGCAAGCTGGGCCAGGAGCTGAAACTCTTCACCATCATGGACGAGGGCCCCGGTTTTCCTTTCTTTTATCCGAAAGGCATGATCCTGCGCAATGAGCTGATGGGCTATTGGCGGGAGCTCCATAAGAAGTGGGGTTACGAGGAGATCATGACCCCCATCATCCTGAACCGCCAATTGTGGGAGCGTTCCGGACATTGGTTCACTTACAAGGAAAATATGTACACCACCATCATTGATGAAGAAGATTACGCCATCAAACCCATGAACTGTCCCGGTGCCTTGCTGGTTTACAACAGCGAGATGCACAGCTACCGCGACTTCCCGATCCGCATGGGTGAAATGGGCCTGGTCCACCGCCATGAGCTTTCCGGGGCCCTGCACGGTTTGATGCGCGTCCGATGCTTTACCCAGGACGACGCCCACATCTACATGCTGCCTGAACAGATCACCGGGGAGATCAAAGGGGTCATTTCTCTGATCGATACGATTTACTCCCAATTCGGCTTCAAATATCGGGTCGAGTTGTCCACCATGCCGGAAAAACACATCGGTGAAAAAGAAACCTGGGATATGGCCACGGATATGCTGGAACAAGCCTTAAAAGAAATCGGCATGAAATATGCTATCAATCCGGGCGACGGCGCTTTTTACGGCCCGAAAATCGATTTCCATCTGGAAGACTCCATTGGCCGGACCTGGCAGTGCGGCACGATCCAATTGGATTTCCAGCTGCCTGAGCGTTTCGACTTGACCTATGTGGGAGAAGACGGGGAAAAACACCGTCCGGTCATGATCCATCGGGTGGCCTTTGGCAGCATCGAACGATTCATTGCCATTCTGACCGAACATTTCGCCGGCGCATTCCCCGCCTGGCTGTCTCCGGTCCAGGTCAAGGTGCTCCCCATCACGGACCGTCAGCACGCCTATGCCAAATTCCTTGCCGATGACCTGAAGGAAGCGGGCATCCGGGTGGAGCTGGACGATCGCAATGAAAAAATCGGTTATAAGATCCGGGCTGCTCAGCTGGAAAAGGTGCCTTATATGCTGATCGTCGGCGACAAGGAGCAGGAGCAGGGCGCGGTGGCACTCCGAGTCCGGGGCAAGGGAGATCAGGGCGTGACCAATTTCCTGGGCTTCAAACGGCAAATTCTTGAAGAAATCAAAGAAAAACGCAATATGTAGGTTGACAATCCATGATGTTATTGTTAAACTGAAAAAGTACAATTTTTCAAGAAGAAGCCATCCGCTTCTCACCTTGCGAACAATCGTCAAGGTTATTATAAATTGCTTGTCGATCCAAGTGATTTCTGAAGCGGAGGCGTAAGCTCCGCTTCTTTTTTTCTAGGGTTGTATTGTATTGTTTTCGATTATGGTATGGAGGTGAAAGATATTAGTAAAGATGGATTACGGGTCAATGAAGAAATCAGGACCCGGGAAATTCGCCTGGTCAGTGATGACGGCGAACAATTAGGGATCATGTCACCCAGGGATGCGCTGAAGATCGCGATGGAAAAAGGACTTGATCTGGTCGAAGTGGCGCCGGCTGCCAAGCCGCCGGTTTGTAAAATCATGGACATCGGCCGCTACAAGTACGAACAGAGCAAACGGGATCGCGAGGCGCGCAAAAAGCAACATGTGGTCAGCGTGAAGGAAGTCAAGCTGCGTCCGAATATTGAGGACAATGACTTTAATACAAAAGTTCGCAATGCGATCCGTTTTCTTGAGGATGGAGATAAAGTCAAAGTAACGATCATGTTCCGGGGCCGAGAAATGTCCCATCCCGAGTTGGGCAGGGAGCTTCTGGACCGGGTTGCCGAAGTCGTCAAAGACATCGGCAGCTTGGAGAGGGGCGCAAAACTTGAAGGAAAAAATATGAGCATGATCATATCCCCTAAACAAAGCTAAGAGAGGAGGCAACCTAAATGCCTAAAATGAAAACTCACCGGGGAGCCGCAAAGCGTTTCGGCAAAACCGGTTCCGGAAAAATCAAACGCAGCCATGCCTTTACCAGCCACATTCTGACCAAGAAGAGTCAGAAGAGAAAGCGTAACCTGAGAAAAGCCGCCGTGATGACCAAAGGTGATGCAGCCCGTATTGTCCAGCTGATTCCTTACAAATAAATAAAACAGGAGGATACAACCCATGACCAGAGTAAAAGGGGGCTTCAGAGCCCATAACCGACATAAAAAGATTCTGAAATTGGCTCGTGGTTATCGCGGTGCCAAATCCAAGCTTTACCGCCCGGCGCACGAGCAGGTCATGCATTCGCTGGCCTATTCCTTTGCACACCGCAAAGACCGCAAAAATGATTTCCGCAAACTGTGGATCGCCCGCATTAATGCGGCTTCCCGCAGCAACGGATTGTCCTACAGCCGCTTTATTTACGGCCTGAACAAAGCCGGCGTTGCCGTCAACCGGAAAATCCTTTCCGAAATGGCGATCCATGATCCGGCCGCTTTCGTTCAGTTGATCCAGCTGGCCAAAGCGAATCTGTAGTCCGCAATGCGAGCCGCCTCGGTGACGAGGCGGCTTTTTTCGAAAGGGGACGTCATGGAAATCATAACTTCGACGCAGAATCAATGGGTTTCCGAAGCAAGAAAACTGCATCAGAAAAAGTATCGGGATGCTCAGGGACTGTTTCTGGCCGAAGGGCTGCGCCTGACGGAGGAAGCCTTAAAAAAGGGCAGGCTGCATCAGGTCTTTTATCATGAGTCCATGGCCGCCACCGAAAGGGGATTGGCCTTGCTGAAAGGTTTGGCCGCAAAAACACCGCACATCCTTCAAGTGACTTCGAGAGTGCTGGAGTCCATCGCTGAAACCGAAACACCTCAGGGGATCGTGGCGGTGGCTAGGCAGGCGTCGATGTCCTTGAACGGCTTTTCTCCTCAGGGAAAAGGACCCCTGGTGGTTCTGGACAGCTTGCAGGATCCCGGCAACTTGGGGACGATCCTGCGCACCCTATGGGCTGCTGGCGGGGAAGGACTGCTCTGTCTTTCGGGCACCGCAGATCCCTACAACAGCAAAGCGGTACGAGCCTCCATGGGGGCTGTGTTCAGCATCCCGATCCTGATCGGACTGAAATGGCCCGAGGTGTGCCGATGGGCAGACCAACAGGGTTATATGACGGTGGCCGGCGCCCTTGACCAAGCCATGGACTACAGAAAGGTTCCCTGGCAGGAGAAAACCGTTCTTTGCATCGGCAATGAAGGCCGAGGCTTCCTGGAGATCCCGGAGGAAGAGATCCGTTACAAGGCCAAGATACCTCTTTCAGGGGAGGCTGAATCCCTGAACGCCGCCGTGGCGGCCGGGATTTTACTGTATGAGTCTGTACGGAACAGGCCGGTTGTGCTATAATCAGTCCAGCTGAAATTCTAAGTTTCATGCATTCCCTGCATAATTTCATAACAAAGACAGAGAACGGGAGCTGCACCAAAGGGTGGTTTTCGACAGGGAGCAAAGGCGCGACTGAGACCTTTGCGCTGACCGCCGGCTGCAGGTTCGCCCGGGAGTTGCCTTTTTGAGGCGCCGCTTCATGGCTTCATGAAGCAGGATGCTTAGAAAAGGACGGTTGCCATCGTTATTGGTTTGAGAGAGCTGCAGGACTGCAGCTAATCAGGGTGGTACCGCGGAAGAGGCTTTCGTCCCTAGTTGGATGAGGCCTCATTTTTTATGGATAAAACGACCGAATGAAATCAAGGAGGACCTTTGAATGCGAGAAGAATTGATCGAATTGAGACAATCCGCTTTATCTCATCTGGAAACCTGCGACAGTCTGGAGGCCCTGAATGAATTCAGGCTTTTGTACATGGGTAAAAAAGGCAAGCTTACCCTGATTTTGCGGAACATGGGACAGCTTTCTGCGGAAGAACGGCCGGTGATGGGGCAGCAGGTCAACGAGATCCGGGATGAACTGGAATCGGCGATCAGTCAGCGGACGTCTGAATTGAAGGCCAAAGAAATTGAAAAGCAAATCGCTTCGGAGAAAATCGACATCACGCTGCCGGGACGGCAGCGTGCCGCCGGCGGTCGGCATCCCCTATATGCGGTGCTGGATGAAATGGAAGAGATCTTTATGGGCATGGGCTTTTCGGTGGCGGAAGGTTACGAGGTGGAAACCGATTATTATAATTTTGAAGCCATGAACCTGCCGAAAGACCACCCTGCCCGGGATATGCAGGATTCCTTCTATATTACCAACGAAATCTTGCTGCGGACCCATACCTCACCCACCCAGACCCGGGTCATGGAAACCATGTGCCCCCTGCTGCCGGTGAAGGTGGTGATCCCCGGTAAAGTTTACCGCAGGGATGACGATGCAACCCACTCCCCGATGTTTCATCAGCTGGAAGGCTTGGTGGTGGATAAACACATCCGTTTCTCCGACTTAAAAGGAACGCTCCTCGAATTTGTCAAGAAATTCTACGGTGAAAACCAGAAGATCCGGCTCCGCCCCAGCTATTTCCCGTTTACGGAACCCAGCGCCGAGGTGGACATCTGCTGTGTCATGTGCGGCGGCAAAGGCTGCCGGACCTGTAAAGGCACCGGATGGCTGGAGGTTCTTGGCGCCGGCATGGTCCACCCGAAAGTCCTGGAAATGGGCGGCTATGACCCCAAGGAAGTAACCGGCTTTGCCTTTGGAATGGGCGTCGAACGTTTGGCCATGCTGAAATATGGTGTGGATGACCTGCGGCTGTTCTTCGAAAATGACATTCGTTTCCTTCGACAGTTTTAAGAATACATTGAACATACAGGAGGGTTTATCATGCGAGTATCCTGGAAATGGCTGAAAGAATTGGTTGATTTGAATATGACCGCCGAAGCAGCGGCAGCGCGCCTGACCGAGGCGGGGCTTGAAGTCGAAGGGCTGGATCCTTTGAACAAAGGCATTCAGCAGGTGGTGACGGGGAAGATCCTGGAGGTCCTGCCTCATCCGGAAGCGAAAAAACTGGTGGTCACCAAGGTGGACGCCGGACAGGACAAGCCCCTGACCATTGTCACCGGGGCGCCCAACGTCCAGGCTGGACAAGCCGTGGCGGTGGCGCTGGTGGGGGCCAAGCTGCCCAACGACCTCCACCCGGACATCCAGCTGACCACCCTGCGTGGTGTTTTGTCCGAAGGGATGATGTGCGGTGCCGATGAGCTGGGCATGGATGTCAGCAAACTGGGACCGGAAGAGAAGGAAGGGTTGTACCCTCTTCCGGAGGATACCCACCCGGGCCAGGACATCGTACCGTTTTTAGGACTGGATGACATCGTGCTGGACATCGGCTTGACGCCGAATCGTTCGGATTGCATGGGCATGATCAATGTGGCTCGGGAGGCCTCGGCCTTGACAGGCGCACCGCTGACGCTGCCGGAGGTTCCGGCTTCTTCTGAAGGGGGACGCTGTGCTGAGCTGGCCACGGTAAAAATCAACGAAGCAGGCCTGTGCAGCCGGTTTGGAGCCCGGATGGCGGAAAATATCAAAGTCGGCCCTTCGCCCCTTTGGCTGAAACAGCGACTGAATGCCATGGGTATGCGCTCTATCAACAATTTGGTGGATATTTCTAATTTGGTTATGCTGGAAACCAACCAGCCGCTGCATTTCTTCGATTATGACCGGCTGGCGGGCCAAGGCGTCCATGTACGCCGGGCCAAAGCCGGCGAAACCATTGAAACCTTGGATGGACAGGTTCGCATGCTGACCGAGGAGATGACCCTGGTGGCCGATGATGCGGGCGGTGTGGCCATCGCCGGCGTCATGGGGGGGAGCCGGACCGAAGTGACGCCGGAAACCAAGCGTATTCTGATCGAAGCCGCCAGCTGGGACGGCGTGCGTACCCGGCGCACGACCCAAGCGTTGGGACTTCGTTCTGAGGCTTCCATGCGCTTTGAGAAGGAAGTGGACAGCACCAGCATCATCCAGGTTCTGGACCGGGCGGTTCAGTTGATTGAAGCCTTGGGCGCGGGAACCGGCGTGGAAGGCCATTTGAACGTATGTTCGAAGGCCGATAAGCTGCCTCAGACACGGGTCCGCCTGGATAAGATCAACTTTGTTCTGGGCACGCGCCTGGACCATGACACCGTTGAAAAAATCTGGAAAGCCCTGAGGATCCGGATCGTGGAAGACTTCGGGGATTCCTGGATCCTTGAATCCCCGTCCTGGCGCAAGGATCTGGTCATCGAGGAAGATTATATCGAGGAAACCGTCCGTTTGTACGGATACGACAAACTGGATGCGACGATGCCTGCCGGCGGCACCACCCAGGGTTCCAGAACGCCGCAGCATAACCTTCGGCGGGATTTAACAGCCTTGATGATCGGTATGGGCTATCGCGAGGCCGTCAATTACAGCTTTATCAATCCGGCCCATTTGGACCGGCTGAATGTCCCCGAGGACCATCCCTGGCGCCGGGCTGTGGCCATTAAAAATCCCCTTTCGGAAGACCAGGGGATCATGCGGACCACCATCATCCCCAGCATGACGGAACTGGCGGTCTGGAACATCAACCGGCGAAGCCGTGATCTGCAAATGTTTGAAATGGGCAAAGTCTATATCGCCCATGAAGACCGGGCCAAGCAGCCGGATGAGCAATGGACCCTGGCCATCCTGTGTACGGGAGCCCAAAAGAAGACCTGGCAGCAGGCTGAAATCGCTTATGACTTCTATCATATGAAAGGCGTCGTGGAGAATCTTCTGCAGCATTGCCGGATCGCCAACGCCCAATTCGCAGCGGATCAGACGGTTCCGGGTCTGCATCCCGGCCGGTACGCCCGGATCCTTATTGGGGGGGAAGAGGTAGGCTACTTGGGAGAACTGCATCCCCAAACGGCCGCGGTTTATGAAGCGCCGCAAAGGATCCAGATCGCTTCCCTGAATGTGTCGATGCTGCAGAAATACATGAAGCCTGTGCAGTACCGTTCTCTCAGCAAATACCCTGAAGTGATGCGGGACCTTGCCATCGCCGTGAATGCGGAGGTGCCGGCCGGGGCGGTCATGGCAACTATCAAGGATTGTGCCGGCTCCCTGCTGAAAGAAGTGCGCCTCTTCGACCTGTACCAGGGCGCCCAGCTCCAGGAAAACCAAAAGAGCCTTGCCTTTGCCTTGACCTGGCAGGCGGAAGACCGTACACTGAAAGATGATGAGATCAATCAGTTCCATGAGGCCATTGAAGCCAGGCTGGCAGAGGTCTATGGGGGTCAGGTGCGCGGCAGGTGATCCTGCCGGCGCGCGCGCCATTTCGAAACAAAAAATAATTATAAAGGGGGCAGCCGGCGATGAGCGTTGAAATCAACCGGGTACGTATCGAGGTAATGGGCGACGATTATGTTGTCAAAGGAAATACGGATTCGGAGCATATCCAAAAGGTTGGCCAGTATTTAAAAAGCCAGCTGGAACATCTGCAGCAGCGCAACCCGCAGCTGCCCCCAAAAACCTTGTTGTTCCTCACCGCCTTCAACATGGCGGATGACCTGATCAAGCTGAAGCAGGACTACGATGTCTTGGCAACGCTTCTTGACCAATAAAAGGATGCCGGATCGATCCGCAGGCCCGGCCGCGATCCGCGATTTAAATACGCAACCACCCGATGCGAGGAGAGGATCATGAACGATTGCAGTCAAACCCCTATTGAAATCCTATCCCCGGCAGGCAGCCGGGAAGCTTTTATTGCTGCGGTCGAAAATGGTGCGGATGCAGTCTATTTGGGCGGCAAGCTCTTTAATGCGCGGCATTTTGCGAAAAACTTTGAATTGGATGAAATTGCGGAGCTGACACGGTATGCGCATCTTAACCATGTCAAAGTGTTCATTACACTGAATATCCTCATTTCGAATCAGGAATTTCCCGCGGTGATTGAATACGTCAGAGAACTGCTTAAAGCGGACATTGATGCGATCGTCGTCCAGGATATCGGACTGGCCGCGGTGCTTCGGGAGCTTCTGCCGGAAGCCCTGGAGATCCACGCCAGCACCCAGATGAGCATCATGAATAGTCCCGGCGTCCGATTTGCCGAAGCGCTTGGAATCAGCCAGGTGGTTCTGGCCCGTGAGGTTTCCCTGAAAGACATCCGGGAGATCCGGAAAAACAGCACAGCGGCCCTCGAGGTGTTTTGTCATGGCGCTTTATGCACCGCTTATTCCGGCCAATGCCTTATGAGCAGCATGATGGGAGGCCGCAGCGGCAACCGGGGGCAATGTGCCCAGCCTTGCCGGATGAAATACCGGCTGCTGGATTCCTCCATGAAGCCCCTGGGCGATGCCGGAGCGTACATTCTATCCACCAAGGACCTGTGTGCCATCGATCTGGTGGACCTCTTTGCTGAGGCTGGTGTGAAAACCTTGAAAATTGAAGGCCGGATGAAACGGCCTGAATATGTTGCCGTCGTCACGGACCAGTATCGCAGCCAGCGGGACCATTTGCCCTCCGGCGGAGAGCCCCGTCGTCACACTTTGATGCGGAGTTTTAACCGGGGGTTTACCGATGGCTATTATCTGCAGGAGCCCGGTCCACACCTGATGAGTCGGCAGCGGACCGACAATCAGGGGATCCGGGCGGGTGAGGTTTTGGGAGTGGATCTTGTACGGCAGGCGATCCGGCTTCAGGTTCAGGAGCCGATTTCCGTCGGCGACGGCATCGAAATTATGCAGAACCAGAAGAATCTTCTTGGCGGCGAAGTCAAGAACCTGTATCTTGGCGGCAAAGCCGTGGAAACGGTCACGTCAGGCACCGCGGAGCTGATCCTTGGAGAACGGAAGCCCAAGGCGTGTCTGATGCCGCTGATCAGGCAAAAAGCGGAGCTGTTCAAAACCTCCGACTCCGTCTTGATTCAAGAGGCCAGGGCAACCTATGCGAAGATCGGCGGCCGCCGGCGCAACGCCATCACCTTGGGTCTAAAGGCAAAGATCGGGGAGCCTCTGGTCCTGAAAGGAAGCGACCGGCTGGGCAACGTGGCGGAGGTCCAGAGCAGCGCCCTGTGCCAGCAAGCCATCAATCAGCCGTCCTCGCCGGAGCAGCTGCGGCAGCAGCTGGATCGTTTTGGCAGCAGTCTGTTTGTGATCGAGCACATCGAAATCGATGCGGACCCTCAGGTCATGGTACCGGCCAGCCAACTGAACCAACTCCGCCGGCAATGGCTGGAACTTATGGAAAACAAGCGGCTGGAACCCTATCGGAAGGCTTATCCGGATTCAGCGGGTTTCGACGCCCGGCTGGCCCGGATCCAAGAAAAAAGCTTCCGGATGACCGATCCGGCGAATGAACGACGCATGAACGACCGGGAGAAACCCTGTCTGACCATTCGGGTAGGGGACATGGAAGGCTTAAACGCCGCCCTGTCTGCCGGAATAAGGGAGATTTATTTCGGAGGGGAAGTTTTTCGCGGTATCCATGGGATCGCAGACCGGCAGGAGATCACCCGGGCGGCGGAGCTATGCCGGAAATATGGGGCCAGGAGTTATTTTGTCCTGCCGCGTTTTGTTCACGAGCATCAAATCCTCCAAATGGAAAGGCAAAGCCTCTGGGCAAAGGAAGCCGGCGTCCACGGCTATTTGGTGTCGAATCCGGGGGCATGGCAATTATGCCTTGAGTGGGGCTTGGAAAACCTTGCGGCGGATTGGCCGATGAATGTATTCAATGCTTATTCCGCACAGCGGATGAAAGAAAACGGCGCGGAGCGCCTTTGCCTTTCTCCTGAACTGACGATGGAACAGATCCTGCAGTTCGGTGTCGGGAATATCCAGATGGAGGCGGTCGTTCATGGCCGCTTGCCTCTCATGATTTTAGAACACTGCCTTCCGGGCTCCCTGGAGACCGGCGGTAAGCCTTTTGCCTGCCGGCAGCCCTGTCTAAAGGAACAGTATGTTCTGGAGGACCGGATGCGTTTCCGTTTTCCGGTGGAACAGGATACGGATTGTCGGAATTGGATTTTCAATGCCAAAACCCACAGCATGTTGGAGCATGTGCCCAAGCTGCTGGCCACGGAGCTGACCCATTGGAGGATCGAAGCCCGCACGGAAACGGCAGCCTGGATCGAAGCGGTGGCCGAGGCCTACCGGGCATGCCTGGAAACAGCGGGCGCATCCGATTCAAGAGAGGTCGCCCGTCACTTCAGAGGGCGCCTCAATGCGGTGACGCCTCAAGGCTTTACCACGGGCCATTATTTCCGAGGCGTCGATGATTTTTCATAAAAATTGCCGGCCATGATGGAGGTCAAATGGATATTAAAGTATTGAACAAACTGGAATTCCCCGCCATGATCCGTCGTCTGGAGGATCATTGCAGCACGGTGACGGGAAAAGAGCTGGCCACCGTCCTGCAACCCATGAATGACCTTTATGATGTGGAACGGGCGCTGGATGAAACATCGGAAGCAAAAACACTTCTTCGATTGTACCCGAACTTTACCATGGGCGGCGTCCATGATGTCCGGCAGATGCTGAAACGGGCGGCCGTGGGCGGGATCATCGATGCACCCGAATTTCTACTGCTTTACGATACACTGCGCGCCGCAGCCAGGATCCAGCTGTTTTTCCGGGATCCAGAGCCGGCTTTTCCGATTCTGCGAGAAATCTCGGGCGGGATCCATCCATTTACGGTTTTGGAGCAGAAGATCCGCAAGGTCATCACCCAGGAAGGGGAGGTTTCTGACAACGCCTCCCCGGAACTGGCCAAGCTTCGCAGACAGCTGCGATCCCTGCAGGGAAAAGCCAGAGAAAAAATGGAATCCATGATCCGCAATCCGGATATCTTAAAGTATCTTCAGGATCCGATCATTACGCTGCGGAGCGACCGGTACGTGCTGCCGGTGCGGCAGGAGTACAGGAATCAGGTTCCGGGGCTGGTCCATGACCAGTCCGGAAGCGGGGCCACCTTATTTATTGAGCCCTTCCAGGTGGTTGAAATCAACAACGAAACCCAACGCTGCGAAACGATGGAAAAGGCCGAAGTGACCCGGATCCTGCGGGCTTTGACCGAATTGGTCCAGGCTGAATCGGAGGCTTTGCAGGAAACCATTGAAAGCCTGTCCCAGATGGATTTCGCCCTGGCCAAGGGAAAAATGAGCGCGGCCATGGATTGCGGCCGTCCGGTGATGAATTCGACCGGCATCCTCCGCCTGCTGCAGGCGAAGCATCCTTTGATTGCCGGCAAAGTAGTCCCCATCACCGTTTCCCTTGGTGATGAATTCGACGCCATGATCGTAACAGGCCCCAATACCGGCGGGAAGACGGTCATCCTGAAGACCGTGGGTCTGCTGACGCTGATGGCCCAGGCAGGACTGCATGTGCCTGCTGAGAACGGCACCGAATTATCAGTTTTTCAAAACGTTTTCGCCGATATTGGCGACGAACAGAGCATTGAACAATCCCTCAGCACCTTTTCTGCCCACATGAACAACATCATCGGAATTTCTATGAAGGCGGATTGGCAGAGTCTGGTCCTGCTGGATGAGCTGGGTGCCGGCACGGACCCCACGGAAGGCGCGGCGCTGGCCATGGCCATCATCGACTTCTTGCTGAAGCGGGGCTCCAAAATCATTGCCACGACTCATTACAGCGAACTGAAGAGTTTTGCCTACAGTCACGATCGTGTTGAAAACGCCAGTGTGGAGTTTGATGTGGAGACCTTGCGGCCCACTTATCGGGTCATGATGGGGGTGCCGGGCCGAAGCAATGCTTTTGAAATCTCCAAACGTCTGGGATTGTCCGACGAGATCGTGGATCAGGCCCGTACTTTTCTATCCCAGGAACAATCCCGGACGGCCAATCTGATCGCAAATCTTGAAACCAATCAGATTCTTTCAGAGAAGGACCGGCAGGAAGCCGAAATGCTGCGAAAGCAAGCCGATCAGACGCTGCTTTGGATCCAGAAAAAGGAAGCGGATACAAAAGCCAGAATCGCCAAACAGATCGAAAAGGCTCAGGAAGAAGCCCTGGAGATCATCCAGCAGGCCCGGAAAGAAAGCGATCAGATCCTGAAAGAAATCCGGGAGCTGCAGAAGCTGGGCCTTGGATCGATGGACCCGACGGCGGTCCAGAAAGCCAGAGAGAAACTGAGAGCCCAGGAAGGCAAGATGCAGGAGAGCATCGAAAGCCAGCAGCCGTCGGCGCGCGTTCCGGCACCCACGGAAATCGAACCGGGAGATATCGTTTTTCTTCGTCGCTTCAAGCAAAAGGGTGTGGTGTTGGATAAGCCCAACGCTCAGGGAGAGGTCCAGGTCCAGGCAGGCATCATGAAGGTCACCGCCAAACTCAAGGACATCGAACTTACGGAAGAGGCGGCGGTGAAAGCAACCGCCGCAAAGACCGGTGCAGGCTCCATCGTCTCCGGCAAAGCGAAGGCATTAAAGCCGGAGTTGGACCTGAGGGGCCTTTTAGTGGAAGAGGCCATTGAAATCACCGAAAAATATCTCGACGATGCGTATCTGGGCGGCTTAGGCCAAGTCACGATCATCCATGGCAAAGGCACCGGCGCCTTGCGCAAAGCCATCCAGGATATGACACGAAAGCATCCTTTCGTTGTTACAGCCCGACTGGGCGGTTATTATGAAGGCGGCGACGGCGTGACCATCATTGAAATGAAAAAATAAATACAAGCCATTCATTTCATGCTATAATTTAATCAATATAAGGTCTTAAATATCAGCATATCAACAAAGGAGGATGGGGTATATGGCATTTTTTGAGAAGGCAATGGATATCACCAAGAAATTCGGTGAGGTCGCTCAATCTGCAGCAAAAACCGCAATGCAGACCGCAAAGGAAAAATCCGAGTTGGCCATCGAGATCGGTAAACTCAAAAAAGACATCCTGGTTGAAAACGGCAAACTCAACCGGCTGTATGATGACCTTGGGCGCAACGCCTACGACATCTATTGCGGCAATGGCGATTATGCGGTGTTGGAACCCTTATTCCTGCAGGTCAGCGACAGCTTGTCCAAAATAGAAGAAACCAAAGCAAAAATTGATGAGGTCAAAGCCATGTACGGGGCTGAGGATGAGGACGAGGAAGCGTTGGAAATCGAAATCGACGCCGAAGCCGAAGCGCCCGAGATCATTGAAGCGAAGGAAACTGAAGACAAATCCATTGATTGATTCCGGAAAGGCAGCTGCCATCACCATCGATCCGGCAAACGATCGTAAAAAAAAGACCGGCCCATCAAAACGGGGCCGGTCCTTTTTCATCGAAATTTAATTTTCCGGAATGCTGGCTTTCAGCATGGTGGATTGGGGAATTGGCTGGTTTCCGTCCAGATCCAGTCCGGAAACCCGATAATAATATACTTTTCCGGGTATAACGTTTGAATCGATAAACTGGTTGGAGGTCACATTATCAGAATTCGGAAGCAGCGAAGAAGCATCTGCCGTAAAGTTGGGGTCTTCGGAACGGAAAACCTGATAAATGGCATTATGCCCGGGGAAAGATTCCGTCCAGCTCAATTGGACGCTGAAGGCGTTGCCGTGTTTCAGGATGGAACCTGTCAGAATCGGGGTCGAATACCCGCTGCTGTTTTGGGCGGATGTGGTGATCGATATTTCATTGGAGACTCCGGTAACCTGGCCCGAGACTTTATCGACCGCTTGGATAAAATAGTAATATTTGCCGGAAGCGGCCGGCAGCGTTTCAGAGTAAGCGGCTGCGTTGTTTTCAAGAACTGCCAAACGTGAGGCGGCATCGGCGGGAGTTCCCGGATACTGAGCCCTGAAAATGTGATAGGTGGTGTTGGCGTTTGCCTGGCTGAAATACCATGAAAGGCTGACTTTGGAACCAGAATCCTCATCTTTGCTTCGGCCATGCAGCCGGATCGCATAGCTTCCGCTGTCCGGTGAACCGCCGCCATGGATCGTGCAGTATTCTTTTGGAAATTCAAGCGCCGCATCGGCCGGCGCAATGGTGCCGACCCAAGGTTCATGACGTTTCAGGAAGGTTTTCAGAACCGGCTGCGGGCAGCTGTCGGTCAGCAAAAGGCCGCTTTCGGCACAGACCGGAGCCTGGATCCAAACGTCGGAAACCTCTGTTGGTACTTGATCGACATTGAATTTCTCGCTGATGACAAATTCCGCCGGTGTGAGCGGCGATGGAAGCATGCCGGACTTGGCGTCGATGGAGATTGTGGTGATCCCTTCCGTTGACTTGAAGCCTTTGGCCGGGAGATCGCGGTGCGCCGTTTCCATGACTTGCTTCCAGATCGGTGCCCCGTAGCTGCCGCCGAAAACGTCATACATGCGGTCTGACTTGTCATAACCGAGCCAGACCGCGCCCACCAGGTCGGCGGTATAGCCGACAAACCAGGCGTCCACATTGAACGAGGTGGTGCCGGTTTTACCGGCGACAGGACGGTTCATTCGGGCATTGGTTGCCGTGCCGCTCTGAACGGCAGTGACCATCATATCCGTCATCAGGTAAGCCGTCTGAGGAGACATGGCGACCCGCTTTTCCACGGTGTGTTCATAAAGGACATTGCCTTTATAGTCTTCGATCCGGCGGATGGCGTAAGGCTTGTTGTAGACCCCCTGGTTCGGGAAAGCACAATAGGCAGCGGTCAGTTCAAGGGGCGAAACACCGTGGGTCAGACCGCCCAGAGCAATGGAGACGCCGGAGTCGGACACTGCGCCGGATTCCACAAGGCTGGTGATCCCAAGATTCTTTGCAAAATCAATACCGGCCTGCACGCCGATCGTCTCCATCATTTTAATGGCGATGGTGTTGATCGATTGGGCCACTGCGACCCGCAAGGTGGTCAACCCGCGATAGGCGTTGTTGAAATTGACGAATTTGACCTCTTGAGTCTGGTATCCATCGGGATAATCGTCCATGACGGTTCCGGGGCCGTAACCCCGTTCCAAGGCAGGCCCATAGACCGCAATCGGCTTAAACGCGGAGCCTGGCTGGCGCAGGGCGTCGGTGGCTCGGTTAAAACCGCGTTCTTCATTGACATTGCGTCCGCCGATGATGGTCCAGATCTCACCGTTGCCGGCTTCCATGACGACCATCGCAGACTGGACGATTTTGTCCTCTTTGCTTTTCGGAAAATTGTCCGGATTGGCGTAAACTTCCTCCGCTTTGGACTGGGAAGGCGCGTCCATGGTCGTATAAATGCGGTAACCGCCGGTATAAAGCTTGATGGTGTTGGATTCATCGATTTTCAAAATGTCGGCGGCTTCTTCAAAGACATAGTCAAAGAAGGACTGATAGGTGTAGCTGCCGTTATCTTTTAAGGTGGAGAGGGTCAATGGCTCAGCTTTGGCGGCTTCCGCTTCGTCTTTGGTGATGTATTTCATTTTCACCATTTCGTTCAGAACGATGGCCTGGCGATTTTTGCAATCTTCCATATGTTTATAGGGGTCAAATCGGCCGGGGCTGTTGATGATGCCGGCCAGAGCGGCTGCTTCCCCTAAGGTCAGGGTGTCCGCATTTTTGCCGAAGTAGACATTGGCTGCTGTCTGCAGACTATAGGCTCCATGACCGTAATACACATGATTCAGATAGAAAGCAAGGATCTGTTCCTTGGAATAGTGCTTTTCCAATCTCAAAGACAGCCAGGCCTCCTGGATTTTACGGTCCCATTTCTTTTCCTGGCTCTCAAGGATAGCGGTTCGGGCCAACTGCATGGTAATGGTGCTGGCACCCTGGGATTTGCCGCCCGTTTTGATGTTGGCAAGCGCCGCGCCGGCGATACGCACAGGGTCGACCCCGTTATGCTTGAAGAAACGCTGGTCTTCGATCGAAACGATCGCTTGCTTCATGAGCAGGGGTATTTGTGTCGGCTCCAGAGGCAATCGGTTTTTCGCGGCTCTGAAGGTGCCGATTTGATTTTCGTCTCGGTCATAGATCAATGAAGACAATTCTCCGGTCAAAGCACTCAAATCGTAATCGGGCATCGTGCGGATCACATTGATGGTGTATCCGCCGATCGCGCCTGCTGCAATGAAGCCGACAACGACCAAGCACACAATAGCCGTCTGAAGGATCTGGCGCCAATGGGGGCGCCGGCGACGGCGTTTGGTTTGTTCCATATCATTACCTCCTTGTCAATATCGTTATTATATCACAAAATCAAAAAATGCCTACAACATATCGCGTGTCCCAGCCTGTGGAAGGAGGCAGGGAGGCAGGCATGAAAATTGCAAATGATTTTCCTTTATAAATAGATTGAGTGAAAGAAGGATTCTGAATCGACCGGGAGGAAATGGATGATGAAAAAAGCGTTTCTGTATGGTGTTATGGCTTCATTTTTCTTTGCGTTTACCCATATATTGAACCGAAGCATGCAGCTGGGCGGCGGTTACTGGATGTGGAGCGCCTCGTTGCGCTACCTGTCGTCCTTGCCTTTTTTAGCCATGATCGTAGGGCGGGAGAAAGGTTTTTTAAGCGCCTTTTGAGGGAAATTATGGATAATTTTGCGCCCTGGTTTCTCTGGAGCAATGTCGGTTTTGGTTTGTTTTATGTGCCCTTGACCTTTGCTGCTCAATTCGGCACCTCCTGGTTTGTGTCGGCCACGCTTCAGATCATGATCGTCACGGGGGTCCTGATGTCACCGCTCTTCGGTCAAAAGATTCCCTGGAAAAACTTTGGTATGTCGATGCTGGTGCTTGCGGGCGTTCTGTTGCTTCAAATGTCCGCTGTTCTAAAGGACAGCGGCGCCGTGGTGAGCGGCGGCGGCGCTTTGGCATTTTTCCCGATTCTCCTTGCCGCATTCTGTTATCCTTTAGGCAACCGCAAGATGATGATCATCTGTCCGCCGGAAATCACCACACCCCAGCGCGTCTTAGGCATGACCCTATGCAGTACACCGCTGTGGCTTGTGCTTTCTGCAATCGCTTGGTTTCGTTCCGGGCCGCCTTCAACCAGTCAGCTTATTCAGAGCGCGGCCGTCGGATTCTTCGTCAGCGTCATTGCGACGGTTCTGTTTTTCAAAGCGACCACCATAGTCCGGAAGAATCCAAGACAGCTGGCCCTGATCGAGACAACACAGTGCGGGGACCTGGTATTCTCAACCTTAGGCGGCATTGTTCTGCTGAAGGATCCTTTGCCTTCAGCGATCGGCTTCTTTGGAATCCTGCTGATTTTAGGGGGCATGGTCGGCGGCAGCCTGGTCACGGTTTTAAAGGAAGGCGTTCCGCAACCGGCAGCTCAGGAATGAATCCCAGTGCCGGTCCAGGGCTGGGATAAACATTTCAAGTGTGAAACATTTTTGCTGAAAGGGGGCTCCATAGGGCGGCTTTTAAACCGTCATGGCCACGATCCGGGTGTTTTTCAAAAATGTTATAGACTTTTTCATTATTGAAAAACTGAAGCGGCCATGAAGAAGCGCCACAAGCGTCCTTCTGGCCGTATTATTATTGAAGCAGAAGATTTTCCACGATGGATGCGGCCAAACGGAATAAAAAAATGCAAATTGGGTATTGCATCTTGCTTCGATATTCAATATAATTAGCTTTGCTGTCGCGAGGCAGACGAGGACGGAGATGGTATCCAATCCATTTCCCACCGGGACGCCGAAGAAAACCGAAACTGCTGAAATAAATCAAAAAAGCGGTTGACACGGACTTCGCAGGGTGTTATTATATAAAAGTCGCCGCTGCGAGGCAAGGCGAAAAAAGAATCAGCGGTCTTTGAAAACTGAACAGTTGAAAGCGAATATGCAATTGAAAAATTGCAGGCCGAAACCGGGCGAAAGCC